>Ga0075428_100006159_pt1 | contig 13348 bp, 13 predicted proteins | sample RhiMetdeltSRZDD2_FD_75291 | JGI IMG/M metagenome (GOLD analysis project Ga0075428, IMG submission 75291) | Populus rhizosphere microbial communities from Tennessee, USA - Rhizosphere MetaG P. deltoides SRZDD2 | ecosystem: Host-associated > Plants > Roots > Rhizosphere > Soil | place: USA...
GCCGACTACAGCACGTTCAGCATTACGGCGCCATCCGACCCGCGACTGCCCGGCGGCGGTGGATACGCGGTCTCCAATCTCATCGACGTGGTGCCGTCGCTCGCCGGCGTGACGAACAATTTCCAGACGTTTTCGGATGTGTACGGGAAACAGATCCGGCACTGGAATGGCGCTGAGATCAATTTCACGGCGCGTGTGCGCGACGGGCTGACGTTCCAGGGCGGAACGAGCATTGGCCGCCGGACGGACGACAACTGCGAAATCCGCGCCGCCGTGCCGGAGATCGCCCTCGGCACGCAGAACCGGATCACGCCGTACTGCCGAACGCAGCCGCAGTTCGACAAGGACTTCAAAGGGCTCGGTTCCTACACGATCCCGGTCATCGACGTGCAGGTCGCCGGCACATTCCAGAGCCTCCCCGGCGACGCGCTGCAGGCCGACTACAACCTGCCGTCAGCGACCGCGGCGGCATCGCTGGGGCGGCCGCTCTCGGGCAACGTGCAGTTCGCCCTCGTCAATCTCGTCGAGCCCGGTGACGTCGTCGGGGATCGCATCAACCAGGTCGATCTCCGTGTCGGCAAGATTCTGCGGTTCCGCAACTTCCGCACGCAGATCTCAGTGGATTTGTACAATGCGCTAAACGCCAACCCGATCGAGACGTATAACCAGGCATTCATCGCCGGTGGCGCCTGGTTGACGCCGACGGGCATTCTCACGGCGCGGTTCGCGAAGATCACCGCGCAGGTTGATTTCTGATACGTAGTGTGTTGCGACGGGAGCCCAGACATGCGCGACAACAATCTCGTCCTGATGGCCGCCACCGTTCTCCTGCTCGCCCCCTCGATACTCGTCGCCCAAAATGGCAGCGCCGGTGCACCGCCGGCGAAACCATACACGACGCCGAAGACACCATGGGGTGAGCCCGATCTTCAGGGCACGTTCTCCAATCGGACGATCACGCCGTTCGAGCGTCCGGCCAATGTCAATGGACGGGAGTTCTTCACTGCGCAGGAAGTGGCAGCGATGGAGAAATCGGCCACTGAGCGCAACGGCGACGAAGGACGCAACAAGGGGACTCGCGGCGACGTCGAGCGCGCCTACAACGACTTCTGGTGGGATCGCGGCACCAAGGTGACGACGCTGAGGACATCACTGGTGGTTGATCCCCCGGACGGCCGCGTACCGCCGCTGACCGAGGAGGCGCGCAAGCGCCAGGCCGATGAGGCGAAGCGACCGGCGTTCCGTGGTACTGGCGCGAACGGACGCGGCACTGACACCTGGCTCGATCGCAGCACCTTCGAACGGTGCATCACGCGCGGCCTGCCAGGTGCGATGAGTCCCACGGCCTACAACAACAACTACCGCATTACCCAGAGCCCCGGGTACGTCGCCATCCAGATCGAGATGCTCGGCGGGACGCGCGTCATTCCGACCGACGGTCGTCCGCATGTCGGCCCATCGATCCGTCAGTGGATGGGACACTCGACCGGTCGATGGGAAGGCGACACGCTGGTGATCGAAACGACGAACTTCACCGACAAAATCCTGTACCGGAACGCCGCCGAGAATCTCAATCTCGTCGAACGCATCCGCCGCGTCGGCCCCGACGAGATCGAATACCGCGTGACCATCACCGATCCGACGACGTTCACACGGCCATGGACGGTGTCGATTCCGTACATCAACACCGGTGAGGACATGTTCGAGTACGCGTGCCACGAAGGCAACTACGGCATGGAAGGGATCCTCAGCGGCGCGCGTGAAGAAGAGCGGAAAGCCGCAGAGGCCAAGAAGGGGTCACCACGATGAACATGGGGATAATCCGAAGTGGCGTGCTCATCGGCGCGCTGATGTTGATGAGCGCGGCGGCACTCAGCGCGCATCATTCGTTCGCCGCTGAATTCGACGCCAACCAACCCGTGCAGCTGAAGGGCACAGTGGTGAAGGTCGAATGGATCAACCCGCACACCTGGATTCACCTCGACGTGAAGAAGAGCGACGGGTCCATGGAGCGGTGGATGATCGAGGGCGGAACGCCAAACACTCTGCTCCGCCGAGGACTGACGAAGAACTCACTCCCTGAGGGCACTGAGCTCGTCGTGGACGGCTACAAGGCCAAGAACGGCAGCAACCGCGCCAACGGCCGCGATCTCACTTTCACCGACGGCCGCAAGCTCTTCATGGGTTCGTCCGGGACCGGTGCGCCCCGCGATGGCAAGGACGCCACGGAGAAATAGCGCGGCCGCGATTACCGCACTCGTCTTCCTATCAACGGCCGTAGTCGCGCAGTCCCTTCGACTCGCTCCGCTCGCTCAGGGCCAGGCGCGCGTGACGTTCGAGCAGGCGGCGCCGGTGCTGCGGGCCGTGCCGTCGAACCTGCCGAGGGCGCTTCGCGGACGCTCGGCGCAGGAGATCGCTCGGCTGTGGCCATCGTGGGTTGAGCGGCACGATCGTGACATCCGCGCCCGCCTCGAGCGAGGCGATGAAGACTCGCTCGTGAACTTCTGGCTCTACGGCACCAGCTTCACCTCACAACCTCCGGCTGTTGCACGCGCGTCGCCGCTGTCTGCGGCGGCACTCGACGTCATCATCAAGGATCGTCTCGAGGATCTGCTCGATCGCGTGACGCGCTCAGGCGACAACGAGCGCCTGCAGTTCGCCCGCCGCATGCTTGCGACGCGCAACGCGGACCCGACCGACGCTCCCAGCCGCGAACGCGCTCGACGCGTCCTGCTCGATATCAGGCAGCGGATGATCCGCGAGTTCGCCGGCACGGACCAGACGCTGGCCGCGGCAACACCTGGCGGCGCTGCTGCGTTGACGGCGGCAAACGCCACCATCTTCCGCGATCGCGGCCTGTCGTCCGACACCTCGATCCTCTCGGACTACAGCGTGCAGGTCGCGCTCGAGACGATCGCGCGACAGAAGACGCTCTCGCCCGGCAGCGTGCGCCGCGTCGCGGTCGTCGGCCCGGGACTCGACTTCACCAACAAAGCCGACGGCTACGACTACTATCCGCAGCAGACGACGCAGCCCTTCGCGCTGATCAACACGCTTCGCCGTCTTGGACTCGCCGCAGCGGATTTGCAGGTGACGACTTTCGATATCAACCTGCGCGTGAACGATCACCTGCGGAACGCTCCCGCACGAGCGGCATCATCGTCTGGCTATGTCGTCACATTGCCATTAGCGGCCCGTGAAGGCTGGACCAGCGCCGTCGAGGAGTACTGGCAGCACTGGGGAAATGCCATCGGTGACGAGGTCACGGCGGTGCCGGCGCCTGCGGCCGCCGGCGTCGTCAAGACGCGCACCGTGCGGATCCAGCCGGCCGTCGTCTCATCGATCGTCCCACGCGATCTCAACATCGTCGTCGATCGGCTGCCCGTAGCGAGCGCTGAGCGATTCGATCTGGTCGTGGCGACCAACGTGCTCTTCTACTACGACGTGTTCGAGCAGGCGCTTGCCGCCGTGAACGTCGCGGCAATGCTCCGGCCCGGCGGCGTGTTCGTGACGAACACGGCGATCTTCCCAACGCCACCGCTGCAATCCAGCGCCTCCTACCTGCGCGTGGCGCATACGAGCGAACGATACGACGAGATGTTCTGGTATCAGCGGCAGGGCCGCGATTGACCACGCGCCCGATCGTGCTGCGTGATTAGCCGACGGCGGCGAGTTCGTTCTCGAGCTGCTTCAGTTTCTGCCGCTCGCCCATGGCGATGAGCACATCGCCCCCTTCCAGGCGAACGTCCGCCTGTGGATTGAACTGCATCACGCCGTTCTGCCGGCGCACGGCGAGGACGATCACACCGTAGGTCCGCCCGAGGTGCGCTTCGGCCAGCGTCCGCGATGACAGGAGACTGCCGGACGCGACACGCAGTTGCTCGATCTCGAGATCCAGGTCTGTCTTCCCAAAGGCGGACGCGACGTCGAGAAAGCTGAGGACGTGCGGCCGCAGCAGCGACTGCGCCAGGCGATGGCCGATATACGTGTAGGGCGTCAGGACCGTGGCGGCACCAGCCCGGCGCAGCTTCTCCTCCGCCTGCTCGTCACTGGCGCGGGCGGCGATGTACAGCGACGGGTTGAGTACCTTGGCCGACAGGGTGACGTAGACGTTCTCGGCATCGCTGGCGATCGCGGCCACGAGTCCGGCGGCCGTGTCGATGCGCGCCCGACGGAGCGTCTCGTCCTTCGACGCGTCTGCCGTCAGCGTCAGGACGCCGAGCGTCTGGCCCCACTTCAAGCGCTCGGGGTCGTTGTCGATGAGCACGACTTTCGCTCCGGCCCGCAGCAGTTCGAGCACGACGCTGCGGCCGACGCGTCCGGCGCCGCACACGATGTAATGGCCGTCGATGTGCTGAAGCATGCGAGTTCTCCGTCGCTGGTCGAAGTAGTCCGTGAGTTCGAGGCGCAGCAGCGTGTCACCGAGGATGGCAAACGAGACAAAGACGGAGGCCACTCCCACGAGCATCAGAAACGAGGCAAACAGCCGGCCGTGGAACGACAGCGGATGGATCTCGCCGTAGCCGACTGTGGTCAGCGTCATGAGCGCCATGTAGAAGGCGTCGAAGAGCGTCCATCCTTCGACGACCACGAACCCGAGCGTGCCGAGCAGGATGGCCGACACGAGCACGGCGGCGACGATAAGGAGTCGCCACCAGAGGGTCCCTGCCGTGCGATCGAGGCTGCCGCGCACGCGTGCATCGTAGTCCCAGGCGATCACGGCAGGAAAGTCACGCCTGTTGACCGACGTTAGAATGGACTCGTACCTTGAGCCTGCGCGTCTGGTTCTTCTTCGTGGTCACCGAGACGGTGCTGTGCCTGACTCCGGGCCCGGCCGTGCTGTTCGTCCTCTCGTGTGGCCTGGCGCGGGGCGGCCGCGCGGCGCTGTGGGGCAACGCCGGCATTCTCTCCGCCAACACGTTCTACTTCGTGGTGTCCGCCTTCGGTCTTGGCGCCGTCCTCCTCGGATCGCACGAGCTCTTCACGGCCGTGAAGTACCTCGGCGCGGGGTATCTGGTGTGGCTGGGGATTCAGACGATTCGAGGCGCAGGACTCGGCCTCAGGACCAATTCAGACGTGCAGCCGCGCGTGCAGAGCTGGCGCATGCTGGCCCGGGGATTCGCACTGCAAGCGGCGAATCCGAAAGCCCTGTTGTTCTTTGTCGCGCTGCTGCCGCAATTCGTTGACGTCCACCAGGCGATCGCGCCGCAGATGGTGATTCTGGCGACGACGTCCGCCGTCGTCGAATTCGTGATTTTGGCGGGCTACGGCTACTTCGCCGGCCGCGCCGCGGCGCTGGCCCGCGAAGCGCGTTTCGCCACAGCGACCAATCGCGCCAGTGGCGGGTTGCTGATTGCGACCGGTACGCTGCTCGCACTCAAGGGCAACCGCTGACGAGCGAACCGCTATCATCGATCGACGAGCAAGAATCGCTATGACGCACCCCAGTCACGCTCGACGCTGTTGCTGCATGGTCGCCGCTCTCGCAGCGGCCGTCCTCGCCGGCTGTGCCACGGAGGCCGTGCTCGGAGGGCTGGGCGGCAACGCTCCAAATCCGAATGGCTGCTATGTCTTCCTCTACGACCAGGAGAACTGGCGCGGCCAACGAGTGGTGTTGAATGGCCCGGGGAAGTGGCAGAGCGTTGAGCGATTGCGGCGCAACGACGACAAGGACTGGCGAAATAACATTCGCAGCATCGAGATCGGCTCGAGCGCGACGGTCACCGTCTACACGGAGCTGAATTACCGGGGCATCGCGCAGCAGTTCGGCCCGGCCAGCGACCCGGCGCGATTCAATGGCAGTCTGAGTGCCGGTATCGAGTCGCTCGCGCTCTCGTGCCGCCCGGACAAGCCCTGACGGCCTTACTTCGCTCTCGACAGCTCCTCGTCGATCACGCTGACGAAGGTCTCATAGGGCTGCGCGCCTGACAGCATCCGGCCGTTGATATAGATCGTCGGCGTCGAGTTCACACCAAGGCGCGTGCCCTGCGCGACGCCGTCGCGCACGCGCTCACCGTACTTCGACGAGTCGAGACACGCGTTGAACGCCGCGCCGTCGAGACCGAGATCCGTGGCGTGCTTCTTCAGCTCCTCCGGCTGCAGCTGTTGCTGATTGGCGAACAGCCGATCGTGATACTCCCAGTACTTGCCCTGATCGCCCGCGCAGTGCGCGGCCTCGCCGGCCTTGAACGCGTTCGGGTGAATCTGCGTCAGCGGAAAGTCCTTCCAGACGATGCGGACCTTGTCGCCGTAGGTGTCGCGGACTTTCTTGAGCGTGGGGGCGACGCGCTGGCAGAACGGGCACTGGAAATCGGAGAACTCGATGAGCGTGACTGGGGCCGAGGCGCGGCCCAGCGAGGGATCGCTGTTCTCGACGTCCACGGTGCGGCGCGGCGGGTCGATCAGCACGCGCACGTCAGGGCCAGCCTTGCGCAGCTCGGTGATCAGCGCCTGCCTCGCCGCCGCACGCTGCTGCTCGGTGAGGTAGCGGTTGATCGCCGGCGCCATCACTTCGAGCGGGCGGCCCTGCATCTGGTTGATGTTGGCCTGATAGAACGCGGTCACGTCCGCGTCGGTCACCGGCTTGACGCGCTTGCCGACCTCCTCGAGCTCGTAGGCCTCCGCGGTCATGTTCTTCTTCTTGGCCGCTTCCGTCAGAAGCATGTCGGCAATGATCGCGTCGAGCGCGGCGCGGCGGCCGTCGTACAGCTTCTGCGTCGCGTCAGCCTGGGACGCCGGATCATCGGCTCGCCAGCGATCGTCGAGCTCCTTCGTGGTGATCGTCCGGCTGCCGACGCGCGCCGCGTTCTCAGGCTGCTGCGCGGGTGCGGCTGAACAGGCCAGGAGGGAGACGACGACAGTCAGGAAGAAGATCGTCTTCATAGCTTGAATAATATTCAATTGGCGAGTTCCTCGCTGGTGTTGACCTGGAACCGGCGGAACCGCGAGTACGTCGCTACGCCGCGCACTTCCATCGGGTCTCGGCTGCGCCGATACCGCTCTTCCATTCGCACCGGGACCATGAGCCCGGTCCCCGCATCAGGCTCGTAGGTCACCACGATATGCGCTTCGACGCTGGTGTCGACGGCGCGAAGCTCGGTTCGCAGCACCGTACCGTCCCGCTCGTCCACCCAGAACCGGCCGTTGACCGGCAGGTCGCGGCCGCCGGTGGTTGAAATGAACGTCGGCCGGCCGGTCTCCTTGAATTCGATCACCGCGCCCGGATCGTTCGCCTCACGCTTCCCGGTCTTGAACGAGAAGCGCGCGCGATGCTGCGCGGTCAGGAACGGCAGCGCAAGCGTCGGCATGTTGATGTTCCGGGCCACGTTGCCGATGTTGTAACGCGCACCCTCGTCCATGATCGCCCGCGCTTGCTCGAACGCGCTGCGCGACGATCCCTTCAGGAAGAGCGTGGCAAGACGCTCCTGCCGATCGCGCACCTGCTTGCCGTCGCGCTCGAACACGTCGCGAAACGGCAACCAGCCTTCGCCGGGGACCTGCACCAGCAGGAAGTCCGATACCAGGACGGTCTCCATCGGACCACCGCCGCCACGCTGCACGCTCGTGCTGCTGGCGCCAATAACGCGCCGGAGCGTCTGCTCGTAGCGCTCCTCGGCGACGACCGATCCGAAGTTGCGTTGGAAGGATTCTATGTATCGGCTCGCACGATCGAGGAGCTCGCCGAAGCTGGTTGGTGGTTGGCGGTGAGTGGGTGGTGGTTCCTGTTGCGCGGTTGGTGATGAGCTCAAAAGGAGCAACATCACCAGGACCACGGACCAAGGACTACGAACGGACCAAGGACCAAGCACGGACCAAGCACCAAGAACCACGGACCAAGTACCGGCTATCGCCCCGACCAGCGAACCCGGACGCCACCGTTGACCAACCGCGGTGAGCCGATCGTCGTCGGCAGCAGCTGCACGTAGTACTCCTGATCGAACAGGTTCTGCACGCCGAAGAAGACCTGGAGATTCCGGCCGATGTCACGCGAGGCGCTGAGGTCCACGAGGCCGTAGGCCGGCAGCCCGGGCGCGGTTTCACCCGGCTTGATGCGCGCGTTCTGGTCGTCGTCGAACTGCCGGCCGTAGAAGCTGCCGGCGACGGCGACGTTCAGCACGCGCGGATTCGCGTACGCTACGCTGACTGTGCCGCGATGCTTCGGGACCTGCGGCAAATACAGACCTGTGAGGTCGACCACCGTCACACCGGGGACGGGGACCGGGTCGTATTCCGTCACCTTGGCGTTGTTGAACAGATAACCGGCCGCCACGCGCACGTACTGTCCAACGCGCGCCTCGACGTCGTTCTGCCATCCACGAATGCGTGTGCGCCCCAGGTTCTGACGCTGCTGGAGATTCGTGCCGATGGTCACGTTCGCGACCGGATTCTTCACGCCGTTGTCGTAATAGGTCGAGCGGATCGAGACGTTACGTGTGGCTTCGAGCCGCACGCCAGCCTCGCCGCCGAACAGACGCTCGGGACCGAGTGTTTCATTCGCCAGCGTTCGCGTCAGACCGACGCTGAACTGGCGATAGAGCTCATTGAGCGTCGGGGCGCGGAAGCCCAAGCCGATGTCGCCCCATATCGAGACGCGCTCCGAGAGCTTATAGAGCGCTGCGGCTCGCGGACTGACGACCGTGTCGTCCTTGTCGGCCAGGTCGCCGCGATTTCCGGCCGTGGGCAGCCCGGTTGCCACTGAGGTCTCGAAGATGTGGCCGTTGTAGTTCTTCCAGCTGTCCACCCGCGCGCTCAGCGTGACGACGAGGTCGTTCATGCTGAACACGTCCTGCAGGAAGAGACCCGCGCTGCGCTGCGTGCCGCCTGAATTGCGCCGGCCACTGAGGACCGCCTGCTGCGTCGGCGGAACGATGGGCACTCCAGGAGCCGCGATGTAGAGATCCTCGAGACTGTCGCCATCGACTCGCCGCCAGTCGAAGCCGGCGCTGAAGAAGTTGTTCCGTCCAACTGCTCTCGTCCACTGAATCATCGTGCCAACGGCGTCGGTCGGCACCGACTGATCGGTCGCCAGCCGGACGATGCTGCGCGACGCCACCGTCGCGCTCGGCGCCGTCACCGCCAGGAACGTGCTGTGGAAGGTGTTGTCGTCGGTGAAGACCGTCGCCTGCAGATCGCTGTCGTCCGGCATGCGCACGCGCACGCCGCCGCCAGCCGCCGTCCACTTCGTGTCATTGACCTCGCCCACCTTGCCGTTGACGCGGTCCTCCTTGAAGTAGCCGCCGCGGAAGAACAGGCTCACCCGATCGCTGGCGCGGTAGTCGGCCTTGAGGTTGAAGTTCTTGAAGTTGACCTGCGCGTTGTTGTCGATGAGCCCGCGCTCGTTGGCGATGACGATCGGAAAGCCGTCCGTGTCGAACGCACCGCCCTCGACAGCGACGCCCAACTTGCCCCACACGTCGCTCGCGAAGAAGTCGGCCTTCGGGCTGTTGTGATTGCCGTACTGCGTCTTGAACTCCACTGACCGGCGCGCGGGACTGGCCGAGATGATGTTGATCACGCCGCCCATGCCGTAGTTGCCGTAGAGACTCGAGCTCGAGCTGTCGATCACTTCGATGCGGTTGACGCTCTCCAGCGGCACGCGCGTCCAGTACACCCAACCGCCGAACGGATCGTTGAACGGCACACCGTCGACGAGCACCAGGGTGCGGCTCACGCCGCTCGGCCCGAGGCCGCGCAGCGACACGCCCTGCGCCGTCGGATGCGACGACAGGCTGCTGCTCCGCCGGAACAGGCTGAAGCTTGGCACCTGCCGCAGCACATCGTCGGCTACGACGGCCGGCGACTGACGAATGGTCTCTTTCTCGACGATGTTCGCGCTGACCGGCACGTCACCGAGCCGCTTGGCACTGCGTGTCGGGGTGACGGTGACGGTTTCGAACAAACTCGCGATGTGCAGTACGACGTCGATCTCGCGGTTCGGCGGCACCGATTGCGTCCACTCTGCAAACCCGCCCGCGCGGACGATGAGCGTGAGATCGCCGGTCGGTGGCATCGCCAGCGTGAATCGTCCATCCGGTCCCGACACCGTCTGCTGCGCGAGACCGCTCGACCCGGTCACCAGGACCACCGCCCCCGACACCGCGCCGCCGGCCTCGTCCTTGACGATGCCCGAGACGGCGGCTTGGGCCGCCGCCTCCGCGCCGGGCGCTTCGGCGCCCAAGGCCAAGGCGGGCGTCGACAGAGCGAGAAACAGAGCAAACACCAGGGCTGTGCGCATGACCGGAGATATTAGCGCGGATCAGGCCGGAATCCCGGACGGTGACCGCGATCTGGCTGTTGCATAAACGCGTATTAATGTGATGCCCTGCCACGCCCGGTCGTGGCCGCGGACCTTGGCAGTTTGCTCGGAGCACAGCGGGTTGTTAAGCTCGTTGGATGCGTGTTTTCGCACTTTTAACCGCGCTGATACTTGCCACCGGAGCACTCTTCGGACAGCAAGCCACTTTCAAGGCCGGCACGAGCATCGTGCCGGTACTGACTACAGTCACCGACACTCAGGGCCGGCTCGTCCCGAATCTCGAGCAGGACGAGTTCACCATCCTCGACAACGGGAAGCCGCAGACGATCACGCTCTTCCAGAACGAGACGCAGCCCTTCACGGTCGTCGTCATGCTCGACTTCAGCTTCAGCATGACGACGCATCTCGATCTGCTGAAGCAGGCGACCGAGCAGTTCATCCTGCGGATGCTGCCCGCTGACAAGGGACAGGTCGGCGCGTTCAGCGACAAGATTCAGTTCAGCGGCGAGTTCACCAACGATCGCGACGACCTCGTCGCGGCGTTGAAGGATCTGCAGTTCGGCAACCCGACACGCCTCTACGACGCGATCGATGCGAGCATCGACATGCTCAAGAGCGTCGAAGGCCGGAAGATCGTGCTGGTGTTCACCGATGGTGATGACACGGCGAGTCGCAGGGGCATGGGCGATGTGCTCGACAAAGCCAGGGCCACGGAAACGATGATCTATGCCATCGGACTGGAGTCGGAGTTCCCGATCGCGCCGGGCCGGATGCAGCGCACGCGTCCCGACCGCGGGCTGCGCAAACTGGCCGACGAAACCGGCGGTGGGTATTTCGAGCTGAAGAAGACGACGGAGCTGGCCCCGACGTTCACGCGCGTCGCCCAGGAGCTGCACAGCCTGTATACGATTGGCTTCCAGCCCACTGCGCTCGACAACAAGGAGCATCGGCTCGATGTGAAGATGAAGCAGCCAGGGCAGGCCGGCCGAGCCCGCAAGAGTTACATCGCGTCAGCGGAACGTCTCAGCGGAAGCAAATGACGACGCTCACCGATCAGGACTTCCGGCTCGAAGCCGATCGCGCGCTCGAGCGACTGCAGCACGCACTGTTGCCGATGGCCGACGAGCGCGGCTTCGAGGTCGAGTTGCAGAACGGCGTCCTGCAGATCGTCTTCGAAGATCCGTCGCCGGCGAAATTCGTGGTGAGCCCCAACGCGCCGGTGCGACAGATCTGGGTGTCGGCGATGTCGCGCAGTTACAAGTTGGCGTGGCAGCCCGAGGCATCGACGTTCGCGCTCGCCGGCGAGTCGCTCGAGACGTTGATCATGCGTCTCGCGCAGCAATTCCTGAACGGGTAACGCCATGATCAGGCGCGCCGAAGACGCCGACGTCGAGCGCGTCGAGGCGCTGCTTCGCGACGCCCGTCTCCCCCTCGAGGGTGCGCGCGATGCGTTCCGCGTCGGCTTCGTCGCCGAGGAGCACGACGCCATCGTCGGAGCCGTGGCGTTGGAGATGTATCCAGACAGCGCGCTCCTGCGTTCGCTGGTCGTCGATCAGGTGGCGCAGGGAAAGGGTCTGGGCGGCCGCCTCACGCAGGTCGCGATCGAGGAAGCGCAGCGCCGCGGTGTGCACGCGATCTATCTGCTCACGACGACGGCCGAACAGTTCTTCCCGCGCTTCGGGTTCGTCGCCGTGGATCGGCAGTCGATGCCTCCATCGATTCAGGGATCGCTCGAATTCCAGTCGGCCTGTCCCGCCAGCGCGATCGCGATGCGGCGCTAGCCGCGAAAGTACGCCGGCAGGTCGGGCTTGGTGTCGCGCAGGATTTCGATGACGGCGCGTCGGTCCACAGCCGACAGCTGGCGATACTGAGCGTCGGCGACCTTCCCCGAAAGAATCGCCCACAGCCGTGAGTAGACAGCGGCCTTCGCTTCGGCCGGCAGGCGCTCGAATTGCGGCGAGTAGATCAGATAGCTGCACGGGTAACGGAACAGCCGGGTGCGGAGATCGAGTTGCCGCAGCGAGCGGCCTTTCGTGTCGTTCGGCCCGCGCGCGCTGAAGGCCTCGGCAAATCCCGACCCACCCTTCATCGGTGAGGCGATCGGCGCCTCGCCGACAAACAGCATGTAGTCGACCAACTGCTCCACGGCCTCGCGAATGGCGGCTCCGTTCTGGAGGCGCCCTTCCTGTCGCGCGATGCGCGTCTCCCATCCGACCCGGGTCAGCCGATTCATCATCTGCATCTGATGCTCGAAGACCATCAGCGCAGCGATGTCGCTGTAGGTCGTCAGATAACCGCGCGCATCGAACGTCTTGTCCAGCGACGTCAGACGGACGGTCTTCGGCACAGCAGCACCCGAAGTCAGTGCGGCGACATCGACGTTACCGAAATGCTCGATGGATCCGAGATCCCCGGTCACGTACCAGCCGCCCCAGCGTCGTTCAAGAGGGCGAGCATGGCCCATCGGCTCGATCATGCCAGGCACGCCGTTCGTGCGATTGCTGTGATGGCATGACAAGCAGTTATCTGAGCGCGCGATCGATGGCGTGCCCAGCCAATTCGCGTTGACGGTATAGAACAGCGTCCCCTGTTCGGGATCCTGTGCCGCGATTTCGATGAACCCGCCGCGCACCCAGCCAACCACCGCGGAGTCATTGAAGTACAGCGCGCGCGGATTGTTCGCGCGGATCAGGCCGCTCTGCACGCTTCCCTGCGAGAAGACCATGATCTGGGACGACACCGGGATATCCAGGGCGTCCAGAATCGATCGGAGATGGCCGGATGGGCCGTCGGACCTCAGACGCGAGATCGCCTCACTGCTCTGCAGCAGTGACGCGAGTGGGTCGTTGGACGGACGCGAGTAGTGAATCGCGGTGTGAGCGCGCTCGAGCGGTTCCAGTTGCTGACCTGTGACGAGGGCGAGCGCCCACACCAGCACGAGCGTGACCAGCGGCACGAATCGCATCACTCAGTCTCGCGTCGGCTCTTCATACCAATCGACGTGCAGCGACGGCTCGTGACACTGCAGGCACGTCGTCCACCGCCATTGATGGTGGCAGCCCGGACAACGGCCGCGCGTCGAGAACGTATTCC
>Ga0075428_100006161_pt1 | contig 13345 bp, 8 predicted proteins | sample RhiMetdeltSRZDD2_FD_75291 | JGI IMG/M metagenome (GOLD analysis project Ga0075428, IMG submission 75291) | Populus rhizosphere microbial communities from Tennessee, USA - Rhizosphere MetaG P. deltoides SRZDD2 | ecosystem: Host-associated > Plants > Roots > Rhizosphere > Soil | place: USA...
GGTTCTAATTAAAGATGGCAATAACATGGAGATGCGGTTTCTTCATTATTATAGAAACGCTCTGGCCTATGGCGTGGAAGATAAGAATTCGTATGCCTCCTATTGGAAACCCATTGAGCCGTTCTTAACCAACAAATCAAGGATCTACTTGTCCGGTGATGGCGTCTATCATCGTTTGAATTTAAATACAATTCGACATGCAACTACAGGAGAATACCTTCTGCAGCGGTACGACATTCACTACTTGTTGAACCCTGGTCAGTTTATTCTGGAAAAAGTTACACGCGCTTCTTCAAAAAAAGCCGTTCTTTTTGGAGACCCAGTCTTTGAAGCAAGTGCTTCCGTTCAATCAAAAAACGGTGACGATAACTACGAAACTTTTCAACCGCTGCCTGGAACACAAAAAGAGGTCGTCAAAATCAATGACATTCTCAAATCCAACGGTTGGACTAGCAACGTTTTCCTTCACAAGACGGCAACGGAAAAGAATGTAAAGGCGGTTCACTCGCCGGACTTACTTCATATCGCCACTCATGGATTTTTCTCAGTTGGCAAAGTAAGACTCACTGCCGAGGCAAAGAAAGATTTCTTGTTCTATTCGGGGCTCGTGTTTGCAGGAGCAAACAATAATATAACTGAAGAGAAAGGGCCGTCGGATGACGATGGAATCCTCACTGCTTTCGAGGTAATGAATCTCGATCTGTCATCGACAAAGCTGGTGGTGCTCTCCGCTTGTGAAACAGGATTGGGAAGAATTGAAAACGGCGAGGGAGTATTCGGCTTACAACGTTCGTTCCTCCAGGCAGGCGCGCGTAATGTGATGATAAGCTTATGGAAGGTGGATGATGTTATGACACAAGTGTTGATGGGTCAATTCTATCACTACCTTTTCAAAGGCCATCCGGTAAGAACTGCGCTTAAACTCGCTCAGCTTGATCAGTTAAAAAAACATCCCGATCCGTACGGCTGGGGAGGTTTCGTTATTGTGGGTGTTGATTAGAAAAATAATTCGGACGGAATGTGTTTCGCATTGTTCGGGACGCGCACAGGCTGAAAGGCATCAAGGTATTCTTCCGTTGCTCCATTTAAGGCTTTCAACACATCCTTCGAAACTCCTGTTACTTCAGCCAATGTAGACCAGTTCATCTTCTTCTTGAGAATGAATGTCCGTGCAGATTCTTTGAAAGTGTCGGAGTTTCCATTAAGATAGAACTCCACCCGGCGGTTGTACTGGCGTTGAAGATCAATATCAACTTCTCGCGGAGCTTGTTTTCCTTTTGCAATGATGGCCAATGCCGTTTCATCAACACCCTTCGACGAAAGATAGTCCACTACTGACTGACCGCGTTTTTGCGTCAGCTTGAAATTGTATTCGTTTGTACCACGATCGTCCGCGAATGCAAATATCTCGAGCTGAACACCGGGATTTCTTATCAAGTGGGCAGCAAGCTCGTCCAGCACCTTTGTGGCCTCCTTTCGAAGCCTGTAATGATCGAAATCGAAATATATATTTTCAAAGTGAACCAGTTTTTGTTCGGAGTTGCCCACGACAGAAAGCTCCACAATCACTGGTTTTTCGTCCAACCCTAGAGATTCCAAATGGATATAGATGTCACCTTCACCCTGCACATCCGTGAACTTAAATTTCCCATCGGCGTTTGTGCGCGTGATCTTCAAAATTTCGCCCAGGTCATCCGTAAGCATGATTTTACGACCCGGTTTTTTATCCCCTGTTAGCGAATCCACGAGGATACCAGTAACTGAAAGGTCTTTCTCGCCACTGGCGGACGACCTGACTTTGGCAAGATATCCTGTTACTTGTTTGTCACGATACTTGTCTTCTGCAATTTTTAACAGCGCATTATACTCTTCTGCAGACAAATTGAACAATTCAGGTGAATTGGGAGTATGTTGAAGGTAGTTCATCACCATCCGGTCAACAATCTTTTTCTTCTCGCTGCTGAGTTGGTCGTAATCTATTTTTTCCTCAAGACGTGTAGCCTGAAGGTCCAATCGCTGTGCCTCTTCCGCTTTCGATTTTAGCGTGATATTCCTGCTCGCATTCCGTTTCTTCAAGCTAAGCTTTGAAATAAAAGCAAGTGGCGAAATGATCCGGGTAGATAGGATATCAAATCCTCCGACGCTACCCGTTCGATTGCTGCTCCAATACAAATCGCGATGGGCAAAGCTTGTAAATGTATCATCGCGATTTGAATTAAACGGAACACCAAGATTATATAAGACTGTCTCCTCAGTAGAAAGTGTCTTGGCCATGTACAGGTCAAAGCCACCATATCCTTCGTGTCCATCTGAAGAAAAGAATAGTACATTCCGGAAAGCAGTTAGGGCCGGCGAAAGCTCATTCAATTTGGTATTGATGCTGGTCCCCATGTTCATTGCAGGCCCCCATTCATCATTTCCGGAATTAACACTCATCCACAGATCGAACTTTCCCTGACCACCATTACGTGTTGAAGCAAAAATCAACGTATCTCCACCATGAGAAATAGCAGGATGTCTGGATTCATAGGACTTGAAGTTGACATTTGAATTCAACGCCACGGGTTCCGTCCATTTATTATCCTTGTATGAGGTAACAAATATTTTACATTGTGGTCCGTCCTTGCCGCACACAGTAAAATAGTATTTATCTCCCTTACTATTAAAACATCCACTGCCATCGTTGTACCTGGAATTGGTTATGCTGAACAACTGCTTTGTCTTGTCTGTCCAGCTATTGCCGACTTTTTCGAAATAATAGTTGTCTGTGAACCCTTCTCCGTAACGCTCATCAATGGATTGACGGTTGGACGAAAGTCTGCTGCTGGTGATCACCAACGTAGAGCTATCTTTTACCGCGGGAGCAAAGTCGTTGTATGTCGAATTGAGTTTCAATACAACGGGTGGTGCGCTGCCGGCCGCAGATCCCAACTCTTCTTTTGCGATCTCGCATCCAGCCCGATCGATGATCGCTTGTTCAACAAATTCCTGCAAGTCCGCATTGGCGCTGTGCGCTAAAATGAACTTGTCGAAATATTCCATTGATTCATCAAAGCTTGCATTAAGCTTTAGCATCAAGGCGTAATAATATAAAGAAAGAGGGTACTGTGAGGGCGCTCCATAATAGACTTTAAGATAATACGCCTCAGCATCGGGATAGTTGAAAGTTTTCGTATAACACTCCGCAAGCCTGTAGTTCGCAGACATATCCTTACCATCCAAATCCGCAAGCTCGCGATAGTATTTTATAGCAAGACTATACTGTTCTTCGTCGTAGAAACGGTCCGCTTCGGCACGTAATGATTTTATCGAACGGTCGCTTTGGGCGGTCGCTGGTAGGTATGATCCGAGAAGTAGGACGAGGAAAAGAGTGAATCGCATGCTGGCGTGGACGTTATCCGTAAATCGTAAATCGTAAATCGCTAATTGTTAATAGTTGTGTTGGGTGTGCGTGAGGGTGTGGTGAATGTCGAATATCCAATTTCCAATGACCAATGTCGAATGCCTAATGTCGAATTTCCAATGTCCAATGTCCAAAGAATTCCCTCCCCAACGCAAAACCCTAAATCAACGGCGAAGAAAACCGCCTAAACCCCTTATTCACGACGATCTTATACGCCAATGACAATTCATATGCGCTTGCATATCCGAAATTTCTTCCGAGTGATGAAACGTTGCTGTCATAGCTGAAGCCAAGGTTCCATGACCTGTTGCTGAACCCCGCTGAAAGAATGAATGCATCCTGTAAGCGGTACCAGGCGCCTACCATAACTTTCGTACTCTTTGAATTATGAAGATGAGCAGGCTGAAAGTAATAACTCATATATGCTCCCAGGTTCACCTGAAAATTCTCGTCCTGGTATTGCACGAGGTAGTTAGGCGATAACTCGTACTTCCCGTGCCACATAGAAGAAATTCCACCATGAAGTTTGTATAAGATCATATTAGGTCCCTGCTTTTCACCCGTAAAGCTGCGTGGTGGTATAATGTTGTAAACCGCCAGACCTGTGAACAGCGACGCGCTGCTCTTCATTAACTTACCTCTTGTCGTATAGAACCACATCAACCCTGCATTTACGACGGGACTAAACACCTGGTTGTTCAAAGCCGATTCGCCGCCGAGACCTGGGTCATAACCCACTGCAGGGGAGTACATAGTAGACCACTGCAACTTGTCGTAGTTCACTCTTTGCTGCGAAGCCCCGGCCTGTAGACCAATCGATAGAATATTGTTACCGAAACGTGTAAGATGGAAGTTGTATGCTCCCGACACCATGAGGCTTTGTGTGGTGAACTCCTTGTTAGGTCCTGCGACATCATTTAAGAACGAAGCGCCAAAACCGCCGAGGTGCTTAACGTGTATGCCAGGTTTTACAACAGGCTTAATAAAGCTGAACTGGAACGTATTGAAGGGAAGCCCGGCATTTGACCATTGGGAGCGATAGTTCATCCCAAAAAAGATATCCTTTTCCAAACCGGACAGAGCGGGATTGAGATATAGACTGCTGGCATAGTATTGTGAAAAGACAGGAGACTGCGCGTAGACCGAATACGTGGAGGCCGTCCCTATAACTATGATCAATATGATGCCCTGGAATCTCATCAGTTAAGTACCGATATTACTCCCTTCTTTTCGATCACTTCCCCATCCTTCGTTAACGCCTTAAGGATATAAGGATATGCACCCGATGAGAGATACTCGCCATTCTGTCGGCCGTCCCATCCCACGGTGATCATATCTCCAAGTGAATTGCTTTCGTAAACCATCAGGCCCCACCGATTGAAAACCCGGAATTGAAACTCTTTTTCAGCGAGCTTGTTTCCGAACACCCTCACAAAACGGTTGTCAGGATTAGAAGCCACAGGCGACAAGGAGGTCGAGAGATAAAATTCGCCGGGTATACCATCCCTTGGTATACTTTCTCCAAGGATAAAGATGTCACCTCTTGCTCCATTGTCGCTGATAACGGATGATATGGGATCGCTATATTCAACGCGGGTGTTTCCAATTAATGAAAAATCACCGTCGACAGATGTGCTCTCGAGAATATCGATCATGTGTCGGTAATTGTAGTACTGTGGAATAGTATAGCCGATCGACAACGGTGAACTCGTAAACGTGCCGCTGATTGTCTTCCGTTGCCAATAAATGTTGGAGTAAGGAGTTATTGTTGCAGGAACATTAGGACGAGTTGACAGCTCGAAAATTTCCATCTCTGTTACCGGCTGAATCCCTGTTATGTTTAGCAGTTCAACTGGATAATAGCCACCATTCTTGCCTATAGGAAAAAACTTGTAGCCTGCACCTTCGTGTGTAAGCGCTCCATCCACATAACTCACTGTTGAACCGCCCACGATGGAAGCACCGTTAGATAGGCGCAGTGTATCCCGATCCGAGATGCTGACGACGCCCAATGTAAGCTCTAGACGATTCGAGACTGGCAGCAGGTCAGTGATATACTTCATTCCTGTACCATCAATTCTAAAATCATAGACGGCATTTTTGTTGTTGAAGACACTTTGATCCTGCCCTCCATTAAGAGTTAATGATCCCGTTCCCTGATATACGTTTGTATTGGTCCAGCTTCCAGTTATAAAGAAACTTCCATTGTTCTGGATGAATCCTTCATTGACAAAGTCGCCGTCCAGGTGAAGTTCAAGTCCTTGAGGAATGAAAAGATTTGTTTGATTCGTAATTGACTGCGCAAAAACCGAATGCGCCGACAACAACGCAACACTCTGTGTTAAGATAAACAGCGGGCCGTATAAACGCTGGAGTTTTATCATTTTGAGTATTGAATACGAATACCATAGATACGGGCCAAGCCGTTGGCATCGTTAGTATCGAGGATGTTATTAAAGGTTATATGTACTCGATATGAGTAGGTCGAATTATCGACCACCTCACCGGCGATGCCCGGCATTCCAATGGACGACGTTCCAACTGACAGAAGAGGAGCCACTGTAGATAATACAGTGTTACCACCTGCGTATGGCTTTCGGTCAAAGTTTGCAGAAAAAGGAAGGAGTCCTAAAAGTGTTGTGTATTCGTAAAAAATGGTGATCGATTGTATGGTCGCCCCGTGGGGAAGATTCACCGGAGCAATGATCTGTCTGGAATTACCCTTCGCAAAAACATACGATCCGCCGCCTGACGTAAAGAGACCAATAGTGTTTGTACCGTTCGATGGTTCCAGTGGCTGAAAGGCGGCAGGGTCAACCGCATAGTATTGCACCGTTGGAGCGATCGCGACCGCTGCATTGCCCGGAGCCCATGCTGTTCCATTCCAGATCAACGCCTCATTAAGTACTGGTGCTGTATTTGAAACGTCACGCCCCTGAATTCTTGCGACCGTCGATCCACTCACTGGTCCGGTAACGTCTCCGGCAGGTGTTGACCAGACAGCTGCTGTGCCCGCGGCATTTGTTGTCATTACCTGATTGCTTGCGCCCGGCAAGATATCAAGATCGTCAAGTGGTCCGGTAACTTGTCCCGTTGCAACAAGATTTACACCGGTACCATTATCGATGTTCAATGTACTTCCGGTTAATGAAAGGTTCTGATTGTCCGTGAATGTCGAACGATCGGCCCAGTTCACTACACCGGTAGCATCCGTCGTTAACACCTTGAGGTTACCACCTGAACTGATATCCGTCGTTGCCACTGTTCCGTCCTGGATCTTGGCCGAGTTTACAGATGCAGGTTGAATAACCATGGCATTCAATGCACCGGCAACATCCCCAGTCGCAGTAAGGTTGTTAAGGTCAACGGAAGTACCGTTGTCAATATTTAATGAATTACCTGCAAGGGTCAGGTTCTGATTGTCGTCAACGAAGGTGGACCTATCAGTCCAGGAAACAACGCCGGCGCCATCGGTGGTCAACACCTTGTTGTTGCCTCCACCATTAATGTTTGTAGTTGTTATTGTCGCATTTGCAATGTTTGCTCCAGTTATCGTAGCGTTGGCGATATCGTTATTGGTGATCGTGTTGTCTAAAATGTCTGCACTTGCGACTGTCCCATCAATTATATGCGCTGAGTTTACTGAACCCGGCGCGAGTTTAGATGTCGTCACCGCGTTATTCGATAGTTGGAGTTGATTGGATCCGTTTACAGAGATCGTCGTCCCGTCCGTATTGACAGAGAGGTTTACATCACCTGCGGTTGCTCCACCATTTAATCCCTGCCCTGCAACGATAGAAGTAATATCACCTAGTGAACCCAACGTTGCCCAGGTTAACGTCGTACCATCAGTGGTCAAGTACTTTCCTGCTTGACCTGTTATCGAAGGAACTTCTTTTAATGTAGAAAGGCTGACAGTGCCACCACCATTTAGAGACAGCGCCTGCGTTGCAGGATCATACGCTAACAATCCCGTCGGAGAGTTTCCGAGTCCCTTTATCCAGACACCACTATTCCAATAATAGAATGATTTGTCTGTTATATCAAAAACGATTAACCCGTCATCTTGTGGTGATGAAGGTGCAATAGTGTTTCGTTCACTGGTGGTTAGTTGTGGCAATAGAAAGCCTTGGTCCTTGTTTGGCGGATTGATGACAAGAACCGCGTTCGGCCTGTCTATCATCGTTCCGATGACAACGGACTTCTTGCCTTGCGCAAAGGCCACGCCGATGCCGCAAGCCGCGAGGGTTATGGTGAGGATGAGGGTTTTCACGGGTACCCTCTTTAGAAACAATTTAAATTCCAGAGCAGGAAGTCGCCTGAATTGTGTTAGAACACAAGATTTTGTTTTAGTTAACCCTTAGTTTTTTTCGAATTGAGAATTTTTAGACCCGATTTGGGACGGCTTTTATTGGTTACGCCACTTAGGTGCTTTTAGGGCGTTTTGTGCGTGTTGTTAATGGTTAATAGTTAAGCCACTTTCGTGCGGATAGGAGGGTTTGTGCGTTCGCTAATATGTAATAGTTAACCGGCGGCCGCACCAAATCCTCACATAGCACTGGTTGTGGAATAACTATTAACTATTAACAAACTCTATCAACACCTTTCTATGTGCACACATTCGGCGTAACTAATACTTACCGCTGCACACGCAGCTTAGGGATTACTTTTTCTTTCTTACCGAATACTATGAGCTCTCTGCAATTTTCGCTTCCACACTGGCAGGCGAATGGTTCCATACTTTCATCAATAAACAGCGCATAGTCTACCGTCAGCTCTTCCCCTTCGCCAATATCGCGGATGGCGATCACGTTAAGTCCATCATAAGCAGTATTGGGCGAACAACTGTGGTTCTGCGGCGCCCAATTAACAGGGTTCTCATCCCATAAGATATATACATCACTACTCACAGGATATGCATAATGTTTGAAATCCGACTTCTGCTTTTCATTCCAGTTGGCTTCCACATACCGCTTTGAAATGATCCGCTGGGAAAGACCTTCACCTGTGAAGATAACTTCATTCTTCCTGATACGCTGTTTGGCAAAGATACCGTATCCGGATACAGAGCTACCCTTAAGGGCATACTTCTTCTGTTTAGCTTTATGACGGGATATTCCTTCGGTGATTATTTGCTTAAGGAATCCACTCTTTCCAGCGCGATCGTTATTAAGGATATAGTCCGCTGAGCCTTCATATCCATTCTCATAGAAGGCTGAGCATGTAAAATTGATCTCAAGGAAGTGTAACTCCTTCTTCTTGTTCATCCTGAAGTCCATGCGGGCGTATCCCACGCCCCCAAACGCCATGAAGATCTGTTCGCCGGCAGCTCTAAGCTGCTTTTCAATCTTAGTATCGCTTACAGGTACGTTACAGTTCGGATGAAGCTCGGAGGTCTTCAATGCATACGTTTTATATTCGCGGCCCACTGGAAAAATGTATTCAATGGGTTTAAACGACACGCAGGTTTTACCATCGGCGCCAGCTGCAACCAATACCGTGAATTCCCGACCGGCTATATACTCTTCAACCAACACCTCGTCATATTCTTTAAGGATAGCCTTCATCTTTGACTCCAGCTGTCTCACATTATTAACCAGTGAGTGCTCATCTATACCCAGGCTATCTCCGGCCTTTGCCGGTTTTATAAACATTGGAAAATTGAGCTTCTCGACGACTTCCTCAAGACCGTACATCGAGCTTACTTCTACTGATGCAGGAGTTTTAACCCCAGCGCAATAAGCCACATATTTCATCAATGGCTTAGGAGGGTCATATAGAGTAGCATTAGGTCCCGTATAGGGAAGATTAAGCAAATCCAACGTGTTGATCACATCAATGGATGGCACTTCCCACTCCAGGTATCCTTCGCATAGGTTGATAAAAACGTCATACCCCTCCTTACTAAGGGCCTTAAGCTGCCGATAGGTAGTAAGTTTGTTTAAGAAAACATGATCGACATGATCGTCAGGGAGAAGGTGGCCAAGGCTCCTGGGGGGATCATAGTTCTTGTAATCTACATCGGTCGTGGAATAATCAGGTTGAAGAACACAAATTTTCATTTATAACTTAAGCATTATGTTTTGCCCCATAACGCGTTAATCCATCTTCAATAATTTCAATTATTAAATAAGTAAAAGATTTTTTTGCAAACCTCAAAATCGCGCCGATAGAAGTATAGTCTTCATCTTCACTTAAGCCGCATTGAGCATTGATCTCAAGCACGTAAAACTTACCGGACTGCCTATTCATTCTTATGTCAAGCCTTCCGTAACCCATACCCCCTACTGATTGAAAGGCGGCAAGGCTGATATCCTTTAATTGTGGTATTAGGTCCTTATCAGCTTCCTTATAGTTATATAGACTTCCATTATCGGGAACTGGCGTCTCTTTGTCATAGGTTTCCCAAAGGCGATCAAAAGACAAAAACTGCTCTTTATCCGGTAGTGAACTATGAAAGACCCGCTCTACGGGTGGATAGAACTTTATCTTTTCAGGATGTGTGGAAGATCCAACGAGTAACACGGTGAATTCACGTCCGCTAATGAACTCTTCTACAAAGATCCCACCGGTGTCAAGCTTCCATCCATGGTATCCATTCTGCATTTCATCTACAATGGCCTTGAACTCGTCGGGGTTAGACACAACATTTTTGATCGTTAGACCCATGCTTCCCGCTGAGATTGCAGGCTTCACCATTAACACCTGGCCTACATGTCTGAATAGAGATCCTACGTCGGTATGACCGTTGTGTATCACTCGCCAGGCAGGTGTAGGCACTTTATAACGGTCAAACGCTTCCTTCATCGGGATCTTTGACGTCGTTATCTGATAAAAAAAGTCATTGGAACCTGTATAGATAAGGTTATGCTTTTCCAGGGCATCGATCACTGAAACTCCCGGTATTCCATTCAACTCATCCCCATCGCAGAGATTGATAACAATGCTTGTTTTGTGCGTTTGATGGAATTTGATCCGGTTGATGACCGTATCGATAGTTTGTAGGGTAACATTCTCCCAATACCATTCACAACCTATTTCATTGAAGACCTTGGTATATTCTGCAATGCTTTGGGTGTAGTCATAGTAGTACTGAAGATTTGGATCCTCTGTCTCTATATAAGGAGCGATTACCCAAACAAGGTATTTGTCCTTATTTTCCCTGAAATTCATACGATAAGGCAGTGATCTGCATAAAAACCTTCACTTACATAAGACGGCTATTGGCTCTTATCGGCGTCTTGCATCAAGTTTTCGCCTGATAAAGTCCGTAAACCGGTACTTTTCAACAATTCTGTCAGAGAGGTATTTTGCTCCTTTGATCACACCGAGGCAGTTGTCGCATCCGCATTTGCATTGGAAGGCCCTGTCCATATTCCATTCGGTGGATGGATAAAAGAATGTAAGCTCTTCGCCTTCTTTGATGTCCTTAATAGCAATGAGCTGTCGGGTGGTTGTATCGAAAAAACAGTTGGGCTCACAGCTGTGGTTGATACATTCCAGGAAATCTGGAAAGAGCTCAATGTGCTCCCGATCATCAAGCTGAACGGTAAGATAGCTGGGTGTTGATTGCACACGTCTGGCTGAAAACTCTATAATCAATTCATCGGCATTAAATGATCTCCTTGAGACTAAGGAGCGGTGATTATTATTAGAGGTATCGGTGTGTATTTCAGCAATATCAACTGTGGCAACTTCAACTAATACTGGGTTAGATCGTTTTTGATGCATAATTATTATAGTTGATTGAAAAAGATAAGATGGGAGATACTAATTCGAGAGCTCTTGACGAGGGGTTGTGGTTCAGACAATGGATCAAGCTTACTATTGGGCTTAAGTTCATGCTCTCATTAACTGATTACAAATTACATTAATAACTTTATTCTTTACAAATATTGATAGCAATAACTTAACAATTATTCAATAAGTTTTTTGTTTTGAAGCATTAACTGATTTCAACTTAAGCGTTGATAACGTCATTGACGGTCGTTGATAGCATCTTATATGATTATGATAAACTCATTGCTTAGAAGGTCTAAAGGTATAGAGGTATAGGGTATAGAGGTATAGGGTATTAACGTTCATTGATTTGATGTAACTACATATAATGGGATCATGATAGATTATTAAAGAGGTCTAGGGTTTAGAGGCATAGAGGTCTAGAGGTGTATGTAGTCGATAAATGTTCAATGATGTCGATTGCTCTCTTTATCTTATTGGTTGGATGTCTTTATAAGTAATACATTTTCATAAACTTACACATAGGTTTTACGATTATAAGTTTAAATGTTGATTGTCCCCTGCGATGGGTGACGATTGGAAGAGGTATAGGGTATAGGGTATAAGGTATAGGAATTGATGAGAGGTATATCCAAGCAAACAACCCTTCGAGATTAGACATTCGGTGTTCGACATTCCCCGATACCCTATACTTTATAACCTATACCTCAATTCAATGTCCAATGTCCAATGTCCAACTCCCAATGTCCATCAAACACCCCTTCGACATTCGACATTCGGTGTTCGACATTCCCTATACCATATACCTTATACCCTATACCTCAAGTCAATGTCCAATGTCCAACTCCCAATGTCCAGCAATCACCCTTCGACATTCGACCCCGATAATTATCGGGGCGGCGTTCGACATTTCCCTATACCCTATACCTCTATACCTCACTCCCCCCTCTGCAACGCGGCCTTAAAGTACTTTCCCTGCCTCGATGGCGTAAAGTTCCAGTCAGTGAAAAGCATTGGTGACCAATGAGGATCAAATACCCACACCGTATAGGATATACCTCTTTCCTTACAATACTTTGTGATAGCATCGCCGTAAGATTCGTCGCTAATCACTGGAATGTGCGCTCCGCGGTCATCAGGTCCACAAAATCCGATCTCAGTAAGTATCAATGGGTACTGTTCCGAAACATAACCCCAATCGTCGGTCCATTGTTTTTCCCAAGGCTTGTTTCGCTTCATGGGATATGGATGGCTTACATAAGCGATGCCGTCAGCTTTAACAGGATCATTCGCTATAGGTGTTAGGTCGTAAGCCCAGTTGAAGCCGGCAACCAATGCGATGGTCTTAGCTCCGTGTCCACGGATAATAGCGATCATCTCTTCGTTTATTGCCTTCCACTCACTCCAGCTACAGACTCCCAACTGGCCGTTATAAACCGTCGGCTCGTTGAAGAGCTCAAAGAAGGCTACCGTGGTGTTGTCTTTAAAGTGCCCGGCCATCGTACGCCAAAACTCAAACGTTTCCTTGCGGGTCGTTTCATACATTACGTGCTGAAACATTTCCGACTTCAGATTTCCAATAGAGTGCCAGTCTATGATCACGTACATCCCTAACCCAGCAGCCCATTCAACACCCTGATCGAGAAGTTTGAGGTACTTATCCTTTCCTTGTGTACGCCATGCGCTGGGATGAACGGGGAATCGAACAATATTAGCACCCCAGCTCTTCATTGCTTCAAAGTATTCTTTGTTCCAATGATTTTCACGCGATAGTTTGTCAGGATCGCTTGTATCAAGACCGCGGAAGACAATGGTCTTGCCATCTGCCGTTACAAATTTATTTCCGTTAACGCTTATGCGGCTTAACGAAGGAGTTTGCCCTGAGGCAATGAAAGAAAGTAGAACACCTGTTATGATAACTGGATAAAGTAGAGATCTTTTCATGAGTTTTATATTGAACGACAATCAAATTAAGACTTAATCTAGTGACAGGCAAGTTGAAGGTCTTGGGTATAGAGGTATAGGGGAATGTTGAACGTCCGATGTCCAATGTCGAACTCCGAATAGTCCTCACCCTATTTCCCTATTCCCCCACCCCAGCGTGGAAATAACTTCTCACTCACTTACAATCTGATCGGGATTTCAAATGTTACAACGCTCTTTTCAGGTAGGAATAATTATTGAGTCCACGTTAGAGAATCG
>Ga0075428_100006165_pt1 | contig 13343 bp, 9 predicted proteins | sample RhiMetdeltSRZDD2_FD_75291 | JGI IMG/M metagenome (GOLD analysis project Ga0075428, IMG submission 75291) | Populus rhizosphere microbial communities from Tennessee, USA - Rhizosphere MetaG P. deltoides SRZDD2 | ecosystem: Host-associated > Plants > Roots > Rhizosphere > Soil | place: USA...
TGCGGCTTCGGCAGCGGCGAACGTGGCCAGCGCCAGCACCGCACCCTGAACGATTCGCCCCGTCCGCCAGCCCATAGGCATGCGGCCGATTCTAGCATGATGACCGGGCCCGCCGACCGCTGTGCTAGATTTCCGCTTCTTCCGAGGAGTCGCAATGTCGCGAAACCAGATCGGAGCCGGTCCGATTCCTTCGAGTGAGCGCACGTCCCACGTCGCGGTCGAGGGCGGCGCCACGGTATCGTCGCTGATCCTGGACTGTGAGGCCGCTCACGCTCTGCTTATCCTCGCCCATGGAGCGGGCGCGGGGATGAGGCATCCGTTCATGGAGTCGCTGGCGCGCCGGCTCGCCGGGCGCGGCATCGTGACCCTGCGCTACCAGTTTCCCTACATGGAGGCCGGCGTCGGACGGCCCGATCCGCCGGCTCGTCTGGTCGCCACGGTGGAGGCCGCGGTTGCGGCGGGGCGCCGGGAGTTTCCGGATCTGCCGCTGTTCGCGGGCGGGAAGTCGTTGGGCGGCCGGATGACCTCGACGGCCGCCTCTCAGGGATTGCTGCACGACGTGGCCGGAATCGTGTTCTTCGGGTTTCCTCTGCATGCGCCCGGCCAACCCGGGGCCGGCCGCGCCGAGCACCTCCAGCGCGTCGACTGCCCGATGCTGTTCCTGCAGGGCGATCGCGACACGCTCGCCGATCTCACGAAGCTGCGGCCGGTGTGCGACCAGCTCGGTGCGCGTGCCGAGCTGCACGTGATCGACGACGGCGATCACTCCTTCCACGTGCGCAAGCGCTCCGGACGCGATGACGAACAGGTGCTCGACGAGCTCGCCCAGCGCACCGACGCCTGGATGCGGGGCGTGGTGGATCGAACAGCGTCGTGAAGCTCCGGGTCGGCACGAGCGGCTACTCTTATAAGGAGTGGGTCGGCAACTTTTATCCGCCCAAGACGCCGGCCCGCCAGATGCTGGCCCGCTACGCCGAGCGACTCGACACGGTCGAGATCAACAACACCTTCTACCGCATGCCCACAGCGCCCATGCTCGAGAAATGGAACGCCGAGGTTCCCGAGCACTTTCGCTTCGTGCTCAAGGCCCCGCGCCGCATCACGCACGACCGCAAGCTTCAGGATGTGGATGACCTGGTGCGCGGGCTGATCGACGCGGCGGCGGTGCTCGGTGCGCGGCTCGGTCCGTTCTTGTTTCAGCTGCCGCCTTTCTATCGCAAGAACCTGGAGGTGCTGGGAGACTTCCTGGGGCGACTCGGCCCGGTGCGGGCGGCCTTCGAGTTCCGTCACGAGACCTGGTTCGAAGACCCGGTCTACGAGCTGCTGCGCGCGCACGGCGCCGCGTTGTGCCTGGCGGACACCGAGGAAGGCGAGCCCCCACAGGTCGCGACGGCGCCCTGGGGCTACCTGCGGCTGCGCCGTCCGGATTACGACGATGCGCGCCTGTCGGCCTGGGCGGAGCGAGTTCGCGCGCAGCCCTGGGAGGAGGCCTACGTCTTCTTCAAGCACGAGGACGAAGGCAAGGGGCCCGAGCTAGCTGGCCGCTTCCGCGAGCTGGCGGGATAGCCGCAGCTCGTGGCCGCCCCGATTTCGACGCCGCAATCCGCGCTCCCCAAGGCCATGGGGCTGGGCGACGTGGTGCAGTTCTACGTGGTGGCGATCGTGGGGCTGCGCTGGCTGGCCACGGCCGCAGCGGCCGGGCCCAGCGCTCTGGTGGTGTGGCTGATCGCCGCCGTTGCCCTCTTCGTCCCGCTGGCGCTGGCGGTGATCGAGCTGTCGGCACGTCATCCCGATGAAGGCGGCATCTACGTGTGGTCGCGAGTCGCGTTCGGCGATTTCACGGGCTTCATCGTGGCCTGGCTCTACTGGGTGAGCAACGTGGTCTATGCGCCAGGCCTCCTCTACTTCATGGCGGGCAACGCGCTGTTCATGGGTGGCGCCGATTGGCAGACGCTCTCCAACCAACCCTCTTTCTACATCGTCGTCTCGCTCGTGGGCATCGTCATCGCCGTGGGGCTCAACGTGGTGGGGCTCGAGATCGGCAAGCGCCTTCACAACCTCGGTGCCTGGAGCACCTGGATCCCGGTGGCGGTGCTGGTCGCGATGGGAGCGTGGGCGCTGGCTCGATTTGGGAGCGCCACTCGCTTCGACTCAGCCGCTCTGGTGCCCAGCACCCGTCTCACCGACCTCTACTTCTGGAGCACGATCGCCTTCGCGTTCGGCGGATTCGAAGCCGCCTCCCTGATGGGGGAGGAGATTCGCGACGCGCGGCGCGCGGTTCCCCGGGCCGTGCTGATCGCGGGGCTGGCGATCGCCGCGATCTACATGCTCGGGACCGCGGCGATCCTGGTGGCGCTCCCTGGCCAGCAGGTGAGCGGGCTCCAGGGCATCATGCAGGCGATCCAGCAGGTGGCCGAGCGCGTCGGGGTCCCGGGGGTCACTCCGGTGGTGGCCGCGCTGGTGGCGATCGGCGCCCTGGGGGGAACGGCGGCATGGCTCGCCGCCACCGCGCGCCTCATCTTTGTCACCGGAGTGGATCGCTACCTTCCGCCGGTCTTTGGCCGCCTCCATCCGCGCTGGAAAACGCCGGTCTGGGCATTGGTTGCCCAGGCGATCGGGGCTGCTCTGTTTGCCGTGCTCGGACAGGCAGGGGCCTCGGTCAGAGGTGCCTACGATTTCCTGGTGAGCATGGGGGTGATCACCTACTTCATCCCGTTCCTGGTCATGTTCGCGGCACTGATCAAGCTCCAGCGCGAGCCCCTGCCCGCCGGCGCGGTGCGGTTGCCAGGAGGGCAAGCCACAACCATGGTGCTTGCGGGGCTCGGGATCGCCACGGTGACGATCTCGATCGTGCTGGCGGTGTTTCCGCCGGGGGAAGGTGGTGGGGGGGCGGTGAAGATCCTGCTGGCGAGCGCCTTGGTGGTGGCGATGGGAATCGGCGTCTACGTGCGCGGCCGCCGGCGAGTGGCGGCGAACCCCTAGTTCTGCACCGCGGGCGGACGCCGAGGCACCAGCACAGGTCCGGTGATCCTCGGACAGCCATTGCTAGCGGTCAACAACTCCCGCGCCGATCTCGCGACATCACATCGAAACCCGATTCAATTTCCATCGGCGCGGGAGACCTGAACCCCCACTCAAGGGTATTCCTGGCCGACGGGTGCCTTGCGGGCAGCGCGGTCGTGAGCGAAGGCTTCGCGCCCGGCGTTCACGGCATTCCGGGTGTCCTCCTTTAGCCCACCGAATCCTTCACGAGCATGCTCGACGCCATCGCGAATGTGCGAGCCCCAACGACGTGACGTCTCGCGCAGACGGCGCCGTGTATCGGTGCCCGATGCCGGCGCCAGGAGCAAGGCGACTCCAGCCCCTAAAGCGGTGCCCAGCACGAAGGCCATCATAGTGCCCGAAACCCGAGGCATCTCATGCGACAGTCTTTCATCCATGGTCTCCTCCTCCATTCGTATGCTGACCGTAGGCCCGACGGGCGAGCGCCCCGAAGAGTGATCGGGTGCCGGTCTTCACTCCGGTAAGAACGGCCAGCGTGGTTCGGATGGGTGATTCCACCTCATCCAACATTGCGTTCGATACCGCGGCCACTCGCTCGGCCACGGCCCCGAACTGATCGGCCGCATGGCGGACGGGGGGCGCGATCGATTTTAGGGCGACCGCGAGCTCCTGTACCTCCCGAGCCACGCCATCGGCCTTCCTGACCGATTCACAGACCACTTCGGCCGTCCGGCTGAACTCCTGGCTCGCAACCTCGAGGCGTCGCGTCGCCCGCATCGTGGCAAACGCAATCACGACCATTGCCAGCGTCACGACGACAGCACAGACTTGGATCAGCACTGGCATGCCATCCTCCGTCTGGGGGCCCGCTGGGCGTCCGCTCGCCCGCCGGCGTCCCCATGCAGGGTCGTTCATACGACCCTCTTAATCGTCCAGCAGAGCCCATGCCACACTGTCACCGAGTCGGGCTCAATGACTTGCAGGCGCGGCGGAGGGATCCACGGCTCCGCAATTGATGAAATGCGACATGGTCCCTGTAAGGCTTACATAGCAAGTATTGACGGGGCACGGCCTCCGCCCGTTTTCAGATTGTCGCGGCCCTGTTCAGGGAGGGTCACGTATCGAGGCGCGGAGCAGCGGGCATTCGGGGAGACGCACCGATTCAGACGCCGTTCATGGCACGTGAACGGCAGCCGAGAGCAGCGACGGGGAGCCAACACATGCGGCCTCGGGCCTAGTCGGCGCGGATCGCACTGCTCGGTTCGCGTTCCACGACCGGCTTGGGCAGATCGGGAGTGAAATCCTCGCCCGGGTTGATGAAGCGATCGCCTTCCAGTCGGTACTGCTTGTCGTACAGCTGGCGATAGCGCCCGTCGCGCGCGAGCAGCTCCTCGTGGCGGCCGCGCTCGACAATCTGGCCTCCCTCGATCACCAGGATCTGATCGGCGCTCTGGATGGTCGAGAGCCGGTGGGCGATCACGAACGTGGTGCGCCCGCGCCGCAGGGCGTACAGACCGTCCTGGATCAGGGCCTCGCTCTCACTGTCGAGGCTGGACGTTGCCTCGTCGAGGATCAGGATGCGCGGGTCGGCGAGGATCGCGCGCGCGATCGCGATGCGCTGGCGCTGGCCGCCGGACAGCTTGATACCGCGCTCCCCGACCACGGTGTCGTAGCCCTGCGGGAAGCGGTCCACGAACTCGTCGCAGTGAGCGATGCGGCTGGCGTCGCGGATGCGCTCCGGCGTGGCCGCGGGACTCGAGAACGCGATGTTCTCGGACACCGTGCCGTCGAAGAGGAAGTTGTCCTGGAACACTGCACCCAGGTGCGCGCGGTAGTCGCGCAGGCGCACGGTGGTGAGGTCATGGCCGTCGACCCGTACCCGGCCGCTCTTGGGGCGATTGAAGGCCAGCACCAGGCTGATGAGCGTGCTCTTCCCCGACCCGCTCGAGCCCACCAGCGCGGTGGTGGTGCCGGGCGGCGCCTCGAAGCTCACGTCCCGAAGCACCGGCTGGCCGGGGTTGTACTCGAAGCTCACGTTCTCGAATGCCACGCGGCCCAGCACCTCGGCCATCGGCGCGCGAGCCTCTTCGTCCGCCAGCTCCGTGCGCTGGTCCAACAGCTCCTTGATGCGGTCGAGCCCGGCGAGCGCGTCGGTGATCTGGGTGCCAATCGAGGCCATCTGCACCAGTGGCGCCGCCACCAGGCCGGTGAACGAGACGTACATGAAGAAGCTGCCCAGCGTCATGGTGCCGGCCAGCACCGAGCGCCCGCCCTCCAGGATCATGATCACGCCGATCGCGCCCAGGATCAGGGTCGAGAACGCGGTCACCGCCGAGACACCGGTCATCGTCCCTGCGACGTTGCGGAACAGACGATGGACGCCGCGCGCGAACACGCGCTGTTCGCGGCGCTCGGCGGTGTAGGCCTTGACGATCCTCACGCCGCCCAGCGACTCGGCCAGGCGCCCGGTGACCTCGGCGTTGATCTTCCCGCGCTCGCGGAACAGCGGTCGGAGCCGGCCAAAGGCGATGGTCATGCCCACGGCGAACAGCGCGAGCGCGAGAAGCGTGAACGTGGTGAGCCGCCAGTTGAGCACCAGCAGCACGACCAGCGCGATCACGCCGGTAACCAATCCGCCGGCCAGCTGCGCGAGACCGCTGCCGACCAGGTTCCGAATCCCCTCGGCGTCGTTCATGATGCGTGCGATCAGGATGCCGGTCTGGGTCGAGTCGAAGTACCGCACCGGGAGCTGGGTGACGTGGCGCATCACCCGCTTGCGCATCTCGGTGATGGCGCGCTGGGCCGCGACGCCCAGCACCTGCGAGACCGCAAACGAGCACAGCGCCTGAAGCAGCGACGCGCTCGCGACCGCGAGGGCCAGCCACGGCAGCCACTGGACCTGGCGGCGGCCGATGATGTCGTCCACCAGTACCTTGGAGCTCCATGGCAGCACCAGGCCCGTCACCTGGGCCACCAGCATGAGCACCAGCCCGATCCCCAGGCGCCGGCGGTGCCCCCAGGCCAGCCGCTTGGCCTCGGCCCACGCGTTGGCATAGTTGACCGGCTTCTTGGGTTCGGGCATACGGGCACCTTAGCGGACCCCGACGCTTCCCGCATGTGACCCACCAGGGCTCTGGGAAGTTGTAATGTTGACTACGCCATGAAATACCTCGCCCTTCCCCTTCTGGCCGCGTTGTTCCTGGGTCTGCCCAGGCCCGCCGACTCGCTCCCTGCCCAGGCATTGCCCTACGTCGAGCGCATCCAGATTGGTCCTCATGATCCGACCCCCATCCGGCCGATCTGCCCCACCGATAGCATCCGGGTAACGATCTCCGGCAGCTTCCCCGGCCTCTGCTGCGCGACCAAGCGCATCGTGCTGCTCCCCAACCCGGCCATGAACCCCCTGCCCGAGCCGCCGATCGTGAGGGTGATCGTCGATCACGATACCGGCCTGGGCTGTCCGTGCAGCTCCGTTCCCGAGCCGTGGACCGGCATCGCACTGCTTCCGCCGCTACCGTCACGGGACTATTGGCTGCCGGTTGAGGTGTTGGAGCGCGGCGGGGGGCCCGACAGCACGCTGACCGCGACGGGCGTGCCGTTCCGTGTCTCCTCGGGCGACAGTTGTGGTGTGAGCGAGGCGTGCCTTTGGGCCGGGTGGGAGCATCACGGATCCTACGGGAGCTGCGACGCGAACGTGAACGAGCGCGAAGCAGTGACGTTCATGGTGAAACCGCAGGTTGCCCTGGCCGGGCTCCAGGGTCGCCTGAGGTCGTGGGAGCAGGGTCTTCGAATCCTCGCGATCGAACCCATTGGCGTCGCGGCGGGGATGCGGCTGAGCTGGACGCCCGAGCTCCAGGGTGCCCGGTTCGTGCTGTTCGCGGAGCAGGGTGCGCCGATTCCGGCCGGCGAGCTGCAACCCATCCTGTCGGTCCGGGCCGATGTCCAGCCGCCTGTCGATATCGAGGGCGTTCCCCCACCGGGTCCTGTCTTTCATCTTGGTGCGGGGGAGTTGCTCGGCGCCGACGCGAGCGGCAAGGGAGTTCTCGAGTGCCTGCCGCCGCCCTATGTCCGACTGGCGCCCGAGGTGGCGGTACTGTGTATCGAGCAGCCGTGCGACTTCAATCAGGATGGGCTCAACGACGTGCGCGACATCGTGCGGATGGTGCGCTGCGTCATCGACGGCGGACCTTGCCCTCCCGACGCGGACACTCGTCTCGACTGCGACGCGAGCGGCAGGTTCAATTTCGCCGATGTCCTGTGCTGCGCCAGCCACATGCTGCGCCAGCCCGGTTGCCCCACATGCCCAATCGACACCATCCGGGTCGAGACGTCCGTGACCGTGACCCTGGGTGTGCCGCGTCCCTCGCGCACAGGCGTGGATGTGCCCCTGCTCGTGAGCGGCCTGGACCGTATCGGCGCGGCCCGGTTGCGCTTTCGCTTTCCCTCCGATCGCTTCACCGCGCGATTCACGGGAGCCCCGGGGATCTTCTACCTGCAGGCGGTGGAGAACGACATGCTCACCATGGGCATCATCGGCGGCATGCCGGTCCCGGTTCCCGCCTCGGGGGCAGGCCCGGCGTTCGACGATCCCGGTCCTCTGGTGGTGCGGCTGACGCTTCGTCCGGGCCAGAACTATGGCGGAGAGCTGCAGCTGGTCGATGGGCAGCTCAGCGGTCTCGACGGCGTCCTGCTGGACGTCGACCTCGATCTCCCCGGCGTTCCCCTGGAGGCCGAGGCCGTGGCACTTTCGGCCCCCTGGCCCAACCCCTCGGCGGGCCGGGTCCGTTTCACGGTTTCGCTCGATGCGCCAGCACAGCTCGACGTGGCGGTCCACGACATCGCCGGCCGCCGGCTCGCCACGGTCTTCCGCGGGAACCGCGGGCCGGGTCGTCAGGATTTCTCGTGGAACGGCCGCCGCGATGACGGCAGCGAGGTCTCGAACGGGCTCTACTTCCTGCGCGTGGTGGCGAACAATCAGGTCTGGAAGCGCAAGCTGGTCCTGGTCCGTGGACCACAAGCCGCACCAACCGGACAGAACCTGCCGGTGCCCTAGCGCCGAGGGCTGTGCTTCCTCGAGGTGTTGCGCCGCGCCGCAATCGATCCACGCTGACCGCGCACCGACTTCCACCTGAACGCCTCGGGCCGCACCCGTCCGCGAGCGTCGAATTCAACCCCCTCGGCCTCGAGCCGGCGGCGTTGTTCCAGCGCCGCGTCGAGACCGAGGCGGGCCAGGCTCAGCCGGCCCTGGGCGTTGACGACGCGATGCCAGGGGACGGTGGTGTGTTCCGGGAGAGCATGCAGGGCGTAGCCCGCCTGGCGCGCGTGGCCGGAGCGGCCGGCGAGCTCGGCCACCTGGCCGTAAGACGCGACCCGACCGCGGGGAATGCGGCGCACCGCGGCGTAGATATCGTCCCAGCCGCTCCGGAGCGGGGCCCGGGAGCCAGCAGGAGGGCGCGATGGTGTACGACGGACTCGCATTGCCCGACCCTAGCATGGACTCGCGTGCCCACGGCTGCCGCGACAGCCGCGGGGAGCGCCACTCCCCACGGACTGTCGCAAGATCCCACGACACGGGGATCAGTTCACCATCACGACCTTGCGGTGGATCACCTTTCCGTTCGACTCCAGGCGGCTGAAATACACGCCCGGTGCGGCCAGAGCGCCGGAATCGGTTCGTCGGTCCCACACTCGCACGTGCGGCCCCGCGGCCAGCGGACCGTTTTGGAGCGTCCTCACCAATCTCCCGGCGATGTCGTAGAGCTTGAGGCGCGTCGGGCCCGGCGCGGGCAGGGCGAAGTTGATCGCGGTCGACAGGCGGAACGGGTTGGGAGAGGAGGCGAGTGCGAAGGACAGTGAATGGACTCCATCGGAAACTCCGGTCGTGATCGGCGAAGCGCAGATCTCGGTGACGATTGCGTAGTGGGCCGTGTCCGGGTTGGTGAAAGCGGTGACGCGATAGAGGTAGACACCGGGAGGTAGGGCCCCGGTCTGGATGACCTCGGGATTGGCGAGGCTCGCCGAGCCGCCCACCGCGTTCGAGTCAGCATCGAGCAGGGTGAAATCGAGATCGCGTGTGGGACCGCCGAACCAGGACAGAGTGCCATGCAGACTCTGGGTGTTCCTGCCTACCACGATCGTCTGGTAGCTGTAGCTGACCGAGATCGGATCGATGCCGCTGCCAACCACACCGTTCTGGACGAAGGCCGGCTGGGGACTGCAGGGCGTCGGGGGAGGGGGCTCGTTGCCCGGACCCGACACCACCAGGAACATCGACTCCGAATCGCTGGCGGTGTTCGGATCCGTGGCCGTGAAGGTGACGGGATGAATGCCCTCCTGGCCGTTCTGTGGAATCCAGTCGAAGAGCCCGGTCGAGGAGTTCAGCGAGGCGCCGGAGGGCAGCCCGGTGGCGCTGAAGACCAGCGCGGCCCCTTCTGGGTCGCGGCCGGTGACCCGGAAGCGCAGCGGCTGACCGATGACTCCCTGGCGGTCGGTGAGTGGATCCAGGACGGGTGGCAGGTTGTCGCTGGGGTGACGATCGAGCACCGTGATCGCCACGTCCTCGCTGTCGGCGGCCGCCAGCGGGAAGGCACTGTCGAAGACGCGGAAGCGCACGGCATAGGCGCCCGAGGCCCCGAATCCGGGGGTCCACGAGAACTGCCGGGTGGTGGGATTGAATGAAGCGCCTCCCGGCAGGCTCAGGGCCGAGTAGGTCAGAGACTGGCCTGCGTCGGCATCGGTGGCGTTGACGAAGAAGGTCAGCGTCAACCCCTCACCCACGGTGCGAGGTCCGATCGGTGCCAGCACCGGGTGATGGTTGAGCGAGGAGACCGGGTCGAGCGGAATCCAGAACACGGTTTCCTGCTTCTCGATGGTGGACGTGATCGGATTGGTTGCGGAGTAGGTGGTCGAGCCACCGCCACCATTGAACACGGTCACGGAGAAGTCGTTGACGAATCCCTTGGTGTTGACGTAGCCGCCCTCCTTGACGCTCAGGAACCATGGATTCGCCGCGCTCGGCGGGAGGTAGCCGCCCACCAGGTCGTCGGCCGTCAGGTCGACGTGGAAGTAGTGCTGCAGGGTTCCGGTGTAGTTGACGCCCGGACGGACGATGACCGAATCCGCCGATTGAGCGCCCAACCCCTGGCGGAACCAGGCCGCAGTGGAGGTGCTGGTCCCGGTGCCGAAGCGTACGTAGAGATCGCCGTCGGAATAATCGTGGGTCCACGAGTACTTCACCCGCGCCACCACCGGGCTGTCGGCGATCCGAGCCCGAATCGGAGGCTCGGAATGGGATGCCCCAGACTCGTCCACCCACCGCAACCGGTACCAGTAGAAGCTCGCCGGAAGCAACGCGGGATCGAGATCCGAGTAACCGTAGCCATGACGGTTGGCGACGCCGCTGATGCTCAGGCTCGGTGACGGAACGGTGGCCTGGTGAATCAGCGTCCACGGTCCGGCCGCGCCGTCCACGTCGGGAGCGCGGTCCAGTTCCCAGCGCATCAGCCCGACTTCACGCTGGCTCACCCAGCTCACCTGAATGCCTTCAGGCCCGTGTTGAGGGGTGACCTGGATGCGCACCACCTGGGTGGTGGACGTGTTCTGCGCTTCCTTGACGGCGGCGTACGCGTCGGTCTGGCCCCATCCCCATGACGGGTGATAGTTGGGATCGACATCGAACGGATCGGCCGCCGAGGGCGGCTGTTTGCCGCGATCGACGCGATGATCCGCCGTGTCCATCAGCAGCTGACGCACCTGATCGGCCGAGAGCGTGGGATTCGCGGAGCGCACCAGGGCGGCGACACCCGCCACGCTCGGGCACGCCATGCTGGTGCCATTGATGTGGTGATAACGATTGCCGGCGGTGGTGGGATCGCCGAGCGCCGAGTTGATCCCGGTGCCGCTGCCCATCACGTTGGGCTTCATTTCATCGAGTCTGTCGGTGTCGGAGTCGGCCGCGCGAGGCCCCTCGTTGCTGTAGTCCGCGACGTAGTCATCCAGGCGGCTGGTGCTGTTGTCGTCGGTGAACGAGCCGACGGTGAGCGCGAAATCCGCCGCCGCCGGTGAAGGCATGTGGGAGGTGTTGCCGTCGTTCCCCGACGCCACGCACACGACGATGCCGGCCTTGTGCGCGGCGTTGACCGCGGCGCAATTGGCATCGGTCCCGTCGGAGGCGTCGGTGCTGCCGAGAGACAGGTTGGCGACGTCGATGCCGCGATAGATCGTGTCGGCGCCGCTCAATCCCCACGAATCGTTCTTGTGATAGATGATCCACTCGAGCGCGTCGGCGGAGCCGAAACCCACCCCGGCGTCACTCAGCGCCTTGCAATCCACCAGGCGCGCGTCGGGTGCCAGTCCGGCGTTGAAGCCCGGCGCTGCGCCGTGGAGGATACCTTGCGGACCCCCGGTGCCGACCGCGGTGCCGGCGACGTGAGTGGCGTGATAGGTCTGCTCGGGGTCGAGATGACGTGGATTGACGCTGCCCGCGAGCGGGGTATTGAGGGCCGGATCCCCTGCCCAGAATTCGCCTCCGCCCACCCACTTGCCGCGCAGCGACTCGTGACCGGGATAGCCGGTCTGTGAATCGGCCTCGTCGTTCACGCCGGTGTCGAGGATCGCCACCACGATGCCTTCGCCGGTGGCCCCGATGTTCTTCCAGACGCTGGGAAAGATTTCGTTGCCCGAATCTCGGGCCCGCAGGGCGCGGGTGGCGACGTCGTTGACCGCGTACATCATCGGAATGGTCTCCACCCGGGACACACCCGGGAGGGCGGCGACCTGCTGGATCTGCAAGTAGGTCAGTCGCGACCGCACATAGTCGATGGAGCGGTAGCGCATCTGTACCGGCACGCCGAGGGCCTGCAGCGTGGCGATGTCCGCGTCGGTTGGGTGATGGTGGTACCCGATGTAGACGCCGTATTCGAACGGCGCGCCCGCGTTGAGTAAAGCGAATCGCAGCCGTCCGCTGAGCAGGTTGCCGACGTGTGCGGCGGTGGCTCCCTGAGTCTCGGCCGCCACGATGCGGTCGTCGATCTTGTCCTGGTTCTGATCCCACATCCACGCGGCCTGGACGGTGCCCGCCGTCCACCCCGACGTCACCAGCGCAACCGCAAGGGTCCGAAACCAAAGGCCCACGTGCGACATGTCGAGCTCTCCCATCATTCCCGGCTTCGCGGGACGACGGCTCCGATCGGGGAGCCAGCCGGCGCCGAATCTGAATGTCGAGACGGTCGCGGGTGCGCGTGGATGGCTGTTCCGCACCATCCTTCTGCGACGGGAGGATCGAGGGGATGGCTTGAGCGGGACTTGACTGGAGGGCGCCGAGGCTGCGGCGAGTTGGCGCTGTCTCGGGCTCGAGAATCACGTGCGGGACCACATCGTGCCGCCGGATGGTCGTGCTCCATTCCGATGACCGGCGCAGCCCCCAGCACCATGGGCCACAACAACTTGGATCGGTCAATCAACTCGAGCTCAATACCCCCAAGAGAGCGTCACCGTCGGAAGGCGTGGAGTCGCGCGTGGCGCCCAACGCTAGCGAAAGAGGTGCCGAGATAGCGGCGCCGAGGCCGTTGTCGACGACCCTAGCTGGACCCAAGTGATCGACCGTTCGGGGGATGGCGTTCACGACCGGCTCGGCGAAGGTTCAAGCGCGGCCCGGCGCCGTGAACGTCAACCGGCGGGATTTTCCCATGAACCGCGTGCTGTGGTGGTCTGATAGTCTTTGTGGGCGCCCGGAGGGCACTCCTGCCCGGGGGCTGCCCACGAGCCCGAACCCGTCGGACATGACCCGAATGCCTCGCAAAGCCCGCCCTGCCCGGCATCGCGGCCGACGTCTCCCACGCCGCGCCGCGCCGCTGATGCTCGCGCGGCTGGCTCATCCCAATCCGGGTCCGTTCGTTCTCGAGCGGCAAAGGCTGTTTCAAGCGTTGAACGAGCATGCCGACCGCCCGCTGACGGTGTTGGTTGCGGAGGCCGGCTATGGCAAGACCAGCCTGCTGGCCGGGTATGTGCGCACCCGCCATCAGCCGGTGGTCTGGTATTCGCTCATGCCTTCCGACGCCGACCTGGTGGTGTTCGTGCGCCATCTGCTCGAGGGCTTGCGCCGGGCGATCCCGCGTTTCGGTGGCGCGACCGCGCGCGCGGTCGACGAGACGAGACCCGGGGCACGCGCCGCCGAGAGCCTGGCGGGGACGCTGGTCCACGAGCTTTCGCGCGTGCGTGGCCCGCAGACCTTGCTGGTGCTGGACGACTTTCAGGAGGTGGCGAGCCAACCCGCAGTGGTGGCGTTCTGCGAAATGATGCTGCGCCAGCTGCCCTCGGCGCTGCGGGTGATCATCGCTTCT
>Ga0075428_100006168_pt1 | contig 13339 bp, 12 predicted proteins | sample RhiMetdeltSRZDD2_FD_75291 | JGI IMG/M metagenome (GOLD analysis project Ga0075428, IMG submission 75291) | Populus rhizosphere microbial communities from Tennessee, USA - Rhizosphere MetaG P. deltoides SRZDD2 | ecosystem: Host-associated > Plants > Roots > Rhizosphere > Soil | place: USA...
CGGCTACGAGTACTCGCGCACCGACAACCCGACGCGCGCCGCGCTCGAGGCCTGCCTCGCCTCGCTCGAGGGTGGCGGGTCCGCCCTCGCCTACGGCTCGGGGATGGCCGCGATCCACGGCGTGACGCAGCTTCTCGAGGCCGGCGACCACGTCGTGGTCGCCGACGACCTCTACGGCGGGAGCTACCGGCTCTTCACGAAGGTGCTGCCGCGCTTCGGCGTGCGCTTCTCCTTCGTCGACGCGACCCGCCCCGAGGAGATCGCGAAGGCGATGAGTGCATCGACGCGCCTCGTCTGGATCGAGACGCCGACGAACCCGATGCTGCGCCTGGTCGACATCGCGGCCTGCGCCGAGATCGCCCGCGCGCACGGGGCGCTGCTCGTCGTCGACAACACCTTCGCGACTCCCTTCCTCCAGAACCCGCTCGCGGAGGGCGCCCACGTCGTCGTGCACTCGACGACGAAGTACCTGGGGGGCCACTCCGACGTGGTCGGCGGCGCTATCGTCGTCGACGATCCGGAGCTCTTTCAGCGCCTGCGCTTCGCGCGCAACGCGACCGGCGGCATCCCCGGGCCCTGGGACGCCTGGCTCACGCTGCGCGGCGCGAAGACGCTCGCCGTGCGCATGCGCCAGCACGAGGCCAACGCGCAGCAGGTCGCGCGCTTCCTGCGCGCGCGGCGCGACGTCGCGCAGGTCCACTACCCGGGCCTCGAGGACCACCCCGGCCACGAGCTCGCGAGGCGCCAGATGCGCGGCTTCGGCGGCATGCTCGCCATCGACCTCGCGCAGGGCCCCGCCGCCGCGCGCCGCTTCTGCGAGTCGACGCGGCTCTTTGCGCTCGGCGAGAGCCTCGGCGGCGTCGAGTCGCTCGTCGGCTACCCGTGGACGATGAGCCACGCGGCCTTCCCGCCCGAGGAGAAGCTGCGCAAGGGCATCGGCGAGGCGACGGTGCGGCTCTCGGTCGGGATCGAGCACGCCGACGACCTCTGCGACGACCTCGCGCAGGCGCTCGACCGCGCCGCGCGCGCATAGCCGTGGCGGCGAACGGGGCAGGCGGCGCGGCGCGCGCCGTCCTCGTCGTCGACCACGGCAGCCGGCTCGCCTCGGCGAACGCGCTCCTCGACGCGGTGGTCGCGCGCGTGCGCGAGCGGCTCCCGGACCGGAGCGTCGGCGCGGCGCACCTCGAGCTCGCGGCGCCCGCGATCCCCGAGGCGATCGACGCCGCCGTCGCCGCGGGCGCGCGCGAGATCGTGCTCGCGCCGTGGTTCCTTCTCCCCGGCGCGCACGCGACGGGTGACCTGCGCCGCCTCGCGCAGGAGGCCGAGCGCCGTCACCCCGGCGTGCGCGTCGCCTGCGCCGAGCCGCTCGGCCTCGACGAGCGCATCGTCGACGTGCTGCTCGCGCGCATCGCCTCGGCCTGAAGCCCGCGCGGACGAGGGGCGCCGGGGGCGCCGCGCCGGCATCATCGGGCGATGCAGCACCGGCTCGCCATGGCGCTGGTCTGGTTCTTCGGCTTCGGGGCGCTCGGCCTCTACCTGCCCTTCTTCGGCCTCTATCTGCACGAGAACGCGGGCCTCGGCGGGACGCGCGTCGGCGTGGTGCTCGCCGTGATGCCGCTCGTGGGCCTCCTGGTGCAGCCCTTCTGGGGGCAGCTCGCCGATCGCACCGGCGGGCGCGCGCAGGTGCTCGTCGGCGTCTCGGTCGGCGCCGCCGCGGGCTACGCCGCGCTCGCCGTCGCGCAGGGCTTCGCCGGGCTCGTGCTCGCGACGGCCTTCCTCGCGGTCTTCCTCGGCACCTTCGCCCCCGCGGCCGTCGCGGTGACGCTCGCGCTCTCGCGCGCCGACGACCCGCACGCCTTCGGGCTCTCGCGCGTCTGGGGGACGGTCGGCTTCCTCTGCTTCGTCGCCGGCTTCCCATGGCTCCTCGACGCGGTGCAGCGCGCGCGCGGGCTCGTGCCGGTTCCCGGCGGACCGTCGGAGCCCGGCCTCGAGCTCGCCTTCGCGCTCTCGAGCGGACTCGCCTTCGCCGCCGCGATCGTGGCGCTGCGCCTCCCGCGCCGCGGGGCCGTCGCGGCGCGCGCGGCGCACGGCGACTGGCGCCGGCTGCTCCGCAGTGCGCCCTTCCTGCGCGTGCTCGCCTTCTCGCTCGCGGCCTACGTCTGCCTGCAGGGACCGCTCACGATCTTCCCGCTCTTCGTGCGCGAGCGCGGCGGCAGCCTCGACGCCGTCTCGGGGATGTGGGTGCCGATGCTGCTGCTCGAGATCCCGCTCGTCGCGCTCTCGGGCGCGAGCCTCGAGCGCTTCGGCGCGCGCGGCCTGATCGCGATCGGCGTCTTCTGCGGCGGCCTGCGCTGGCTCGCCTGCGGGCTCGCGACCGAGCTCGCCTGGCTCTATCCCGTGCAGCTGCTCCACGCCGTCACGGTCGCGGGCTTCATCCTCGGGGCGCCGCTCTACGTCGAGGCGGTGGTGCCGGAGCAGCTGCGCTCGACGGCGCAGGGCGTGCTCACGATGGTCGGCTCGAGCCTCGGCGGCGTCACCTCGAACCTCGCCGCCGGCTGGCTCTTCGAGCACGTCGGCACCGACGCGCCCTACCTGGTCGGCGGCGTCGGCGCGATCGCGCTCGGCCTGCTGGTGCCGCTGCTGCTGCCGCGGCCGGCGCGCCCGGCGCCCGCCGCCGCCGCCCCCTGAGCGGCGCGCCGCTCGAGGATGCGCACGCGGCCGAGGCGCGCGGCCTCGGCGTAGCCCGCGTCGATCCAGGCGAGGAGCTCCGCGCCCAGGACGCGCTCGTCGGGGAGACCGTCGACGCGCAGCGCGCCGTCGTCCCAGAGCACGAAGCGCGGCGGCGCGCGGCGCAGGGCGGCGAGCACCTCCTCGCGCTGCGCCGCGGTCGCGATCTGGTGGCCCATCACGAAGCGGATCGGGCTCGGGCGCGCGAGCAGGTAGTAGTACGCGCCGTCGTTCGGCAGCGCGAGCACGCGGTCCTCGGGCGTGAGGCGCAGCTCGAGCCAGCGCACGACGCGCATCACCTCGGCGCTCCCGATCGGCTGGTTGCCGTGGCGCCAGAGCCGGGTCGCGTCGCGCGCGCTGCGCTCGAGGTCGCGCAGAGGCCGCGGCGCCTCGGCGAAGCCGCCGAGCAGGACGAAGAGCGCGAGCGCCGCGGCGCGCACCGCGACGACGGCGCGGAGCCCCGGCTGCGCGCGCCAGGCCGCGAAGAGCCGGTCGCAGGCGAGCGCCACGAGCAGCGCCGCCGGCGCCTGCACGCTGATCACGTGCACGAGGTCGCTGCGGCCGAGCGCCGTCCGGAAGCAGAGCAGGCCGAAGACGGCGCAGAGTACCCCGGCCTGGCGGCGCGCGTCGCGGCGCAGCCGGGCCAGCGCCTCGCGCGCGCTCGCGAGCGGGCGGCGCGGGTCGAGCTCGGCGACGCCGAGCGCGAGCAGCAGCGCCCCCCACGAGGCGGCGGCGACCGCGGGGGCGAGGCGCAGCAGCAGCGAGGGCTGCGTCCCGAGCTCCGCCCAGCGCAGCGGGATCCCGGCCGCGAGCGCGGGGAACGGGAGCTTCGCGTACCCCGCCATCACCGTCGCGGGATAGCCGGCGAGGTCGCGCAGCATCGGGAGCAGCGCGCCGTGCGCCGCGTACCAGGCGAGGAGCGGCGCCGCGGCGGCGAGGGCGGCGGCGGCGAAGCCCGCGGCGGCGCGCGCGTCGCGGTGAAGCGCCATCGCGAGCGCGCTCGCGACGGCGAAGGCGAGGCCGAACTCCTGGCTGTAGAGCAGCGCGAGCCCCGCGACCCCGCCGGCGGCCAGCGCGAGCGCGCGACGGCCCGTGCGCAGCCAGCCGCAGACGAGCAGCAGGCCGAGCAGCGGCAGGCCCATGCGCAGGTTCACCCACGGCACGAGCGCGGGCACGACGAGCGCGAACGCGCGCCGCTCCGAGAGCGCCGCCGCGAGCCAGAGCAGGGCGGCGAGGCCGAGCGCGCGCGTCAGCGAGAAGTAGAGCTCGAAGCCCGCGATCGAGCGCCCGAAGAGCCTCCAGAACCCCGCCGTGCCGAGGTCGTAGAGGGGCCCGTAGAGGCAGAAGAAGTCGCGGCCGTGGAGCTCGCCGCGCAGCAGCGCGTCGGCCCAGGCGAGGTGCTGGCCCACCTCGCCCTGGAAGCCGAAGGAATCCGCGGTGCGCGCCGCGTCGGGAACGCCGTGGGTCGCGTTCCACAGGTTCGTGAAGAGGGCCGGCGTGAGGAGCAGCGCCAGCGCGAGGAGCGCCGCTCCCCACGCGAGCGCGCGGCCGGCGCGGCGAGAGGCCGCGGGCGCAGGCGCGACGCCGGCGACCCCACCCGACTCGGGGGGGCGCGCGCGCGGGCCCGCCGCCGCGCGCGCGAGCACCGCGCAGCCGAGCGCGGCCGCGACGCCGAGCGGCGCCGGCAGCCCGAGCGCGGCGACGAGCGCCGCCGCGGCGGCGGCCTCGAGCCCGGCGACGCGCGCCGGCGCGAGCGCCGCGCGCCGCAGCGCGCGCGCGATCGCCCAGGCCGCGAGGCTGCCCGCGCCCAGCGCGAAGGCGGCCCAGAAGGTCTCCTGCTGCACCGGGTAGCGCGCCTCGGTCGCGACGCTCACGATGCCCTGCGGGTTCGGGCGGTACGCGAACTCGACCGGGAGCCAGCGCGCGGCGAAGAGCGTCGCCGCCGCGGCGAGCGGAAGCGCCGCCGGCATCCCGGAATAGGCGGCGTCGCGCCGCACGGTCACGCGCGCGCCGCCGCGCGCCGGCGCCGCAGCAGGAGAGCGCGCGCGAGCGTTCCCCACCCGACGAGGAAGCAGCCGAGGACGGAGGCGTCGCGCAGGAGCGTCAGCAGCGGCGGCCACGGCGCGTGGCGCACGAAGTCCCAGCGCCCGAGGAGCCACGGGCTCCCGGTGTAGAGCGCGTAGACGCCCCAGACGTAGGCGGCGAGCAGCGCGGAGAGCGGTGCCGCCACGCGCGGGTCGACGAAGAGCCAGAACGGGAGCGACCACGCCAGGTACTGGAAGGCCCAGTAGCTCGTCGTGCCGTAGAGGATCGCGAAGCTCGCGGCGAGCGTCGTCCCGAGCGCGCGCGCATCGCTGCGACCGCGGCGCAGCCAGGCGAGCGCGACGATCGGCAGCATGCAGAGCAGGGTGTTGTGCGCGCGCGCCGCCTCGGCGAGCGGCGTGCTCGCGCTGCGCAGCGCGTACCAGATCCCCCAGACGGCGACACCGCGAGGCGTCACGACGGAGGTCCCCGGGTAGGCGACGATGCGCCGCCACAAGAGGCCTGGGTCCTGCGCGAGCTCGGGCAGCGCGCCGAGCGCCCCGACGACGAGCGCGCAGGCGACGAAGAGCGCGCGCTCGCGCCAGCGCGCGAGGGCGAGGCAGAGGGCCGGCGCCGCGACGAGCGCCGGGAGCTTCACGCAGAGCCCGAGGCCGAGCGCCATGCCCGCGAGGCCCGGCCGCGCCGCGGCGACCCCCGCCATCGAGAGCAGCGCGAAGAAGGCGACGGCCGAGTCGGTGTTGCCGTGGTAGGCGGAGAAGATCAGCGTCAGCGGGTGGAGCCAGTAGGCGGCGACCAGCGCGAAGCGGAAGCGGAAGCCGCGCAGGAGGCGCAGTGCGAGGAGCGCCGTCGCGAGATCGAGCGCGGCGAAGGGCGCGCGCCAGAGCGCGCGGAACGGGAGCCCCGTCGCCTGCGCGAGCGAGTCGAACCCGGCGAAGACGCGCGCCATCGACGGCGGGTGGTTCAGGAGCTCGCTGCGCGCGTAGGCGCCGAGGACGCCCCAGGTGTTCACCGAGTGGCCGTGCACGCGCTTGATCGCGACGTCGAAGCTGCCCTCGGTCGCGACGACGAGCCAGGCGCGCAGCAGCGCGCCGAGGAGCAGCGCGAGCCAGAACCAGGCGCCGGGGCGCTCGAGCGCGCGCGCGGCGCGCGCGGCGAGGCCCGCGACGGCCGGCGCGGCGGCGCCGGGAGCCGGCGCCGTCACGGGGCGCTCCGCCGCGCGAGCCGGCGGCGCGCGGCGAGCGCGGCGAGCAGGCCGAGCGTCGCCGCGCTCGCCGCGAGGCCCGCGCCGAGGAGCGGCGGGCGGTAGCGCAGCGCGACCTCGCTCGCGCCGGCGGGGACCAGGACGGCGACGCTGCCCGCGCGCTCGCGCACCGCGAAGCCCGGGACCTCCCACTCGAGCGAGCGCGCGCCGAAGCGCAGCGGCAGGACGAGCTCGTCGGGCGCCTCGGCGCGCACCGCGTAGACGAGCCGATTCGGCGCGAACTCGGCGAGGCGCGCCTCGGCGCCGTGCTCGCCGCGCACGACGAGCGGGCGCGGCCGGTGATCGCGCGGCGCGATCGGCGCGCCGACCGCGGCGCGCTGCCACGGCAGGCTCGCGGCGAAGAGGTCGGCGACGACCGCGGCGAGCAGGATTGCGCCGCCCGCCGTCGCGGCGCGGCCGAAGCGCGCGCGCGCCGCCTGCCAGAGCCGCTCGAGCCCCGGCCCCGCCGCGACGGCGAGGCAGAAGAGCGCGGGAAACAGGAAGCGCGAGGGGCTGCGCTGCGTGCGCAGCACGGGCAGGTCCTGGAGCAGGCGCCACGCTCCCGACGCGTCGCCGCCCGGACCCCAGTGGAGCGCGAGCGCGAGCAGCACGAGCCCCGGCACCGCGATCGGCCAGACGCGTCGCGCGGCCGCGAGCCCCGCCGCGAGACAGGCGAGCGCGGGCCAGCCGAGGTAGAAGGCGTACTCCCACCAGCCGGCGCCATGCGCGTAGTCGAGGCCCGCCGGCGCGAGCCCGGGTGAGCCGGCGCCGGCGAGCGAGAGCGCGAGCAGGCGGGGCGGCAGCGCCAGCGTGCGCGCCGTCGGCGCATAGGTCGCGAACTCCGCCCACATCGGCAGGAGCTTCACCGCGCCGAGCCCCGCGGCGAGCGCGGCGAAGAGCGCGCCGCGCGCGATCGGGAAGAGCGCCCGCGCGCGCAGCGCCCAGCCGAGCGCGAAGGCGGCGAGCAGCAGGTTCTGCCACACGAAGGGCTGGTGCTGGCCCGCGAAGATCGTCGCGGCGTCGAGCGCCGCGGCGGCGACGAGCGCCGCGTCGCTCCCGAGCACGCCGCGGCGGAGGAGCAGCAGGAGGCCCGGCAGCAGCTCGCCGCCCATCGCCCAGGGGTGCCCCATCGCGAGGTGCGCGACGAAGAAGCCGCCGAAGGCGAAGATCACCGCGACGAGCGCCGCCGGCAGCGCCGCTGCGCCGAGCTCGCGCAGCAGCAGGAAGGCGCCGAGGAGCCCCGCCGCGGCGTAGGCGACGACGAGCAGCTTGAGATAGGCGTCGGTCGGCGCGAAGGCGAGGACCCAGACGAGCGGACCGAGCGAGGGCGCCTCGGCATTCGCGAGGAAGTTCGGCGTGACCCAGGCGTCGGCCATGTAGAGCGGGAAGCTCGCGTGGCCGACGAAGGCGATCCGCACCCAGTCGAAGTAATGGAAGTGGTGCGAGCTCCAGTCGCCGGCGCGCAGCGCACCGCCGAAGAGCAGCGGGCTCCAGAAGAGCGCGGCGGCGGCGAGCGACGCCGCGGCGGCGCGCGCGACGAGCCCGGCCGGGAGGCGGGGCGGCCGCGCCTCGCGCGTGCGCGGCGCGAGCTCGGCGCTCATCGCGAGCGCGCGTCGCCCTCCCCGAGCACCGCGTCGATCTCGATCGCGACTCCGCTCGCGCCCGGCGCGGCCGGCGCCGCGGCCCGGCCCTCGAGGTCGCCAGGCTGGCGCGACATCGCGTTGCCGTCGGCGTCGACGCGCGCCGAGAGCTCCAGCTCGCCGGCGAAGGGGATCGTCTCGAGCATGCGGTCGTCCGGCCCGATCGAGAACTCGAGCGGGAAGCGCGGCTGCGGGATGCGCTGCACCGCGAGCGGAGGGCCCGCGCCGCCGCGGCGCGCGATCAGGAAGAGCACCGCGCCGTCGGGGACGCGGCCGGCGAGCGCGGGCGCGAGCCGGATCGTGCCGCGGATCGGCGGGCCGCTCTCTCCGGCCGCCGCGGCGAGCGGCGGCGCGCCGCGCGGCGGCGGCGGCAGCGAAGGCGGCGCGTCCTTCGGCGCCTGCTCCGCGCCCTCCGGGAAGATGCGCGAGAGATCGGGCTGCTCGGGGACCTCGTTCGGGTCGAAGGGCTCGATGTTGCGGTCGCAGGCGGCGAGGCCGGCGAGCGCGGCGACGAGCGCGAGCCTGCGGAGCACGCGCGGAACCTTAGAGGATGTGGCGGGGCGTTGCTTCTGTGGAGGCAGGTGGTAGCTTCGCGCGCCAGGAGCCCCCCAGCATGTCCCAGGAAGCCACGCGGCAGGAGCGGCGGGCGTGGCAGCTGCCGCCCGTCGGCGGAAATCCATCGAGCTCGGCGCAGGGAACCTCGCCCGGCAGCTTCGCGGCGCGGGCGCGGATCGGGAGCCCGATCCCGTTCGGCTCGCCCGACGCCCCGGGCATGCCCGCGCCGTCGGAGCGGACGGCGTGGGACTTCATGCCGCCCGACTGGAAGTGCCTGGACGGCCGCTGGGTCCCGCCGGCGGGCTTCGCGCCGGTGACGCAGCTCGAGTTCGCGCGGCTGGGCCACGTCACCCCACAGATGCGCCGCGTCTCGGAGCGAGAGCCGCACCTCACCCCCGAGCAGGTGCGCGACGAGGTCGCCGCCGGGCGCATGGTGATCCCGGCGAACCCCGACCACCTGCGCTTCGCGCTCGATCCGATGTGCATCGGCCGCGCCGGGCGCACCAAGATCAACGCCAACATGGGCGCCTCGCCGGTCGCGAGCGGCACCGGCGAGGAGGTCGAGAAGCTGCGCTGGGCCGAGCGCTGGGGCGCCGACACCGTGATGGACCTCTCGACGGGCGGCGACCTCGACGCGACCCGCGAGGCGATCCTGCGCGCGGCGCGCGTCCCGATCGGGACGGTACCGATCTACTCGATGATCATCGGGCGCAGGATCGAGGATCTCGACGAGCGCCTGGTGCTCGACGCGCTCGAGCACCAGGCGCAGCAGGGCGTCGACTACTTCACGATCCACGCGGGGCTCCTGCGCGAGCATCTCCCGCTGGTGCGCCGGCGGCTGATCGGCATCGTGAGCCGCGGCGGCTCGCTGCTCGCGAAGTGGATGATCGAGCACGGCCGCCAGAACCTGATGTACGAGCTCTGGGACGAGATCTGCCAGGTCATGCGCCGGCACGACGTCGTGCACTCGATCGGCGACGGCCTCCGGCCGGGCGGGCTCGCCGACGCGACCGACGACGCACAGCTCTCCGAGCTCTCGGTCCAGGGCGAGCTCACCGCGCGTGCCTGGCGCCACGGCTGCCAGGTGATGACCGAGGGCCCGGGCCACGTGCCCTTCGACCAGATCGAGTACAACATGAAGCTGCAGCGCCAGCTCTGCCACGGCGCGCCCTTCTACGTGCTCGGCCCGCTCGTCACCGACATCTTCCCCGGCTACGACCACATCACGAGCGCGATCGGCGCGACCGCGGCGGGCTACCACGGCGCCTCGATGCTCTGCTACGTGACGCCGAAGGAGCACCTCGGCCTGCCGAAGAAGGACGACGTCAAGCAGGGCTGCATCGCCTACAAGATCGCGGCCCACGCCGCCGACGTGGCGCTCGGCATCCCCGGCGCGCGCGACCGCGACGACGAGCTCACCCGCGCGCGTGCGGCGCTCAACTGGGAGCGCCACTTCGAGCTCTCCTTCGACCCGGACACGGCGCGCGCCTTCCACGACGAGGACCTCGACGTCGACACGGACTTCTGCGCGATGTGCGGGCACGACTGGTGCTCGGTGCGCATCAGCCGCGAGATCCAGGAGTTCGCGAGCGGCAAGGATCCCCGCTTCGCCTGGGAGGGCCCGCGCGTCTCCGCGGCGCTGAGCGAGCCGCAGCGCGCGATCCTCGAGTCGCGCGGCGTGCTCGAGCCGGCCGAGCTCGACCGCCTCGCGACCAAGACGCGCCGCGCGATGGGCGCGAGCCGGGGCGCGAAGGCGGAGTGCCACAGCGACCGCGCCAGCGCGGACGTCGCGCACCGGCTCCAGGACGAGCGCCTCGACCCGGTGACGCTCGAGCCGATCGCCAGCCAGGCTCCCTGACGCAAGACGCCCCGGAGTCGATCGACTCCGGGGCGCCTCAGTCCGAGCCGCGCCCCCCCCGAAGCGGACCCGGAACTGATTCTCTCTTCGGCACCAGCGGCGCGGACTTGAGGCATCTTCTTCGCGCGGGGTGCGTACCCATGGGCCGGCAGCTCGAGCTCAGCGAAGCGACCCTCGGGGCCTACCTCGCCCGCGCGGGCCTCGTCGCGCCGGGCGAGGCGGTCGCCGTCGAGCCGCTCGGAGACGGAAACATCAACTGGGTCCGGCGCTTCCGGACGAGGTCGGGCTCGCGGGTCGCCAAGCAGGCCCGCCCTGCCCTCGAGCGCTTCCCCGAGTACCGCGTGACGACCGAGCGCCTCGCCTTCGAGGCTCGCTACTGGGAGACCGTGGCTCCGCTCGACCACGAGGGGATCTGCCCACGGATTCTCTTCTTCGACGCCGAGGCGAGCGTGCTCGTGCTCGAGGACCTCGGTGAGGCGGAGCGCCTCGATGCGGCGCTGGCGCGCGGCGCGGACGTGACGGGGCCGGCCGCCGCGCTCGGCGCCTTCCTCGGCCGCGTCCACGCGGCGACGCGCGACCCCGCGCTCGCCGCGCGCTTCGCCAACCACGAGATGCGCCGGCTCCACGGCGAGCACGTCTTCGCGCTGCCCTTCCGGCCGAACGAGTTCCCGCTCTCGCCGGCGCTGCGCGCGCGCGCCCTCGCGCTGCAGCGCGACCCGGCGCTCGTCGCCGCCATCGACGCCGCCTACGCGCGCTACCTCGAGCCGCGCGGCTCGCTGCTCCACGGCGACGTGCAGGCGGCGAACATCCTGCTCGCCGCGGCCGGCCCGAAGCTCCTCGATGCGGAGATCGCGCACGTCGGCGACCCGGCCTTCGACGCGGGACAGCTCCTCGCGCACCTGCTGCTGCCCGCGTCGGCGCGCGGCGAGGTCGCGGCGGCGCGGCCGTCGCTGCGCGCGGCGTGGTCGGCGTACGCGGGAGCCTTCGACGCCGACGGGCGGCCGCGCTTCGAGGCGGTCGCGCGCTACACGGGGATCGAGCTCCTGCGGCGCACGCTCGGCGCGGCGCGCGTCGCGGCCGTCGAGCGCGACGAGGCCGGGCTTGCGGTGGTCGAGCTCGGCCTGCGCCTCGTGCGGCAGCCGCCGGCCGCGACGGAGGGGATCTGAGCATGTCGGTCGCGAACGGGAGCCGGGCCCTCGGGCTCCGCGCGGCGCTCTGGATCGCGCTCGGCTGGTGGATCGGCGGCTGGGCGCTCTTCGCCTTCGTCGTCGCGCCGGCCGCGTTCGGCCGCTTGCCGTCGACCCGGATCGCGGGCCAGCTGGTCGGCCCGGTGCTCGCGGTGCTCCACCTCTACGGCGCCGTCGCCGGGATCGTGCTGGCGGCGCTGGCGTGGGCATTGGCCCGCAGGGGTGCCGCCGTCTGGCTTCCCCTGGCGATGAGTGCACTCTGCCTGGTGTCGCACTTCGGCGTGACGGCGCAGATCGAGGCGATCCGCGAGCTCGTCTTCGGACCCGGGGGGAGCCCCGAGATCGCACTGCGATTCCAGCACCTGCACCGCGCCTCGATGGCGATCTACACCGCGGTGGGGCTCGGCGGCTACGCACTCGTGTGGGTGCACGCGCGCGCCGACGCGCGCTAGGTCGCCTGGGGGCGGCGAAAAAGCGCGAGAATTCGAGAAAAATTCCCGTGCCGATTGCGGACGCATGGTGTATCCTTGTCGCCGCTTGCCGATATTCCTTTTATATTTCGGCAACTTACGGGATTTCTGAGCAGCGGACCCACCCGGGTCGAGGCCCGGGCGGCCGGGCCGGGTAACGCGGGGGCAGAGGCGACGGGATGGACGTCAAGATCAAGTTCTCCATCTCGCTCAGCGTCTCCGAGAGCTCCCTCGAGGACGCGCTCGCCGAGTACGACGAGATCACCGTCCAGGGCCTGATGCGCGAGGTGATCGACAAGGCGATCGCCTGCGAGGAAGTGTCCGTCCACATCGACGAAGGCCCGAACACGCTCGAGGAGCTCGACGCGCTGAAGGGCTGAGCGTTCGGCGCGCGCTCGCGCGCACTCCCGAGATCAGAACAGGTCGAGCTGCTGTGTCCCGCGCGCCGGCGCGGGCGACGGCTCGCGCAGCGGCGCCCGAATCGCGGCGCCCGCCTCGCGCGGGCAGTAGATCGCCTCGGCGCGCGCGAAGTCGAGCAGCCGGTAGTAGAAGGCCTTGAAGCGCGGGCCGTGGTTGAAATGGCGCAGGTGCGCGAGCTCGTGGCACAGCGTGTTCACCAGGCTCGAGTACTTGAGCGAGCGGCCCGTCGCGACGTGCCGCAGCCGGATGCGGATGCGGCCGTCGGCGAAGCAGACGCCGTAGCGGCGCTTCACGTTCGGCCGCTCCGCCTCGATCGCGCGGTAGCGAAGCCCGAAGTGCGCGGCGATGCGCTCCGCGTCGCGGTTCAGCCGCTCGATCAGCTCGCGCGCCTCGGGAAGCTCCATCCGCGACGGGAAATCTTCCCGCAGGACCCGCGCGCGTCAAGCCGCGACGGGGCCTCGGACGCGGCCGTGGTATCGTCGGGCGCATGGGCGAGGAGATCGCGCTCTTCCCGCTCGCGAGCGTCGTCCTCTTCCCGCGGGTGCGGACGCCTCTGCACATCTTCGAGCCGCGCTACCGCCAGATGACGGAGCACGCGCTCGCGGGCGAGCGCTCGATCGGCATGGTGGCGGTGCCACCGGAGCACGCGGGCGCGATGGCGGGCGATCCTCCGGTCTACCCGATCGGCTGCGCGGGCGTGATCTCGCAGGCGCAGCGCCTCGAAGACGGCCGCTTCCACATCATGCTCGACGGCGCCTTCCGCTTCCGGATCCTCGAGGAGGAGCCGCGGAGCGGAGACCGGCTCTACCGCGTCGCGCGCATCGAGCGCCTCCCAGACGCCTACGACGCCTCCGATCGCCCGCGCGTCGAGGCGCTGCGCGGGCGCGTGCTCGCGCTCGTTCGCAGCCTGCTCGAGCTGGCCGACCGCGAGCGCGCGAGGGAGATCACGCCCGAGGTCTTCGCCGGCATGGAGGACGAGGTGCTCGTCAACACGCTCGCGAACGCGCTCGCCCTCGGGACGCCCGAGAAGCAGGGCCTGCTCGAGATGCCGAGCGTCCCCGCGCGCTACGAGCGGCTCGAGGGGCTGCTCGCGTTCCGCCGCGCCGAGCTCGGCTTTCCGGGCGCGCGGGGCTCGCGCCGCCCGCACTGATCGATCCGACCGAAAAACGGCGAAAAAGCGCGAAAAAATCCGAAAAGCG
>Ga0075428_100006169_pt1 | contig 13338 bp, 14 predicted proteins | sample RhiMetdeltSRZDD2_FD_75291 | JGI IMG/M metagenome (GOLD analysis project Ga0075428, IMG submission 75291) | Populus rhizosphere microbial communities from Tennessee, USA - Rhizosphere MetaG P. deltoides SRZDD2 | ecosystem: Host-associated > Plants > Roots > Rhizosphere > Soil | place: USA...
GCCGCCGCCGTCCTTTTTCCATGCTCGTGGCTTGAGGCCGGCCTCTACAGCAAACTGCGCGGCCTGAACGACTCCAAGCAACTGACGGAAGAAGATCGGGAGCGCTACTTTTCCATCATCACCACGCATGCCGAAATCACTTACGGCATCGGCGTCGTCGACGTGGAGACAATTGACCAGATTAACATCCTCCAGGCGGCGCATCGGGCAATGAACATTGCGCTGGATCAATTGCGACCCGCCGCCCAGCACGTCCTCGTTGATGGCCGCCCGGTCAAGTCCCTGAAAGTGCCTCATACGCCGATCGTAAAGGGCGACTGCAAAAGCTACTCGATTGCGGCGGCGAGTGTGCTGGCGAAAGTGACACGAGACCGCTTGATGGTGGAACTCGATCGCCGGCATCCCGGATACGGATTTGCGGAGCACAAAGGCTACAGTACGCCGCAACACCTGGCGGCGTTGCGGGAACTGGGACCGTGCGCGATCCATCGCAGGAGCTTCGCCCCTTTTCAGCCGAAGGAAATGGATCTGTTTGCTGATCCAGCTTCGCCGGCCAGCCTCCCGGCCCCGCCGGCACAATGATCGATTTGGCGCGATGGTTTACGACGCTGCGGGAGACGCGCCAGCGGACCGAGCACCTCCGCCGCGGACGACTTGGCGAACGCGCAGCGCGCGCGCACTTGCGCCGCATTGGGATGAAATTTCTGACGGCGAACTTTCGCGGGCGCGGCGAGGCCGACCTGGTTTTTCGCGATACCAATGTGCTGGTGTTCGTCGAGGTCAAGACACGCTCCAGCGAGGTGTGGGTCCGCCCCGCCCAGGCGGTCGACACGCGCAAGCAGCGGCTCTTGACGCAAACGGCTTTGGATTACCTGCGCCTGCTCAAATTCCCTCACGTCCCTGTCCGGTTCGACATTGTGGAAGTCCTGCTGGCGGAGGGCAAAGTCCGCGAGGTCCGCCACTTGCCGAATACGTTCCGGATGTCGCCGCCATATCGTTATTGGTAGTGCGTTTCTTGACGATGCGACGGGCCGCTGGTACGGTGCAGTCGCGGAATCCGAGGGCAATGAACGATTACGGTGCATATCAATTCCTCGCGGTGTTCCTGGTGGTGGCAGTGCTGTTCGCGCTGGTACCGCTCGGGCTGGCCCGTTTGTGGGCAAAGAAATTCTCGCCGCAAAAACCGGGCGCGCAAAAAAATGCCGTCTACGAGTGTGGTCTGGAGGCGAGCGGCTCGACGGCGATTCGGTTTAAATCCGAATACTACATTTACGCGATCATTTTTCTGATTTTTGACGTGGAAGTCTTGTTCCTTGTGCCGTTCGCGGTCGCGTTTCTAAATCTTCCGCTCGGCGCGTTCGTTGCCATGCTCGTGTTCATCCTGCTCCTCGCGGAAGGGCTGGCCTGGGCGTGGATGAAAGGAGTGCTTACCTGGAAATGAACACTCCCGGACCAGACGAGGGGCTGCGCAGTGAGTTGAGCAAGCAGGGGATTTTCACGGTCAAGCTCCAGGACATTTACAACTGGGGTCGCAAGAACTCCATCTGGCCGCTCCAGTTCGGTCTCGCCTGTTGCGCCATCGAGATGATCGCCGCGTCCATGGCGCGTTATGATTTGGCGCGTTTCGGCGCTGAAGTGTTCCGGCCCTCACCGCGGCAGGCGGACCTCATGATCGTCGCCGGCACGGTCACCAAAAAAATGGCCCCGCAAGTTGTGCGCCTATACAACCAGATGCCCGAACCAAAGTACGTAATCGCGATGGGCGCGTGCGCGATTTCGGGAGGGCCGTTCAAGCAAGGCTACAACGTGCTCAAGGGCATCGATCGCTATATTCCTGTAGATGTTCACATCCCCGGTTGCCCGCCGCGACCCGAAGCGCTCATGCACGCCTTCATGACCTTGCAGCGCAAAATCGACGACCAGACCCTGACGGGCAACAGTCGTCCACGCCATCTCGATCCCGATGCGCCCAGCGAATTTCCAGTGCCCGCCCTCGGCGAAGACGATATCGTGCCAGCGAAGAATGAGCGCGTCTGGCAAGCCCCGGTAGTCGTTCGATGAAACGTTAAATGAGTTAAATGGTTAAATCAGAGAATCACCTGCGGAAAAAGTTCGACACGTTCGAGGATCTTGAGGTTTACAAAGCGGCGCGATCATTCCGAAAAAAGATGTATGCGCTGGCTCGCACTTTGCCCGACTTTGAAAAATATGGTTTGTGTTCGCAAATGCGACGTGCAGCCGTTTCGTTGACCAACAATATCGCCGAAGGACACAGGCGCTACCATTACGTGGATCATATCCGGTTCCTCCTCCAGGCGCGCGGCTTACTTCAGGAGCTGGTCGACGATCTGAACGTCTGCGAGGACGAGGACTACATGCCCGTGGTTCGTGTGGCTGAATTGAAGCAGCAAGGGTGGGACGTGCTCAAATTGCTCAATGGCTACTTGCGTTACTCACGAGATGCACAGCCCGGCAAATCACTCGCACTTCATGAAGATACGATACCGTATCGCATCGAAATTGCCGAGGACGCCCCATTTAACTGATTTAACCTATTTAACCCATTTAACTTCGTGTTCGTCTTCGATCAAATCGCTCGCCGTATCCAGGACGCTGTTCCCGGTGTACGCGTTGAGATCATTCCGAACGACACGCCTGCTGCGCAACTGTCGTTGCTGATTTCGACTGAACACGCGCTGGCCGTTGCTAACTTCCTTAAGAACGATCCAAACCTTCAGTTCGACTACGCCTCAAGCGTCACGGGCGTTGACTGGCTCGACGCAGTCATCAAAGCGAAAACCAAAGTGAAGAGAGTAGTCGATGGCGTGGAGAAGGAGATCGAGGAGACGACCGAAACCAGGCGCCCGGGTTACCTCGAAGTCGTTTACCATCTTTACTCGATGCGCCTGAAGCACGGACCGTTAATCATTCGTCAGCGCACAGCCAATCGCTCCGACCAAAATCATGTCACGTCCTTAACGCCCGTTTGGCGCGGCTGCGAATTTCAGGAGCGCGAGGTCTACGATCTTTACGGCATCATTCTCGATGGCCATCCCGACCTGCGTCGCATTCTCATGTGGGACGGATTCAAGCATTACCCGATGCGCAAAGATTACGTGCCACCCGACGACTTTGAATACGAGCCCACCCCTCACGACGATGTGCTGGCGCGCGCGAAGGAGCACTATCCAAAATGAGCGTGGACACGGAAATCTCACCTGCGCGGCAATACTCGGTGCTGCCCAAAGTCAGCGCTGACGGTTCGGTTGACGGCGAACTGCTCGAAGTCGCCATGGGACCGCAGCACCCATCCACGCACGGTGTCTTTCGCATGGACGTTGTTCTCGATGGCGAGACCGTGGTGAGACTGAAACCGGTCTTCGGCTACCTCCATCGCAACCACGAACAGATCGCCGAGACCGCCAGCTACCTTGGGTCGATGCCTTACACGGATCGCCTCGATTACTTCTGTTCGCTCACCAACAACTGGGCCTACGCGCTCACCGTCGAAAAACTCGCCGGTCTCCAGCCGCCCGAGCGCGCCGAATACATCCGCATCATCACCGCCGAGTTGACCCGCGTCGTCAATCACACCTGCCTCGCCGGGTTCCTCCTCATGGACATGGGCGCGCTCGGCACTCCGCTGATGTATGCCTTTCGCGAGCGCGAAAAAATTCTCGACCTCTTCGAGTCGCTCACCGGCGCGCGCATGATGTGCAACTATATGCGCTTCGGCGGTTGCCGCGTCGACTTGCCAGCCGGCTGGCTGGAGGAGGCGCGCAAAGTCGTCGCCGATTATCCCGCGTTCCTCGATGAGTTCGAAAACCTCCTCAACACCAACGAAATTCTCATGGCCCGCACCCAAAAGGTCGGCGTGCTTTCGCGCGAGTTGGCCATCAACGCCAGCATCACCGGCCCCGGCCTGCGCGCCAGCGGCGTCGATTACGATATTCGCAAGGTCGACAAATACGGCATTTACGATCGTTTCGAATTCCGCGTACCCCTCGGCGATCACGGCGACGTCTACGACCGCTACATGGTGCGCGTCCTCGAAATGCGCGAGTCACTGAAGATTCTGCAAAAGGCGCTCACGGACATTCCCGAAGGCCCGATCATGGATCCGAAGGCGAAGATTCGCGGCTTTCGGCCGAAGCCCGGCGAATCCTATGGCCGCATCGAAGCGCCGAAGGGAGAGCTTGGTTTTTATGTCATCAGCGACGGCAGCCCCAACCCGTATCGCTATCACGTGCGCGCGCCAAGCTTCATCAACCTCACCATCCTCGAAGATATGTGCATTGGCCACACCGTGGCCGACGTGGTCGTGATTCTCGGCAGCGTGGACATTGTGCTCGGCGAAGTTGATCGGTAGATTGTTGCAAGATGTTAGGCTCGGGTATAGCGAAAGGCCTGAAGGAAACTGCGCGAAATTTTTTTGGCAGTTACACGGACGAATCCCGTCTGGTCACAGTCCAATATCCAGAAGAGCGCGAGCCGCTCAAGGAAGCCACGCGCAATTTCCCCTTCCTCGTCTACGACGGCGTCGATCCCGCCGCGGGCCTGCGCTGCGTCGCCTGCCAGATTTGCGAGAAGGAATGCCCGCCGCAATGCATCTACATCATCAAGGACACCGTCAAGAAGCCCGACTACACGGGCAAGATGCAGATTCAGCCCAAAGTCTTCGATATCGATGTTTCCGTCTGCATGAGCTGCCAGATTTGCGTCGAAGTCTGTCCCTTCGAAGCCATCAAGATGGACAACGAATACGAGCTGAGCACAACCGACCGGTTTGATGACCTGCTCCTGCGCAAAGACGGTTTGTGGAAGTCGAACGAGTATTACCACAAGATCCATCCCACCGAAGCCGCGGAAGTGGACCGCCGTCTCGCAGAAGAAAAGGCAAAAGCTGAAGCCAAGGCAAAGGCCGACGCCGAAGCGAAAGCCAAGGCGGCTGCAGAAGCAAAGGCCAAAGCCGGGGCTGCTCCAGCGACTCCTACGCCGACCACGCCTGCTGCATAAATGGAAGCTGTCGACCAGGCCTTCGTGACTTTTAAGCATTGGGTGCTTGGCTATGTGCATCCTATGGCCCAGCCCTGGGTTTCCATTCTCCTCTCAATTATACCCATTTTGATGGTGTTCCCCGTCCTGTTCGGTATCACCACTATTCTCGAACGCAAGGGCCTCGGCCGAATGCAGAACCGCCTCGGCCCGAATCGCGTCGGCCCCTTCGGTTTCGCGCAATTCGTCGCCGACGGCCTCAAGATGCTCACCAAAGAAGACATCGTACCGCGCGCCGCCGATAGCATCCTCCATTTCATCGCGCCGTTCGTGCTGCTCGTTCCTGTGCTGCTCGCCTTTTCCGTGCTCCCCTATGGACGCAACATGGTGCCCATCGACATCGATGGCGGCCTCCTCTTCTTTTTTGCGGTCGGCTCCGCGACCGAGCTCTCTGTTTTCATGGCCGGTTGGTCCAGCCGCAACAAATACTCACTTCTCGGCGCCATGCGCGGCATCGCCCAGATGATCAGCTACGAACTCCCGCTTGTCCTTTCCGCATTGACCGTTGTCATGATGGTTGGCTCTCTGCGTCTCACCCAAATCGTCGATGCCCAGTCCGCATCCCTTGTGGGTGGCCTTCACGCCTGGCACGTATTCACGCCCTGGGGCTTTGCAGGTTTCCTCCTGTTCCTTGTTGCCGCCACCGCTGAATCCAACCGCACACCCTTTGACATTCCCGAAGCCGAATCCGAAATCATCGCCGGTTACCTCGTCGAATACTCCGGCTTCAAGTACGCGCTCTTTTTCCTCGGCGAATACCTCGGCCTGTTTGCAGTCAGCGCGCTCGGCATCACCCTCTTCCTCGGCGGCTGGCTTCCCCCCTTCGCTGTCCTGGGAGCGGTCCCGTCCTGGCTATGGTTCTTCTTCAAACTCCTCGCCATGATTTTCTTCTTCATCTGGATTCGCGGCACCCTCCCGCGCCTGCGCACCGATCAACTCATGGCGTTCGCCTGGAAATTCATGCTCCCCATGACCCTCATCAACATCCTCATCGCCGGCCTCTGGCGCTTCTCGCGCGATTGGCAACTGCCCGCCGGCCCCTTCGGCGTTGCCACTCGCTGGATCATTTGTGCCCTTTTGTTGCTCGCCGCCTACTACTTCTTCGGCCGCGCGCTCCAACCCCGCCTCGCCAAACGCACCTACCGTTACGCCGAATAAGGCGCAGGATGTCATCCTGCTGTATCGCCGGATGCCATCCGGCAAACTGTCCAAATCATTCGTCGCGTCCGTGTGTTCCAGGAGGCGCACATCAGGCGCTGTAGAAACAGCCGCGCGGCTTGAGCCAGGCGGCGAGAAGGTTCGGCTTGAGCAGCGCAAGTTGTAATGCTAACGAGGGGGCTGAACCGCAATCCAAAATCGCATGCGCAAGCTAATCTCCAGTGGAAGCCCGTACGAACCCAAGGTCGGCATTTCGCGCGCCGTGCGCGTCGGCTCGATCGTCACAGTGGCCGGGACGGCGCCGCTCGGCCCCGATGGCCGCACCGTCGGGGTTGGTGATGCCGCTGCGCAGGCCCGCCGCTGTCTCGAAATCATCTCGGCTGCGCTGGAGAAGGCTGGCGCTTCCATAGCCCACGTCGTGCGCACCCGCATTCTCCTGACGCGGATCGATGATTGGCAAGCGGTCGCCGCAGTGCATGGCGAATTCTTTCGCGATATTCGACCCGTCAATACGATTATGCAGATCTCTCGCTTCATCGACCCCGAGTGGTTGGTCGAAATCGAAGCCGATGCAGTCGTCGATGCCTGAACCCACATATGGGACTATTCTCAAAAACACCAAAACCGCACCCGAAGATTATTATCGAGGGTATCGAGATCGCATTTAACCGTGAGCACGACTGGTGGGAGTTCACATATCGAGGGACATACTTTTGTTCATTCGAACTTTCGTTGACGCTTCCGACAAAGACCGAGCTCGATTCCGTTCTGGAGGCCATGGAATCATTGAAGCCCGAGATGCGCGCCAGATTGAAAAAGGAACTGAGCGAATGGGGAGACTTGAAGCTGGACGACGGCGAGTCCTGTTCCGTGGACATCAAGGACTTTGCCACAGACAAGACCTTTGTCGTTACCTGGTCAGGTGGCGAATCGTGGGGAGATTTGGGCGTGGACTTTACCATCAAAGACGGTGCAATCATCGATGAAGCCTGTGGGGATTGAGCCCTCGATTCCTTGGTCAAACCTCCGTCTTTGCGTCTTGGCTGTTAAGTCGCCCAGCGTTGCATTTGGCTGCAAAATCGTGTGTTATTTCCGAGGCAACAGATATGAGCTTTTACGACGGTTTGAAATTCAATGCCGACGGGTTGATTCCCGCCATCATCCAGGAACAGGCCACCGGCCGCGTTCTCATGATGGCGTGGATGAACCGCGCCTCACTGGAAAAGACCATTGAAACCGGCAAGACTCATTTCTGGAGCCGCTCCCGCCAGAAATTCTGGATCAAGGGCGAGACTAGCGGACACACGCAAACCGTCCGGGACATCGCGTTCGATTGCGACGGCGACACGTTGCTGATCCAGGTGGACCAGGTCGGCGCGGCGTGTCACGAAGGCTACAAGTCATGCTTCTTCAGGTCGGTGCGCAACGGCGAAGTGAAAACGACGGAGCCTCAACTCGAAACGCCGGAACAGATTTACGGCAGGAAGTAGCCATGTATTCACCCACCCCGGAGGAGTTCGCCAAACTGGCGGCGCAAGGCAATCTGGTGCCGGTCACGCGGCGGCTTCTGGCTGATTTCGAAACGCCGCTTTCCGCCTACCGCAAGATTCGCGGGCACGGCGAATCGTTCCTCTTTGAATCGGTTGAAGGCGGCGAGCACCTCGGGCGTTACTCCTTCGTTGGTTGCAACCCGCGAGTGGTCATCCGCCAAACTGGCTACGCCGTCGAAGTCTTCGAGAACGGCAAACGCACCGAGCAATCGGTTGCGCGCGGTCCGCTCAAGCCTGCGGAATCCGGAACGGTCCGTGACGGCCTCGAAATCGTGGAACGAATTCTCAAGCGCTATCGCGCTGTGCCGTTCCCCGGCTTGCCGCGGTTCACTGGCGGCGCGGTTGGATTTATCGGCTACGAGTTTATCCACGACGTTGAACCCGTTGTGCCTCGACCGTCCAGGGACGACCTGAAAACGCCCACACTCTATTTTTTCATCGCAGACGAGTTGCTCATTTTCGATCGCGTCTCGCAAACGATCACTGTGCTTGTGAACGCCGTCGTTGATGAAGTCGCGACGCCGGCCGAAGCGTACGAAGATGCCGTGAGCGAAATCGAGCGCCTCGTCTCGTTGCTCGAACAACCCAGCGAGCACCATCCCGTTACGGTCCCGCGCGAAGTCCCGACCATTCCCTTTGAATCGAACGTAGCCAAAGACAAGTTCGTCGCGAACGTTCTCAAGGCCAAGGAGTACATCACTGCGGGTGACATCATCCAGGTCGTCGGCTCGCAACGGTTCTCCACGCCCGTGAAGGCAAGCCCGTTGGACATCTACCGTGCCGCGCGCTCCATTAACCCGTCGCCGTACATGTTTCTTTTGGAACTGGAGGGCTTCGCGCTGGTCGGAGCCTCGCCCGAAATCCACGTCCGTTGCGAAAATCGCAAAGTGGAGATTCGCCCCATCGCCGGAACGCGCCCGCGCGGCAGAACTCCGGAGCAGGATTTGGCCAACGAAAAGGAATTGCTCGCCGACCCCAAGGAACGCGCCGAGCACGTCATGCTCGTGGACCTCGCCCGCAACGACTTGGGCCGCGTCTGCGACTTCGGCACCGTCACGGTCAAGGACCTGATGATCATCGAGCGCTACAGCCACGTTATGCACATCGTCTCCCAGGTCGAGGGCCGCTTGTCGGAAGAGAAGACGGCTTACGATTTAATGCGCGCCACCTTTCCCGCGGGCACGCTAAGCGGCGCGCCAAAGGTCCGCGCAATGCAGATTATTTCCGAACTCGAGCAAACCACCCGCGGGCCCTACGGCGGTTGCGTCGGTTATTTCTCCTTCAACGGCAACCTCGACTGCTGTATCACCATTCGAACGGCGTTGATCAAGGACGGCAAAGCGTACGTCCAGGCCGGCGGCGGCTGGGTCAACGACTCGACTCCCGATGCCGAGTACCAGGAAACCGTGAACAAATCCAAAGCGATGCTCAAGGCCGTCGCGCTCGCGGAAAATTTCCGCGCTGCAGGATGAACGGCGGCCGTCCCCGACTCTTCACCCGCAAAAAGGCGTCGGTGAATGACGCCGTTATAATGTTGCTGTTGCTCGTGTCTGCGCCCGCGCGTGCGCAAAGCACAGATTCGTACACGATCGGTCCTGCGCCCACGTGGCTCATCGCGCCCGCCACGCCGCCGGTGTACGCGCCACGGAGTAAAACCGATACGGGGCAATCGGTGCGTGTGTTCGACCAACAGGTGAACGTCGCCGAGAAGGCGCATTACCGCGCGTACGTTCGCGAGATTCACAACGAATCCGGCGTGCAGGATGGCTCGCGGATCAATATCTCTTTCGATCCGACTTACCAAAAACTCACGATTCACCGCATTGCGATTCGTCGCGGCTCCAACGTTCTCGAACGGCTCGATCGCGAGAAAATCAAAGTCATCCAGCAGGAGCTCGACCTCGAGCGCCACATTTACGACGGCACAGTCTCCGCGTTGCTTTTCCTCGACGACGTGCGCGTGGGCGACCAGATCGAATACGCTTATACGATCCACGGAACCAATCCAATTTTCGGCGAGCACTACGCCACCATGTTTAGCACGCAGTGGAGCATACCGGTCCACTCGCATCGATTTCGGCTTCTCTGGTCAAAGGCGCGCCCACTCGCCCACGCAAGTTATGGAAGGAATCTGCAGCCCGTGATTCGCGACGTCGCGGGCCTGAAGGAATACGTATGGCAGGATTGGAACGTCCCGGCGTTGCTGAACGAAGACGAAGTGCCATCATGGTTCTACGATTATCCCTGGGTGCAACTGAGCGAGTTCGGCCGTTGGGAAGACGTCGCGCGATGGGCTGCGGCATTGTATCCGCGGCCCTCCTCGTTATCGGGAGAGTTGAAAGAAAAGATCGCTGAATGGAAACGGACGGCGCTCTCGCCCGTCGAGCAGGTCACCGCCGCGCTTAATTTCGTGCAGCAGGAAGTGCGCTATCTCGGATTCGAGTTCGGCGCCAATTCGCATCGGCCCAGCGATCCTTCCACGGTCTGTTCGCGGCGATTTGGAGATTGCAAAGACAAGGCTTACCTCTTGTGCGCGATTCTCATCGAGCTTGGCGTCGAAGCAGCCCCGGCGCTCGTCAACACGACTTACCGCGGCAGGATTCGAGAGTGGCTGCCCGCTCCGCAGGCTTTCGATCACGTCGTCACACAGGTCAAAGTGGCCGGGGAGACCTTGTTTCTCGACCCGACGATTTCCCACCAGGGAGGTCCCGTCACGGAACGATATCTTCCGGACTACCAGGCCTGTTTGCTCGTGCAAAGAGAGGCCACGCACTTGACAACGATTCCCGCGCCGCGGCGAGGCCTGCCATTGACAACCATTGACGAACACTTCGTCGTGCGGGCTACCAACCAGCCCGCGAAGTTCACCATCACTACAGTTTACAACGGCGCCGCGGCCGATCGCGTGCGCAGCAGCTTCCAGGAAAGTTCCAGGAGCGAACTGGAGAAAGAATACCTCAACTATTACGGAAAGTATTATCCGCAGATCCAAGCCAGCCGCCCGTTCGAAACGAACGACGATCCCGCGCGCAACATCCTCACCATCAAAGAGTGGTACGACATCCACGGTTTTTGGACGCTGTCGGAAGATCAGCGCACTTACACCGCCGAATTTTATCCGGCATATGTCGATGACCAACTCTACAAACCGACGACACAACTGCGCAGCATGCCCCTCGCGGTCGAACATCCCCGCCGTATCATCCAGCGCACCTCGGTCAGACTTCCGGAGCCCTGGCCGACGGATAAAGGACAGCAAACAATTTCGAGCAAGGCCGCCGTGCTGCGGGAGAAGCACTCTTGCAGGGAGAACAACTTGCTCATGGAATATGAATTCGAGACGAAAACGAATTCCGTCCTCGTGAGCGACGTGCCCGAATATCTCCGGGACATCGATCGCATGGAGAACGCTCTTGGATATTCGCTCACGTGGGACAACGCGTACGCCCCGGGCGGCCAACTAAACTGGTCGATACTCCTCGCGGCCAGCCTGTTTGGCGTGCTCGCGTGCGTGGGCGCCGTCGCCGTTTACCGGGTAAAGATGACCACGCCGCCGGTGCTCCACGAGACGTTGGCCATCGACCGTCAACTGACCGGCATTGGGGGGTGGCTGATTCTCGTCGCCTTTGGCTTGATCGTTGCTCTCGTGCTCATTGCAATTAACTTCGTTTCAACCTGGCCAGCCTACTCAGTGGAATCCTGGACGGCGCTCACAACTCGCGGCAACGAAAGCTACCATTTTTTGTGGGGGCCGTACCTGAGCTGGGGGTTGCTGGCGAACATTGCCATGCTGGTTCTGTTGATGCTCCTGATAGTTCTCTTCTTCCAACGCCGACGCATCTTCCCCCGACTCTACATTGGCTATCTGGTGTTCGCCGCGATCGTAGCCGTGATCGAGGTCATCGCTGTGCAAACCCTTCCCATGGCCGGCACGGAAACAAACCCCGTGCGCGACCTCGTTCGGGTTGCTGTCGCTTGCAGTATTTGGATCCCTTACATGCTCGTGTCGCGTCGCGTCAGAAATACGTTTGTGCGGTAAAACGAGCGGAGAAAAACTGGCGACCCTAACGGGAATCGAACCCGTGCCGCCGCCGTGAAAGGGCGGTGTCCTAACCGCTAGACGATAGGGTCGCGACCAGGGCGCGTGAATATACGCGCCGCATTCGCAATGTCACGTTTTTTCCCGTCAAAGCGGCTTAAATCAGCGCCTCCCTTACGTCGGCGGCTGCTCGCTGAGTGACTTTCAGGCCAAGACCCCATGGTAACCGAGTGCGAAGCGCCGGAACGTTACGGGAGAAAATGAAGTGGGGAGTTTTGGCGCTGGTTCTTGGTTTTTGGACGGCGGGTTGCTCGCAGGAGAAGACGCCCTACACGGTCGTCGACGAAACGAGTAACCCGCCGCGGATCACGCCTTCATTGACCAATCGACCGGTCACGCCCGCGCCACAAGCGCCGAGCACCAACGCTCCTCAGAGCCCAAATCCTTAAAATCATTCAGGAGAAAACTATGGCCAAATCGGTTTTCTGTATTGCCCGCGATGAAGCCCAGGCTTGCCGCATCGTCGATATGCTCAAGAACAATGGCTTCTCGGATAACGATGTCTCGGTGCTGTTGTCGGACCGGCAAGGCACGCGCGATTTCGCGCACGAAAAAAGCACCAAAGCGCCGGAAGGCGCGACGACTGGGGTGACCACGGGCGGCCTTCTGGGCGGGGCGCTCGGCTGGCTGGTGGGCATCGGCGCCCTCGCAATTCCCGGTATCGGCCCATTGATCGCGGCGGGTCCGATTCTGGCGGCACTGAGCGGGGCTGCGATCGGCGCGGCTGCGGGCGGACTGACCGGCGGGCTCATCGGCATGGGCATTCCCGAGTACGAGGCCAAGCGGTACGAAGGCAAAGTGCTCAGCGGCAACATTCTGATCTCGGTTCACGTCGAGAACGGAGACGAAGCGCGGCGCGCCCGGCAGATTTTCGAGCAGCAAAACGCGGAAGACATCGCGGCGGCTGGAGAAGAAGCTGTCGCGGGCTCCAGCGATGCCACGCGTCAGGCGCAGAGCGACTAAGCGCGGCGAAACTCGACAGGTGTGGGCTTCTTCGGCGCTCATTTCGTTTGAGTATTCGTGGAGACGACCTGCGGTCGCACGAGGAAATCGAAGTAACGCGTTTTGTGCAGCGCTACGGTGAGGTCTATGGCCGTCGCGTTGGTGCTCGCGTCGCGCGCAAACGTCCACTCGCGTGGACTCTCGAATGACGCCTCGCCCCTGGCTGGCTTTCCTAAATCATCAACTGCGCTGACGAGCGTCACCCGATAATCGCTGCTTTCGGGAATCACTCGGAAATTGAAGTGGTGGTCTTCCTTGAATGAGTGTTGCCGGCCCTGCCCGAGATAACGCAGCACCACGCCTTCGCTGTTGGTAAACGCGATCGTGTTCGTGACACGGCTGCCGTCCAGAGGCGCGCGGAATGTCCAGAGATCGGAGGAGACAAAATTGGATTGTTGCGAAAATCCCATGCGCAATTTCCAGCCGCTTTCCGCCGGCCAGAGATGGGGCTGCAGTTCGGCGTACGCGAGGCCG
>Ga0075428_100006174_pt1 | contig 13333 bp, 10 predicted proteins | sample RhiMetdeltSRZDD2_FD_75291 | JGI IMG/M metagenome (GOLD analysis project Ga0075428, IMG submission 75291) | Populus rhizosphere microbial communities from Tennessee, USA - Rhizosphere MetaG P. deltoides SRZDD2 | ecosystem: Host-associated > Plants > Roots > Rhizosphere > Soil | place: USA...
TACTTCTGCCTTCGACGACGCGGATGGAACAGGTCGAGTCGTGGTCGGACACGAAGGTCCCTCGGCAGGCGGTCCGGCACCGGCTTCAGCGCCAGGTGGTCGGGCAGATAACCCGAGAGCGACGCCGATTCCCGTCCGGCCAGCCTCTTGCGCAGTCTCGTGCCTGGCACCGACGGCCGAACGAAACGCTCGCCCGGGCGGACGCCTGATACAGCGACCCTCAACCCGTTGTCGAGCCCTTCGCGGCGAATGGCTTCTACACGCGCCGACGCGCGTACGGGAAGGGTGAACTCGAGTGCGCTCACAGGCACATCCTTGAGCGGCGGACGCTCCTTCAATCGTCGTCGAAGCTGGGCGTCGCTGAGGGGCGGCGCTTCGCGGGGTGCCTGCTTTGTGCTCTTCCTCTTGGCCATGTGACCTCCGACGGAGCCCGGTGCGTCGCGGACGCGACCGTGCGCAGGGCTCTGTACGGAGGTTAACGGCGGGAGCGCGAAAGGCGAACAAGAGCGGCAGCGCTCGTCAGCTCAACGGGCGCAGCCGCTCGTCGAGGATTGCGCCCGTCGCCTGCCTGCTACTTCGCCGCCGGCTGCGGCTTGTCGTAGACCTCGGGCTCGTGCGGCCCGAAGCCAAGGCGCGGCAGATCGCGGTTGTTCTCGTTGCACGCGAACTCGATCAGCTCCTGACCGCGCGGCATGTGCTCGAAGACACGGTCGAAGGTGAACGGCCGCGTGTAGTACTTCGGGTCGGTCACCGTGACGTCGTGGGCCAGATGGTCGGCATCCGGTCTCCACCAGCGCTCCACCACGGTCATCCCCTCGCTATGCGGGTGCGCATCGTCGTCCAGCCAGCTCTGCTCCTCCTTGAAGCCGGCCGACTCGATCACGAACACGTCCCGATCCCAGCGGCCGACCGACGTGCCGAAGAACGACGGCTCCGGCTTCGCCGGCAGCGTGCGGCCGTCGACCGGTATCGATCGAAACGTCCACATCAGCTCGTAGAGGAACGCGACGCGCGTCGGACTCTGCACGATCTGAAAGGGCACGCCGCTGATGCTCGCGCGCGGGATGCCGGCGAAGAGGCACAGGCCTTCGGGATTGATCGTCTTCGTCCGATTGTGCTCGTAGGCGGCGGCGCCGGCTGGCGTGAGGATCGCCTTGAAGCCGCCGGGAACGTTCTTGTCCATGTTGCGGAGCAGCGGACCCCGCCAGAAGCCAGAGAGATCGGGCCTGCCGTCGACGGTGCGCGGTGCCAGCCGCGGCGATTGGAGGAACGCGTCGGGCGCGTCCGCTCCGACACTCGGGTGAAACGCCGAAAGCAGCAGGAGTGCGGGAAGGAGCCGCTTCACCATCGGTTGAGTCCTCCGGTGTGACGAACAAGCATATGCGAGACAGGACTGTCGCGACTACGTGCGTCTCGGGGACAGAGCAACCTCACGCCGCCACGGGGCAGGGTCCGTCCGTCGACACGGTCCAGATGGTGGCGCTAGACTGCGAGAGACGCCGTATCGGGCGATCGGGGCTCCGCGACCGATACGCAGAGCTCCGGACGGCCGGGCCCACATATCGGACGGATCTGTGGAGGTCGTATGCGCTTACGAGCTCTGGTCTTGTGCTCGCTCATCGCGACCGCGACGATCACGCTCGCCGTTGCCGGCCCACCGGTCCTGGTGCCCGCGGATGGCCCGCCAATTCGGATCGACCGGCCCAACCACGTGGCCATCGGCGACGTGAACGAGGACCGACATCCCGATCTGGTGGTCGCGACCCAGACGAGCGCCGTGACGATTGTTCTTGGCCGCGGCAACGGGCAGTTCGCGCCGAGGCCTTCCGGGACGATCTCAGTACCAGCGCCACCTGACGAGCTCGCCTTGGGCGATCTCGACGGTGATAGGCACCTCGATCTGGCGCTCGGGAATCACGACAGCTATGGCGTCACGCTCTTGATCGGCGACGGTCGCGGTGGCTTTCGGCTGGCGCCGAGCTCGCCGGTGGTGATGAAAGAAGGGCGGCAGCCCCACACGCACGGCCTGGCCATTGCGGATTTCAATGGAGACGGCAAGTCGGATCTCGTCACCGTCAACAGCAACGACGACAACGACGTCGCCGTGATGCTCGGCGACGGAACGGGGCGGTTCACTCGTGCGCCGGACTCGCCGTTCGCCGTCGGCCCTGCCCCATATCCGCTGGCGCTCGGCGACCTCGATGCCGACGGTGCGGTGGATATGGTCGTGACGGCCACGGGAATAGGGGCGTCAGCGGGTGTGAGCGCTCCCAACAATCTCCTGACGGTCCTCTTGGGCGACGGCCATGGGCGGTTCAGGAGGCGTGACGTCACTCTGCGAACCAACAGCACGTGGTTCGTCGCGATCGCGGATGTGAATGGCGATGGCCACCTGGATCTTGCGGCGACACATGGCAATAGCCGTCTGATGAGCGTCGTGCTCGGCGACGGTCGCGGCGGATTCACCGAAGTGCGAGGCTCCCCTTTCGACCTCGGACATCTTGCCTTCTGCATCGGTCTCGCCGATCTGAATCGTGATGGACATCCTGACGCGCTCGCCGCCGCAGACGAGGGCGTGCGGGTCATGCTCGGCGACGGGCGAGGTGGATTCGCAGCGGCGCCCGGGTCGCCATTCGCAACAGGCAAGGGAAGCTGGCGACTTGCGGTCGCCGATGTGAGTTCGGATGGGAAGCCGGATGTGGCGACCAGCAATCTCGAGAGCGATAGCGTGACGGTGCTGCTAGGCCGTTGACGCCTCGCCGGCTCGTTTCGCGTGAGACTCCAGGGAGTCTTTGACCCGCTCAGCCTGCAGCAGGTGGCGGCTCTGGTGCTTCGACAGGATCTCGAATCCTGTTCCTACCGTGAACCGAATGACCGGAACGAACGGGTTTGCGAAACGGGTGCGATTGACGTCGCAGTTCCGGGCGCGGTGTATCAGGTCACGCACCGCATCGTTGCTGCGCACGAACCGATCGAGCACGGACGGCTCGACGCGTGAACCGGGCGTGATTTTCCTCGGGGCACGCGCCCGTCTCGTTCGCGCCGAGGGTTCGATGTAGTTGCGAATGAACCAGCGGCCGAACCACCCGGGCGTGATGTCCTGAACGACGGCCGGTGGACGACCGGTCAACGACCCGGACATGGCGCGAACGTATACCTCGTTGCCGATGCAGAGATGCTCGAGGCACTGGCCAACGCTCCACGCGGCTGGACTGGGTTTCCAATTCAGCTGCTGCGGGGTGAGCGTCGCGGCGATCGCCCTCGCGCGCGCGTCGGCGGCGTGGAGTTCGGACGTCAGACGACGACACCAGGAAGGTGTCGCGTCGTCGAGCAGAACGGTCACGCCCCACGATAAACCAGGATAGGGATAGCGTTGCAAGACACCCACGAGCTCGTCACCCCGGCGAGCGCAGGCGAGTGGCGGGCCTATCACGACATCCGTCGTCAGGTCCTGTTCGAAGCACGCGGATACTTCGGCGTCTATGAGGAGAACCGCCCGGATGACAGGGCACCGGCCAACCATGCGAAGCTCCTGGTCTATCGGGGAGAACCCGTCGGCGTCGTCCGAATCGACATCGACGGAACGACCGCGCTCCTCCGTCGGGTCGCCATTCGTTCGGATGTTCAACGGGTCGGCCACGGTCGCGCGCTGGTCTCGCTGGCGCAGCGATTCGCCGAGGAGGCGGGGTGCGCGACGCTCGCGTCATTCGTCGCGCCCGATGCCGTCGGGTTCTATCAGCGTTGTGGCTTCGCGATCGACGACAATCGTGAACCCTCGGAGCGGACGTCGGTCTTCATGACAAAGCGCCTTCGCAGCTCTGTCGGCTGAGGACCGTTGACGGCGTACTGACAAACCCTTATCAGACTGCGAGCATCACGTGTCGAAACTCTGCGTCCACAGCTTCGCGCTCTCGATTGACGGCTACGGTGCGGGACCAAACCAGGACCTCCAGAATCCGCTCGGCGTCAACGGCCCTGAGCTGATGGAGTGGCTCTTTCAGACCCGCACGTGGCGGAGAATGCACGGACAGCCGGAAGGCGCGACCGGGATCGACAACGACATCGCCAAGCAGGGCTTGACCGGGTTCGGCGCCTGGATTCTCGGGCGAAACATGTTCGGCCCCGTTCGAGGCCCGTGGCCGGATGAGAGCTGGAAGGGCTGGTGGGGTGACGAGCCGCCCTATCACGTGCCGGTCTTCGTGCTGACCCACCATCCGCGCATGTCGCTGATGATGAAAGGCGGCACCGAATTCCGATTCGTCACTGAAGGCATTGACGTCGCCCTGGCCCAGGCGAAAGCTGCGGCGGGTGAGCGTGACGTCCGCCTCGGCGGCGGCGTCTCGACGATCCGCCAGTACCTGCTCGCCGGCCTGATCGACGAGCTGCATCTCGTTATCCGGCCCGTGCTGCTCGGTTCAGGAGAACATCTCCTGCACGGCATCGACATGCGTGCGCTGGGCTACGAATGTACAAAGTCCGTGACGGGCGAGCGCGCAACCCATGTCTTTCTGCGGAAAGGCGCGTAATACCCTGGAGGTTACACCGGCGTTCACTGGTGTCGAGGATACGAATCCCTGTGGACGGGACCAGCTCAGGCCGACGGCAGCCTCGTCAGCATCGCCTGCACATCGACCGGCGCCAGCGGCTTCTCGAAGTAGAACCCCTGCCCGAACTCACAGGAGAGATCCTTGAGGCGCGCGAGCTGCTCGGCCGTCTCGACGCCTTCCGCGGTGACGTCCATCGACAGGCCTTCGGCCATCGACACGATCGCGCGGATGATCTCGACGTTTCCCGTGTGGTGCATGCCGTTGACGAACGACCGATCGATCTTGATCGTCTGGAACGGAAACCGCTGCAGGTAGCTGAGCGCCGAGTAGCCCGTACCGAAGTCGTCGAGACCGAGCTGCACACCCATCGCGTGCAGCTCGTTGAGGGTTTTCAGCACCAGGTCCGAGCCGTCCAATAGCGCGGTCTCCGTGACCTCGAGCTTGAGGCGACCGGGCGGCAGTCGAGTCTCCGCGAGAATCCGCGCGACCTGCTCCACCAGCCCGCGCTCGCTGCACTGGCGTGACGACAGGTTGACGTTGATGGTGAGTCCAGCGTGCCCTGGGAACTCCTCGTCCCACACGCGAATCTGTCGGCAGGCTTCGTGGAGCACCCAGTACCCGATGGGCACGATGAGGCCCGTCTCCTCCGCCATCGGCAGGAAGTACCCCGGAGAGACGATGCCCTGCTCGGGATGGCGCCAGCGCAGCAGCGCCTCGAATCCATTGAGGCTCCCATCAGCAAGGGCCACGATCGGCTGGTAGTACAGCTGGAGCTCCTGCCGCTCCACCGCGTGCCGGAGGTCCGTCTCGAGCTGAAGCCGCCGCGTCGCCTCGGCGAGCATCGAGGTATCGAAGATCTCGCACCGCGCCTTGCCCAGCGCCTTGGCGCGGTACATGGCGGTATCCGCGTCTCGCACCATCTCCTCGGCCTGGCTGTAGCGGCCGTCGCTCAGCACGATGCCGATACTGATCGAGGTGACCACCTCACGGCCCTGCAGCTGAAACGACTCCGTCGTCGACGCCAGCAGCCGTTCCGCCACGGCGCGCGCGTCATCGCTGGTGCGGACGCCGTCGAGCAGCACGGTGAACTCGTCGCCGCCGAGGCGCGCGAGCGTGTGCTCGCCTCCGAACCTCGCCACCGTGTCGCCGGATCGGAGTGATCGCTCGAGACGTCGGGCGATTCCGACCAGCAGCTCGTCACCGGCGAGATGCCCGAGGCTGTCGTTGACGATCTTGAACCGATCGATGTCGAGGAAGAACACGGCGAACGGCCGACGGTCCTGGGTGCGCTGGCGCGCCACGAGGGCGCTCAGGCGGTCCATAAACAGCGCCCGATTGGGCAGGCCGGTCAGCGGATCGGCGCGTCGCGCCGTGACGTGCGTGCGGATACGCGCGAGCGCAACGGCGAAATCCACCGGCTTGGTGACGTAGTCGTTCGCGCCGAGGTCCAGGGCCTCGACGACGTCCCTGCTGGCGTCGTTGGCCGTCACCATGATGACGGGCAACTCCGCGGCCGATCGCGACTGCCGGATGCGCCGCAGCGTCTCGATGCCGCTCATGCCCGGCATCATGACGTCGAGGAGCACCGCGTCCACCCGGTGCGCACCCACCATCTCCAGCGCATCGACGCCGCTGGCGGCGGTGAGAACGCTATAGCCGTTGCGCACCAGCCGGCGCGACAACGCGTCCCGGTTCATCGGGTCGTCGTCAACGAGCAACAGGGTAGCGGGGTGCTGACTCATTGAGGTTCAGTGCTGCGCGTGCGGCCAATGAGACGGTCCATCCGCTTCAGGAGCGTCTCGAAATCGATGGGCTTGGTGTCGAAGTCGTCGCAGCCGGCGTCGAGGGCCTTCTCCCGCTCGCCGACCATGGCATGCGCCGACAGCGCAATGATTGGGATCGGCCGCGTCAGCGGGTCCGCCTTCAGCCGGCGCGCGCATTCCCACCCGTCGATTTCCGGGAGACCTAGATCCATGAGGATCAGATCCGGTCCCTGTGCGAGCGCCACCGCCAGGCCCTGCGGTCCGCTCTCTGCGAGCAGGACACGATAGCCGCGTCGGGTCAGCCGGCGCTCGAGCGCGTCGCGGTTCAGCTCGTTGTCCTCGACGATCAGAATTCGGCTCATGCTTCCTTGTGCGGACGCCACCGCCCGTCAGTTTGGCATCCCGGGAGCGATCGCCGGGACGTGACATCTCGGGCCGAGACAGGAAGCACCGAGGCTCTTGCGCGTTCATCGGGCAATCGACATCGGGCGGCACGACTTGAGTCGACGAGCGGTCCCCGACCATCGGTTCAAGAATCGGGCAGCAGCACCCGATTGACTGGATGGGCACCGGCGACCTCGGCGGTGCAGATGTGTGAAGAGCCAATGATCCACCCCAAGCTCCACAAACAGTTCGGATGGACAGCCTTCGGCCTGCTGTGGCTCGTGGCCGTCGTCGCCGGCCTCGTCGTCGTGGCGCGGTACGACAACACCGCTGGGGTTCGCGCTGAGTCGCGGGGACAATGGCCGTCTGAGAGCCGGCTCTCCCACGATGCTTCGGGGCCGACCCTCGTCATGATCGCGCACCCGCGTTGCACGTGCACACGCGCCAGTCTCGCCGAGCTCGCTGAAGTCATGGCCCGCGTCGAACGGCGGCCGCGCGCGTACGTGGTCTTCGTCAGGCCGGAAGCGCTCCGCGCCAGCCCGGAGGCGTCTGACCTCTGGCAGCGCGCCGCTGGAATACCGGGCGTGACCGTCGTGCGAGACGAGCGTGGCCGGGAGGCCGAATCGTTCGGCGCCGCCACCTCAGGACAGGTCTTTCTGTATGACGCTGGCGGCCACCTGCTCTTCAGCGGCGGCACAACCGGGTCGCGCGGACACGCGGGCGACAACGCCGGCCGGGCAACACTCGTGGCACTGCTGAAGAACGAGCGGGCTCCTCAGCACGAGTCTCCCGTCTTCGGCTGCTCGCTCTTTGCGCCGGGCGATCGGCCCGATATCCATGACCACGACGGCCATGACCTCCACCTCAACTGACGCGACTGCGACCATCCCGCCGGGAGCGCGCCGGCTCGCCCCGGAGCTTCCGACGGCAGACGCGCTCTTCGAGGAGCACCGGCGGGAGATCCACGAGCGCACGGACCGTCTGTTTGCACACCTGATGGTTGCGCAGTGGATCGCGGGCATCCTGTTCGCCCTGTGGGTCGCGCCGCGCACCTGGAGCGGCTCCTCGAGCCAGGTTCACCTGCATGTCTGGGCCGCCGTGCTGCTCGGCGGCGCGATCAGCCTGTTTCCGGCGCTCCTCGCCTTGTGCCGTCCTGGAGTGACGTCGACGCGCTACGTCATCGCGACGGCTCAGATGCTGATGAGCGCGTTGCTCATCCACCTGACGGGTGGACGCCTCGAGACCCACTTTCACGTCTTCGGATCCCTGGCGTTCCTGGCCTTCTATCGGGACTGGCGCGTCCTGATACCGGCGACGGTGGTGGTAGCGCTCGATCACCTGCTCAGGGGGATCTTCTGGCCGCAGTCGGTGTACGGCGTGCTCGTTGCGAGCGAATGGCGCTGGATCGAACACGCAGGGTGGGTGGTGTTCGAGGACATCTTTCTCGTCATGTCCTGCATCCGCGGCACCCGCGAGCTCCGCCAGATCGCGGACCGGACGGCCGTTCTCCAGCAGGCACACAGGGACCAGGCCAGTCAGGCGATGGAGCTCGGAGAGCTCGTCGCGCGGCTGCGCCTGACGCAGCAGCAGGTCGAAGCCGCGACGCGAGCGAAAAGCGAGTTCCTGGCGAACATGAGCCATGAGCTCCGCACGCCGCTGAACATCATCACGCTGTACAGCGAACACCTCCACGAGAACGCCATCGACGGCGGACGCAGCGACGACGCCGCCGACCTGATCAAGATTCAGGCGTCGAGCAAGCATCTGCTCGGGTTGATCAACGGCATCCTCGACCTCTCGAAGATCGAGGCCGGCAAGATGGAGCTGAACCTCGAGTCGTTCGAGATCCAGCCGATGATCAGCGAGCTGATCGGCTCTGTCGAGCCGCTGGTTCGGAAGAACGCCAACACGCTCTCCGTCACCTTCGGCGACGATCTCGGCCAGATGCATGCGGACCTCACGAAGACGCGCCAGATCCTCTTCAATCTGCTGAGCAACGCGGCGAAGTTCACGAGCAACGGTTCGGTGTCGCTGGCCGTGAGCCGCCGGGCCACACTGGGAATCTCCTGTATCGAGTTCGTGATCGCGGACACGGGTATCGGCCTCACCGACGACCAGCAGCGCAAGCTGTTCCGGCCGTTCGTTCAGGCGGATGCCTCGGTGGCGCGCAAATACGGCGGGACGGGACTGGGGCTCGCGCTCGTCTGGCGCTTCTGCCAGATGATGGGGGGCGATGTCAGCGTCAAGAGCCGCGAAGGCGCCGGCGCGCGCTTCACGGTCCTCCTGCCGGCGACCGTCGCTCCTGCGCCCGAGCAGGCTGCGCTCACCGCGGCGTGAGCGCCGGCGCTTTCCTCGCCCGACATCGCGCGCATCTGATGATGCCGTGGCTGATCAGCATCGGACCCTGGTGATCCGGCCGTTGGAAATCAGCCTCGATTCCGAGGTCAGCAGCAGCGTCTCGTCGTCGAGATAGTCGATCGCTTCCCCCTGGGGCTCGACGTCGCCGAGAAAGCAAGGCCGCTGCAGATCGCGCCACGTGCGCCGGCCGTGGTCGTCCTTTGCCGCCGCGTAAAAGAACACCTCGTTGTAGGTCCTGACGGCGAGCGTCGTCCCGTCCGGCGAAATGGCCGCACCGGTGGCCAGTCGACCGATGCGTCCGTCGGGCTTGATGCCGCTGCTGCCAAGCCGGTCGACGACGATCGCCTCACGAGACCCGATTGCCCGCTCGACGGCCGCGGCGTCGACGCCATAGAAGTCGATCGTTCCCGATTGACCCTTCGTCACGATGGTGATGTCGCCCTCGGGGTGCACGGCGATCGCCTCGCTGTCGTGTGACCCCTCTGGATATCGGAAGCGGAAGGATTCCGCTGTCGGAGTGGAGCCGCGATCGCCCGGAGACGCAAGCAACGGCTCGGCGACGACGTAGACGGTAAAGGCCCTGCGTGCACGACTGTTGTTGCCGGTATCGGCGATATAGAGGCACCGCGACGAAGGGGGCCGCCGAGGACAGGGCCCCGAGGCAAGGTCTTCCCAATCGATCGCCGCCGCCTGGTCGATTCGCACCGTTGCCAGCAGTCGGCCGGACTGGTTGATCGCGTACAGGCTCGGACCGTCGCCCGAGTCGTTGTGAGACCAGAGCACGCCGGGCTGCGTGCGGCTCACGACGATGCCGGAGCTCTCTTTCAGCTCGGCGGGAAGCGTCCCCACAGCCTGGAACTCCCGGGCAGCGTACGCGGCGCCAATCTTCCGGTGAGCGACGCGCTCGGGTTCGGTAAAGAATGCGACGAGGCCCCGCCATGCGGCGGCGACTGTCACCGCCAGAATGACGACTCCCGCGGCGACTTTAACTACGCGGCTCACAGGCTGTTGTCGCTACCGGACCGTGACGGTCGTCTCCGCCGTGCGCCCCTGCCGGTCGCGCGCGACGATGCGATGGTGCCCCGGCATGAGCGGCCACTCGACCGCGTGATCAGCGTCCGCCGATCCCACCACCTTCCCCGCCACGCTCCACTCGATGACGCCGCGCGCCGGCGTGATGGCTCTCAGCTGCAGCGTCTGGAACTCGCGCCGCAGCGTGGGATCGATCAGATACGTGGCGCCAGATGGCGGGCTGACGATCGCCAGCGCCGCTTTCGGGTGGTCGTGGCCCTCGCTAGCACCGCTGGACGCTGCGGCGACTCCGCCGAGCTGAAGCTCGGCGCTGCGAAGGACATGTCCACTGCTCGCCGCTGGAGCCGCGGCATCGAGGCTCCGATCGCCCGCCCACTGCCTGTACTCCGGCGGCCAGAACGTCAGCAGTCGCCCGTCGCTCAGGTGGTGCCAGCTGCAGGGCACCGACGGTGTTTCCGTCGCAACCCACTCACGCCTCCGGATCGGACACCAGGCGTTTGCCGTAGAGCCGGAGAGCGCGCAGATCTCGCGCTGCTCCGTCGTGGCTGGAGCTGACAGGATCGGATCGCGCGAGAACGAGGTGGCCGGACCGGTGAAATGCCGCTCGGCAGCCAGCATGACGGCGTGGAAGATCGGCCCGGCGCCCGTGACGCCGCTCGAGTTGCGCAGCGGCGTCCGATCGAAGTTGCCGACCCAGACGCCGACGGTCACGTGGTGGGAATAACCGATCGTCCAGTTGTCGTGGTAGGCCTGCGACGTGCCGGTCTTCACCGCCACGGGAAACGGCAGCTCGAGGCTGCCGCCGCGCCCGAAGATGAACTCCCTGGCGTCGGCATCGGACAGGATGTCAGTGATCCAGAACGCGGTACGAGGCGAGACGAGCTGTCGCGTTGGCGCATGGCTGCCGGCCCGATGCGCCAGAAACGTCGGCTCGATCCACTCACCGCCGCGTGCGAACGCCGCGTAGGCCGCCACGAGCTGGTCGAGCCTCACCTCGGCGTTCCCCAGCGTGATGCCCAGCCCGTAGTGGGCCGCAGTCTTGTCGAGCGTGTCGATGCCGGCCTGGTCGAGGAACCGTCGCAGCGCCGGCACGCCGATCTCCGACGCGAGCACGACCGCCGGCACGTTCTCTGACCCGGCGAGCGCGCGCCGCGCCAGCAGCGGACCGCGATAGCGGCCGTCGTAGTTCCGTGGGGTGTAGACGACACCGGGCTCGGCCGTCGGGAAGCTCACCGGCACGTCGGCCAGCACGCTCCCCGGGCTGAATCCATGCTCGAACGCCAGCGCATACGTCAGCGGCTTGAGCGCCGAGCCGGGCTGGCGCGGCGTGACGGGGCCGTTGATCGTGCCCTCGGAGGAATCGAAGTAATCCCCGGAGCCCTCCCAGGCGAGCCACTCGCCGCGCGCGTTGTCGAGCACGACCACGGCCACGTTCTTCGCGCCGTGCGTCCGCAGCAGCTCACGGTGGGTCTCGACGATGCCGGTCACGTCCGCCTGCAGTGCCGCATCGAGCGTCGTCGCAATTCGCGCCGGGCGAGGGGCGCCGGCGGCATCGAGCACCATCTCGACGAAGTGCGGCGCCACGAACCGCGACTCGACCCGCGCGAAGGTCAGCCGCTCGTCGAGCGCCTCGCGGACCTGCGCCGCTGTGAGCGCGCCGTCAGCCTGCATGCGCCGGAGCACCGCTCGCTGGCGCCGGATCGCTGCATCACGGCTGCGATAGGGATTGAAGTCGGACGGGCGCTGCGGTAACCCCGCCAGAAACGCCGCCTGTGCTGGCGTGACCGCGGCGGCGCCGACGCCGAAGTACCCACGGCTGGCGCGCTCGGCGCCCACGTACTGATTGCCGTACGGGGCGACGTTCAGGTAGAGCGCGAGGATTTCGTACTTCGTGAAGCGGTGTTCCAGGCGCAGCGCGATCACCGCCTCGCGAAGCTTCGCGATCACACCGCGTTTCCGCCCGGGAGTCGATCGATTCAGCAGCTGCTTGGCCACCTGCTGCGTGATCGTCGATCCACCTTCCGCGATGCGGCCCTCGAGAATGTTGGCCTTGAGGGCCCGTACGATGGCAATGGGATCGAGACCGACGTGACCCCAGAAACGGCGATCCTCGGCGGCGACCGTCGCCGACACGAGCGCCGGTGGCAGCGCGTCGGCAGTCAGCTGCATGCCGCGTGTCTGATCGCTCGAGAGCGCCTCGCGCAGCGGCGTGCCGTTCCGATCGAGCACCAGCGTCGACGGATTCGTGGGGCCGTCGAGCAGCCCCGACGGCAGCGGCCCCATGCGCAGCCACAGTGCGGTGAGCGCAAGCACGGCGACCGCCGCGAGGGCGTGGCGACCCCATCGCCATGACGGTGAAGGCGTCACCGCTTCACCTCGATCATCGTCGTCGCTGTCCGGCCGAAGACCTCCGGTTCGTACATCTCCTCGGCTCGCGCCGGCGCCGTCCGGAACGTTCCGGCCGTCGTGGCCCTGACGACGTAGCTGAACTCGTGGATGCCCTCGGCCAGCCGCGTGGCGAAGAGCTGCACGCGATCGTCGTGACGCTCGATGTGGTCGAATCCGCTGAAGCGCCACCAGTTGCGCCAGTCGCTGGCGTCGCCTCCAGCATTGGTCTGTTGATCGGTCTGTGCCGCCAGGTCGCGCGCCGTCGTCGCGAACCACGTCTCGACGGCCTCGAACCCGGCCGGGAGCGGGTCGGTCACCGCGACGTAGCGCCGCTCCTTGGTCAGCCGGAATGTCAGCGTGACGCGAACCAGATCGCCCGCGGCGTAGCTGGTGGCCGCCGGCCGGCTGCCGTCAGCGACGTACGGCTCGTAGCGGCGCTCGATGGCAAAGCCGGAATCGAGCCCCTGCTGGTGCAGCGTGTCGGCTGCGTAGCGAAGGCGCGTGGTGTAGAAGAGCGTGCCGTCCCCCTCGCGTGTGAACGTCAACGGGATCTCCGTGCCCGCCGCGCCGGCAGACAGGACCTGCGCCATCGGCACGCGGGTGGTGGAAGACTCGGTCGAGCGGCCGCGGAACTCTTCGCGTGCCAGCTCGCGCGCGCCGAGCGACACCACGGCCCGGAAGTTGGGCACGACCGGCTCGTACTTGCGGTAGTAGGCCACGAGCGCCTCCATCGCGAGCGCGTTCTCCTGCGTGTTCCCCCAGCGGCCATCCTTCCTCGCCGCCATCATCCAGCGCACGATCTGCCGCATCGGCGCGCTGCTGACGTCGCCCTTGACGAGCGAGCTCAGCACGATAGACGTC
>Ga0075428_100006176_pt1 | contig 13330 bp, 8 predicted proteins | sample RhiMetdeltSRZDD2_FD_75291 | JGI IMG/M metagenome (GOLD analysis project Ga0075428, IMG submission 75291) | Populus rhizosphere microbial communities from Tennessee, USA - Rhizosphere MetaG P. deltoides SRZDD2 | ecosystem: Host-associated > Plants > Roots > Rhizosphere > Soil | place: USA...
TTGTGTCACAAGGGCAACATCATGAAGTTCACCGAGGGGGCGTTCAAGGACTGGGGCTACGAGCTGGCCAAGGGCGAGTTCCGCAACCAGATCGTGACCGAAGACGAGGTGACCAGGGAGCACGGCGGGAAAGCCCCCGCGGGCAAGATCGTGATCAAGGACCGCATCGCGGACAGCATGTTCCAGCAGATCCAGCTCCGGCCGGACGAGTACAGCGTGATCGCGACCCCGAACCTGAATGGCGACTACCTGTCCGACGCGGTCGCGGCCCTGACGGGCGGGATCGGCCTCGCCGCGGGCGCCAACATCGGCGACCGCGCCGCGATGTTCGAAGCCACGCACGGGACCGCACCGAAGTATGCGGGCAAGAACATGGCGAACCCCGGGGCCGTACTGCTATCGGGGGCGTTACTTCTCGAGTATTTGCAGTGGTTCGAGGCGGCGGAACTGGTCAACCGGGCGCTGGAGAAGACCTTCGCGGAGAGCGAGGAGATGGCCCGTTCCGGGCCGGGGAAGAAGCTGCACGTGACCTACGACATCGCCCGGCAGTTTCCCGGGTACTCCGACAAGGACGGAGCGAGCAGCAGCGCTTTTGCGGAGCGGATTATTCAGCACATTGGGTAGTATGCATTGCATGGAGTGCGGTGACTGGTCACCGCTTTGGGATTTTCTCACACTCCAAAATCCCAAAGCGGTGACCAGTCACCGCACTCCGAAGGTAAGACCTTTCAATCGATCGGCAGCGGCTCGAAGTCATCTGCAACCTGCAAGCGGTCGGTCTTGAAGCTGTAAATCGTCTTGACCTGGGCTGGTCGAGCTGCTCGCTCAAACCAACTGGCTGAACACCACGGGTACTGATTGGCAACCCGGACCAATCCGTGCTTCACCGCGTTTTGATGGACGTAATTCAGTCGAGCCAGGTACGATTTTTCGAAAGTGAGTCGCTTGTCCCAGAAGTTATGCCAAACCTTGCGTCCGGGTGTACTATCCATTTGGTTCAGTTCCCGTGCCGCATGCGAGTGCAAGTCGGTCAGGAACTCCCGCAGTCGCGAGGGCGTCGAATGCGTGTACCCGACAAAGTGATAGTGGTTCGAGAACACGGCCCACGCTTCCAAGTGCCAATCGTATTTCTTGGCCTTTTGCAGTAACAAGTTCTCGAGATATTCCAGGCGCATTCGATCGCGAAATACGTGCGTCTTTTGATAAGTTCCGGTGGTTACCATGTACGTGCCTTCGTCGCACAATTGGTGCCGCGGCGCATGCGGCCATGGCCGGACGGACGTGACCGCTTCGCCAAGCGCATGGGCCGTCAATCGTGTTTCGCTGCCCCGGAGCAGTTGAGCTGCTTCAGCGAGCTGCTCCGGCGTCATGCGACAGATTGATTCGATAAGCTCGATTCGAAGTGCGTTAGTGTCCATGAGCGCGGGACCCCGCCGATTTGGAGTGCGGCGAGTACTCGCCGCTTTCGGATTTTCTAGAGCGCTCGGACGAGGTGCACCCGGATTGGGGCTTGAACGCGGTCGCCAAAATCCGAAAGCTGGGACCAGTCCCAGCACTCCAAGGTGCACGCTCACATCACCGGCGACAGCAGCCGGCACGCGTTCTCCGCCATCTTGGCCACGAACGGCCGATGTGCGTAGGTCTCCGGGTCCAACCGGATGGACACGGCCAGGTCGTTCAGGAACGCCCGTTCCAATTCGGCTTGCACCTCGGCCGATTCGATGAAACAGGTCGCTTCGAAATTAAGGAACAGGCTGCGGTTATCGAAGTTCGGCGAGCCGACCGACGACCAGACGTCGTCGATCATGAGCGCCTTGGCGTGCATGAACCCCGCAGTGTACTGGTAGACGTGACCCCCGGCGCGCATCAGCGTTCCCCAGTTGAACCGCCCGGCCAGGTGCGGGAGCCACTTGTCCGGGCGGAACGGGCAAAGCACGCGAACGTCGCGGCCCATGCGGGCGGCCAGGCACAGGGCGTCGAACAGCCCCGCGTCGGGCACGAAGTAAGGGGTCGCGAGCCACACGCGGTGGCGGGCCCGCATGATCGCCGCGAAGTACACCTCGCGGATCGTCTTGATGTCCTGGTCCGGCCCGGACCACGCGACCTGCACCGTCGCGTTCCCCGCCTCCGCCACTTGCGGATAGTAGGCCTCCGCCGAGAGGTCCTCGTCGGTCGAGAAGTCCCAATCTTCCACGAACACGCGCTGCAACCCCGCGACGGCCGGGCCCTCCACCCGCACGAACGTGTCGCGCCAGGGGCCGAAGAAAGTTGACCGGCCCAGATACTCGTCACCGATGTTCAGTCCGCCGGTAAACCCGACCCGCCCGTCCACGACCAGGATCTTGCGGTGATTCCGCAGGTTGATTTGAATGCGTCGGCGGAGCGGGTTCACCAGGGTCAAATATGGGAGTGCCTCGCCGCCGGCTGCTCGCAGGATATTCAGCACTCGCGAATGGAGCCGCCACGATCCGACCGCGTCGTACAGGAATCGCACCTCGACGCCTGCCCTGGCTCGATCGGCCAGGGCGGTCATGAAGCGTACTCCGGACTCGTCCCCCCGCGCAATGAAAAACTCCATATGGATGTGGTGCCGGGCGTCGCGGATGGCAGCCTCCATCCCGTCGTACGCATCCGCCCCGCCGTGATACAGGGTAACCGCGTTCCCCACGACGGGCGGCCGCGCCCCGAGCCGGCTCGCCAGTCCGGCCAGGCCCTCGTAGCCTTCCGCCTCGGTCGAATCGTCCGGGATCGCGGGCCGGGTGCGAAATGACTCCGCGTGACGCCGTTTGCGCTTCAGCGGTACATGCACGCTCTGGTACCCAAACAGCACGAACAACAGGCTGCCCAGGACCGGGACGAACAGTACCAAAAGGCACCAGGCGAGTGCCGACGTTGGCTCGCGCTTCAATGCGAGGATCCAGAAGATGGTGAATGCGACGAGAGCGATATTGAGCAGCGCCAGCGACCCGGTAATGCTCGGCCAGTCGAGGACGGCGAATAAGCTGCTCATACCGTCACCCACTCGGCGAGTTTCGCCTCCAACACGCTCGCCGGAACCTCGCCGCCGAGCTTGCGGACGTGTTCGCGTACCTGCTCGACCAGCAACCGGCCCGTCGGAACGACGGCGCACAGGCGGGTCTCCGCCTCGTCCATGAACCGGGTCGGCCCGACGTCCGCGGTCAGGTCCAGGACCGTCATGCCGGGCTTCAAGTAGCCCGGATGAAGCGGCACGTCGTCGTGCTTCTCGCCGGCCGCGGGCTTGCCGCCGTCGTAGCCGACCACCAGAACGTCGTGGCTGGTGACGTAGATCGCGTCCCACAGGAGCTGGCGGCCGCCGAAGGCCTGGCTGGTGGCCTGCGCCACCTCGCGCTTCTTGCTGGCCCAGATCAGCGACGCGCCGCGGGCCTTCAGTGGGATGGCCAGCATCCGCGTCAGCGCCCCGCACCCGGCCAGGAGGACCGTGCGGCCCTTGAGCGACGCTTCCGGCTCGCGGGCCTGCATTGTGGCCTCGATCGCGGACGACGCAGCCGAGCCCAGCAAATTCGAAACGCTCCAACCGCCGTCCGCGGGCGCCAGGCAGTCCGCAGCGAGCACCGGGGGGCGAGCCGAGTCGTCCAGCATGCCGATCTCATGCAAGCCTTCGTAGTCGTCCTCGTCGAGGAACACGCTCTGCAGCCGGACCGCGTCCGCGATCTTGCGGAACAGCCGGCGATTTCCCAGGTTCAGAGGCAATACCCGGTGCGGCATATCCAGATGCGCGAACGCCGCGTTGAGCAAACCCCCGGCGAGGCAGGCGCGCCGGCCCATGCCGGTCACGCCGACGAATCGCGTCTTCTTGCCGATGTCGCGGTATCGATAAACGTCCACGACATCGCTGACAGTCGGCTGACCGGGGTAGGCTTCGCTCCCTTTCTCAAGTGCGGCCGTCACCCACGGAGCGCCGATCTTCCGCCCGACGAGCGCCAGCATGAGCCCGGCCTGGCCGCGGCCGACGACCACGGTCGGAACCGGCGGTTTGTTCAAAAGCTGAATGAGCGGCCAGGCCTCCTCGGGCGTGTTGGCCTGGCAGGTGACCTTGATCACGTCCGGTTTCTTGGTCTGGAGCTGCTCGTAAATGGCGTCGATATCGCGCGGCGTTTCGGTCAGGTTCGTGTACGAGACCACCCGCTGGCAGCCGGGAAACGGGCGGATCTGGTCCGCGGCGTCGAGTTCGACTTCGACGTAGTCCGCCTTGGCGACGACCGCCGCCCGCAGGAGGGTCAGGCGTTCGTCCTCCGCTCCCTGCCATTCACCGCCGTCCTGGGGTCGGCGGCAGGAGAAAAGGAGAGGCTTTCGCCGAGCGGCCACAATTTCGGTCAAGTTCGCGTCCTTCTCGAACTTGTCGAGGCGGACTTCGATGAGATCGGCCCCGAGCGTGGCCGCGTTGAGCATGTCGGCCAGCGCAAGCCGGCGCGATTCCTGAACGATGCTGACGCAGATCATCACCGCTTCTCGCTCGGGGCGGAAAGCGGATTGTACACTGCGCGAGCAACAAAGGCGAACCGGGAGCGTCAGCGACCGGAGGGACTTCTTCCGGTCGCTGTCGCTCCCCGTTCGCCAACGAAAGCGGCCCCGGAGGTAAGTCCGGGGCCGCCGCGATTAACGTCAATCGTTCGCGATCACTCGCCACCCGGGATCAGGTCCAGGTGCACCTTCGCGTCCTTCGGCACCGAGTCGAAGACCGGGCTGGCCTTCACTTCCGCCTTGCCGTCGGCGCGGATGGTCGTCTCGGACCGCATATCGAGGCCGACCGACCGTTCCGTGCCGAGCCGCGTGGACCAGCTCACGTCGCCGACGCGTGGGCGGACGCCACCAACCGAAGCCTCGGACATCATCGAACCGGTGGACGACCCCACGCCACCGGAGAGCTGGCTGCCACCCGCGATCAGGGTGCGCAGCTTGTTCATTACCTGGGTCGATTGCTCCGACTTGCCCTTGTACTTGGCCCGGTCCGACGGGCTCGGCAGGACGGCCAGGTCCTTGCGCCGCCCGCTGTCCAGCGTCAGGGTGAGTTCCGACTCCTCGTTCAGATTCACCGTGTAGAAGTCGATTGTCTCCTTCGGCGTGCCCTGGAAGCGGGTCACCTTGACCTGCACCTTGTTGCCCTGCACGTCACCCACGATGTGATCCAGCTTGATCTTGTAGGTGCCGCTGAAAGCCTGGGACGCCGAATACCGCTCGGTGTGGATGTCCTCCTTGCTGTCGTATACCAGTTCCTTCAGGGCACCGCCGGCGGTCGTCAGTGCGTTGGTCGCCGAGCAGACAGTCCCGACGGGCTCGCTGACGCGCATGTCCACGTCCGAGTCCCGGCCGTGCCACGACGTCTCGATCACCAGGTCGCGGACCTTCTCGGCGTCCAACATGGCCTGGACCTTCTCGGCTTCGGCCTTCTTGTTCGTTGCGTCGAGCTTGCGGACGGCTTCCATCAAGTGCTTCCGCGCATCGTTGTGCAGTTGGCCGTCATCCGTGGGCCAGTCGCGGGCCAGGAGGCCGCCGGCCGCGAACGCCGACACGTCGTAGCTGGCCGTCGCCTTCGGGTTGTCCGCGTACGCGAGGGCACTGGCGTAGGCGTCCGGGACGTTCGGTTCCAGCTTCGCTGCCACCTTGCACAGACGCACGGCCGCGTCCGGATTGCCCATGCGGTTCAGGGCGCGGGAGACCTGCAGGTAGGTATCCGGGTTCTTCGGCTCGAGGTCGATGGCGGACACGTACGCCCGCTCAATGTCCTCCGCCGAACCCTGGCTCTCCTCCAGGGCGATGGCGAGCGCTTCCTGGTACCACCGCTCCGGCGTCAACCCGCTCCGCAGGCTGGCCTTGAGCAGTTCGGCCGCGTGCTTGAACTCCCCGGTCTCCGCCAGGAACTCGGCACAGGCGATGATCATGCCCGGCTCGCGGACCCCGTTGTCGATCGCGTCCTTCCACATCCGCTCGGCGTCGATCGGGTTCTTCGGCTTGACTTTGGTCGTGATCAGCTCGCCACTCTTGCCGCGTGGGGCCGGGTCAGCGATCTTGGCGATCTGCCGGCCTTCCGGATTCGCGCCCGGGGCCGCGACGTTCTCGTCCTTCTTGAGCGGCCGGCCCGGCGTGGACCGGTGGAACCGCGACCGACCGAAGATGACGATAGACCGCGTGGTCAGGTTGAGCATCAACTTGTTTCGCAGCGCCGCTTCGACCTGGACGGTGTCCCCGGCCGGGTCGTCCTGTTGCATACCAGTCAGGAGCCGCCGGCTCAGGAAGCTGACGTCCGGGTCCCAGTAACCTGGGTCCACCACGGTCTGAATGAGGACAATGAGTTCCGTGGCTGGGTCCTGGCTCTGCCGGCCGCCCTGGAAGCCGAACTGGCCGCCCAGATTGCCGAACTGGCCGACGTTGCCGCCGCCGAACCCGAGGACGCCGCCTCCCATGCCACCCTGGAAGAGTTGGCCGACGTTCTGCTGATTGCCACCAAAGCCCTGGCCGCCGCCCTGGCCCTGGCCGATGAACCCGCCGAAGTTGCCACCGAACGCCCCGAGGGCGCCGAACGCGTTGCCGCCGGCGAGACTGAACTGCTGCCCGAGCACTTGCAGCGACTGTTGCAGGGCGAGCGTGTTGACCGCGTTCGGAATCGGGACGATCATGTCCTCCACCGGCAGCACCTTGAACACCCGGCTGGTGGCCGCTTTCTCGATCTCCACGATCTCGATGTAGTCCGGCGTCACCCAGAACGTCGCCCCGACCTGGCGGGTCAGCGTGTCGAGCAGAGTCTTGAACGTGATCTCGCGGAGCAGGTTCTCGCCGGTCGCGTCCATCAGGCTGCTCAGGTTCACCTTGGCGTCTTTGAGCGTCGCCTGGGCTTCCTTCGGGAACGTCGAGTAATTGATGTAAATGGTCACGTCCCGCTTCAACTTGTTGGACACCAGGCGCTGGATGTCCGACAGCAACGAGCCGAACGCGAAGTCGCCGCCGCCGCGAAGTTCGCGCAGGTCCAGGGTCTGCAGCAACGAGTTCTGCAGGAACTGGTAACGCTGCTTCTGACGCGGGTTGAGGTCCCGGTCGAAGTCCGTGCTGGCGTATTCGCGCCGGCGAGCGGTCAGCTCGCGCCACACCTTGGCCGGCGGGAAGTGGACGGACGGCTCGTCCGGGTACGGCATGTGCGACTTCTCGACTTCCATCATCGCGAGAAGGTAGCGGTCCTCGCGGAGCCGGACCAGCTCGCGGAAGTCGCGGTAGTTGCTGGCCGCCTGGCCGATGCGGCCGACGGCGAACGTGGCCCCCGGACTGCCATAGCCGGCATTCAGAAGCTCGTTCTCCATCACCAGGGCCTCGCGGTACGCATCCTCGTACCGGGCCTGGTTCATCAGCGTGGCGAAGTTGCGAATCCGGTTGCGGATCTGCTCCTGCCGGGCCGCCTCGTGGTCGGCCTCGATCAGCTTCTGGCGGGCGCGGGCGATCTTCTCGTTTTCCTCCGCCCGGGCTCGGACCATCGCGTCACCCTTGGTGACCACGTCCGTCAGGAGGAGTTCGATGCGGTTGAGCAGCCGGGTGCGAACGTTCTCGCCAATGTCGCCGACGACGCGGACGGTGTCGCGCTGGGCGACGAGCAGGTCCTTGGCGCTGCGGGGGTCGCCGGCATTCAGAAGGGCGCGGGCACGGGCGAGCGTCTCCTCGACGGCCGCGGTCGTCTGCGACTCGCGGATGCGCTGCTGGGCCTCGGCCTGACGCAGGAGGGCGTTCGGATCCCCCGCGGGCTCGCCGACCTTCGGCCCGGGAGGGGGGCCGGGGTCCTTCTTGTCCTGGACGAGCTGGTCCACGTCCACGCGCGGGCCCTGGGCGGTCATCAGGCTGGCTTTCTTCAGCTCTTCGAGGGAGATTTCGCCCTTGTCCAGCTTGTCCACGAGCTTCATCCCGGCCTTGGTGCGCGGGTCCTGCGGGTCGAGCTTCAAAGCGGCGTCGAAGAGGGCCTTGGCGGCGTCAAACCGCTTGGCGGCGATTGACCAGTTGGCTTGCTCGAGGAACTCTTCGCGGGTCAGCCGGGTGCCTTCGTAGGCCAGGGCCAAAGTCCGGTCAGCCCGGAGGATGGCCGGGGACTCGGCCTTGCCGCTGGCCCGCCACTGGGCGACCAGCGACGCGAGGAAATAGTTATCCACCTCGGCGGAGGGCATCGGCTGCGACACCTTGGCGGTCACCGCCACGCCAACCACCTTGCCCTCCACGCTGAGGTCGAGCGTAGCGGGAACCTTGTCCTTCGCGAACTTGCCAACGACGAGAGTCGCGGCGTCCGCCCGGAGCGGCGGGAGCCTGGTCGGGAACATCTCGATCGGCTCGGCGGCGAGCGCGACTCGCGTCGGCTCCAGCACCGGAACGGTGAGCGCCTTGTTGAACCGGGCCGTCAGTCCCTTGATCACTTGAAGCGGATCCTGGCTGTTCTCGTCGGTGACGCGGATCACCAACCCGCCGGTGCCGCTCACCAGCGTGTGGATGTTGTGCCCGTTGATGGGAGCGCCGAGCGGAATCGCGTAGAAGGCGATGTTCTGGGAGCGAAGGTCCGCGGCTAGCCGGTACCGGGCGGCCTCGTCCAGCGGGTTCAGGGCGCTTTCGCCGTCGCCCAGGTACAGGATGACCTGCTGCCGCGTGGTCCGGCCGTCAAACTCCTTGGCGACGCGGTCGATGGTGTCCTTCAGGTCCACCGCCCCAGACGCGTACTCGGCCTCCAGCGGAATCAGCGCGGCGCGGGCCTCGGCGACCGGCTTGAGACCGCCCCCGCGGACGAGATTGCGGGTGGCTCTCGGAGTGGAAATGGCCCAGATCGCGGCGCGGTCGGACTCGCCGGCGGTGGCGAGAACCTCCTTGGCGATCCGCCGGGCGGCCTCGAGCGGAGCGCCCGCCCCACTGGCTGAGTGGTCGATCAGGATCTGGATGTCGCGCGGCCGCGACGGGGCGACCGGCAGGTCCGGCTTCACCTGGAGGGCGAAGTAGACGCCCCCATCCGGGGCTTGATAAGCCACGGCGGGCTTGTGGGTGAACCGGCCGACCAGCTCGTCGGAGTAGAGTTTGGTTGGCGAGACCGCGGGGGTCGCCGGTCGTTCGCGGGCGGGGTCGCCCCAGACGGCGGCCGTGGTAATGATGCCGGCGATGGCGAGCCCGGCGGACACCCATTTGAGCCGGTTGAGGAGGGCCATGGACCTGTAACTCCTGAGACGAATCCGGCGGGGTCAAAAACCCTCGGCGGACCTGTGAGATTCAAAGGTGGGGCTGGCGCCCCAATTTTATCCGTCCCTGGACCTGCCTGCCAGCGGAATCAAACTCGTGACAGGCAACCCCTAGCAGTCGATCTTCACCTTTCGCAACGGGGACGCAAGGGTTTCGTTGGCGGTATTGGGCCGGGCCGAAAACTAGTCGATTCTCTATTCCTCCTTACCGTCAGGCATCACGGGGTGGGCCGTTTTGATTTGACTTGTTCATTCCACACATTAGGGTTCACCGGTAGAACCCCCCCATCCGGACGGTCAGCGTGCGTGCGCCCGCATGCCCAGGCAACGCCGCGCAAGTCATTCCGGATGAACAGGAAGAGGCCGCACGATGGCCAACGAAGGTCCCCGTTTGAGCACCGCCGATCTGCGCCGCCGACTGCACACGGGCGGCGCGGCGCCGGCCGGTTCGTCCGACGGCGGCAGCCGGCCGGGCGGCTCCAAATTCGCGATTCCCGCCAGTCTCGCGGATCTGCCCATTGGCGAGGACGCCCCGACCTTCCCGATCCCGCGACAGGTGCCGGACGAGGAACCGGCGCCCATCGTGGAACCGGCTCCGGTCCCGCCACGGTTCGCACCGCCCGAGTATCAGCCGCCGCCGTCGCGGTCGCAATTCGCCCCGCAGCCAGGAGCACCGGCTCCGTATATGCCACCGCCGGTCGCTCCGGTTCACTCACCGCTACTTCACGACCCCACTGGCGATCCGGCCGTCGAGCAACTTCGGCAGGAGAATGCCCAGCTTCACCAACTCATGCAGGAAATGCGGCAGCTGCTCCAGGACGCGAGCGAACAGGAACAGCGGGTGCAAGCCGAATTGGCCGAGCGCGACGCCAAAGTGGCCACGGCGGCCGCGCGGATCGAGGAGCTTGAGACGGCCGTCAACACCAAGCCGAAGTCCAAGGGCGAACTCGAAGAGTGGGCCGACGAGCTGGAGCGCGAGAGCTTCCAGATCGCCCAGGAACGGCGAATGATGGAGGCCGATCGGAAGCAGTTGCGGGAAGACGAATCGTCGCTGGAAAAGCAGATGCGGGAAATGGAAGTGCAGATGGCCCGCGAGCGGGCAATGCTGGCCCGGCAGGAGCAAGAGCTGAAGCGGCTAAACGCGGAGATTCAACACGAGCTGGAAGTGATGCAGCGCGGCGACGGAACGCTGCGGGAACGGCTGGCCGTCTTCCAGCGCCGGCACGCGGAAGTGATTGGCGGGGCGCCGCCGCCGCCGCAGGCCTCGTACTATGGCCAACAACACATTCCGGAAGCCGAGGTCGCGACGGTGACCCCGCCGCCGCGCAAGACCGACTCGAACAGCCTGTTGCGAAAATTGTTCCGCAGCGGCGACTGATTGAAGCCCAACAGAGCCCGGGCGTCCGCGACCATCGCGGCCACCCGGGCTCTGTCGCGCGCTAGCCCTTGATCACATCCGGCCCGGAGCCGGCCGTCTTTTCGTAGCGCCCGCTTGCAGCCTTTTCGTACTTGGTGAACCCGAGCCGGCCGAGGCGCTCGTTGCTCAAGTTGGCCGGGCCGTATCGCGTCACCGCATTCGGCGCGGCCAGCAACCGACGGACAGGTTTGCCGTTCTCCGGATGAGCAGTAAGCGGTGGGTCGCTCATCCGCTGAATGACCTCGAACACTTCGCCGTCGGAACCGTCCGGCTCAATGACTTGGTACACGTACAGGGGCATCGGACTCCTCGCGTAGCTCTGTGACTTCGTCGGAGTTCCGCTTTCAGGCGGTGGCGGCGCCGAAGACCGCCTGAAGGCGGAACTCCAACGAAGAGCCCAGCCACCTATCGATTGTACCGGGCGCGGATAGTCGGGATCAAATAGTCGTGGAACGCCGACTCGAATCCGTATCGCGGGGTGTGACCCCAGTCGGAGCGGGCCGCGGAGTCGTCCACATCAGCCGGCCACGTGTCCACGATCGCCTGCCGCCGTTCGTCCACTTCTGTTGTGATGCGGGTGTCCGGGAACGCGGCCAGCACCTCAGCACGGATGTCGGCGGCTGTTGGGCTGAACGCGCCGACATTGTAGACCGCTCGCGTGAGCCTGTCGCGCGGCGCCGCCGCGAGCTTCAGCATCGCGTCGATCGCGTCCGGCATCGCCATAAACGGGATCCGCGTGTCCGGGCGAACGAAGCACGCGTACGGCTTGCCATCCACCGCCGCGTGGATCATCTCCGGGGCGTAGTCCGACGTCCCGCCCGACGGAGTCGTGACCGCGGAGATCAGGCCGGGGAAGCGCAACGCGCGGAAGTCCACCCGCGACCGAACCTGGTCCACGGCCAGTTGTTTGTAGTGCCCCGCGTAGTAGGTACCCAGCAATTCGCCGTAGAGCTTGTTGCACCCGTACATCGTGGTCGGCTTGTTGTGCTGGTCCTCCTTGACCCGGCCGGCCTTCAACTTCGCGGCAAGACTCGGCAGGCCGTAGGCGGCGATGGACGAGGGGTAAAGGAACGCCACCGGCCGGCCATGCGACTCGCCCTGCTTCTGAGCGAACTCGAGCATCTGCAGTGTGCCCTCGACGTTCACCTTGTGGGCAGTCATGGGCGCGAACTCGCCGCGCGTGGACAGCACCGCGGCCAGGTGGAACACGAGATCGATCTCGTACTCGGCCAGGATGCGGTCCAGGAGCTGCGGGTCGAGGATCGAGCCGACGTAATGCTGACGCACGCGACCTGCGAGTTCCGGGGCGAGCGGGGACAGGTCGAGAGTGACGACCGGCCGGTCAGGATGCGCGGCAAGCGACTCGATCAGCCCGTGGCCGATCTCGCCGCTGGCACCCGTAATCAGAACGACAGGTTTGCGGGCCATTGAAAGCGAGTGTTGTAGTGAGGATCCAAGTACTGAGTACTCAGTACGGAGTACCCGATCCTGTGTCTCCCTCGCTTCGCTTCGGGCTAGATGCCCTCGCGCGGCTCCGCCCCGGGCGGCGGGGTGCCTTTCCCTTCGCGAATGTACCCGGCCCGGCGGCGTTCGTAGTCGGCGGCGTCCAGTGTCTCGAGTTCAATCACACCGCCCTGGACGGCGCGGGTGAAGATCTGCTTCAGGAACGGAACGCACCAGCCACACCCGGTGCCGGCGCCGCCGCACTCGGAGAGCTGGCTCGCGACCTTGGGCTGGTGCAGGCGGGCAAAGTTCTCCAGCTTGCGACGGGAGATACGGAAGCACAGGCAAACGTGGTCGTCGAGGTCCATGCGGTTACTGCGGATCGAGGCCGAGGGCCTCTACCGTCATGCTAACCGAATCCCCGGTATCCGTCTTGATGGTCAGCACTTTCTTGACCGGTCCGGCTTTTTCCGGCTTGAAGATGACCGTGATGACCTGCTTTTTCCCCGGATCGGACGGTCCAACGAAGACACTGACGGAGTCCCCTTGCCCCTCCACGCTGGCAATCTTGATCTTCTTGTCCGACGACTCAACGATGACTTTCTGCTCGGCCTTCTTGCCAACCTCGACCTGAAGACGAACCAACCCGTCCTTGCCCGGCCCGCGCAAGCTGAGCGGGGCCTGAACCTCGCCGGTCACGGCGAGCGTCAGGACCGGCGCCACGGGGTCATTCGTCTTCAACACCACCTGTTCGACGATCGCCCCGGCCGGGGCGGTCGGCTTCAGCGAAGCGCTGATCTCCCAGCCGATCCCCCCGCGGACGCGCACCGGAGTCACCTGCACGTCCATCAGATCCTTCTTGTACTCCGCGTCCGTGATCGCCCAGCCGCGTTGGGTGCCGGAGTAAATGACATTGACGGATTGATTTGCTTTCTGCCCAACCGGCACCACGCCGAAGGCGATGAGCCCCGGATTGATCGTGATGTCCTTGCGGATGACGGCCCGGACCTCCAGCTGCGCGATTGACCAGAGGGCCTCGCCGGTCTTTGGGTCGCTGCACTCAAAGCGGATTGGGAGGTCTACGTTCTTGGGCCCTTCGACGCGGGACGTGTCGATTTTGACGTCGATATAACCGGTGTGGCGCGGGTTCATTTGCGCGGTGTACTCAATCACCGAAACGCACGCGCACGACGGGACCTTCGGCAATTTGACCTGAACCGGGAACGCGTAGATGTTCGTCATC
>Ga0075428_100006178_pt1 | contig 13327 bp, 9 predicted proteins | sample RhiMetdeltSRZDD2_FD_75291 | JGI IMG/M metagenome (GOLD analysis project Ga0075428, IMG submission 75291) | Populus rhizosphere microbial communities from Tennessee, USA - Rhizosphere MetaG P. deltoides SRZDD2 | ecosystem: Host-associated > Plants > Roots > Rhizosphere > Soil | place: USA...
GCCGTCGTCTACGCGCTCGTGGAGGGCCCGCGGAAGGTGCCCATGGACAAGATCCGCGAGGGCCTTCTCGCCGGCCTGGCCGTCGGCTACCTGTGCAAGCACAACGCGACGCTCTCGGCAGCCGAGGGCGGCTGCCAGTCGGAGATCGGCGTCGCCTCCGCTATGGCCGCCGCATTGCTCACGCAGGTCAAGGGCAGCTCGCCGCTGGTCATCGAGAACGCCGCCGAGTCGGCGCTCGAGCATCACCTCGGGATGACGTGTGACCCGGTTGCCGGGTACGTGCAGGTACCCTGCATCGAACGTTGTGCGTTCGGCGCCGTGAAAGCGTGGATCGCGGCCTTGATTGCGACCAACGAGATCGCGTCGCGGCACCGCGTCGATCTGGACACCACGATCACGACCCTGGCCGACACCGGCCGGGACATGAGTGCGAAATACAAGGAGACGAGCGAAGCCGGTTTGGCTCAGAACCTAACACTCTGTTGAAGTGATTCCGGAAGCGGACTCGCCGTTTCCGGCCTGCCCTGCTGAGCGAGTGGCGGGCGGGGGCCTTCAGCCCGCTGCAGCGGGGGTGGGGCCCCGCTCGCTTCTCCTTCGCGGCTTCATCCAGCAGAACTGCGAGCCCCTGGCTGGGAAAGCGACGAGTCCTTCGTCGCGCTCGTTCGAGTGCTGCGCCTAGACGGAGGATCCACATGTTCAGACCGGCTGTGCACATCAAGCTCTTTTTCGCGCTGATGTTCAGCTCAGTGACGCTGTCTACGAGCTCCGCCTTCGCGCAGTCCCAGGAGAGTCGGCCAGACACCCGACTCGAGCACGTCAAGAGCGACATCGACACCCTGAAGGCCGAGAACGCCCTTGTTCGAGAGCTGCTTCGCAAGATGGAGGAGCAGCAAAGGGTACTGCTGGAGCAGCTCGACCGTATGCAACGACGGCTGGATGGCGGCAAGACGGCGGCCGTGCAGCCCAGCGGGCTGTCGGAGGTCGCGGACCGCGAGCAGCCATCGGCCGCTGACGCAAATGCCCCGGTGCCCGCGCCGGACGCCGGAACGGCTTCAGCACAGCCAGCGTCCGTCGAGACACCGGACAAGGCGGATCACTACAAGGACGGAATCGTCATCTGGGAGAACCCTGAAGGCGCGAAGGTCCCCTTCCTGCTGAGGCTCAACAACAATACCCAGATCCGATACCTCAACACCACCGACAGCGCCGACACCTTCACGGACCACCTTGGAGTCGTCCGTGACGTTCACAACCGCAATGACATCACGGTCAACCGCTCGATGTTCATCTTCGCGGGCTACATGTTCGACCCCAGGGCCCAATACAGCCTCACCGTCTGGACGTCGGCGGGAGCCGCCTCGATCGTCGTGGCCGGGAACATCGGCTGGCGCTTCAACAAGGGGCTCACGCTCACGGGAGGGTACACGGGCGTTCCCGGCAGCCGATCGCTCGTCAGCACGTTCCCCTTCTTCCAACCGACCGACAGGAGCATGGCGGACAACTTCTTCCGCCCCGGCTTCACGCAGGGAATCTGGGCGAACGGGGAACCGGTGAAGGGCCTGAGCTACCTGGCGTTCGTGGGCAACGGTCTCAACACCCTGAACATCACCGCCAACAAGATCGACACGAACCTGCTGCTGTCCGGCAGCGTCTGGTGGGAGCCGCTCGGACCCTACTCGGAGCCCGGCAAATCGCGCCAGATGTACGACGACTATTTCGCCTACAAGAACACTCGCATCCGGATCGGAACCAGCCTCACGCGGTCCCGGGAGGACCGTTTCTCGGAGATCGACCAATCCAGTCCCGACAACACGTCCATCTACAACTCCGACGGCGTGCTCGCCTTCTCGACCGGAGCTTTTGCTCCCGGCGTGACCGTCCAGGAGGCCACCTACAAGATGTGGGCGATCGACGGCGGCCTCAAGAAGAGCGGGTTCTCCGTCAACGGGCAGTACTACTTCCGCTGGGTCGACGACTTCGACGCCGACGGGCCGCTTCCACTCGTGTCCACGCACGACCACGGCTTCGAGCTGTCGCTGGGCCAGTTCGTCGTTCCCAAGAAGCTGGTGCTGTACGCCCGCGGCTCGAAGGTCTTCGGACAGTTCGCGAGCCCCTACGAGTATGCCGGCGGCTTCAAGTGGTATCTCCTTCCCACCGAGCGTCTGTGGATGACCGGCGAGATGATGCGGGTTCACAAGGCGCCGTACGGCGGGGCCTTCACCCCCTATACCGCGGGCCTGGACGGGTGGGTGCCCATGCTCCAGACGGTGCTGGCATTTTGAGGATCGTGATCCGGCCTGGACCTCCTGACCGGGCGGAAGGGGGGATGCAACCGTAACTTACGCCACTGTTACTTCCGTCCCGCGACGCCCAGGGCGGATCGTTCGGAGGGCCGGCTCGTGGTGCCGTCGCGTCGGGAGGTGGGCAATGAGGCTCGAGATGCGCTCGTCTCTCGCGAGGCACGTGATGGTTCAGATCGCGGCGCTCCTGTGGCTCGGGGGCGCGGAGGCCGCTCCGCCGGCCGGGACGCCGGTCTTCATCCAGGTCCAGGGGCTCGCCCCCACGTCGGTCGGCCTGAACGGATTCATCGTGGCCGGGGACTTCACCGAAGGCGGCGCGTTCCATTGGATGCCTGCCTCGGGTGTGACGCTGATCGGCGGGGAATCGGGCAACGTCAGCCGCGACGGCCGGACCATCGTCGGAAGGCTGGCCGACGCGAACGGAAACGATCAGCCGGCGATCTGGACGGGGGGCACGTCCTGGCGGCTGCTCGGCCCGCTGATCCCCAACGCCCTTCCGTGCCAGAGCACGCTGGGTTTTGCAACCGCGGCGAGCGGCGACGAACGCTTCGTGGTGGGCGGGGGCTACTACGGTACGAGCGTCACCGACGCGTGCGCCGGCGGTTCTTTTTCGGCGTTTCGCTGGGACGAGTCATCGGGGTATGTCCTGCTGGGCGAGCCGGGACGAGCCTCGCGCGCCGATGCCATCTCGGCGGACGGCCGTGTGATCGTGGGCTACCAAGCGGGGACGATCACGGCCGTCGAGGGCGTCAAGTGGGTGGACGGGAGGAAGGAGGCGATCGCTGGGCCGCTCGGGCTGCCTGTCGGCTACGCACGGGCGGTCAACCGCGACGGCACGCTGATCGCGGGTACCTCCTGCGTCCCCGATGTCGAGCCCGGCAGAGGTCCCACGGCGTGGGCCTGGACGTCGGCCGACGGCATCAAGTGCTACCCCGTGGTGGAGATCCCGCCCTGGGTGCCGTGGGTCGACCGGCGCAACCCGCTCTACAACGTGTACATCTATGCGGTGAGCGACGACGGCCGCGTCATGGGAGGCGACATCGAGTTCGATGTCGCCGCGGGGGACGAGGAGGCGGTGATCTGGTTCGACGGCGAGCCCGTCTTCCTGCGCGACTACCTCCGCGACCACGGCTACCCGGACGCCTTCAAGGACCACTTCAACACGGGCCGGATCACCGCCGTGTCGCCTGACGGCCGGACGATCGTCGGCCACAACGGCGGTGTCTTCGGCGCCGTCAACCGCAACGGCTTCATCGTCATCCTCCCGGAGCTGGTCAAGAAGTGAGACCGCTCCTGACGGTCCTCGCCATTCTCTCGGCGGCCCCGGCCTTCTCCCAGGACTTCGAGGTGACGGCGCTGGCTGGCTACACGACGCCGGGCGGCCTCGCGCACGACACGAGGACGCTCGAGGACCTGAAGCTCGCGGGCGGCTTCACGTGGGGCGCAAGCGTGGGCTTCTTCTTCTCGCCGCGCCTGGGCGTCGAGGCATCGTGGGCTCGCGCAGGCAGCGGCGTCGAGCTGTCCACGCCCCAGGCCAGCCAGGAGATGTTCGATGTGACCATCGATCAGTTTCAGGGCAGCCTGGTCTACCAGTTCGGCGGTGCGCCGTCCCGCATCCGGCCGTTCCTGACCGTGGGCGCCGGCGCCGCGCTGTTCAGCGCGACCGATCTCCCCAGCGAGACGAAGCTCTCGTTGGGCGTGGGGGGCGGGCTCCGGTGGCTGCCCACGCAGAGGATCGGCGCTCGGCTGCAGGCGCGTTACACGCCGACCTACCTCCATGACGCGTCGTCGGACTTCTGCGACCCCTTCGGCTTCTGCCAGGACTGGCTCCACCAGTTCGAGATGACCGGGGGTGTGGTGGTTCGCTTCTGACCGCGATGATCGGCTCCCCGCGAGGCACGGCGTGAGTCGAGGAGCCCGCGCCGCCGGCGTGGCCTGGCTGATCACCGCCCTTTACTACTTCTACCAGTACACGCTCCGCTCGGCGCCCGCGGTGATGATGCCGCAGCTCCAGGATGCCTTCGGCCTCACCGCCATGGGCGTGGCCTCGATGGTCGGGCTGTTCTACTGGGGCTACTCCCCCTTCAGCCTGGTGGCCGGGGCGGCGATGGACCTGTTGGGTCCCCGCCGAGTGGTGCCCGTGGGCGCGGCCGCGGTAGGGATCGGTGCGCTGCTGTTCGCGAGCGGGAACGTCCAGGCGGCGAGCGTCGGCCGGCTCCTGCAAGGCGCCGGCGGCGTCTTCGCGCTGGTGGGCGCGGTCTACATCGCCACCCAGGGCTTCCCCGCCTCGCGCGCGGCCACCCTCATCGGCGCGACGCAGATGTTCGGGATGGCGGGCGGGTCCGCCGGACAGTTCGTGGTCGGCCCCGTGATCGCCGCCGGCGTCTCGTGGAGCCGCTTCTGGCTCGTCATGGGCGTGGCCGGGCTGGCCATCGGGGCCGCCCTCTTCGTCCTCCTGCCGGAAACGGAGAGGCCGCGCGGTGGACACGGCCTGCGCGACGCGATGCGGGCCATGGGGAGGGTCTTCGGGAACGCGCAGTCGATCCTGTGCGGGATGATCGCCGGGCTGCTGTTCGTCCCCACCACGATCTTCGACATGATCTGGGGCGTCCGTTACCTGCAGGAGGCGCGGGGCTACGAGTACGCCTCCGCGGTCATCCGCTCGGCGACCGTGCCCCTGGGCTGGATCATCGGCTGCCCGCTCCTGGGCTTCGTGTCCGATCGGATCGGGCGCCGCAAGCCCATCATCGTCGCCGGCGCCGTCGTCCTGCTGGCTTGTCTGGCCTGGATCCTCTACGGGCCGGCCGGCGTCCTCCCGCCGTATGCCCTCGGCCTCGTCGCCGGCCTGGCCTCCGGCTCGGCCATGCTGCCCTACACGGTGATCAAGGAGGCCAACCCGCCCGAGGTGAGCGGCACCGCCACGGGCGTCGTGAACTTCCTGAACTTCACCTTCAGCGCGCTGCTGGGCCCGGTCTTCGCGTGGTTGCTGCGTACCGTCTCCGGCGGCGCGACGTCCATGACGCTCGAGCACTACCAGACGGCCTTCGAGCCCCTCCTCTACGGCGTGGGGCTCGCCATCGTCCTGACCTTCGTCCTCAAGGAGACGGGATCCGCCGCACGCGCGGCCGCGCCCGCCGCCGCGCGGGGGAATCGATGAAGCAGCCGGAGCGGATCCGCATGACGGTGGACGGAAACGAGGCCGCGGCCTCCGTGGCCTACCGCCTGAGCGAGGCCACCGCCATCTACCCGATCACCCCCAGTTCGACCATGGCCGAGCTGTGCGACGAGTGGGCCAGCAAGGGGAAGACGAATATCTGGGGCGGCATACCCGAGATCGAGGAGATGCAGTCGGAGGCCGGCGCGGCGGGCGCCGTGCACGGCGCGCTGCAGGCGGGAGCGCTGGCCACCACCTTCACCGCCTCCCAGGGCCTGCTGCTCATGATCCCCAACATGTACAAGATCGCCGGTGAGCTGACGCCTTTCGTCATGCACGTGACGGCGCGGGCGCTGGCCACCCACGCCCTGTCCATCTTCGGCGACCACCAGGACGTCATGGCCTGCCGCCAGACGGGCTTCGCGATGCTGGCCAGCGGCTCCGTGCAGGAGGCGCACGACATGGCCGCGGTGGCCCACGCCGCGACGCTGCTCTCGCGCATCCCGTTCCTCCACTTCTTCGACGGCTTCCGCACCTCGCACGAGGTGGCGAAGATCGAGGTCCTGAGCGACGACGACCTGCGGAGCCTGGTCTCGGAGGACGCGATCGCCGGGCACCGGCGGCGCGCGCTCACCCCGGACCGGCCGGTGCTGCGCGGCACCGCCCAGAACCCGGACGTCTTCTTCCAGGCCCGCGAGGCGTCCAACTCGTTCTACGACGCCTGCCCGGAGATCGTGACCCGCGCGATGGCCGCCCTCGCGGACCGGACGGGCCGCCGCTACGGCCTTTTCGACTATGCGGGCGACCCGCAGGCCGACCGGGTCATCGTGATCATGGGATCGGGCGCCGAGACCGTGCAGGAGACAGTGGAGCACCTGAACGGCACGGGGGCCAAGCTGGGTGTAGTGAAGGTCCGCCTCTACCGGCCGTTCGCGCGCGCCGCGTTCCTGGCCGCGCTGCCCGCGAGCGTCCGCGCCATCGCGGTCCTGGACCGGACCAAGGAGCCTGGGGCGCCGGGCGATCCGCTCTACCAGGACGTGATGACCGCGCTGGGCGAGGCCCGCGCCGACGGCGCCTCGCCGCTCAAGAACGATCCGCGGGTGGTGGCCGGCCGGTACGGCCTCTCGTCGAAGGAGTTCACGCCGGCCATGGTCAAGGCCGTCTTCGACGAGCTCGACAAGAAGAGCCCGCGGCGCCACTTCACGATCGGGATCGTGGACGACGTGACGCACACGTCCCTGGCCTGGGATCCCTCCTTCCGCACGGAGGGCGACGACGTGGCCACATCGCTCTTCTACGGCCTGGGCGCGGACGGCACCGTGGGCGCCAACAAGAACTCCATCAAGATCATCGGCCAGGAGACGGACCGGCACGTCCAGGGCTACTTCGTCTACGACTCCAAGAAGTCGGGGGCCATCACGGTCTCGCACCTGCGCTCCAGCCCCCGGCCCATCCGCTCCGCCTATCTGGTGGACCGTGCCGCGTTCGTGGCCTGCCACCAGTTCGAGTTCGTGGACAAGACCGACGTGCTCGAGCACGCGGCGCCGGGCGCGATCTTCCTGCTCAACGCGCCCCACCCCAAGGACGAGGTATGGGACCACCTGCCGCGCGAGATGCAGGAGCAGATGGTCGAGAAGAAGATCCGCTTCTTCGCCATCGACGCCTACGCGCTGGCCAAGGCGGCGGGCATGGGCGGCCGGATCAACACCATCATGCAGACCTGCTACTTCGGCATCTCCGGCATCCTCCCGCGCGAGGAGGCCATCGGGCACATCAAGAAGGCCATCGAGAAGAGCTACGGCAAGCGCGGGCCGGAGGTCGTGCGCCGGAACTGCGAGGTGGTGGACCAGGCCCTGGCCCAGCTCCACGAGATCCAGGTCCCGAAGTCGGTCACGTCCACCCGCTCGCGGCCGCCCCTCGTCTCGGACAAGGCGCCGGACTTCGTGAAGAAGGTCACGGCGGTGATGATGGCGGGCAAGGGCGACCTGCTGCCGGTGAGCGCCTTCCCGGTGGACGGCACCTGGCCCACGGCCACCGCGAAGTGGGAGAAGCGCAACATCACCCTGGAGATCCCGGTCTGGGACGCCAAGGTCTGCATCCAATGCAACCAGTGCGCGCTCGTGTGCCCGCACGCCGCCATCCGCGCCAAGGTCTACGACGAGTCTGACCTGGCCAGCCGGCCGGCCACCTTCAAGGCCACCGCCTACCGCGGGAACGAGTACAAGGGGAAGCAGTTCACGATCCAGGTCGCGCCCGAGGACTGCACCGGCTGCAACCTCTGCGTGAACGTCTGCCCGGCCAAGGACCGGACGAACCCGAAGCACAAGGCCATCAACATGGCGCCGCAGGCCCCGCTGCGGGAAGCCGAGCGCGCCAACTACGACTTCTTCCTGAACCTCCCCGAGCTGTCCCGGACGGAGGTGGCGCGCCTCGACCACAAGGGCTCGCAGTTCCTGGAGCCGCTCTTCGAGTACTCGGGGGCCTGCGCGGGCTGCGGGGAGACGCCGTACCTGAAGCTCCTGACCCAGCTCTTCGGCGACCGCCTGCTCATCGCCAACGCCACCGGCTGCTCGTCCATCTACGGCGGCAACCTCCCCACCACGCCCTACACCGTGAACCGCGAGGGACGCGGCCCGGCCTGGTCCAACTCGCTGTTCGAGGACAACGCGGAGTTCGGCTTCGGCTTCCGCCTGGCCATCGACGCGCACGTGGCCGCCGTCCGCGCCCTGGTGCAGCGCCTGGAGCCCACCCTGGGCGGCACGCTGGCCAGGGAGATCCTGGAGGCGGACCAGAGGACCGAGGCCGGAATTGCCAGCCAGCGGGATCGCGTGGTTGCCCTGAAGCGGAAGCTCGGCGACGTGAAGACCGCGGAAGCACGTCGCCTCGAGGACCTGGCGGATTACCTCGTCAAGAAGAGCGTGTGGCTGGTGGGCGGGGACGGCTGGGCGTACGACATCGGCTACGGCGGGCTCGACCACGTCCTGGCCGGCCGCCGTAACGTCAACGTGCTGGTCATGGACACCGAGGTTTACTCCAACACCGGAGGCCAGCAGTCGAAGTCCACCCCGCTGGGCGCGTCCGCCAAGTTCGCGGCCTCCGGAAAGCCGGTGGGCAAGAAGGACCTGAGCCTGCTGGCCACCATGTACGGGCACGTGTACGTGGCGCGGGTGGCCTTCGGGGCCAAGATGGCGCAGACCGCGCAGGCCTTCCTGGAGGCGGAGGCCTACCCCGGGCCCTCGCTGATCGTCGCCTACAGCCACTGCATCGCCCATGGCTACGACATGGCGCAGGGCGCCGCGCAGCAGAAGCTGGCCGTGGACTCCGGCGTCTGGCCGCTCTACCGATTCGACCCCGCCCGGCTGGCCAACGGCGAGCCGCCGCTTCAGCTGGATTACGGCGCGCCCAAGGCCAAGGTCGGCGACTACATGCGCAACGAGTCGCGGTTCCGCGTGGTCGAGCGCGCGGATCCCGAGCGGTACAAGAAGTTCGTCCAGGACTCCGAGGAGGCGGCGCGGCGGCGGTACATCGTCTACAAGCAGCTGGCAGGGATCAGCGTGCCCTCGGCCGAGGACGGGGGCGACGGCCCGCCAGCGAAGCCGCCGGCCCCGGCACCGTCGGCGAAGGAGGGCTCATGAGCCTGGCCACCACGTACCTGGGGTTGAAGCTCCCCCACCCGATCATCGTGGGCTCGGGGTCCCTTACCGACGATGTCGGCACGGTGCGCGAGCTGGAGGACGCGGGGGCCGCCGCCTTCGTGCTGCGCCCCCTCTACGAGGAGCAGGTCACCGGCGAGCAGATGTCGGCCTTCTTCCACTCCGAGAGCCACGACGACTCCTTCGCCGAGGCCACCAGCTACGCGCCCGATCCCCCCGAGCCGTTCGGCCCCGACGAGTACCTGGACCACCTCCGCAAGCTGAAAGCGGCAGTGGCGGTGCCGGTGGTGGCCGCCCTGGACGGGGCGACGCCCGGGGGCTGGACCTCGTACGCGCGGATGCTGGAGGAAGCGGGGGCCGACGCCTTGGAGCTGGACCTCTACCACGCGGCCAGCGACGCTACGGCGAGCGCGGCCGAGGTCGAGGGGCGGATGCTGGAAATCGTGCGCGAGGTCAAGCGCGGCCTGCGCATCCCCGTGGCCGTGAAGCTCTCGCCGCTCTTCACGGCCTTCGCCCACTTCGCGCGCCAGCTCGACGCGGCGGGCGCCGACGGCTTCACGCTCTTCGCGCGCTTCCACCGGGTGGACATAGACGTGCAGGAGCTGGAGGTGCTGCGCACGTTCCCGCCGTCCGATTCCTCGGACCTCTCGCTGCGGCTGCGGGGGCTGGCCGCCCTCTCCGGACGCGTCAAGGCCTCGCTGGCCGTCAGCGGCGGCGTGCACACCGCGCTCGACGTGGTCAAGGCCACCATGACCGGAGCGCACGCGATCCAGATCGTCTCGGCGCTCGTGCGCAACGGCCCCGGCTACCTGCGCGTCCTGCGCGCGGGCGTGGAGGCCTGGATGCGGGAGAACGAATGGGCCTCGCTCCACGACATGCGCGGCAACATGAGCTTCGACCGCATCCCCGATCCGGCCACCTACGAGCGCGCGCACTACAGGACGATGGCCCGCTAGCGCGGGCGTCATGGCCACGACGCAGGCCCACCGGACCGCCGCTCACCGCATCTTCCGCGCCCTGCTCGTCGCGTTCCTCCACCCGATCGGCCCCGCGGCCGCGCAGTCTCCCGCGTCGTCCCCGCCTCCCGCGCCCTACTCCCTGCCGTGGCTCCTGCGTCCGGCCATGCCCGGATCCGTGGTCCGTCTCGACGAGACCCTGGCCTTCTTCGAGGACCCCGCGTCGGGAGCGAGCGGCGGCACGTACGTCACAAGCCTGATCGCCACCTGGCGCGCCAGCCCCAGTTGGGTGCCCATCTTCCGACAGACCTTCATCCACGACGCGCCGCCGGGAGGCGGAACGCCATCGGCCGATGCCTTCTCGAACCCGCTCCTCGGCATCAACTACTTCCATTCGCTCCGCGGCGGGTGGCGCTGGACCGGGTTCTTCGCCAGCACGATCCCGGTCGGCTCCGGCGGCGGAGACGATCCTGACCCCGGGAAGGCGGCGGCCCAGGGCGCGGCCATCCCCGCGCGCTCCGCCATGGACAACGCCCTCTTCGCGGTGAACTACTGGACGGTCATCGGCGGCCTGGGCCTGGCCCGGATCACTCCCGGCCTCACCCTGCAGGCCGAGGTCACGGTCCTGCAGCTCTTCCGGGTCCGTGGCCCGCAGAGCCAGGATGACTCGCGCACGAACCTCACCGCGGGCCTCCACGCCGGCCATTTCTTTTCGCCTAGGATCTCGTTGGGTGCCGAGGTCCGGCTCCAGAACTGGTTGACCGACGCCGCACCCGTCCGCAACGACCCGAGCGCGCGCCAGCAGCTCACCGTCGGCCTCGGCCCGCGCTTCCACTTCAAGCTGGGCGGCGGCCGCGTCCTCCGGCCCGGCCTGTCCTACACTCGCGCGTTCGACGACCCCATGAAAAGGAGCGGCTACGACGTGGTGCAGGTGGACGTACCCTTCGCGTTCTGAGCGTTGCCCGCGATGAGCTTTTCTCACCGTTCCGTCGGGCATGTCGCGGGGTTCGCCGCCATCCTCCTCCTGGGAGCGGCCGTGGGCCTCGGCGCCTACACGTTCGCCTACGCGAAGGGCTGGTCGTACATGACCGACGACGCCGCGGCCTGCGCCAACTGCCACGTCATGCGGGATCAGCACGAGGGCTGGACGAAGAGCAGCCACCGCTCGGTGGCGGTGTGCAACGACTGCCACGTGCCGCACAACTTCGTCGGGAAGTACTACACCAAGGCCCGCAACGGCTTCTGGCACTCGTACTACTTCACGATGGGCGGGTTCCCGGAGCCCATCCGCGCCACGGCCCGGAGCCGCGCGATCGCGGAGGAGAACTGCCGCCGCTGCCACGAGCCCGTGGTGGCGGCCATGGGCACGCCCGCCCATGCGGGCGCGCGCGAGATCTCGTGCGTGAGGTGCCACGGCTCGGTCGGCCACCTGGAGCTGTCGGCCACCAACATCGCGCTGGAGGATCACGATGACTGAGACGGACACCGGGCCGCGGGCTCGCTTCAGCCGCAGGGCGCTCGTCTCCATCGCGCTTCTGGCCGCCGTGGCCGCGGCGGCCGCCACCGCCCTGCTCGTGAACATCATGGAGCGCAAGCAGGAGGCGAAGAACCCGTTCTTCCGGGTCGTGGAGCTGGACGACAAGACGGTGGACCCCGCGGTCTGGGGCAAGAACTTCCCGATCCAGTACGACGCCTATCTGCGCACGGTGGACCAGCAGCGCACGCGCTACGGGGGCAGCGAGTCCCTGCCCCACTCCCCAACCGAGGCCGACCCCCGCTCGGTGGTGGCCCAGTCGCGGCTGGAGGAGGACCCGCGCCTGAAAGTCATGTGGGCCGGCTACGCCTTCGCCACCGACTTCCGGAAGAAGCGCGGCCACGCCTACATGCTCGAGGACCAGACCTACACGGAGCGGGTGGAGAAGTTCAAGCAGCCCGGCACCTGCATCCACTGCCACGCGTCCGTGTACGTGCCCTACAAGGCGGCGGGCGGCGGTGACCTCATCAAGGGCTTCGAGCACTACAACCAGATGCGGTACGCGGAGGCGCGGAAGGACTTCACCCATCCCATCTCCTGCATCGACTGCCACGACCCGGCCACCATGGCCCTGCGCGTCACGCGTCCCGGGTTCCTGGAGGGCATCCGCGCCCTCAAGGCCGGCCAGGGCGTCGCCGATTACGACGTCAACACCCAGGCCACCCGCCAGGAGATGCGCAGCTTCGTGTGCGGCCAGTGCCACGTGGAGTACTACTTCAAGGGGGAGGAGAAGCGCCTCACCTATCCCTGGGCCAAGGGCCTGAAGGTGGACCAGATCGCGGACTACTACGACGAGGTGGGCTTCAAGGACTGGACCCATGCCCGCACGGGCGCGCCCACGCTCAAGGCCCAGCACCCCGAGTTCGAGATGTGGAACCAGGGGATCCACTCTCGCTCCGGCGTGGCCTGCGCGGACTGCCACATGCCGTACGTGCGGGTGGGGGCCCTGAAGGTGAGCGACCACCACGTGCGCAGCCCGCTGCTCAACATCAACAACGCCTGCCAGACCTGCCACAAGTGGCCGGAGGAGGAGCTCCTGGCCCGGGCGGAGGCCATCCAGGAGCGCACGGTCAGCCTGCGCAACCGCGCGATGGACGCCCTGGTGGAGCTGGTGGGCGACATCGAGGCCGCGCAGAAGGCGGGAGCGAGCGCGGCCGTCCTCGACCAGGCGCGCGCCGCGCAGCGGAGGGGGCAGTTCTACGTGGACTTCGTGGAGTCCGAGAACTCGAACGGCTTCCACGCGCCGCAGGAGGCCGCGCGGATCCTGGGTGAGGCCATCGACCATTTCCGCAAGGGCCAGGTCGCGCTGCGGCCGCTGCCGGGGGCCCCCCGCTGACGCGCAGTTTCCGGATAGGCGCCACCGGCGGCGGGGCCTAGACTCCTTCGATGCCGGGGACACCTCCGTCGAAGGGAAGCGGCTTCCGGTTCCCAACGTGGGCTTGGCCCCTGCTCGCGCTGCCCGTCGTGGCCGGCGTGGGCTTCTGGACCTACTCGGCGGTCTCGGGCGCCCTGAAGGTCCGGCTCGAGGAGTCGCTGAAGACGATGGTCGCCTCGAACGTGGCGGCCCTGGACCACTGGCTGAGGGCCGAGGCGGACATCGCCGCCCTGATCGCGGCCGATCCCCGGGTGCGCGGGGACGTGGCCGAGCTCATCGAGGTGGGGCGGCGGACGGGCGGCGACCGCGCCGCTCTGCTGGCCGCCCCCGCCCAGGCGCGCCTGCGCGGGTTGAT
>Ga0075428_100006182_pt1 | contig 13321 bp, 12 predicted proteins | sample RhiMetdeltSRZDD2_FD_75291 | JGI IMG/M metagenome (GOLD analysis project Ga0075428, IMG submission 75291) | Populus rhizosphere microbial communities from Tennessee, USA - Rhizosphere MetaG P. deltoides SRZDD2 | ecosystem: Host-associated > Plants > Roots > Rhizosphere > Soil | place: USA...
TTGCCGGAGATCGTCGACCTGCGCGACAGCCTGCGGCCGGGCACGCGCCGCTTCGTGCTCGGGAACGACGTCATGATCGAATGCGACTTCCAGGGCTGATCTGATGAGCCCCCTCACCCCCGCCCTCTCCCCAGGGGGAAAGAGGGGACTCGCGGTGCAAATCAGGGATTTGCACGAGGCTCGATAGTGGCGCTTGCTTTCGTGGTCCCGGGGTCCATAGCCCAGCTCACGGGAGGCTATCTGTTTGCCCGCCGGATGGTGGAAGGGCTGCGCGCCCTGGGGCGCGCGGTGACGGTCATCGAGCTCGCGGGCCGTTACCCCGACGCCGATGATGCCGCCCGCGCGTCGGCTGCGGGCGCGCTGGCCAGCCTGCCTGCGGGCACCGCCGCCGTGATCGACGGCCTGGCGCTGCCGGGATTCGTCGATTGCCTGGCTCGTGAAGCACAACGCCTGCGGCTGCTGGGCCTGATCCACCATCCGTTGTCTCTGGAGACCGGATTGAACCCGGCGGAAGCCCGCCAGTACGCGGCGCTCGAAGCACGGCTCTGGCCGCTCATGCGGGGCATACTTTGTCCCAGCGACCACACCGCCAGAACCGTGATCGCCTCCGGAGTCGCCGCGCATCGCGTCGTGGTTGCGGCGCCGGGCACCGACAAGCCCGGGGTGACCGTCGAGCGCAAGCCGCAGGGACAGCTTCGGCTGCTTGCAGTAGGAACGATAACGCCGCGCAAGGGACACGTGCTGCTCGTGGAAGCGCTGGCGGGGCTCACCGACCACGACTGGCAGCTGACGTGCATAGGCAGTCTCGAGCGAGATCCCGCTGCGGCCGCCGCACTGCGCCGCGCAGTCGCGGAGCAGAAACTCGGCGACCGGGTTGCCCTGGCTGGAGAACGCCCGCCGGAGCTCCTGTCCGCGGCGTACCAGGACGCCGATCTTTTCGTGCTGCCCTCCTATCACGAAGGTTACGGCATGGCCTACGCCGAAGCGCTGGCGCACGGCCTGCCCGTCATCGCGACCACCGCCGGCGCCATCCCGGACACCGTGCCGGCGACCACGTCGATACTCGTGCCGCCGGGAGACGTCGCGGCGCTGCGGGAAGCGCTGCGTCAGGTGTTCGTCGACGGGCGCCTGCGCTCCCGTCTCGCCGCGGGAGCGGCACTTGCCGCCATGGCGCTGCCCGATTGGCCCACGGCGGCGCGCAGGTGCGCTGCCGCCCTGGACCGCCTCGCCGCATAGACGGACCTGCATTCATCATCCGGTCTCCGGCCGGCACCTTGACGATCGGGCGCCGGCTGCCGCATCCTCTACCGGCTCGTCAACAAAGGGGGGAGATCATAATGAACCGACTGTTTGCAGGCGTCATGGGATTGCTTGTCGTGCTGGCCGTTTCGGGCTGCGGGCATTACCTTCCACAGCAGGGCTGGGTCACGCTGATCGACGGCAATTCCGGCATGGAGAACTGGGACATCACCGGCGGCGGCAACTGGCGAGCCGCCGATGGCGCCATCCAGGCGGACAAGAGCACCACCAAGGGCGCGAGCATCCTGGTGTCGAAGAAAACCTTCAAGGACTTCGAGCTCTATGTCGAGTTCTGGGCTTCCGACGACACCAACAGCGGCGTCTACGTACGGGCGCCCGATCCCAAGAACGTCAATACCGCGTCGGGTGCCTATGAAGTGCAGATCTGGGACAAGAACCCGAATCCCGCGTACAGCACGGGCAGTCTCGTGAACGTTGCGGCGGTGCAGCCCATATACAAGGCGGGCGGCCGGTGGAACACCTTCGAGATCTACGCCAAGGGCCCCCAGCTTACCGTCAAGATGAACGGCGTGGTCACCGTCAGCGCCCAGGACAGCAAGTCCCTGGAAGGAAGGATCGGGATTCAGTTCAACCAGGGACCGATCAAAGTTCGCAAGCTGCTGGTCAAGGAGCTATAGCCCCCTGCGGAACCTCGCATAGGTGCTTGACCTCGCGATAACGATGACGAGGTTCCGCTGAAATCGGGGGGAGCACGAGGGGGGCAACGCACCCTTGTTCATAGCTTGCTACCCTACCCGTTTCAGATAGCTCTGAAACACGCCGGCATGCACGAAGGCGGGGTCGGCGTTGTTGGGCCATAGGTCCTCGGCGCGGAAGCGCACGTCGTAGGTCGGCTCGTCCACCGCCTCCACGCCGTGCGCGTGGGCATCGGGAAACGGGTAGGCCGGAGTCTCCCTCACGACCACGCCGATCTTGCCGCGGATGTAGCCGGGCATGCGGATGTGGCCCGGGACAAACTCCTCCTTCACCCGCACGCGGTCGCCGGGACGGAAGCGCTCGCGCTCGGGCGCGTTCCCCCGGCCCGGCGCGCTCGGCCGCGAGAGCGGGAACGCCCCTTGCGCCAGGCGCTCCAGCTCCTGCTGCGTGACTACCCCCTTCTCGACGCAGAGCGTGGCAAGGCCGGTCAGGGAGCGCTCGTAATAGCTGGCCGAGACATAATGAACCGGCTCCATGCGCTCGATCGCATGGCGGTACTCGTCCATGTTGATGATGCCGCGCTTCACCGCCAGGCCCGTCATGGCATTGACGCGCTTCTCCCAGGGGGCGTGGTAGGTCTGCGCCTTGGGCGAATAGCGGATTCTTCCGAAGCCCTGCTTGCCGCCGAGATCGTGCATGCCATCCATAATGCCTCCGTGACCAGTGACCGGTCACCAACGCTGCTAAAGCCGTGAAACGCCGATCATCGAATCCTTGGTGACGATGCCCGCGAGCTTCTCTTCGGGCCAGCCGACGGTCTCGGGCGGCTGTAGCGGGAGCACCATGTAGCGCGTGTCCGCGGTCGTATCCCACACCCGCACTTCCATCTGCGGCGGGAGATCGAGGCCCATCTCGCGCAGCACCGTCCGGGACTCGCGCACCACCCGGGCCCGGTACTCGAAATCCTTGTACCAGTCCGGCGGCATCCCGATGATGCTGAAAGCGGTGCAGGAACATTGCGTGCAGACGATTACGTTGTGCACCGCCGGCGTGTTCTCCAGGACCACCAGATGCCGGTGGTGGACGGGCATGGTCAGTCCCAGCTCGGCGACGGCGTTCTTGCCGTTCTCCAGCAGGCGCCGCCGGAAGGCGGGATCGGTCCAGGCCTTTGCCACGACCCGCGCGCCGTTTTGCGGCACCCATTCCTGCTCGACGGTGCGCGAAAAGTCGTCGATGTGCGCGGCGGGCTTCATTCCCTGCGCATCCAGCGCAGCTTCGAGCGCGGCCGCGCGCTTCTCGACTGCGGCGGGTGTCTTGTGTTCGTGATGTGTGTCGGCCATGTCGTCACTCCTTCCTGGAACCTGTCTCAAAACAATTCAGCCACAGAGGTCACTGAGAACACAGAAAACAAAGCGCGTCTCATACCGATGTATCGCCATCGGCCTCTGTGTTCTCTGTAGTAAATCGAGGTCTACAGCCACCCCAGAATAAGATCAGCTATGAAGACTTGAGAACACAGAGGGGAAATGGTTTCATCCTCTGTGACCTCTGTGTTCTCTGTGGCAAAAATCCGGTTTAGGCTACCTCTAGACCGCGAGCCTGAGGATTTCCTCGAGATCGCCCGCGCCCCGCACCGGGCGTGGATTGGTCGATATCGGCCCGGTGCCGTCGTACTGCCGCGCCAGCTCCGGGATCCTGTCCGCGCCTATCCCGACGTCGGTGAGCCGGGTGGGCAGACCCAGCGACTTGACGAAATCCCGCATCACGTCGCAGGCTCGCGCGCCGGGTCGGCCCAGCTTCTCGGCCACGGCCTTCTGGCGCTCGGCATTGACGGGCTCGTTCCATTGCAGCGCAGCAGCGAGCGAGATGCACGAGGTGATACCGTGCGGCACGCCCGCATAGCCGCCGAGTATGTAGCCGATGCCGTGGCTCGCACCGTTCGGAACGAGCGCGGCCGGAGCGATCATCGTCAGCCACGCCCCCAGCTGGCAATTGAGACGCGGCTCGAGGTCTTCGGGACGCGCCTTTACCGCTGGCATGCTGGCGGCGAGCATCCCCATCGCCTGCAGGGCCAGTCCCTCGGCTACCGGATGCGGCTGGATAGAGCACCAGCGCTCGACCGCGTGATCCATGGCCCGCATGCCGGTCGAGAGAAACAGCTCCATCGGCGTCTCCAGCGTCGCCGCAGGGTCGAGTATCACGGTTCTGGGAACCATCCAGGGATGGCGGAAATGCATCTTGACCTTGCGCTGGACGTCGGTGATTCCCGCGCCCGCGGTGAACTCGGCGGCGGACAGCGTCGTCGTTACCGCCGTCATGCGTATCCGGTCGCCGTCGAGCGGTGACAGGGGCGCCGTGCCACGCTTCACCGCGAGCGCGGACAGCGCGTCGACATCGCGCACGCCCCGCCACAGCGCGATCTGCATGGTCTTGGTGGCGTCGACCACCGAGCCGCCGCCGACCGCCAGCAGGTGGTCCGCGTCGGTCTCGCGCGCGATCGCGGCGCCGGCGATCACCGCTTCGCGCGGCGAGTGAGCGCTGATCGCGGAGAACTTGCCCACGCAGCGATCGCCCAGCGCCGAGCTGACCTCGCGAACCAGGCGTCCCTCCGCCAGCGATCGCGTGGTGAGCAGCAGCACGCGCCTTGCACGGATGCGCTCGATCTCCTCCCGTACAGCCTCCGCGGCCGGCTTGCCGTGGATGACGCGCTCCTGCGCCGTCAATTCAAAGGTACAGGTCAACATTTCACACCCGTCAGGGATCAGGGGGTCAGGGGTCAGGCGTGACTAACCACGTCTCCCCAGCGGGCCGCGCAGCAGCTGCCCGGGTAGCGCGCCGGTGTGCTTGCCGTTGCGCAGCAGGACCTCGCCGTTGACCACCGTCGCCGCGACGCCGCGCGTGCGCTGCACGAGCCGGCGCGCGCCCGCTGGCAGATCGTCCACCACTTCCGGCATCTCGGCCATGATGGTGTCGGGATCGAACACCACCAGGTCGGCAGCCATGCCCTCGCGGATCAGGCCGCGGTCGTGGAAACCCCAGAGGGTCGCCGGCACCTGGGTCAGCATGTGCACGGCCCGCTCCAGCGTAAACGCCTGCTTCGTGCGCACCCAGTGGTACAACAGGTGCGTCTGGAGCGAGGAATCCATGAGCTGCGAGACGTGCGCGCCCGAGTCCGAGAACGTCGTGACCGTGCGTGGATGGCGCATGATCTCGAGCGCAATGTCCTGGTCCTCGTTGGCGACCGGCATGAGGAAGAAAAGGTCGAAGTTTTTTTCCAGCGCAAGCTCGATCATGCACTCGGCCGGATGCTGGTTGCGGCTGCGCGCGACCTCGGCCACCGAGCGGTGCGGCCCCTCCACGGTGTCGAACACGTAGAGCCAGTTGTAGTCGGCTTGCCGCGCCTCGGTGCCGAGCGCCCGGCGCTCGTCGCGCGCCTCCGACGCCTCGACGAGCTTGGGACGGAGGCTCGGATCGCTCAACTTCTGCCGCTGCTCCGCGAGCGGGAGCTTCCGTATTTCCTTCCACAGCGGCAGCCGGTCGAACGGCATCTGGGTCCTGAAGGAGAGGAGCGCGGAGAGCGACCGGCTATGGGCCTGCGCGAACATGCGTCCGCCCGCGGCCGCGGTCTCGTCGAGGAGATCGAGGTACTTCTTCCAGGTCCCGGGCGAGTCGCGCCGGCTGAAAACGCCGAAGGTGACCGGCCGTCCGGACTCGACGGCGAGATCGCGCAGGCGGGTGTGCCACTCGCGCACGCCCGGATCGCCCGCTTTGCGGTCCACGCCTTCGCCGGCGATCTCGAAGAGACCGGCGTTCAGCTCGCCCATCGCGCCCACGAGACGGCGCACTTCGCTCCACTCGGCCTTGCGGCTCGCCACCGGGCGGCCGTCGGGCGTCTCGTGGCTCGGCGAGCGCGAGGTGGTGAAGCCCATGGCGCCCGCGCGTATCGCGTCGCGCACGTGGTGCTCCATCGCCTTCAAATCGTCCTCGGTCGCGGGCCCGTCGAAAGCGCGCTCGCCCATCACGAACGTGCGGATCGCGGAATGCCCGACGTAGCCCGCGTAGTTGATGCCCTTGGGCAGCGCATCGATCGTTTCCAGGAACTCGGGATAAGTCGTCCATGCCCACTTGATGCCGGCTTCCATCGCCGCGGCGGAAATATCCTCGGCGCGCTGCAGGTTGCGGACTACGAGGTGCTTGTCCTTCTCGGCGCACGGTGCCAGCGTGAACCCGCAGTTGCCCATCACGACCGTGGTGATCCCGTGGTAGCAGGACGACGTGGCGATCGGGTCCCAGAACACCTGCGCGTCCATGTGGGTATGACCGTCCACGAACCCGGGGGAGACGATCTGGCCCTCGGCATCTATCGTCTCGCGCGCGCTTTCGCGGATGCGGCCTATCGTCGCAATCCTGCCGCCGCGCACGCCGACGTCCGCCCGGAACCGGGGCATGCCGGAACCGTCGATCACCGTGCCGTTCTTGACTACGAGGTCGTAGGACATATCGCTGGTGTCTCCATGTACGTGAATGAGGGGATCGTCCCCTCATGCTCCCCTACATCAGGGCCCGTATCCTTCATTCCTGATACGGGTTCTTCACGAAAGCTCCTGGGGAATCCTGCACTCGCACCCGCATTCGCGCAAGTGCCGCGCGCATCCGGCGCGACGATCCTTGCACGATCCGGACTCTACTGCTGCCTGGCGGCGTAGCGGATGTAGCCGGGGGAGACGTTGGCGGCGGGAGGTGTTTCCGGCAGGACGTAGACGACCATGCGGTTTTCGGCGAGAAGTGTTTCGACGCTTTCGTCCCCCGTCACCGGGCGGAGCGCCTGCAGTTCGCCCCGGCTGTCGAACACGTAGAGTTGCTCGTAGGCCTTGTCGACCACCACGAACGGCAGTCCCCCGTTGTCGCCGGAAGAGGCGACGCGTTCCGCGATCAGGCCCGGTGCCGTTGCAACCCCGCCCGACTCGACCACCTCGCTACCGCGGGACCATGCGGCAGACCCCGGCTTCGCATCATCGGATCCCGGCCCCACCGCAATCGGAATCACGACGATCGCGCCGGCAACCAGAGAGCGAATGATGAGTGACGCGGACATGGTTATGGGACGCCTTCGAGGTCCATGATCGGCCGCTTCGGTCTCGCCCGTCTGTCGGTGTGCCGCTGACACCCGCGCTATACTCGGGCCGTGGCACTCGCGCCGCTCGACAACAATATATCGAGGAAACCATGGAGAAACTTGCTATCAGGGTCTGCGGCGCACTGCTCGCCTGCGCCGCCGGCGCAACGTACGCGCAAGCGCCCGCCTACCCCACCAAGACCATACGGATGGTGATCGCGCTCGCTCCCGGCGGCGGCGTAGACACGACCGGCCGCTTCATCGCGCAGAAGCTCTCGCAGGCTTGGGGGCAGTCTGTAATCGCGGACAACCGTCCCGGCGCGGGCGGGGCAATCGCGGCGGAGATCGTCGCCAAGGCGCCACCCGATGGCTACACCCTCCTCATGACCTCGGCGGGACTCAGCGTCATACCGGGCATCATGAAGCTCTCCTACGACCCGACGAAGGATCTCCTGCCCGTCACGCTCGCCGTCATTTCGCCCGGCGTCATGGTCGTGCACCCGTCGGTGCCGGCGAAGAACGTCAAGGAATTGATCACCTTTGCGAAGGCGCGCCCGAACGAGCTGTTCTACTCGTCATCCGGCCAGGGATCGGCGCAACACCTCACCATGGCCATGTTCTGCCAGATGACCGGGCTCAAGATGACGCACGTTCCCTACAAGGGTACGGCGCCCAGCATTACCGACGTCGTGGCCGGACGGATCGCGGTCACGGTGGCGAGCGTCATCTCGACGCGGCCGATGTTCACGAGCGGCAAGCTGCGCGCCCTCGCCGTTGTCGGAGCGAAGCGCACGCCCGCCTTGCCGGAATATCCAACGGTCGCGGAGTCCGGCGTGCCGGGTTTCGGCGTGGACAACTGGTACGCCTTGTTCGCGCCCGCCGGCACCGACAAGGCCATCGCGCTCAAGCTGCAGGAGGCGATCGCCCGCTCTCTCCTCGAACCGGACACGCGCAAGCTCCTGCTCGGTCAGGGACTCGACGCGGTCGGCAACACGCCCGACGAGTTCGCGAAGATGTATGCCGGCGAAGTCGCGCGCTGGGCGAAGGTCGTGAAAGCGATCGACCTGCAGCCGAACTAGGGACCAGAGACTGGGGACTAGAGACTGGAAAGCATTGTGCACCGGGCGCAAGGCACGATCACGTACCGAGGAGAGCACTAATCCGGCTTTATCCTCGAGTCCTTGATCACCTTCGCCCATCTCGGGATCTCGGATTTGATGAACGCAGCGAACTCGTCGGGCGAGTTGCCGATTCCTTCCATACCAAGATCGGCGAGTTTCGCGCGCAGGTCGGGTAGCGTGAGCGCCTTGACGGTTTCGACATGCAGCTTGCCAACGATCGTCGCAGGTGTCCTTGCCGGCGCGAGCAACCCGAACCACCCCGTATACTCAAAGCCCGGAAAGCCCGATTCGACGATGGTCGGCAAATCCGGGACCGCCGAGGAGCGCCTCAACGAGGTCACCGCGAGCGCGCGCAGCTTCCCTTCGCGCACCACGGGCAACACGACCACTATGGGGCTGAACATCATCGTGACGCGCCCGCCCAGCAGGTCTGGGATAGCCAAGACCACGCCTTTGTAGGGGATGTGCCGGATGTCGAGCCCTGCTACGGACTTGAACAACTCAGCGGCTATGTGTTGGCCACTACCGCTGCCGCTGGAGGCGAACGTGAGCCCGCCGGGCTGCGCTTTGGCCAAGGCAACCAACTCCTTGACGCTCTTCGCGGGCATGGCGTTGTGCACGACCAGTATGGATGGCTGCACAGTAATCTGCGACACCGGTGCGAAATCTTTCACCGGGTCATACGCCAGCTTGTACAGGCTGGGATTGATGACGAGCTGCCCCCCGGCCAGGACTCCCAGCGTATAGCCATCCGGCGCTGCTTTCGCGACGCGGTCCGCTCCGATATTGCCGGCGGCGCCAGTAGCGTTGTCGATCAACACCGGCTTTCCCCACGCTTCGGAGAGTTTTTGGCCGAGCAGGCGCGCGACGGTGTCCGGCTGACCGCCGGGCGGGAAACCAACGACCACGCGGATCTGCTTTTCGGGGTAAGTCGTTTGCGCAGCCGGACTCTCCACAATCAGCAGCGCCAAGAGACCACATAAGAGACCCGATATCTGTGTCATTCTTTCCTTCCCATGTCGCTCGTCTATAGGAAATTTCAAAACGTTTTCGCCGCGGAAACAACCTTAGAGACGGAGCAATCACCCGCCTTGCGAGCCGGCATGATGCGGGCGCCGCGCACGAGATCGATCAGATCCAGAGGAGCAGGCGGTACCATATCGCCGCGCCACGCCACGTGCTGGTCGGGACGCACGAGAACGAGATTGCGCGCATAGAGGTCCCGCGCTTCGGGCACGTCCACGTCCAGGACGGCGAGCGGCACGCTGCGTCGTGCGGCTGCCTCTACCGCCGCCGAGACGTTCACGGTCGGATCGATGCGGATGAGGGTGTAGCCCGAACCGAGCGCGTCGTAGAGCGAGCGGTGATCACCGAGCCACAGATGGGGTGCACGACAGCCGGGAACCGACGACGGCGTGAAATCGGCCATCGTGTAGACGGGCTGCGGCTCGCCGTCGTAGGCGATGATCGGCGAGTCCTCATAGAAGTAGCCGAAATTGAGGCCGCCGCAGCAAGCTAGTTGGACATCGAGGTCGTAAGCCTCCTTGCTGATGCGGGCGCGCATGGCTTCACCGACGCTCCCGGGCCATTCGATCTCGGTGGGTATCGCACGCCGCTGATTGATCATCGTCAATGCCATGTCCATGACGAAGCGCGACACCTGCTCGGTGATTGGCTGGCGCTCCGCCTCGTAAGCGTCGAGAATCGCGGGCGACGCCCAGCGCTTGAGCGTAGCTGCGAGCAGCCAGGATAGATTCGCAGCATCGGCTATTCCCGCGTTCATGCCGTAGCCGGCCTGGGGGGTCCACAGGTGCGCCGCATCTCCGCAGATGAAGACGCGCCGGTCCCGAAAGCGGTCGGCGACGAGACGACGACCGGTCCAGTCCTCCTTTGAGATCACCTCGTAGCGGAAGTCCGGTCCGACGCCAAGAATCGCGCGGATCGCCCAGTCGCGATCGATCGAATCGAACTCGGGTTCGCCGCCGTAAAGGAGATTGTGGATGAGCCAGGTCTCGCGCCCGTCGATGGCGATTGTGTTTGCGCAGCGGCGCGGATTGAGCGAGCGGTACGTACAAGCGCGTTTTCCGGGAAGCAAACTCATGAGTTCAGGCGCACGGATGTAGGTCGATTGCACACGCTGGACTTCCGGCGTGCCAGTGAACCTGGCGCCAATCGCCTTGCGGATGATCGACTTGCCACCGTCGCAGCCCACAAGATAGGAGCAGGCGATCGATATCCGCTGGCCGCTGTCGAGATCGCAGGCAACGGCGGTGACGCCGCGCTCGTCCTGGGTGAAAGTCTCGACTGCGGTGCGGTTGAGAATGCGGATGCACGGTTGGGATGCAGCGTGCGCGAACAGCACCGGCTCGAGATAGATCTGATTGATCCGGTGCGACGGTTCCGGCGTTGGCCACTGGGTGTCCGGCCCCTCGGCTGCGGTGTATCGCTCGGCTCGCGACGGGATAGTGACGCGTGAAAGCTCGATTCCGGTCACCGTGGTACAGGAGACCACGTCGTTCGGATAGTCCGCTGGAAGCCCGGCATCGCGCACCTTCCTCGCAACGCCGAGGCGGCGGAAGATTTCCATGGAGCGAGCCGAGACATGATTGGACTTGACGCTCGGGGGCTCGCCGGCGTGACGAAGCTCGACCAGGGTGACCTCCACGCCACGCCAAGCGAGGTCCATGGCGAGCGTCAGGCCGACCGGCCCCGCGCCGACGATCAGGACCCCGGTCTCGATCGCGCGATTCATCCTGTCCTGGCCGCTCTCTGGTTTGCCATGCATCGCGATGCTGACAGTCTTGCTAGATGCACACAATTGTCCGAGAATTATGCTCCCATCAATATGGTTGATCGAATGGATCTGCGTGACATCGAATATTTCGCGGTGATTGCGGAACATGGGCATCTCGGGCGCGCGGCAGAAGCGTTGGGGTTAGGTCAGCCCGCATTGAGCATGAGCCTGCGCCGGCTGGAGGACTCAGCTAAGGCAAAGCTCGTGAAACGGACGCCTAGAGGAGTGGAGCTGACAGTCGTCGGCACCGCCTTGTTATCGCACGTGCAGCGGCTGCGGCTCGCCCGAGATGATCTGAAGCGCGAGGTGAGCGCGCTGGGTCAAGGGCTTGCAGGCCACGTACGCATCTGCGTCATCCCGGGACTTGACGAAGAGATCGTCGGCGCAGCCCAAAGTGCTCTTCTTGAGGCAGCGCCCGAAGTCACACTGCGAATCGCGGTGCTGGAGCCCGGGACTTTGTTGCCGGCGCTGAGTAACGGCGAGTTCGATCTCGCGGTGACCATGATTCCCCCCGCGATACCGGATGATCTGGGCCACGAGCATTTACTCGATGACGAGTTCGTCGTGTGTGCGTCTACCAAGCACCGTTTGGCCCGTCGCAAGCGGCTGACGCTCCGCGATCTCGTACAGGAAAGATGGGTCACCAACCTGGACGGCAGCGCTGCGTGGTGGAAGGCGGTGCTTGCAGCATTTGAGCAGCAAGGTCTGCCGCCGCCCCGGGTCGCGATCGAAACTTCCTCACGTCTCCAGCGATATCATGCTGTGGCCTCCACCTCGCTGCTCGGATTGACCTCGTCCCTGATGATGCGAAAGACGGCACAGCGTTTCCCGCTTCTGCGCTTGCCGGTGACGGAGCTCAAGTGGAAACGGCGCAACGGCGTGTTCTATCGTCGCGGCGGCTACCTGCCTCCCGCTGCAGCGCGGCTGATTGAAATACTGAAATCGACGGCCAGCCAGGTCGCGCTGGACAAGCGGTGATCAGTCAACCGGAGTCCGAGGCGCTCGGCTCGTATTCCGGAACCCCACAGCGCCGTACTCGGTCCGCTGCAAGGGGGCCGCGAGCGCCGAAGTCGAGGCTGCGATTTCCGGCATGCACAACCGGAAATCGATCAGGTGTCTCCAAATCGTAGCCGCTGAAGGGCGGACCGGGCTGCAAAGCACGAAGCACGACCGACTGTCGTCAGTGGTCCCTGCGCCAGCCGTCACTTGAGGACCAGCCAGTTCCGCGCCTCGGCGGCGTTGGCGCGATCGAAATAGCGGACCACCGCTTTCGTGAACGGCTTGAAGACCGTCGCCATGACCTGCTGCCATTCCTCGTCCCCGACCATCGCAATCCGCTCGAAATCGTCGAAGTGTTTGACGTCCAACTTGAAGTCCTCCCACGCCGCGCCGGCATCCCAGCCGTGGAAGTCGACCATATCAAACAGCAAGCGGATCTTTTCGTGCTTCCCGGCGAGGCGCTCGAACTCGGGCACCCATCGCTCGTAATCCGCCTTTACCAGTTTCCCGCTGACGCGAACAACGATAATCTTCCCGCCGTTTTCTTCATTGAGTTGTATGGGCATTCTGGATTCCTTTGTTTCATGAAGTTCTGCGCAGGCCTCAAGAACCGCTTCACCGACCCGGCGTCAGGCTTGGGGAAAGCCTGCCTGCGTCTGCTGGTGGACGAGATCAAGCTCGACGGGAACGAGCTGGTCGTCCGCGGCAGCCATCGGCGGCTGGCGGACGCCATCGGCTTTATGGAAAAAAGAAAGCTGGGCGAAGTGCCCAGCTTCGCCAATGAGTGGCGCGCCAGACCTTCTAGGGGTGGCCTTATGCAGCCCCATTTTATTTTACGGCGATTGTTCCGGACACTACCGATGTCGCAAACATCGACTTCGCAACCAACCGCAAATGCTCGACGAAGAGCTGAACTACCGGACTGACGCTTCGATTCTTCAGCGTGATGATCGCAATTGACCGCGGTTTGACGCCCAAATCGACCGGCAACGCTTTGAGCGACCACTGCTTTGCGTTGTATCGCAGCACGGAATCGGGAAGCACATCAAGGAAGCGTCCGGTTGCGAGGAGATGGTTGCGCAGCAGGATAGAACCAGCGCTCACCCTTTCCTTGGGAACCTCCAATCCGTGCGCATTGAATGCCTCGATAAGCAGATCCCGGACTACCTGAGTTGAAGGGAAGATCCAGGGCTCATCCACCAATTCCGAGAGGGCTACCTTACGTCGGCGTGCCCAGCGGCTCCGCGTCCCCACAACCACGAAATGCCGATCGTGGAAGAGAATTTCGATATCAAAGCCTTCTTCCCTGAGAGGTTCGTGCATTCTTGCCAGCAC
>Ga0075428_100006184_pt1 | contig 13318 bp, 18 predicted proteins | sample RhiMetdeltSRZDD2_FD_75291 | JGI IMG/M metagenome (GOLD analysis project Ga0075428, IMG submission 75291) | Populus rhizosphere microbial communities from Tennessee, USA - Rhizosphere MetaG P. deltoides SRZDD2 | ecosystem: Host-associated > Plants > Roots > Rhizosphere > Soil | place: USA...
CAATGTCCGGAGCGTATGACCTGGGGTGGACTCAAGGGCGCACCGTCGGTCGGGGCACTTGTGATGGAAACCTTGCTCTCGATCGAAAAGGATCTGCCGATTGATACTACACGCCGTTATATAGCCGGCAATTCGATGGGCGGTTATGGCACGTGGTTGTTGGCTGCAGAATATCCCGAAATTTTTGCTGCCGCTGTACCTATCTGTGGTGGAGGTGATCCCACATTGGCGCGGCAGTTGTCGCAGATCCCGATCTGGGCATTTCATGGTGAAAAAGATATGAATGTTCCTGTAGGTGGTTCACGGGACGTCATCGATGCAATTAAGAAAGCTGGAGGCAAACCGATCTACACAGAATTCCCCGACAAAGCGCATGATATCAGTAAGGAGGTCATTGCTACGCCTGGGCTACTGGATTGGTTGTTTGCGCAGCGAAGGACCCCCTAAATCCCCCTTCAGAGCACTTCTATTTCTGGATTCTACTGAACTCCTCATCGTTTCACCTCCCTATCTCCCTATCTCCCTATCTCCTTATCTCTTTATCTCCTCTTAGCCTTCGCCTTCCTGATCCGGCTCAGTGTCTCCGGCGTAATTCCCAAGTATGACGCCAGCATATGCTGTGGTACTCGTTGTGCAATAGTAGGATAAGTAGTGAGAAAATCATCGTAACGTTCTTCCGCGGTTGAGGTGAGTGAATGAACAATCCTGGCATCTTTTGCTGCCGTTCTTTTTTCCATTCCTTTTTGAAACGATTCTGCATAACCAGTGATCTTTTGCAGCAGAGTCATATGACCATGCAAATCAGTGGTTAACAACTCAGAATCTTCAATCGCGTCGATGAAATATGTTGCTAATGTATCTTTTGCCATACCGAGCTTGTCGCTGATCCACCAGTTCTCGGGCGCAAATTGAATGATGTGTTCCTTTCCCTTACTGTCAATAACATAACTACGAAGAAATCCTTTGCTTACGAAAGCTCCGAGATATGCAACTTCACCTTGTCGCTGGAGGAATTCTCCCTTCTTCAACGACTTTGGAACAACTACTTTACGAATCACAGACTTGTCATCTTCCGTGAGTGTAAAGCTGCGTTCGAAATATGCGAAGAGAGGTTCGTGCATTATCCGTTAATTGTTAACCGATATTAGTCATCCCTTAGTCCCTTAATCGCTCGCATGTAGCAAGCGTGGAAGGGTATGAGTGTGCTGCGGGTACGATCACATATACAAATCAATGACCTTACTTGTAGAACTTCCATGTACTTTTAAAATCTTTATTAAGCGGTTGATTTATCAAGATGGCCCTCACCATTTCAACCGGCATGCTATTTTCCTGCATCACGGCATCGTGGTATTGTTTGTAGGTCATCTTTCCGCTGTCGACCAATTCTTTTTTCAACGCATAGAATTGAAGAGCTCCTGTCATGTAAGCCAATTGGTATAACGGTCCGTAGTCTGAAGTGAACGAGCGACGCACCTCGCCCTCGGCGTTTGCTCGCTCATGGCCCACACGGTCGACAAGAAAATTAATACACTGTTGGGGAGTCCATTTACCCAGATGATAGTTCAGCGAAAAAATTATTCGAGCGCATCTATGCATTCTCCAGAATAACATACCAATCTTATCTTCCGGCGATCGCGGGAAATTCATGTCCCATAAGATCATCTCCCAATACAGCGCCCATCCTTCAACCCAAAATGGCGTGTAATAGTCCCGGTAAGCTTTGTAACGATCATTCATAAAACCCTGCAAGTGATGGCCGGCGATCAATTCGTGGTGAACTGTTGCTCGGGAGAAATGAGGGTTGTTTCCACGCATGCTCATCATTTTATCCTCGTGTGCCATAACATCCGTAGGATAAGATATCTGAAGTACTTCACCGCCAAGGAAAAACGGACTGATCAATTGTTGCCGCGGTGGGATCATCTCCATTCTCCACGTCTCTTCCGCGATCGGGGGAATCGAGATCAGATCGTGCTTCTTTAAAAACTCAACAGACTCATCGTACAATTTAAGCATCGCTTCAGGCTGATGACCAGGCGGTACGTAGGATTGTTTAACTTTCTCCTGCGCCTTTTTCCAGTCATCGCCGAAACCCATCTCTCTCGATGCCTTTAATAATTCAGCATCGCACCACGCGAACTCTTTGTTTGCAATGGCAATCAAGTCATCTGGCGTGTAGGGGATAAGTTCAAACTTTAGTAGGCGTAATAGTTCGTCGTTGCCTATAGGGTTGCCGATTATTCCGCTGCCATCATCCTTCGGTAGGGTGGAAGCATCCACCTTTGTTTTGAGAAGCTCACTATAGTTTGTTAATGCGCTATCCAATTGATTATAAGGCTTGCTCACCCACCATGTGAATTCTGGATCATATCCTTTGTAGAACTCAAAAAAACTTTTCAACGCGGTTCGGTGTCCGTTAACTATTCCGATCGCGCGCCTCGACAGCGTCCGCGTCATATTTGGTTCCTTGTCAATTTTTATAGATGCTTCCTTTACAGATTTAAGGATACCATTGAGTTTACCTGCTACTTCCGGACTGTCGAGATGAGTGCCGCGCCGTCGTTGTTTTTCCAGCGGGTATATTGCGTCGCCAAATGACACAAACCTGTTTACAGACCCATACTCCTTTTCCTCCTGCGAAAGCAATGCAAGCTCATTCTCAAGATTTCTTCGGAACAGAATATAGTCCACCCTTCCTCCGGTGGACATGTTTTCAAACACCAGCTCTTCAAGTCGTTGAAGATAATCTTTATAAAATGCAGTAAGGCGTTGGCGACGTTCAGGCGAGTTCGGCACAAAGTAAAAACGTTTAAGGCTGCCTTCGTCTTGGCGGAACTGTATTATCAGAGGCGCAACCTCCGTTACCTGCATGGCTACAGATGCGGGGATTGGCTGGCAGTAGACCGCGATGAAAGTGGATGCACAACAAAAAGCAGTTAATAAGTAGAATTGTGGCAAACGATTTAAGTGGAATGTGGTCATAGATTAGGGAAAGGTTCCCTAAAATACGTTACAACAGTGATATTAAAACCTTCAAGCACTATTTATTCTGATATACTTCCCTCCACCCACCACCGTCTACCTGCGCATCGTCATTGAGATGGGTATTTGGAATATTTTCCGCTGCAAACGGTTTCATAATGCTGGTTTGTTTGTGTTACATTCTGGACATTTTTATCTTTGTCCTACCTGAACCTCGCCGTTGAGTTTCCTATGCTCAACCACTCAGCACACACATTCACAAATCGCGAAATCACAAAATCACCAAATCACCAAATGATATGGACCTCTCCCTTATCATCAAGATCTCCGTTATTTTGATCCTCGTCGGTGGTACTCTATATATACACCTCCGCGGAAAAGTACGTTACTCTTTTTTCCGGCAGCTATTCGACCATTCAACATTTATGGCTCCCATTAACGCCATAATGTATGTCTTTTCATCGGTGCCGAAGACTCCCTATTTGCCGGTCAATACGATACCCTCGCTTCAACAAATTAGGTCCAATTGGGAAATAATTAAGGCGGAAGCGCTTTCACTTGAACAGAATCAGCTTATCAAAGGCACAAATAAGTATAATGACATCGGATTCAATTCCTTCTTCAGAAGAGGATGGAAGCGTTTTTATTTGAAATGGTATAATAACTTTCATCCTTCAGCGCTGGAATATTGTCCGAAGACCATAGATCTTTTGAGATCAATGCCGAATATTAAGGCCGCCATGTTCGTGGTGTTGCCTTCCGGAAGTTTTCTTCCTGTACACCGTGACCCCTATGCGGGATCGCTAAGGTATCACCTTGGACTAATTACGCCGAACTCCGACGATTGCAAGATAATCGTGGACGGTCAGCAGTATTCCTGGCGCGATGGGCAGGATGTGCTATTTGACGAGACGTATATTCATTACGCCGAGAACAATACCGATAAAGACAGGCTGATCTTTTTCTGTGATGTTGAGCGTCCCATGAAATCGCGCTTCGGTCGATGGTTGAATAGTTTTTTTAGCTGGTTGATACTTTCTTCCGCAGAATCACCCAACATGCCCACGGATAGGACCGGCGGTCTCAACAAGATCTTTGGGTTTGTCTACCAGATTCGAATTCTAGGGAAGAAGTTAAAGGAATATAATAGGACGCTCTACTATGCCACAAAGTATGTACTGTTTTTACTTATTATTTACCTTGTTTTCTTCTAGTACTCTCGCCCATGCCCCAACTCATAACTCATAACTCATAACTCATAACTCATATCTAAACCCATATACAGCAAGTTTACCTTGCATAAAATCCAAATCCTCTGATCGCCTGAACCCGATTGCTTCGTACATCGTCCAGGCAGTTTGCATTGCCTTTGTTGTGTGAATGATCATTTGCCGGATGTTGCTGTTTTGCCTAGCCTTATCAATGCACGCAAGTGTTAGCAGCTTTCCAATCCCCTGGCTGCGTGCCAGCGGGTCGACAGCAAGGAGACGGAATCCTGCAGAATTTTTTTCTTGTGTGGCAATGCCACCTGACCCGTAGTTCTTCATGTCGCCGAAATATACAACTGCACCGGCGATCTTGTCTTGTGGTGATACCGCCACGAGAATTTCTATTTCCTCTTTTTGGGTAAGCTCGCCAACGTTGCGAAGCATTTTAAAATACATTGGTTGATCTGCTTCTTTCGGAAACCCGTCCAGCTGAGAATATGCCAATACCATCAGCTCACCAATCTCAGAATATTCATCCGCCCGTGCATTCCTGACGGTAAATGATTTTGTCATATTGTTAGCTGAGTTTTCTTGCGTCATCTGCCTCCCGACACATTTACTAGTGCGCCCGTAATATAAGAAGCTTCATCTGACAATAGCCAGAGTATCGTCCTTGCAACTTCTTCTGGTTCGCCCACCCTTTTCATCGGTATTAATTCTTTTAACCTTTCCGGGCGGTCTGCATCTCCTGCTTTTCGATGAATTTCGGTTTTTATAATTCCTGGCCGGACGGCATTGACCCGGATATTTTCTTCTGCCACCTCTTTAGAGAGCCCAATGGTCATGGTATCAATCGCGCCTTTCGTCGATGCATAATCTATGTACTCAAACGGCGATCCGTGCTGTGATGCCATCGATGATACGTTGATGATCACACCGCCAAAACCATTGGTTTTTGTGGACATTCGTTTAATTGCCTCCCTTGCGCAGAGGAAGCTTCCGATTACATTCACTGAAAACATTCTTTGAAGTCGTTCCGCCGACATCTGCGAAAGTCTTTGTTGCGGTTGTATTATGATACCCGCATTATTCACGAGAGCGGTAATGATTCCAACTTGTTCATCAACGGCCTGGAACAGTCCTTCAACCTGGCGTTCATCAGACACATCAGCCTGAAATGCAATTGCTTTCCCTCCATTATTTCTTATGTCGACGACAATCTTTTCCGCTGCCGTCTTATTTTGCAAGTAGTTTATGCACACGACATAACCCTGCTGTGCTGCGAGATTAGCAGTGCAGGCGCCAATACCGTCGCTGCCACCAGTTATCAATAAAACTTTTCTCATCAGGGAATTAACAAAAAAATTGTTTCAGGCGAAGGTTATTCTTCTTTCTTTTTCAGGAACTCATCCGTGAAATGTTCAGTATGTTTTGGCTTTGAGAATTTGTCGGCATTGAATTCTTTTGACTTTCCCTTCGGTATAGACAGAGACCGCCACTTGTTACCACAGATCATCTTACCGATAAAAAGAATCTGTCCAATGTGATGCGGATAGTGAGCAAGTTGCCGGTTTATGGCATCCACCACTGTTTGGCCCTGGTTTCGTATAAAGACCTGCTTATTCAGATCTGCTTCAGTGAGTTGATTGAGCGCCGCGAATACACAATTCCATCCTTCATTCCAGTTCTTCATAATTTGATCGCGCGAATTGATATCATCCCGATAGCTATCGGGATCAAATTCCGCGTCGCGGTTTCTCCATTCCTTTTCACCATCAGTTGTGAGAAAATCCGTCCACCTCGACAGCATATTTCCCCAAAGATGTTTTACGATGGTTGCTATGCTGTTGCTTTCTTCATTGAATTGCCAGAATAACTTATCTTCCGGCACTTGTTCCATCGCCTTCTCTCCGAGCATCTTATAATACTCGAACTGCCTTTTGACACTTTCGAGATAGTTGTTCATGTTGTCTATTATCCGTTAAATCTTTAATGGGTTAATCGTTAATATGGTAAAATATTCCTTCTGCTATGCCGTACTTTTTCTTTCAAAATAGTTCGAAGGATGCTGCCGCGATATGATAAACTCCTTCACTGCTGCTCAGATTTGATCAATGACGCAAGATTGTCTTCCATTCCGTGCATCTCAGTGATGAGCCCATTTTCGACCTTGAAAATAAAGATGCCTTTATAAGTGACCTTTTTGCCAGTGGGTTTTACGTTCATATACGTATTCAAGTGTGTACCTGTGTACTTCAGTTTACTGGTCACATATTGCCCTGAGGCAAAAATGATTTCTACTTCATGTTTATAATCGGGAAACCCAGAATAGACTTCTTTGACGAGGGGTTTTAGTTGTTCAAAAATCACCGGTTGTTCAGAACTCCCGAAATAAAGAGCAAAATCTTTAGCGACGACTTTGTCCAGCGCGGCAGTATCCTGACTATCGAGAAATGCATAGAAATTCTTCACGACTTCTATATTCCGGTTTTCAAGGCTGTCCTGGGCTTGGAGCTTCTGTAGCTCGTTGTTTGACCCGGGGTCTTTACAAGCGATCAGGGAAATACCGACTGAAGCGAGTATGAAAGCACTTATATTTTTCATATTTTTTATAGCGAAGCCAAAATCCAAAATTCGATCACACTCAGCCCGACCAATACTATACACGTTGCCAAAAAAGTTATTCCCGCTTTTTTTAAATGTAATTTATTTTTCCTCGTCACGCCCGACACCAACAGTACGATTGTTACAACTATGCCGAATGATGCGAGTCCAAACTTCAGTAACGTACCGAAGGCCATTAATTCGCCCTTGTTCATGAGTTATGGCGTTGTCGTGAAATGGAATTGATAGTCAAAAGCCTCTGATATTTTATTCATTTATTCTTACCGACCCAGAACATACATCTCCCTGGTAGGTTCCTTTCAACCACAACTTTAGTGTTGTTATCCTCTCATTTGTCATTTCGGTCAGAAAATCATTTACACACATCGTGTAAACGCTTCCGTATTCGCCGCCCTCAGGGAATTTTGCTTTGAGTTCCGCTGCCCTGAATTTTATCCAGAGGTCCTGAGACTCTTTTATGTTCTTTATGAATTCTACGTCCGATTTGTAAACCGTCAATACCTTGCTAAACACCTGATTCAACTCACCCTCGACCAGCTTGTATTCTTTTATAGCTGCCTTGGTCTCTTCGTCTTGCGAGGGTAGTTTGTCCTGAGTTTGAGCCATTGCCATAATAGTTTGAATCAATAGAATCGACAATAAAAATAGCCTGAATTGTTTCATGTGTTTTATAATTTGCATTGAGGTCGCTATGGGGATGATTGCCGCTATTCTTTGGAAGGCTTAGCTCCGGGAAGTCTTCCCTTCAACCATGTCATTTGTCCGCGATGATTCGATTCATGTTCGCACACATGAAACCATTTCCAATAAGTATTCACTTGCCTTTCTTTTGACCATTCAGGATCTATTGCCAGCAACCACTTGTCATCCTTTTTCTTGAATTCGTCCAGTGTCTTTTGTCTCACCTCGGCAAGTATATTGAGGTAGTAATTCACATCGTGTCCCTTTATTTTTTGTCTGCCTTCATCTCCAAGTTCCATCGGTGCGTTCCAGGTCGTTTTTTCAACTTCGGTGAATTCTTGGCGGCCTTCAAATGTGTTGATCTGATAAAATTTTTCAACCGCCGCGAGATGTAATGCTAAGGCACCAATAGTGTTTGCACCCGGATCGTGCAGATGATCCAGCTGTTCCATACTCAAACCATTTAGCGTATTTATGATCGTCCTCCGGTTGTAATTTAACATCGAAACAAGGGTTCCAAGTTGGGGAGTGTATCCTTCCATAGGCCCAACGACCAGGGGATCTTTTGCGGATAGGAATGTTGTTTCTTCATCGGTAGTAAAACCTGACAAACCGATTATTCCATAGGCAGCCAATGCGGATCTTTTGAAAAAATCGCGCCTGATGAGATGAGATGACAAGATTTTCATATTGTTTGTATTTAGGTCTTTTAATTGGAATGGAAGATAATAGCCCAAGTGAATTTAAGAATAAATTGTCATTCGGCGTGACGTCCCGCGATTCAGAATCATCGGCGTTTATTGTACGTGTAATGTATCGAGAATATATTCTTGCCCGTTGTAGTTGTCCTGGAAGAATCTGAAGAAAATATCACCTTTTTGCTTTGCCTCGAAGTAATAGTTTGTCTCCAGTGTTGGGATGTTGTCCGGACATATTTGGGCCTTTGGATACTTAGCGTAGAATCTAACCGTGATGACGTTCCCATTCTCCACGGCTTCGTGCTTTAAATACTCCCCGCAGCCATTAAACACTACATGATAGACCTTGATTGCAATTGTTTCCCCAACGTTACAGTTAGCTGGGAGGTTCGCTTCAATGATTGGCGAAATCGATACAGTATCTGAAAGCTGATCACAAGAACAAATGGTCATCAGTATAAGAAAAGAAACTGACCGCATCATCATCGTCATGCATTTACGCTTCGAGCTCATCCAAATATACGCATATGCGAAGATCTTTGAGGCTGCAGCTATAATAAGCCCGGGAGCTGGCGATAATACTAATTTTCGGAAGGGCTGGGGAAGTTCCGCTGCTATCGAATTCGTTTATATATCGACGTCACGGGAAACCCTCCGACAGTTAGTAGATTGTTTTGAATCGACACTGTCCAATTTTCACCATCGCTTAACTCAAGCTCATAGGTTTTTGAACTATCATCTCCTACAACCGACTTGATGGTAAAGGGTCCTGAAAGGGTTATCTTGCCGCGTTCTTTAAGCTCAATGAGTGTCCCTGTAATTCGCAAAATCTTGTAGTCCGTGAAACTTGAATAAAAACACCCTGCAAATCCGCCACACGAGGATTGCCAGGTCCATGCCCCTTCGAGGTTTGTTGTTTCTGGCACTTCATCTTCACACGAAACAAGCGCGACACTTAGAATAAATACGAGTGACAAAAACCGACACTTCATTGTTTGCTATTTGTTATTAGACCCTAAGGAATTAATTAAAGTTGGTGGTCGATCGCGATTTATTTTAATTCTAACAATTAACGCGTCATCAGAGCCATCAGATAGTATAGAACGGATGGGCACAACAAACAACCCAATCCAGTGTAGAAAGTTGCAGTCATTGCACCATAAGGCACGAGCTTTGGATCTGTGGCTGCCAGCCCGGCCGTTACCCCACTCGTAGTTCCCATTAAACCACCATATGCCATGGCAGTCTGTGGGTTGTTTAGTCCAATTGTTTTGGCAAGAGGCGGTGTAGCAATGGTGACGAGGATTGATTTAAGGACACCTGCCGCGATGCTGATAGCAATGATGTGTGACTCGGCTCCAATTGCCGCCCCTGTTACCGGACCAACTATGAATGTGCATGCTCCGGCACCAATCGTAGTAATACTCTTAGCGTCAGTATATCCAAATGCAAATGCGAATGCTGCACCTAAAAGAAATGTGCCCACCACTCCAATGGACAAAGACAATAATCCAATAAGCCCTGATTTTTTAACCTCGTCAAAACTTGCACCCATCGCAGTTGACACTACTGCAAAGTCGCGGAACATGGCACCACCCATAATCCCGAAACCCGAGAAAATACTAATGTCTGCAATGCCTTTGCTTCCTTTCGCTATTCGTCCGCCGATGTAGGCCAGAAGGAGACCCATGAAGATGGCGAGCGCTGAATCTGGAATTTTCTTTTTCAATAGTCGATTTGAAATCAAAGAGGAAAACAACATAATGATTGCCACCATGAGAAAGGCTACTACCAATCCGTTCTGAACAAAGAATCTTTCGAGCCAGTTACTCATTGCTTTTTACCTTTTGCGCCATGGATACGTGCTAGTAAGGGGACTATAAAAAACATTGCCGCTGTTGGAATGGTACCTGCCACGATAGCTATAAACCCTCCGGAAAAAGCAGCCGTTACATTTTGAGTAGCTGACATAGCAACGATTACCGGTATGTACATCGCGGTCCAAAATAAGACGCCTTGTTGGGTGGCAAGCGGTAACAAATTCTTGCTTGACAGCTTGTCGTTTGTGAGTATCAGGAGGATCATGGCGAACGCAACGCCACCAATATTGGCGTCAATGCCGATTATCCTACCGAGTGTCTCACCTAATAATTGACCTGCTAAAAAGCAGGCTGCTAAGATTCCGACTCCGTATATGGTCATACTTTATGAGATTACACAAAAAGTTTTTTCAATTCACTTTTCACCACTTTTCCCATCGCATTTCGTGGAAAATCGGAAAGCACTAAAAATTTCCTTGGGACCTTGTACTTCGAAAGTCGCTCACGAATCCATTCGGCCAGGGCGCCTTCGTCAACAGCGCCATCGGTTACCAACGCTGCGGCTACTTGCTCACCCCATTCCTGGTCCGGCAGTCCCACTACACTTGCATCTTTCACGCGTGGATATTGTCTCAAAGCTTCTTCGATTTCGAGCGCAGAAATTTTATACCCGCCTGACTTAATGATGTCTTGCGATTTTCGTCCAAGTATTTTGTAATACCCGTCGGCATCAGTCTCAGCAACATCGCCGGTGCGAAACCAGCCATCAGGTGTAAATGAAGCAGATGTTTCATTTGGACGTTGCCAATACTCTATAAAAACATTGTTGCCTTTCACTTGAACTTCTCCCGCCTCGCCGGTAACTGGTTTGTCATTATCATCACATAGTCTCACCTGAACTCCGGGCAACGGTAGGCCCACGAATCCAGCTTTCCGTTCACCTCGGTAGGGATTGCTGAGTCCCATTCCAATCTCGGTCATACCGTAGCGTTCCAGAAGCCGGTGCCCACTTATCGTATACCACTTCTCCATGACGTTAACGGGTAGCGCAGCGGATCCACACACCATTAGCCGGAAAGTCGACAAGGTTTTTTTTATTTGTATCTGTTCTTCCACACTCATAGATTCCCAAAAAGCCATCAGTTTGAAATAGATTGTGGGAACAGCCATAAATACATTAACCTGGCGGCATTTAAAAATTTTAAAAACTTCTTCTGCAGTGAAATTGGGGATGAACTCGCATCGCGCACCTACCCACAACGAACATCCTATTATATTGATAATCCCATGAACATGATGCAACGGTAGTACACTCAGTGTATGATCACGACTGTTCCATTCCCAGGCTTTCACCAATGTCGTGATCTGAGCTTCAATATTTTGATGTGTTGTCACAACACCTTTAGGCAGGCTGGTTGTTCCGCTCGTGTATAGTATCATCGCTCTTCGTGACGGATGCACATCTGGTAGAATGGTCCGCTTGATTCCCGGTTTATTATCCAACGAGATTAGCAGCACACCCAACTGCTTGCATAGAGGGGCCACGGTGTCACTATACTTAGGAGACACGACCAGGATCGTAGCTTGTGTATCCTCCAGCGTAAATTGTATTGAAGCCAATGGTGCTTCGAGATAAATAGGTACGGCCACGCCGCCGGCACGCCAGATAGCCCATTGAGATCTCACGTAGTCAAACCCAGGTATGATAAGGAAGGCAACGCGGGCCTCAGCGAGATCAGTTTCTCCAGCCAACAACTCGGCGGCCAGATCCTCTGAGCTGTTTAATAATTCTGCATAGGTAAATGTCCTATCAGTTTGCTGGATAGCCGGATTATTGCCGTGCTGTAGTGCTTGTTGAAAAAGGGCCAACATGCATCCAAGTTAAATGAATAGAAAATAAATAATTGTGACGAGCACAAAATCTTTATTTCGAAATGCCTGGTTTAAAGCCGATCTCATCCCGATTTGTTTTCAATTCTGTAAAATGTCGTAGGCTTTCCGTTGATTGCCTCTTCCTTGGTTTTGATCATACCGAGCCGTTCGGCGACTTTGTGAGACGATTTATTAGGTGTATCACAACTTGCATAAAGGTAATTGAATCCCAGTGTGTCGAAACTATAACGGATTATTTCACGCGATGCTTCTGCAGCAATGCCTTTGCCAACGTAGTCAGGCAAAAGAGCGTAGAGCAGTTGAGGTCTTGGTTCGGCAAAGAATTCCCATAAACCGACCATACCTGCAATAGATTGAGATGAAGTATCGTGAATTAACCACAGTCCGTAGCCATTATGCTTGAAACTTTCGATGCTCCGCAATAAGATAGCATGAATTTGATGCGTGTCCAGAACTTCATCATCAAAGAGATATTTCCGCACGTATTCATTGGTGACGATGGTCGACAACTGTGAGAAGTCGTTCTCAGTCGTCATTGTTAGTCTAAGCCGATCGGTGTGAAGATTCAAGGACGTTAAGCATTTTAGATGAAAGATCCTTCACGGGCTATTGATTCTCGCAATTGATTAGCCACTGTATTCCAAATCGATCGGTGACAATTCCAAAATACGCGCCCCAGAAGGTCGCTTCCAATGGCATCTTTACTTGACCACCTTTTGAAAGTCCATTAAACAGTCGCTCGGCTTCGGTTTTGTCATTCAGATTAATTGAAAGTGAAATGTTACTTCCGACGATCACTTCCTTGCCACTTACATCAGGATTGTCGCATCCCATCAACATGGTATCGTTGATAGGCAATGATACGTGCATGATTTTGTTGTCATTGCCAGGTTGGAATGCCTGACTATCGGCCGCGGGGACATCTTTAAAACGGCCCAGGTATTGAAACTCTCCGCCGAAAACAGATCTATACAAGTTGAAAGCCTCTTCGCAATTACCGTTGAAGGTAATGTAGGGATATACTTTTGTCATTGAGGTATTGGTTAAGATGCAGAAGTTTTGTTTAGTCGAGGTGTGGCGGCACACTCACTCTATTTAAATATACACACAACGGTCATACCAATCCATGTATTTAGGAGAACCAATAAAAAGTTGTTGATGAATAGTGGATCGCTGACGAAAAAACTTCAATAATCAACAAAACCTTTAGCAACAATCAAGTGATTTTTGGCTAGCCTCCCTGAGTGTTGCTTGTTGATTGTTGAGTATTGAGTATTGAGTTGCGCCGGAAATATCTTATAAAAAGACAATCAATTAGTTTGCACAGTAAATCGGAATTACGCGCTACTCGCCTCCAATGCCATCCTGTGGTGTCTCAATTTCGCGCTTGAGGAACTTCTTCAAACAT
>Ga0075428_100006188_pt1 | contig 13315 bp, 13 predicted proteins | sample RhiMetdeltSRZDD2_FD_75291 | JGI IMG/M metagenome (GOLD analysis project Ga0075428, IMG submission 75291) | Populus rhizosphere microbial communities from Tennessee, USA - Rhizosphere MetaG P. deltoides SRZDD2 | ecosystem: Host-associated > Plants > Roots > Rhizosphere > Soil | place: USA...
ATTGAAAATTTATTCATATCAGTTCATTTATTTTTTATTTCTTCTATGAATTTTGTTATGTTCCCATTCCAAAAACACTTGAAATATCTGCCATTTTGAATTTGATGATCGCAAGTCTTATACCCATATAAAAAATGTGAACATTCCGGGCAAAGGCTTGCTATCTTAGAACTGTCCCGATAATATTCGTATTTGCATTCATCACAAGTATTGATGTGATCATTTAGCTCTTTTTCCACTCTGAATATTTCGTTTCTTCCAGTACGTCAGTCGGGCTTTCAAAATGGATATTATACCCGTCCGGGTCTGTTAATTGCACATCCCACAGATTATTTCCAACAAATGGTTCCTGCGGAGAAAGGCCTGCTGCCAAAAACTCTTGATATAATGCTAATGCATCATTGCACATAAAACATACGGAAACACCTTGTCCTAATTTTTCTTTTGGTTTAAATCCTTCACGATATTCCTGTAACATGATGGCAACACCTTCTCGTTCCAGCCAACACCATTCGATCCGTCCGTTTGGTTTCCAATCGATCTTTATTTCAAATCCTAAACCTCTTACATAAAAATCAAGTGACCGGTCAATAGTTGAAACCATGAAGAATGGTACTGCTTGTTTTAGATTTGATTCATTCATTTTGTATAATGCATTAAATTTTAAGACCGAAGTTGCTGAACAAAATTCGGGAAATTACTTCTGTTGTTCTTATCACCACCTACCGGTTTATTATTAATGAATTTTTTATTACCGGATTTTTATATTTTCTGTAAAGGGAAAAACATGCTATTGAAAGTAAGGATCCGAAAATCGCGATCAGTTTCACTACCCCAAGCGAAGCAAATATCAAAACTATACCTGCGATTGAGTGATAACGTTCGCCAGTAACATCATATTCATTCCCGGATTCAATGCCAATGGCGATAATTAATGACCATAAAAATATGATTACGATTATCACAATTGCTATTAGCGGTGCTTTTATTGCTTGAATTTTAGATTGCTTTATAATATAATAATTGGCTCCGGGTATATTCTCTTTAAAGAACTCAAATACTTCACTTCTTTGTTTGTCATTTTCAATTCTCAAATGCTCTGTATCACCACGAAATATGACTTCTATATACTTTTTATTTTCTTGCTGATTAATTTGAGAAATATAGCGCAAGGGGATTCCCAAAAATGCGGGGTACGAAATATTTTTTGTTTTTAGATCAAGAATGTATTTATCAATGTCATCTATCCGGGGATTTGCTTTATAAATAGTGTCATTTACAAAAGCAATGATTTTATCATCATTTTTTTGAGTACTTGTCCAAAATTTCATTGTCAAATCATGATTGTCATAAAAAATTGAAGCCAACTTTTAAATATACACAACTAACATACTTGAACCTAAATGCCAGCACGTAAAAAAAATGATATTAAAAAGTTTTATTATACTGTGCTGCCTGTCCGGGCTTAGGCAAAGTTTTTAAAATAAATTCCCGCAGATCATTCGTGCTGGTTTCCAGATCAGGTTTACGCAAGTACATCATATGTCCGCTCCGGTAGCCTTTAAAACTTATGCGCTGTTTCATTTTCCCGCCCGGATCCAATTGCCACATATTATACTTGGCATTGAAATAATCGCAAGCGCCATCAAAGTATCCACTTTGGACCATCACATGCATGAACGGATTTTCCGCCATAGCAAGACGAAGATTTTCTCCTGTGCGGTCCCCGGTACGATCCCATGGTGATACAGGTCCGAACATATAATATTTAAGATCAGTTTTATAATTCAAATGATCACGCAGATAGTGATTCATAGCAGGTGAGAAGGCATGATTCCAGGCGATGAGTTCAGCATTATAATCAACCGTATCACCCGCATCCTGTTTACTGATGCCCAGATAACGACTATCCAATCTTCCTACTGTGTATCCCTTATCACGCAACAATTCTTTCCAGAAGAATTGCGCAGGTATAAACAGGTTTCGTTGCAGGATCACTTTTTCGTTTATGCCGGAATAGCGGCTCATTTTTGAAGCAATGACTTTGCGTTTATCATCTTCCAAAGATCCGCCCCGTGTTATTGCAGGTATCAATTCACTGAGGGTGAATTCTTCTACTTCAGGTAATACATCCGCGAGATCTTTTTTTTGAAGATCTGCAGGCAACATTTTATGATACCACGCAGTAGCTGCATAATAAGGTAATCGCGATGCCATGTCTACGGGACCGGTTCTTTCAATGCCTAGAATCGTTGGTGATACCAGGACCACGCCATTTAAAAACATCCATTGGCGGTTTTGCAATTCCAAAGCAAGACCTGATACACGGTTGGTGCCATAACTTTCTCCAATTAAATATTTCGGAGATGTCCAGCGACTGTACCTGGTCACAAAAGTGCTAAGCCATTCGGCGAGATATTTAATATCAGCATTTACACCAAAGAATTTTGCAGGTGGGGCATTACCGGTAATGCGGGAATAACCAGTGTTCACCGGATCGACAAATACGATATCCGCCATATCAACAAGAGTGTGCGGATTTTCTTTTACACCATAAGGCTGGACAGGATAACCTTCATCATCTATATTTACCAGCCTGGGGCCGGTATAGCCCATCTCCATCCATACGGAAGAAGTGCCTGGACCTCCATTAAATGAAATGATCAATGGCCTTGTGCTTCGGTCTTTCACATCCGAACGCTCATAGTAAGTAAAGAATACACCAGCGATCACTTTGCCCGAATCGCTATAAACTGGTAATGTCCCGGCAATTGCTTTATAGGGAATCTTTACTCCTTTCACGGTTACAGTGTGTTCGGTTGTTACAGTTTGATCGGGATTTAATGTTTGCCCGGTTTGAGCAAACGAATATGTGATCAATAAGACAAAAACAAAGAGAGTAGATAGTTTTTTCATCGCAGTTTAATTTCTATACTGAAGATAAGAAATGAGAAGGAGATAGGTATATCATATTGTGTCACTGCATAAAATCAGGACAAAAAATAAATCTTCTTTCAACTATTGAGCATTAAAGTCATTAAGTTGTTATTGCAACAAAGCCTGTACTGTATCACTCGTTCTCTGCTGCAGCAATGTTTTTCTTCCGGCAGAAAGTTTTTCGTAAATGTCTTTTGTATAATGCCTGATTGTAAGTAAGGTCAGGTCTTTTGTTACATTGATATCAAAGAATTCAGAAGCCGCTAAAGCCAGCTTTTCAATCTTATCTTTTCTATCATCCAATACACAGATCATGCTGATAGCAGCATTTTGAGTAAGGTTAGGCTTTATTTTTAGCTTTTCAAAAAGATGAAAGAGATCAGCGATAGGTTTTTCCTCAACAAAAGAAAAATCTTTTGAGCTCAGCTCGATCATCACCTGGTTGTCTTTTACAACAATGATCGGTGGCAATCCTTTTAAAGATTTATCATGAATGACCGTCCCTGGTAGTGCAGGATCTAAAAAACATTTTACATAAAGCGGAATGCCTTTATTCTGTAAGGGCTTTATCGTTTTTGGATGAATAACCTGCGCACCATAATAAGCCATTTCAATTACTTCATTATAATTCAATTCATGAATCTCAACTGCATCAGGAAATTGCTTGGGATCGGCATTCATAACGCAGTTCACATCTTTCCAGATAGTTTGATTCTTTGCATTTAAAAGATTGGCAAAAACTGCAGCCGAATAATCACTGCCTTCCCTTCCAAGTGTTGTGCTTTCATTTTCATCTGTTGACCCGATGAACCCTTGCGTAAGAACGATAGTATGATCATTAAACAATTTAACAATTTGATCATCAACATTTCGCTTCGTGATCTCCCAATCAATAGCGGCGTCGCGAAAGTTGTCATCGGTTCTGAAAATATCTCTTACATCGATCCATTTGTTGTTGATCCCGATCTCATTGAGATAATGGCTGACAATACAGGTGGAAAGCAATTCGCCAATGCATACAACCTGGTCATAATAATAATCGTAATCTCTTACTGGTTTATCATGCAAAAGCCATTCAGCTTCCGTAAAGAAATTATTCATTTGTTCTTCACAATCCAGCGCATTAGCAACAAGGAGATATTTTGCTGTATTGAGATGTTGTTGTTTTACTTGCTGAAATAATTGGAGTGCTTCATCTTTTTTACCTTCGTAAAATGCATTCACCACTTTTTCGAGGGCATTCGTGGTTTTGCCCATGGCTGAAATAACAACGAGAAGCTTTTCATTTGGGTACTGTTTCAGAATGTCTCCGACATTTTTAACTCTCTCTACGCTATTGACAGATGCCCCGCCAAACTTAAAAACCTGCATTCATTTACAATTTTAGCTGCCAAAGATAGCAATGCTTTAGTTTTAATGAATCTTAAAGTAAACATGGGTAATATCTCATTTTTTTTGTTTTTTAAACCACAGAGTCACAGTGACACAAGGGAACACAAAGCATATTCGGTGAACCGCTGTGTTCTTTGTGCCTCCGTGGTTATTCTTGAATTCATAATTGAAATGATGTATTACCTAAATCACAATCTAAAAACCGAATTCCCTTACTTTTGTTAACACTAATTTGCTTTATGATCATAAACAGACAAGTCCTCACATTAGATGAATTTACCATTCAGCAATACAGAAATTACCCGGGGGCTACTGGCGAATTGAGTAGTCTTTTACGGGACATTGGTCTTGCTGCCAAGCGAGTAAATGTGGAAGTGAATAAAGCGGGCCTGGTAGATATACTTGGTGATGCCGGTTTGGTGAATGTTCAGGGTGAAGAAGTGAAAAAGCTTGATGTGTATGCCAACGATCAGTTTACAGGTGCATTAAAACATGGCATCAGTTGCGCAGGTATTGCAAGTGAAGAGCTTGATGACATAATTGTGTTCGATGATGAAGTGAGTAATAATTCGAAGTATGTATGCATGTATGATCCGTTGGATGGTAGCGCAAATATCGATGTGAACGTTTCTATCGGGACCATCTTTGCCGTTTTTCGTCGTGTTACTCCAAAAGGCTCGCCATGTGGTATGGAAGATTTTTTACAGAAAGGAACTAATATGGTTGCCGCCGGTTATGTTATCTATGGATCAAGCACAATGCTGGTGTATGCAACAAGACGTGGTGTAAATGGATTTACATTGGATCCTTCAATTGGTGAATTCACATTGAGTCATCCTGATATTAAATGCCCGGACTCCGGAAAAATTTATTCAGTTAATCATGGTCATTTTTGGCGGTATGATGAAGGGGTAAGAAATTATATTCATAAGTGCCAGAAAAAAACAAAAGGGGATGGCGGACCTTATACACAACGTTATATTGGAAGCATGGTGGCAGATGTTCATCGCAATCTTATAAAAGGCGGAATCTTTATGTACCCGGGAACAACTGATAAGCCGAAAGGTAAACTCAGGTTGCTTTATGAGTGCAATCCATTTGCTTTTATTGTTGAGCTTGCCGGTGGCATAGCAACGAATGGTAAGGAAAAGATACTAGATGTGCAGCCAACAGAACTGCATCAACGGACACCCTTGTTTATTGGAAGTAAAAAGATGATGGAGGAGCTGGAGGCATGTTTAGAACCATGATTTATTGGATTATAAAATGATTAATAGGAAAAAATGGAAGGGGTTGTTGAATTAATAGAATATGATGAAAGGTACCATGCGGATTTTAAAAGGATAAATCTTGAATGGTTAGATAAATACAATCTTACCGAGAGTCATGACCTGATGGTTTTAAATGATCCGAAGGGAACCATACTTGATCGCGGTGGTTTTATATGGCTGGCAAAGGCTGGTGATAAGATCGTTGGTTCTGCCGCGTTGATGAATGAAGGACATGGTATATTTGAACTCGCAAAAATGAGTGTAACAAAAGACTGGCAGGGGAAAGGGATCAGCAAAATTCTGATTGAAACTTGTTTGCAGAAGGCAAAAGAAATAGGAGTGAAGAAGCTGACACTTTTTTCTAATCATCAACTGCAAACTGCTTTGAAGCTCTACGAGAAGTATGGATTTAAAAATGTAGAAGTAAAAGATTCGCCTTTTGAAACCGCTGATGTAAAAATGGAGCTTGAATTTTAATAATGGTAATTGAACCACATAGAAACATAGGATCATAAGCACACATAGTCTATGTGATCTCTATTGTTTTCTATTGTGCCTATGTGGTAAATATTTGCATATATTATTTTTTAGAATGAAAGAAACAATCATAAAAGTAAAGGGACTTGTAAAGAAATACGGCGATTTTGAAGCGGTGAAAGGGATCAGCTTTGATGTGCGGGAAGGTGAGATATTCGGATTGCTTGGACCAAACGGCGCCGGTAAATCAACAACATTAGAAATTATTGAAACACTTCGCGAAAAAACAAGTGGTGAGGTTTGGGTAAATGGGTTCAATCTAGATAAACAACCCGAGGAAATAAAAAAGATCATCGGTGTACAGCTACAAACCAGCGGGTATTATCCAAATTTAAAATTAATTGAACTGATAGAATTATTCAATGGACTTTATAACCGAAAGGTGGATCCAATGAGTTTACTGGAAATGGTGAACTTAAAAGACAAGGCAAATGCAAAAGTGAAAGAATTGAGCGGCGGTCAAAAGCAACGGTTTTCTGTCGCGACAACGCTTATCAATGATCCTACAATTGTTTTTCTTGATGAGCCAACTACCGGGCTTGATCCGCAGGCGAGGAGAAACCTTTGGGAGCTGGTGAGAAATATTCGCGATAAAGGAACAACAGTCATCATGACGACACATTATATGGATGAAGCCGAAGTACTTTGTGATCGTGTGGCCATTATTGATTCAGGCAAAATAATTGCAATGGAAACACCTGATCGTCTTATTGATAATCTCGTGTCTTCAGGCTTTGAAAGACCACGAGAAGTAAAAAAGGCGAATCTGGAAGATGTGTTTATCAAGTTGACCGGACATTCGCTTAGAGAAGAATGAGAAAATGTGAAAATATGCAAATGTGCAAATGGGGTTTCATTTTCAAATTTTCGAATTATTAAATTTGCTAATTAATAAACTATGGCTACAGTCGTTGAAAAAAATTTAAGCTATCCGATCGGTCAATATGAACCGAAGCCATTTTCCATCAATCAGAAAGTGGAATGGATGGCGGATATAAAATTTTTGCCGCTTCAGTTGGAGAATGCAGTTTTGAATCTTGATGAAAGCCAGCTGCATACTCCTTATCGTGAAGGTGGGTGGACAGTACAACAGGTAGTACATCACGTTGCCGATAGTCATATGAATGCTTATATCCGGTTTAAAGTTGGATTAACAGAAGACAATCCCACGATCAAGCCTTACAATGAAAAACTTTGGGCTGAATTCAGCGATGTACAAAAATTGCCGATCAATATTTCACTCACTTTATTGCATGCACTTCATCTGCGCTGGTATGAAACGTTGAAGTATGTGACCGATGAGGAATGGAATAATCATACCGTCTTTCATCCGGAACATAAAAAGACCATGCGACTGTGGTATTTATTAGGAATGTATTCCTGGCATGGGAGACATCATGTTGCGCATATTACTTCTCTTCGTGAGAGGATGAAGTGGTAAAAAAATCACAAGATCCAAAATTCAAGAAACAAATAAAATTCAAATGAGGAAATTAAGGTTGGGCTCATTCGATAAGAATGCTTAGGTTATTTTTAAATTTCTTATTTGTTTGACTATTGGAGCTTGGTTCTTGGAATTTAAATTATGAAATGGAAAACGCTTTCTTCAGAATATCTCTTCACTGATCTTTGGTTTAAGGTTCGTAAAGACATTTGCGAAGCGCCAGGCGGGAAGATCATCAATCCTTATTATGTTTATGAGTTCCCGGAGTGGGCAACAGCTTTTGCATTGACGGAGGATAATAAAGTGATAATGGTTCGGCAGTATCGCCACCCGGTAGAAGAAGTGATCATCGAATTGCCCGGTGGATGTGTAGATGATGCTGATAAGGATTTTCAAACGGCGATCGCAAGAGAACTGCTGGAAGAAACCGGTTACACATTTAATTTTTATGAGTCATTAGGAAAAATCTCAGCTAATCCCTCAACAAATACAAACTGGATGCATATGTTTTTGGCAAGAGGAGGAAAGAAAGTGAGGGAACAGCAATTAGATCATAACGAAGAAATAATTGTTGAGCTTTATTCGATTGATGAAGTTAAGAATTTACTACATGAAAATAAGATCGTCCAGGCCATGCATGTCACCTGTATTTTATATGCATTAGAAAAAATGGGCGAGCTATCATATTAGAATTTATGACGGAAAATAGCATTGAAAGGAAGCTCCCCTTTCTTTTTCACCCTCGGCAAGAATAAAACCGCCATGCATTTCCATAATTTTTTTGCAGATGGCGAGGCCCATTCCCGAACCTTTATGTTTACCCTGGCTTGGTATCTGATAGAAAAGTTCAAACATTTTATCCATTTCTTCCTGCTGAAAACCTAAGCCATTATCAGAAATAATAACAACAGTATAAGGAGTATTGTCCGCAGCCCTTGGTCGTTCATTCAATTCATCATCATGAGAATAATTGATTTTGATAATTGGCTCAACATGATTCTTGAATTTGATCGCATTATCAAGGAGATTTGTGATGAGGTGTGAGAAGAGCAGCGGGTCAGCCTGCAATGATGGCAATTCGGTTGTCTTAATTATTGCCTGGGCATCTTCGATTTTTCCTTTCATACCAGCTATTACATTTTCGATGATCTTATTGGGATCGATTAGCTGTTTATTTATTCCAATATTATATAATTGAAGATAATTATTGATATCATTGGTAAGCAACCCTAATCTTTGTACTCCCGATTGTGCTCTTCTTAGATTGGCCCGGCTGGAGTCTGATAAAATACGGGCATCATGTGTGACGATCGCTTCAAGATGTATATAAATATGCCGAAGGGTTTCGCTATAATTATTACCGGTAATGGTGTTAAAATTTTTCAATTCATTATTGAGGGAATTAAGTTCTTTGTTCATTGCAAACAAAGATTTATTTAACTCCATTATTTTCTCTTCCGACCAATGCGCTTTGGTGATATCCACATCCACACCGAGCATTTTCTCGATTTCTCCATTTTCATTTTTTAACGGAGCGGCTTTTGCTTTTAAGATCTTTACCGTGCCGTTAAAATTTATACGAAGTGTTTCTTCAAAAGGTTCAAATTTTCTTTCTATGGCGTCTACTACTTTTTGTGCGATGGCCCGATCTTGTTCTGTAGAGTAATCAACATACACACCGGGTACAACAGGATTTCCTTTTTTCATGTCAAATAACCGGTACATCCCATCACTCCACAAAAACCTTTTGGTATTTATATCGTATTCCCAACTACCTGCCTGGGCAAGTTCTTCTGTTTGCTTTAAAATATTATGCTGTGCTTCCAGCTCTTTTTCTACTTTCTTTCGCGGAGTAATATCTTCGGAGCTTACCACGATACCGTCTCCCACGCTGACTGCAGTAATCCGGAACCATTTATCGGATTTATCATTTTTCTCGTGTAGTTCAAAATCCTGAACTTCGTTTTCTTCGAGAGCTTTTATATACCTGGTAAAAACTTCTTTTTCTGTAAATCCGGGGACTAATTCACTATACTTCTTGCCGATCATCTCGCTGCAACCGGTATAATCAATGGCTTTATTGTTTGCAAAAACACATTCAAAATCTATGACCTTTTGCGAATCATTACTGATAGGTTTTAAATAGCTGATACCTGTTAAAGAGGCGTCGATAACAGATTGTAAAAGGTTTTTACTTCTTGCTGTCTCATATTCACCTGCATAACCCTGGTCGGGATTCGTTATGGATATTGATCCCTTTTTTTTCTTTGACGTCACTATTAAAATGCCCCGTTTTTTCGAAATGATCCTATCATTCGAAGTCCTCTCCTGAAATATTGATTACTGCCTTGCTGATTGAAATTAAAATATTGACAAATTCTACTCTCAGAATCGAGTAGAACGGATATTACGCAAAAACACACTGAGGTGGTAGTAGTAAAGGTAACAAAGCTTGCGCATATCAATTGATTTAATTGCAGCCCTGAGGTTTACACATTGTCTTTGAAACAGTTTATGAATGATTTCTTTAGAAGTTGAAGCTTTTTCCCATTTGAATGCTATATAAGCGTGGTTAATTATGTAATATTTACCTCACCCACTAAAAACACACTACCACATACAAGAATCAGATCATCTTTATGAGCTCTTGCTTTTGCTATCGTAATTGCGCTATTTACATCAGGACAAATTTCACCTTTTAAATTTTGACTTTTGGCTTTTAACCTTAAAACATCTGCCGGTAATGCTCTTGGTATTTGTGCTTGTGTAAAATAATAATGAGCCGTGTGGGGAAGAAGCGACAACACTTTATCGATCTCTTTATCTTTTACCAAACCAATAACGATGTGTAACTCATGATGCGTGGTTAATTCAATTTGCTGAACGATCTGTTTTATTCCATCTTCATTATGCCCGACATCTAAAACAATAGTAGGATGTTCATGTATTATTTCCCAACGGCCATGCAAGCCTGTAAGCTTTTTTGTTTTTTGTAAACCCGAATGAATATCTTTTTCATCAATCCTATAGTTCATGCCATTTAAAACGGAACAAGCCTCAAGTACAGTCAGTAAATTTTTGCTTTGATAAATTCCGGGCAGATCGAGATGGAATTTTTTATGATCAGTTTTTCCTATTTCTTCTACTTCAACAATTAATTCATGTTTTTTCCATTCCCAGCTGAGTACATTTCTGGATTGCTTTGCATAATGGATTTCCGCCTGTTTTTCTAAAGCGATCTTTTCAAAAACTGGGTTTGTCACTGCTAACGTTTCACCCATTATGACCGGAACATTTTCTTTGATGATGCCTGCTTTTTCAAAAGCGATTTTCTCTAATGAATCGCCGAGAATATTCATGTGATCCCAGCCGATATTGGTAATGACAGATAGTTCAGGTGTAATAATGTTGGTGCTGTCAAACCTCCCGCCAAGACCAACCTCAACAATCGCGACATCAACTTTTTCTTTCGCAAAATAATCAAATGCCATTGCTACTGTTATCTCAAAAAAACTGGGTTCTATTTCTTCGACCAGCGGTTTTATTTTTTCAGTGAAATCAATTATAAATTTTTCACAGATCTCATCCCCGTTCACTTTAATTCTTTCCCTGAAATCTTTTAAGTGTGGTGAAGTATAAAGTCCCGTTTTGTATCCGGCAGTTTGCAAAATCGCAGCGAGCATATGACTTACCGAACCTTTCCCATTTGTACCGGCGATATGTATGCTTTTAAATTTAAGATGAGGATCTCCGAGATGCTTACAAAGAGTAATTGTATTGGTAAGATCTTTTTTAAATGCAGCTGTACCGATACGGCTAAACATGGGTAACCGGGAAAAAAGATATTCGATTGTTTGCTGGTAATTCACGGATTGGGTTTTTTCATAAAAGCAATTTTGATGATCGCAAAAATAATTCCTGCGCCTCCTATAAATGAACCAATTGTTATTAGTTCATCGCCCATAGGCCAATGCCTGACCTTAAATAATGCTCCAATGAAGCGAATGAAAAAACCTAAAAGTAAGATCACTAATGGCCATTTTAAAAACCAAACTCCGCTCATAAGTTACTTATTGGGGTATTAATGATTGATAAAGTTGATAATTCTCTTCATCAAAACAAACAAAATATACTTTGCTTATCATATTATTTTTTTTCAGAAATTCAGTGACGGTGTTAATTGCAATGTCAGCAGCTTCTTTTTTAGGATAACCATAAATTCCAGTGCTGATGTTTGGGAATGCAATGGAAGATAAATTACGTTCAACAGCCAGTTTCAAACTATTTTGATAGCAAGCAGCCAATAATTCCGGCTCATTCTTTTTACCGCCATTCCAAACCGGCCCAACGGTATGTATCACAAATTTTGCAGCAAGATTTCCACCGGTCGTTATCACGGCTTCCCCTGTTTTGCAACCACCTTGGTTTGCAACTATCATTTTGCATTCTTCAAGTATTCCAGGCCCGCCTGCGCGATGAATGGCACCATCAACACCACCGCCACCCATCAGGCTTGTGTTAGCAGCATTCACAATGACGTCTGCTTTGATTTTAGTAATATCTCCTTTTATTAATTCTATTTTATTCATAGATAATTGAACAAAAATAGAAATGACATGTCAAAAAACGGAAATGATTTGTTTACCTCACCCATCATTACCTCACCCCATCATCATTCTTTTTCCAGAAGAGTCTTCTGCCCCTCTCCTTAAGAAGAGGGGTGGGTGACATTTCAATTTTCTGGGAAGTTCAAGGGATGAGGTGTCAGGGTAAACAAAAATGCCATCCTGCAAAAACAAGATGGCATCTCATACGTAATCTTAAGACTTATCCGCCAGTGCGAATATTAAATTCATATACGACGGTTGATTCCTCGCCGGTTCTATTAAAACGATTTCTTCTTAGCCAATCCCTGATAATATCCTTTGCCTGGCCATCGCTCATTAGCGAACCTCTTACAGTTCTTACAAGAGTACCTACACCGTCAGCTGATACTTTAATTTCAGCCTCTACCTTTCCAGAAATATTTTCACCTGCGTCAAGCTTACCCGAAGTCACAATTGTTCTGCTTCCACTAACCCTTCTTGGGCCTGTACCAGTACCGACACCGGTTCCATTACCACCACCAGAACCTCCACCCGTATTACCACCATAACCCGGCCCTTTTCCAACCCCTGTTCCTGTTCCATTACCACCGGCAATATCATACTTGTCGGCAGTGCCACCACCTGTTCCGGTGCCAGTAAGTGTTTTACCAGCCACCGCTTTTGGTTTTGGAGGAGCCGGAGTTTCTATTACTTGTTTGGGAACTGTTTTTGTAACGGAGGTATTGGGTACAACTTTAGGCGCTTCAGGTTTTGGATTTGGTGGTTTAGTTGCGGCTGGCGCCTCCTCATCTTTATCATTTGTTTCAAAATCTTTTGAGTCCTCTTTAACACCTGGCACTACAGCCGGTTTTGCAATTCCTTTTGGCTCCGGCGCCTTTACTGTATTACCGCCACCACCGCCACCGCCTCTTCTCACCATAGGCGGTTCTTCAAGCTGTACTTCGACATACATATCCTGTGTAGGAAATTCAATAGTTGGTAACGGCCACTTCAAAAAGATAAAAGTTAAAAGCATGGCAAGGGCAACACCACCGGTAATAAGCCCTGCCCGCTTGTTCTTTTCTTTTTCAAAACTTTGCATCATAGCGGTATAGTAATTCATACAAAAGTAACTGGGTGAGTTTTTG
>Ga0075428_100006190_pt1 | contig 13314 bp, 12 predicted proteins | sample RhiMetdeltSRZDD2_FD_75291 | JGI IMG/M metagenome (GOLD analysis project Ga0075428, IMG submission 75291) | Populus rhizosphere microbial communities from Tennessee, USA - Rhizosphere MetaG P. deltoides SRZDD2 | ecosystem: Host-associated > Plants > Roots > Rhizosphere > Soil | place: USA...
GCGGGCATTGATGGGCATGTCTTTCTCCTGCCCATCAGAGTCGCCATCAGCTGAAAGGTGACAACATCACGCTTCGGACTGCCCGCAGTAGCTGAGGCGCCTCGACCGGCTTCGCGCAGTAGCCGTCGAAGCCGGCCGACAGTGCCCGTCGGCGATCCTGCGGACGAGCATAGGCGCTGACGGCAATCGCCGGCAGTGTGGGATGAGACGCGCGAACCCGCCGGATCAGCTCGTAGCCGTCGATATCCGGCATGGCGATATCGGCGATCAGCAGGTTGGCTTCGACATCGGTCAACACGCCGAGCGCCGATTCGGCGCTGTCGCACTGCACGACGCGCGCGCCATGACGTTCGAACAACGCCGCGAGCAGCTCGCACGAGTCCCGTTGATCGTCCACGACGAGGACCGTCAGGCCGTGCATGCGAAACTCTTCGTCGAGCTCCACGGGCAGAGACACGCGGGCTGCGGCCTCGTCAGATCCGTCGACTGACACCGGCAGTCGAATGTACACCGTTGTGCCCAGCCCGGGCCCGGCGCTCGTCGCGCGAATCTCGCCGTCGTGTTGCTCGATCAGGTGGCGAGCGATCGCGAGTCCGAGGCCGAGGCCGCCGTGACGGCGAATCGCGCGGCTGTCCGCCTGCCGAAAGCGATCGAAGACATAGGGCAGGAACTCGGGCGCGATGCCGGCACCGGAGTCCTGCACCTCGATGATGATGGCATCGTCCTGATACGCGCAGCGCACGTCGATGCGTCCGCCGCCGGGAGTGAACTTCACGGCGTTCGATAACACGTTGCCGAGCACCTGATGGAGCCGTTTGGCGTCGCCGTCGATGACCGGGAGATCGGCCGGAATGGTTTTGACTAACTCGATGTTCTTGCCCTGCGCGGCCGGCATCATCCCGCTGACGACGGTGTCGATGAGCGGAGCGACCAGTACCGGTGCGTGCTCGATCTCGAGCTTCCCGCTGATGATGCGGGACACGTCGAGGATGTCTTCGATCAGGCGCGCTTGCAGGTTCGTGTTGCGCCCGATGACATCGATCGCGTGACGAAGCCGTTCCGGAGACACGATCCCTGTCTGGAGCATCTGCACCCAGCCGAGGATGGCGTTCAGTGGCGTGCGCAGCTCGTGCGACAAGGTCGCGAGAAAGTCATCCTTGAGCCGGCTGGCTTCTTCCGCGGCGGCCTCGCTGCGACGGGCCTGCGCCTCGGCGCGCGTACGCTCGACCGCGAACGCGACCTGCCAGGCGATGAGGCTGACCAACTGCAATTCGTTCGTGCTCAGCGCATGCGGTTCGTCGTAATACAGCATGAACTTGCCGATGACACGGCCGAGGCTGACGAGCGGAATAAACGCCATCGCGGCGATCCGTTCTGATTCGATCGTCGGCAGGAACGCGGCGAGCGACGGCTCGAGCGTGACGTCTGGCACCACGAGCGGTTCGGGATTGGGCGTGTCAGGCCGCCATGGCGAATGGCCTTCGACGGCGCAGCGATATTCAGCGGAGATACCTCGCCACGCCGCAAAGCGCATGACGCCCTCGCTGTCGTACAGCAGAATGGACGAGCGAGAAAGACCAAGACCGTCGGCGAGCGCCTGAAGCGCAATGTCGCAGATCTCCTCGACCGTTCGCGTTTGGCTTATGGCGCGCGTCAGCGTCAGACACACGGCCATCGGCGGAGCCGTGGTCATCATGGCTGTGTTCCCCTCTGGCTCGTCAAGTCGAATGGGCAGGCTCAATGCATAGACAAGGCCACGGCTCAGAACCAAACCGTCCGATCCGTGAATCCGCCCCGTGTCTGGCGATTCCCGACCTGAACCGGCGCTGTGGGGGTGTGTCGCCGGTTACCATCTCGGCGGTCTCTGTTGCTCAGACGTTCCAACGAGTTCCACAGAGGTAACGTGCGTCCGTACCACCGCCGAGTCGGGGTAAAGAGGCCAGGGGCAACGGGTATAATGTCCTGTTCGCACTCAACTCGACCCAGACGGAGAGGTACCGAAGTGGTCGTAACGGGGGCGCCTCGAAAGCGTCTTGTCGGGTAACCGGCACGTGGGTTCGAATCCCACCCTCTCCGCCAGCCTTCGCTCGCCTGCGGCGAGCTTCGGCTGGGCAAGCCAGCGAGCCGCGCACGCGAAGGCTGTCCCGCCGTAGCGCGACGCGCGAAGGCGGACTAACCGCCCGTCGCTAGCGGCACCGAATCCCACTTACCTTCTTCAAACAACCCGGCCCCGCCGCCTCACACGGCACGAATGTGGCAATCACAGCTCGGCTTGCCCGCTTGAGTTCGGCGCTTCGCCTGCAGTCAGGTTGAGCGTAAGAAAGTCAGATTGTGAATTCCGACCTCTCCGTCGATACGCTCGACACGCAGGCGCTCGATGCCTTGCCCGTGGCGATCTGCGTCACCGATCGCGACGGTCGCCTCGTTCGTTTCAATCAACGCGCGGTTGACTTGTGGGGCCGCCCTCCCACCTCGGCGGATGTGCAGCGCGGCCCCGCCGCGCAGGCGATTCGCACCGGGCAGACCGTTCGCGATGTCGCCGTTGTTGTCGACCGGCATGCCGGTACGCCGCTGACGACCCGCGTCACCGCGACGCCGATCACCGACGCGAACGGACTGACAACGGCTGCGGTGAGCACGTTCGTCGAAAACGCGGTCGATGCGGACGCCGCACTCCAGCGCGCACGCCTGGCCGCGATTGTCGTGTCGTCGGACGATGCGATTCTCAGTAAAACGCTGGATGGCATCATCGAGTCCTGGAACATCGGTGCCGAGCGAGTGTTCGGCTATACAGCCGACGAGGCCATCGGGCAGCACATCTCAATCCTGGTTCCACCCGATCGGCTTGACGAAGAAGCCGAGGTGCTCGCGCGTCTCCGGCGCGGCGAGAAGATCGACCATTTCGAGACGGTACGCCGTGCGAAGGACGGACGACTCGTCGATGTCTCCATGGCCGTGTCTCCGATCAAGGGCGCGGACGGACGGATTGCGGGTGCCTCGAACGTCGCGCGCGACATCACGGAGCGCCGCCTCGCCGATGAAGCGCTGGCGCGCAGCCGCCGCCGGTACCAACGCATCTTCGAATCCGCAGGAGTGTCGATCTGGGACGAGGACTTCACCGCGGTGCGGGCCGCGCTCGATGATCTGCGCGCATCTGGCGTCCGCGACTTCGCCGCATACTTTGTCCAGTATCCCGAGGAAGTCGAACGCTACATCGGTCTGGTCCGCGTCGTCGACGTCAACGAGACGACGCTGCGCATGTTCGGCGCCATCGATAAGCGTGCACTGCTCTCTTCGCTGAACACGGTCTTCACGCCTGAGACGCGCGACGTCTTCATGCAGGAGCTGGTCGCGCTCGCCGAAGGACACACCGCGTTTGAGGCCGAATCGGTCTTGCGGACACTGCACGGCGATCGCGTCGACGTGCTGGTGAGCATCACGTTCCCGGTCGCCGGAGAACCGGCCGACAGCGTGCTCGTCACGCTCACCGACATCACGCTGCAGAAGCTCGCCGAGCAAGCGCGTCGTGACAGCGAGGCGCTCTTCCACGAGATGGCTGATACGGCCCCCGCGATGCTGTGGGTCAGCGATCTCACCGGCGCATGGACGTTCTTGAGCCGGCAATGGTACGAGCTCACCGGTCAGGAGCCGGAAAAGGCACTCGGCCTGGGCTGGTTGCACGTACTGCATCCCGACGATCGCGACAGCGCCGCCGACGCGGTGTTCGAAGCCACCGATCAGCGGCGTCCGTTTCACTTCGAGTGCCGGCTCTCGCAGCCCGACGAGGGCGAACCACGCTGGACGATCATCGCCGGCCAGCCGCGTCTCGGTCGCGACGACGAGTTCCTCGGATTCGTCGGCAGCGCCATCGACATCACCGAACGGCGCAAAGCCGAGGAGGCGGTCATTGAAGAAGTCCACACCCGCGAGACGCTGTCGCGTGTTGGCGCAGCGCTCGCTTCAGAGCTCGATCCCGACACACTGATTCAGTCGGCGATCGATGCCGCGACGGCGTTGACGTCGGCGCAGTGGGGCATGTTCTTCTTCACTGTCGTCGACGGCAGTGGCAATACGCACGAGCATCAGGCGGTGTCAGGGCTGCCGGCGGACGCGTTTCCCGGCGACCCGGACGCGGCCACCCGGAGGCATCGCCGTCCAGCGATCCTGCGCATCGACGATCTGCTGTTGGGCGAGTCTGAGGCGGGCGAGGTCGATCGCCGAGGGCTGCCACACGATGTCCTGGTCCGCAGCTATCTGTCCGTGCCCGTCGTGTCGCGGACCGGCGACGTGCGTGGCGGCGTGTCCTTCGGCCACACACGTGCCGGTGTGTTTCGGCCCAAGCATGAGCAGCTGGCCAGCGGGATCGCGGCGTGGGCGGCGCTGGCGCTCGACAACGCCAGCCTCTACAAGGAAGCGCAGGAAGCCAACCGCGCGAAGGACGAGTTCATCGCGACGCTGTCGCACGAGCTGCGCACGCCACTGAATGCCATGCTCGGCTGGGCGCATATGCTGCGCTCGAACGTGCTGCCGCCAGAAACGCAGCGGCGCGCGCTCGAAACGCTCGAACGCAATGTCCGCACACAGGCGCAGCTCGTCGACGATCTGCTCGACGTCTCGCGCATCGTCGCCGGCAAGCTGCACATCAAGGGTGACGAGGTCGATCTCGCGACCGTGGTCACGACCGCGGCGGACACCGTCCGTCCGGCCACCGTGGCCAAGGGCCTCTCGTTCCGCGTCATCGTCGATCCCGATCAGCAGGTGATCGTCATGGGCGACGCCGATCGGCTGCGCCAGGTACTTTGGAACCTGCTCAGCAACGCGGTGAAGTTCACGCCCAAGGGCGGCCGAGTCGAGATCGAGCTGCGCACGACTGACACGAGCGCGTCGGTGGTCGTCACCGACACCGGTCAAGGCATTCGTCACGACTTCCTGCACCATGTCTTCGAGCGTTTCCGTCAGGCCGACAGCACTGCGTCGCGGAGGCATGGCGGTCTGGGACTGGGGTTGGCGATCGTGCGCCACCTGACGGAAGCGCATGGCGGCTCCGTCGCCGCCGAGAGTCCAGGTGAGGGGCTCGGCGCCACATTGACCGTCCATCTGCCGGTTCGCGAAGTGCGCACGCGTCCGACGACAGGTCAGAGCGTCGAGCCGCGAGGAACGGCGCTGTCCGGCCTGCGCGTGCTGCTCGTGGACGACGAGGCCGACACGCGCGATGTGCTGCGCGTGCTGCTTGAAGTGCAAGGCGCAACTGTGACGGCGGCCTCGTCGGCCGGCGAGGCGCTCGACCTGCTGCGGCGGCATCCGACCGACGTCCTGCTCGCGGACATCGGGATGCCAGAGCAGGACGGGTACGCCCTGATCGAGGCCGTGCGAGCGCTGCCGACCTCCGAGGCGATTGTTCCGGCAGTGGCGGTGACCGCCTACGTCAGCTCGCGCGATCGGGCGCGCGCGTTCAAAGCCGGCTACGGCTGGCACGTGGCCAAGCCAGTCGATCCGGATCAACTCATCGCGGTCGTCACGGCTGCGTCACAGAGCCATCCGTCATCGCAGCCGTCATAAGCTGTCGCGCGCGCACCCCCTCAGGGTGCTAGACAGGGCCCGGAAGGAACTGAAGGGCGCCCGCTTCAATCGCCATGGATACCGTTTCTGGGGACTGTGTGTCGAGAAGTTGGTCATCGACGTGCACCGCGGTTGAGCCGCGAATCTCGACGCGGCGCGCATGACGCGGCGGCATCGACAACGGCCGCTCGCCGCCGCTGATGCGATGGGCGAGGTACTCGTCGAGCACGCGGCGATGCTGCTCCGTCGCGATGACCACTGAGAACAGTCCGTCGGTGGGAACCGCCTCGTCCGACAGCACGAGATTCGGTCCGATCGACGGGATGTTCAGCACCTCCACGAGGAGGAAGTCGCCGATCTCCTCCTGGCCGTCAATCACGATCGTCCATCGCTGGGGCTCGAGACTCGCGAGCACGTCGCGAAATGTCGCGACGGCATCCTCCGGCTTGACCGTGGGCGAACCTTCGGTCGCGTTCTCCTCGAGCGCCTTCGCGGCCGAGATGCCTGCTGGAATCAATCCCGCGCCGACCGACTCGAAGAAGATGCGCTGGCCCCACTCGGCGCGTGCGAAGCCGATGTCGAGCGCTTGCGGCCTGGTACGCCCCCACGCTTCGACGAGCGTGTCCAGCGGGCCGTCGCTGCTCAGACTCTTCGCGATGTTGTTCGCGGTGCCGAGCGGTAGGATGGCGAGCGGCAGCTTATGTCCGGCGAGCACGCGCGCGGCCGTGGCCACGGTGCCGTCACCGCCCGCGGCGACCGCCAGATCGGCGTGGCTGGCGAGAATGCGCTCGACGCGATGCTCCTTGTCCACGACCTGCACGAGATGATGACCGTGCCGCTCGAATAAGGCGGTGATTTCATCGACCGAGCTGCCGTCGCCCGCGTCCTCGTTGTGAAAGAGTACGACCCGCACATGAACCTCAGCGTTCTGCGATTCAAGTTTCGATCCGCACGGCACAAGCAGGCGCTGCCGCACGCGGCGGCCGATTCTTTGCAACCCGAGTGGAGATGCGAATCCTCGTCTCGAACGACGATGGCGTGTACAGCCCAGGTATTCGCGTCCTGGCCGAAGTGGCCACCGAATACGGCGAGGTGCGCATCGTCGCGCCGGATGTGGAGCGCTCGTCCGCGGGCCACGCGATCACGCACTCCCACCCGCTGTCCTATCGGCGAACGACGATTCGAGGGCTGACTGCGTATCGCGTGAACGGAACCCCTGCCGATTGCGTGTCGTTGGGTGCCAATCAATGGGGCAAGGTCGATCTCGTCCTGTCGGGATTGAACATCGGGCTTAATCTGGGGAATTCGATCTGGCATTCAGGAACCCTTGCCGCCGCGCGGCAGGCGGCCCTGCTCGGCATACGCGGCATCGCGTTGAGCGCACCCGCTGGAGCCGAGCCCGACTTCGAGCCATACAAGCCGTGGGTGCGGCGCGTGCTCGACACCTTGCTCGGGGAGCGGAGTCTGTCCCTCGTGAACGTCAATATTCCACGCGAGCCGCGGGGGTTGGTGTGGACCCGCGCGTCAGTGCGTCGCTACGACGGCCGAATCGTGCCGACGCAGGATCCACAAGGACGCGAGCTGTTCTGGTTCACGGTCACGCCGATCGAAGGCGCTGACGAAGGCACCGATCGATGGGCGATGGAGCGCAGCTGGATTTCCCTGACACCGCTGCGGCTGGATCTCACCGACGAGCAGCAGCTTGGCGTGATGCGCCTCCGTCATCCGCTCGACGAGTCGATCGCGTCTGCCGTGTCGCCGCCGACGACATCACCCGAGGCGGAGAAGACGGTCCGCGATGATGAAGCCGCGCATGCGATGACCAAGACCGTGGACGAGCCCGCGGTCACTCAGCCAGCGACCCCCAAGGTCATGTAGGGGCGACGCACGCGTCGCCCTACTCAGTCTTACGCTTTGACGAAGGTCGTGATCTTCCGGCGGGTGCGCTCTTTCAGCGAGCACTCGCGCAGTTGGTCGGCGAGCGCTTCGAGGTTGGGAACGCCCGTGATGATCACCGTCGAGAGGTCGGGATCCGACGAGCGCAGGTGCAGCATCGAGTAGCCAAGCACGCGCATCCCGAACGGTCGGTGGATGTCGAAGTCATCAATGCGAAACAGCTCCACACTGGCCTTGATCGTCGAGAACAGCCCAGTCTCGATCTGAATGCGCTGCGTCGTCAGCGTGTAGACCACGGATTTGCTTTTCGCCCAGTAGACGAGCCAGGCGATCCCGATCGTGATTACCACGAGCGCCCATTGACCGAGCGAGGAGATCACCGCAGGATTGCCGGTGAACAACAACCGTTCGACCTCGTCCTCTTTCGCGCTCTCGTACTCGCCGAGATCCGTGTTGCAGAAGCGGCACTTGATTGCAGCGGCCTTGATCGTTTCGCCGCAGACCGGACACGGCTTGCTGTCGTCGCTCACATCGCCTCCCTCCACGCAACTACCAACCACCAACCACCAACCAGATTGTGCCGATCCGAGCACGGTACTTGCAAATTCGCGCGGGAGTGGAGGAGGTGTCCATGGCGAAGTACGGAAGAGGCGCATCGAAAACGGTGAAGTCGGCGATGCGTCGCCGCAAGCGAGGCACGCTGAAGAGCGGTTCGGGCCGCAAGGTCACGAGCCGCACGCAGGCGATTGCCATTGGCTTGAACGAAGCGAGGGAAAAGGGCGCCAAGGTGCCGTCGCGAAAGCGGAGCCGGAAGCGGACCGCCCGCAAGCGGAGTACGTCTCGTCGATCGGCCAGCCGGTAGTTCGCGAATTGCCGCTCGCCATCTGCATGGTGCGGCAATCCGGCCGCGTCAGGCGGGTTTTGCGACGCGCGCCGTTGAAGGACTCTCCCCGCGGCGCGCGTCCCTTTTTCGGGGCGTTCAGTGCGTCGACGTGGCGGAATGGACGCCGCGATTGACGGTCTCGGCCTGCTTGAGATGCGCCTCCACCGTTGGCAGAACCTTGCCGGCCCATGCCTTCAGATCCGGATCGGCGCCCGACTGCGACTCCTTGCGCACATCAGCCGCGACTTTGCGGTGACCGTCAACCATCGCCTGCATGTATTCGCGGTCGAACCCGGCGCCGCTCAGTTTCGAGAGCCGGTCCGAGAGCTTCTTGTGCTCGGCGTCGATCGCGGTCGGCAGCGTGATGTTCTTGGTGCCAGCCACGCCCTTGAGCTCATCGAGCGCTTTGCTGTGGTCGTCCACCATCATCTGCGCGAACTTCTTGACGTCATCCGACATCGCCTTCTGCAGCGCGAGCTTGCCGAGGTCGACCTCCGCCATGTTGGCCTGAGCGGCTTTGATGGCGAATGCGCTATCGCTCGCTGCGGGGTGTGATGACGATTGGTTCGGCTTCGTGGAGGACTTCTGCGACCCAGTCGAAGACTGCTGCGCCCCAGATGCGGTCGCGAGCGCCACAACGATCAGCATCGCGAGTGAAAGTTTCATGTTGGTTGCTCCCTTTACTGGTCCTACCCGCCTGGTCGCAAGCGGCATGCCCGGGAGAACGCGGCTCATCCAACGAGAGCGGCCGGCAATTTGCTCATTCCATCGGGCAGAGTTCGTGATGGCCGAACCCAAGAAGCCGAGGCTGAGTTCGCCGCGTGCCTCAATGAGCGCGATTCGCCGTCAGGCAGAGGTGTGCCGGCGCTGCGACCTCTGGAAGCACGCCACGCAGACGGTGTTCGGAGAAGGCCCGAACGGCGCCCGCATCATGCTCATCGGCGAGCAGCCGGGCGATGCTGAAGATCTCGAAGGCAAACCGTTCGTCGGTCCAGCCGGCCAGTTGCTGCGTCACGCGCTCGAGGATGCCGGCATCGATCTCCGCGATGTGTATCTCACCAACGTGGTGAAGCACTTCAAGTGGGAGCCGCGCGGCAAGCGGAGGATTCACAAGAAGCCGCGCCACAGCGAAGTCCAGGCGTGCCGCGTCTGGCTCGATGCCGAGATTGCGAATGTCAAGCCGCGGGCGATCGTCGCGCTTGGCGCCACGGCGGCCCAGGCGGTGATCGGGCCCGACGCCAAGGTGACACGCGATCGGACGAAACCCTTTCCGTCACCCCTCGCGCCGCTCGTCACGCTCACCGTGCATCCCTCGTCGATCCTGCGCGCGCCGGATTCCGACACGCGCGCCGCCGAGCGCGAACATTTCGTGGACGACCTGCGCAGCATCGTACTCAGCCTCGCTGCGCAGGACGACTTGCGCAGCATTGCTGCCCGCGTCAAACCTTGATGGAGTGACTGCCGATGCGCACACATCTCACGCCCCTCGTCAGCGTCTTTGCCCTCGCTTTTGTGAGCCTGGCGTCGGCGCAGCTTCCGCCGCAGCCGCCGCAAAGTCCGCGACCGACGTCTCTCCAGCGGCCGACGGTGCGCGGATCGGAAGGCCTCGTCACACTTGAAGGCTGTCTGGTCCGTGAAGCCGATGTCGAGGGCCGCCGGCCGAAAATTGCCGAGAGCGCCGGCGTGACTGGCGATTACGTGCTGACACGCGCGAAGGTGATCAAGGGCAGCGCGCCTGCGTCACTGACAGGCATGTACGACGTGGACGATATCGATCCCGGCCTGCTCGAATCATTCGCCGGCCAGCGCGTGCAGATTGATGGCTGGTTTGACGAGCTCGATCGTGCAGCGAATCCGGCTGGCCGCGGCCGCGCCGATGACGACCTCGTCGAGATTCGTGGCAGCGCCGTCCGCGCGATCGCGAAGGATTGTCAGGACTGAGGCGTCAACGCCGCCTCAATCTCGTCAATCGCACCTCGTCAATGGTCAATTCAGATGATCTGCCCCAGTCCTGCCGCTGTCTGCTGGAGCGATTCGGCCCGGGATCGACCCTGGCCGAGTGTCGCGGCGGTGACCTTGACGTTGCCGCCGAACTCGGTCATCGCCTTGAGTACGTCGGCGACCGCCCGTGACTGCTCGCGGGCGTTGGTCGAGATGTGCTGCGTGTTCTCGGTGGCTTTGCTGATCGCGTCGCGCACACCGATGAACGTCTGCACCGTCTGGTTCGCGGTGGTCACGCTCTCCGCGACTGTCTTGGTGCCGTCCTCGGTGGCCTTCACCGTGTCGCTGATCGTTTGCAGGATGCCGTTCACCAGCGTGTTGATCTTGCCGGCGGAGGTCTTCGTCTGATCGGCGAGCTTGCGGATCTCGGCCGCGACGACCGAGAAGCCGCGTCCCTGCTCGCCGGCACGCGCGGCCTCGACCGCGGCGTTGAGCGCCAGCAGGTTGGTCTGGCTCGCCACCTCGGTGACCATGTTGGTGATGCTGCCGATCTGCGACGCCTGCTCGTTCAGGTGAAACGTCATCTGCGCGATGGCGTTGACCTTCTCGTTCAGGCTGGTCATGCTGCGCAGCGTTTGGGTGACGGTGCGGGCGCCCTCATCGGCGAGCGTCAGCACCTGTCTGGCGCCGACGGCGAGATCGTTGGCCTGCTCGGCGGAATGGTTCGTCGATGCCGCGAGCTTTTCCATGGCGGCGGTCGTCTCATCAGCGGCCGCGGCCTGCTGTGCGGCGAGCCGCTGACGCTGGCTGACAGTTGCGGAGATGTCCTGGGCGGTTTTCGTGACCGAGTCGATTGTCGCTTCGATGACCCGTCCGGCCCAGACGCTCAGGGCTTTGGCCATGCCCAGCGACACCAGGATTCCGGCGATGACGCCAGCCGCGATCGCTCCCAGCGGGGATATCCCGCGGAAGACGACGACAGCCATCACGAGGCTGCCCACGATTACCGGCGCGAGGCTGGCAATCAGGCTGAAGTGCTTGAGTTTCAGTCCTTTCGGCATAGTGGTCACGCCTGCCACGAGCCTGGCGAAGGGCCTGACGAGGCCTCCCGCGCGGACGGCCGGGGGCGTTGCGCCACTCTTATCGGTTGCTCCCGCCGGCTTACGTAGTGGCCGGCGAGGTCAAAGGTCAAAAGGCAAAGGTCAAAGGTCAGGTCAGCTCCGAGGCCTTTGACGTTTGCCCTTTGCCTTTTGACCTTGCGGGCCTGCGGACCGCAGGTCCGCAGCTTCCCGCGCAATCATCACCTCAGTGGACTTGATGATCGCCAGCGCCTCGTCGCCGCGCCGCAGCTTCAGCTCCTGCACTGCGTCGCCGGTGATGACCGCGGTCAGGATCTGGTCGCCGATGCGCAGCCGCACTTGTGCGAGCAGACCATCGACGCGCACTTCTTCGACGAAGCCGCGCAGACGATTGCGCCCGCTGAGCGCCACGATCAACCCGGTCGCGCCAGGCTTGCGTCTCGCCGCCGGCGAGGACGGATTGCCGCGCGCGATCAGTCGCTCGATCTCGCCATCGGCGATTCGGTGATGCCCGCCCGCGGTCGTCGTCGTGCGAACGGTGCCGTTGTAGATCCACTGTTTCAACGTCGAGTAGCCGACGCCGAGACGCTGCGCCGCGGCGCGAACCGTCAGGAGTGCCATGGTGTGTCAGCCACGATGCGGCAGGAATACGTCTTGACGATCAGCCACAGGTGATCGCCAGGCTTCAGATGGAGTGACTCGACGCCGCTTGGCGTGAGATGCACGATGAAACGCGCCCCGGCGTCCACGATCGCGACCATCGTCGGGCCGTGTGCGCTCACGTCGATGAGGCGCCCGCGCAACACGTTGCGCGCGCTGAGGCCGCGCGGCTCCTCGTTGCCGACGAGGATGTCGCCGGCGCGAATGGCAATGCGGGTCGACGCGCCGACGGCAGAGGAATTCAACGGCACTTCGAGCTCCGTGGCCGTCTCCTTGATCCGGCACTCCATTGTCCCGGCGCGCTCGCGCCGTTCGACGACGGTCGCGTCGAAGACGTTTTCGAATCCGGCGAGATTCGCCAGGACGCTCTGCTCGGGCCGATCGAGGACCTCGTGAGGAGTGCCGCGGGCAATCACTCTGCCGGTGTCGATGACCACGGCCTGGTGACCGAGGGTGTAAACCTCGTGATGACTGTGTGTCACATAGAGCATGGGAATGCGGCGGACCTCGTTCGCGCGCAGCAGGTCGTCGATGATGCGCGAACGAATGGTCTGATCGAGCGCGGAGAGCGGCTCGTCGAGCAGCAAGAGTGACGGCTCGGTCACCAGGGCTCGGGCCAGCGCCGCGCGCTGGCGCTCCCCACCCGAGACCTGTGCCGGCGGGCGATCGAGAATCTCGGAAATGCGAAACGACTCCGCGATCGTCGAGACGCGCGCCTGCCGCTCGTCAGCGCCGAGTCGATTCAATCCGTATCCGATGTTGTCGCGCAACGACATGTGCGGAAAGAGTGCCGCCTGCTGAAACACATAGCCGACGTGGCGATCCTGCACCAGCACGTCGATGCCATCTTTCGCGTCGAAGAGGACGCGGTCACCGATGACGAGGCGTCCCTCATCGGGCCGAGTCAGTCCGGCGATGCAGCGAAGCAGGGTCGTCTTTCCCGAACCTGACGCGCCGAAGAGCATCGTGATGCCCGGCGGCGCGATCACTTCAACATCGAGCGTGAAGCCGGGCCCTAACCGCTTCGTCACATCGACGGCGAGCGTCATGCGATCGGGGCCGCTGCCCACGGTCTGCGCCGCAGTCCATAGACGGCCATCAACACCAGCATCGAGAACGCCAGGAGCACGAGTGCGGTCTGGTGTGCCTGCTGGTATTCGAGCGCCTGCACGTGGTCGTAGATCGAGATCGACACCGTCCGCGTGATGCCCGGCAGGTTGCCGCCGACCATGAGCACGACACCGAACTCGCCAACGGTGTGCGCGAAGCTCAGGACCAGGCCGGCGATGACGCCTT
>Ga0075428_100006192_pt1 | contig 13311 bp, 9 predicted proteins | sample RhiMetdeltSRZDD2_FD_75291 | JGI IMG/M metagenome (GOLD analysis project Ga0075428, IMG submission 75291) | Populus rhizosphere microbial communities from Tennessee, USA - Rhizosphere MetaG P. deltoides SRZDD2 | ecosystem: Host-associated > Plants > Roots > Rhizosphere > Soil | place: USA...
CCGCCGTCAACGTCGTCTTCCCGTGGTCCACGTGACCAATCGTCCCCACGTTCACGTGCGGCTTCGTCCGCTCGAACTTCCCCTTCGCCATGCGCCCTCGCTCTCCTCCGCCTGCGCCCGTCGGCGCCGCGCATCCCGCGTGCTGGAGCCCACGAGCGGGATCGAACCGCTGACCTCGTCCTTACCAAGGACGTGCTCTGCCAACTGAGCTACGTGGGCAACCCCTCTCGACCCGGATGGAGCGGGAAACGGGATTCGAACCCGCGACCCCGAGCTTGGAAGGCTCGTGCTCTAGCCAGCTGAGCTATTCCCGCTCGCGATGCCTCGAAACTCGCCTCGCCGCCGACTCCCTCGCATGCGCCGCTCCTTCGCGTCTCCGAAGCGACACCCGTCGGTGGTGGAGAGGGGAGGATTCGAACCTCCGAAGGCATAGCCAGCAGATTTACAGTCTGCCCCGTTTGACCGCTTCGGTACCTCTCCGCCCGGCTCGTGACCGTGAAGCGCAACCCCGCGCTCGAATGACACGTTCGCAGCGTCCCGCCGCTCCGCGCGCGGAAGCTGCGCCGTGAGAAGAATCGTTCGTTGTCAGGCCCGCCTCGCCCGAACGCCGCGCCCTCAGTACTTCCCGGTCTCCGACTCGCTCCCGACTCGCACACCGCCTGGAGCTGGCGATGGGACTCGAACCCGTAACCTGCTGATTACAAATCAGCTGCTCTACCAGTTGAGCTACGCCAGCCGGGGGAAGACCAAAGCCCGAGGACTATACGCGGCAGGTCACCCCTCAGCAACGCGCGCGTTCCCCGGGGACGGTGGATAGATAGGGCATGTCGCCCGGCCGCGCCAGCGGCCGCCGTCAGGCCGGCGCGCGATCGCGCCGGGCGAGCTCGAAGAGCACGACCGCCGCCGCGGTCGAGACGTTGAGCGACGCGACCCGACCACCCATGGGGATTTTCACCCAGTGGTCGACGACGCGCCCGACGCCCTCTCGGAGGCCGCTTCCCTCGCCACCGAGGAGCACCACGCGGCTGCCCCGGACGACCCGGGCGTCCAGGGCGAAGAGATCCTCGCCGGCCTCGGGCTCGGCGCCGAAGACCCAGAAGCCCGCCGCCTGGAGCTCGCGCAGGGCGCGCGCGAGGTTCACGACGCGGGAGACCGGGAGCCACTCGATCGCCCCGGCGCTCGCGCGCGCGACCGCGGGGCCGAGCGGCGCCGAGCGGCGCTGCGTCAGCACGAGACCCGCCGCCCCCGCCGCCTCCGCGACCCGCGCGATCGCGCCGAGGTTCTGCGGGTCCTCGACCCCGTCGAGCGCGACCAGCGTCCGCGGCGCGGCGCCGGGGCCGGCGAGCTCCGCGAGAGGCAGCTCGGGGAGCGCCCCGCACTCGAGCACCACGCCCTGGTGGGAGACGCCCGACCCGGCCGCGCGCGCGAGCTCCTCGGCCGAGGCGGGCTCGACGGCGACGCCGGCCGCCGCGGCGAGCGACTCGAGCTCGGCGAACTCCGGGCGCGGATCGCCCTCGCGGAGCCGCAGGCGGTGCAGCGCCCGCCGGCGCGCGCGCAGCGCCTCGCGCGCGCAGTGAAGCCCGGCGAGCTCCTGTCGCATGATCGTCGCAGCGTAGCTGGCTTGACTCCGCTCTCCTCCGGCTCGCTGCGCGCGCTTCCGCGCTTGCCTCCCAAGCCGCGAGTCGATGCCCCCCTGGTTCGTAGACAGTCGAGGGCTCGAAGAGGTGGGGACCAAGCCGATCGAGCCCACGCAATAGGCAAAGCGGAAAGGACCTCCTGCGGGGGAGCGACGGCTCTGGGCCGTGCCGGTCTCGTCCGTCCCCCAGATGCGCTCCGCATCACCTCCGCGTCTCGACCACCGGCTCGGGCGGCAAGCGCCGCGCCAGCGGCGCGCGCAGCGAGCCGAAGGCGAGCGGAGTCACCGGGCGGGAACGATCCTCAGACCGCGGCGCGCAGCGGCTCGAGCACCTCGAGGAACTGCTCGGGCTCGGGCACGCGCGGGTGGTTCAGGAGCTCGAACTCGAGGTAGGCGACGAGCTCGCCCAGCGCGACGCGCACCTCGCGCTCGCGGTCGCCCGGGAAGCGCAGCGCGCGCTCGCACACCGCCTCGGGGTCGAGCAGGCCGCCGCGCCCGACGATGAGCCCGCCGAGCAGCTCGGGGAAGCGCACGGCCGCCTCGTCGACGACGCGCTGCAGCCGTGAGCGCACGCCCTCGCCGCCGTCGACGGCGACGATCGGCATGGCGAGCTCGGCGAGCAGGCGCACGTAGGCGCGCACGCGCGCGCGCACGGCCTCCGCGGCGCCGCCGCTCGCCGGATCCGGCGCCGCGTCCTCCTCGCCCTCGCGCTCGACGACCTGCACCGCGCCGACGAGGCGCAGGTGATGGAGCACGCGCGCCGCGGAGAGCGGGTCGAGGCCGACCTCGCGGCAGGTCTGCGCGAAGCCCGCGCGCGCCCCGATCGCCTCGTGGATCCGGCGCTCGGTGCCCGCGAGGTCCGCGTGCGCCGACGCGACGGCCTCGAGCGAGACGCGCGGGCTCTCGAGGTGCGCGAGCAGGCGCAGCAGCTCGTCGCGCCGGCGCAGCCCCTCCGCGACCAGGCGCTGCGTCGGCAGCGAGAGGCGCACCACGTTGTCGGGCCGCACCTCGCCCTCGAAGAAGAGCACGACGCCGGCGTCGTAGGAGAAGAGCGAGCGCACGATCTCCTCGACCTGCGCCTTCACGCCGTTCCACAGGTCGCGCGGCGAGAGGAAGCCGCGCTCGACGAGCACCTTCCCGAAGAGCCCCGGCGGCGCGTAGGCGCTGCGCGCCTCGCGCAGCTGCGTGAGCCCGATCGCGCCGATCCGCAGCAGGCACTCGCCGAGGCGGTCGACGCTCTGGTTCGACGCGGCGAAGACGACCTCGCCGCGGTGCAGGTACACCGACTTCTCGTGCTCGCCGCCGTGGAAGAAGAGGAAGCCCGACTTGCCCGAGGCGTGCACGAGGCCGAGGACGTCGGCGATCGAGAAGGCGCGCACGTCGGAGAGCAGCACGAGGTCGCGGTCCCAGGGCAGCGCGGTCGTCGCGCCCTCGCGACAGCGCTCGAGCACGAGCGCGCGCGGGTGCGCGCTGAGCACGCGCAGCGACTCGTCCGGGCGCAGGCCGAGCCGCTCGCGCTGCTCCGCGCTCGGAGCCGCGAGCCCGTCGGGCCCCGCACTGGAATCGACCGCCATCGGCGCACCTCGCCGCACCAGGACAGGGCCGAGGCGGCCCGCCGCAGACGTTTCGACGCCCCGAGCGAGGCCCTTGAGGCGGACGGCGTCCCGGGACGCGGACGCCCCCCTGCTATCGTGATGCTGCTCTCAAGCGGTGCGGGCGAAGCTGCCGATGAGCTGCGCGGGGGGAAGAGATGGACCACCACTCCGGCCGCCGCCGCCACAAGCGCATCGACGCGACCATCCCGGTGCGGATCTCGACGATCGAGCCCGAGCGCGACCCGTGGAACGGGCGCCCGTTCTTCCGCGCCTCGCAGGAGACCTGCGCCAACGTGTCGCGCGGCGGCGCCTTCGTGCGCACCGCGGAGCCGCTCGCGCCGGGGCGGCGCGTGCTGCTCGAGTTCGAGCTCCCCGACGGCCGACCGCTCGAGGCGATCGGGCGCGTCGCCTGGACGCGACGCGTGCTCGCGCCGCTCGAGCGCGACAACGAGGCGGGAATCGGCATCGAGTTCCTCGGCGGCCCGTCGGAGCAGTTCTCCGCGCTCGAGGATCTGATCGAGAAGCTCGCCGACGGAGCGGCTTGAACGCGGCCCGCGCGAGAGGGTATGCTCTGACGCGACATGAAGGTCCGGGGCGCATACAAGCTCTCGAACCGGGGACGTGCCGTCGGCGGCTACGCCGACCCGCTCGCGCGCAGCAGCGGCCTGCGCTCCCAGCGCATCCTCGACTCGCTGCGCAACGAGATCCTCGGCGGCGCGGGCTCGTCGCTGCGCATCCGCCAGGTCTTCGAGTCGCCCCGCGAGATCTTCCGGCTCGAGCTCGAGCTCCCCGAGTTCTGCTACCAGCGCACCACGCTGCTCGACCGCGACGCCCTCGAGGAGCTGCTCGAGACCGATGACGTCCGGCAGGCAGTGCGCGATTCGCAGTCCTAGCCGGGCTCCGCTCGGCTTCGCCTCGCTGCGCGCGCGGCTGGCGCCGCGCTTGCATCCCGAGCCGTCGGTCGAGGCGCCGAGGCGATTCGAAGCCGCTCCAGGAACCGGGACGAAGACCGGCAAGACCCAGAGCCATGGATCCCATGCAGGAGGCCCTCTTGGGATCGCACTTGCACGTGGGCCCGACGGCTCGGGCTTCCGCTTCCCGAGACCGCGGCCCGCCGCCGGCCCTCCGAGGGGCATCGCTGCCCCGCTCGGGGGCAAGCGCGGCGCCAGCCGCGCGCGCAGCGAGGCGCAGCCGAGCGGAGTGCCCGGGGCAGGACTCGAACCTGCATGGCCCGTGGCCAGGCGATTTTAAGTCGCCCGCGTCTACCGTTTCGCCACCCGGGCAGGGCCCCAGTCTATACTCCAGGACGGCCTCGCGGGAGTGCGACGTGTTCCACGGCAAGCGGATCGTGGTCGTGATGCCGGCGTACAACGCCGCGCGCACGATCGAACGCACCTACCAGGAGATCCCTCTCGACCTCGTCGACGAGGTGATCGTCACCGACGACGCGAGTCGCGACGAGACCGTCGCGATCGCGCGCCGCCTCGGGCTGCACACGCTCGTCCACGACCGGAACCAGGGCTACGGGGGCAACCAGAAGACCTGCTACACGGAGGCGCTGCGCCTCGGCGCCGACGTCGTGGTGATGCTGCACCCCGACTACCAGTACACGCCGAAGCTCCTGCCCGCGATGATCGGGCTCGTGACCGACGGCCCCTTCGACGTCGTGCTCGGCTCGCGCGTGCTCGGCGGGCGTGCGCTCGCGGGCGGCATGCCGACCTACAAGTACGTCGCGAACCGGATGCTCACGCTGGCACAGAACTGGCTCTGTGGCGCGAAGCTCTCCGAGTACCACACGGGCTACCGCGCCTTCACGCGCGAGGTGCTCGCGTCGCTCGCGCTGCTCGAGAACTCCGACGACTTCGTCTTCGACAACCAGATGCTCGCGCAGATCCTGCTCGCAGGCTTCGCGATCGGCGAGGTGAGCTGCCCCGCGGCCTACTTCGAGGAGGCGTCGTCGATCAACTTCCGGCGCTCCGTCCGCTATGGGCTCGGCGTGGTCGCCACCTCGGTCCAGGCCTTCCTGCACCGCAAGGGGCTCGCGCGCTTCCGCATCTTCGAGCCCGACGGGCGCCGGCTCGACCCGGGCGTCCAGGCCGAGCACGTCTCCGTCGTCTCGACGGGCTAGCCGCTTGGACGGCGCCCGCCCGAGTCCCGCTGCGCGTCGGCCCACTCCCGGGTCGGCCTCCTAGGCGCGTGGTCGGCGGCTCCGCGCGCGCCTCGCGCGGCGCGGCGTGGCTCGGCGCGCTGCTCTGCCTCGCGCCCGCGCTCGCGACGGCGGCGCTGGTCGCGCGTGCCGCCGTCGACGTGCCCGCCTTCGACGACTACGACGCCGTCATCGACTTCCTCGACCGCTGGGTCGCGGCACCGGGCGCCGGCGAGCGCGCGCGGCTGCTCTTCGCACAGCACATCGAGCACCGCCCGGTCCTGCTGCGCGCGGCCGCGCTGGCGAGCCTCGCGGCGCAGGGGCACGTCGACCTGCGCGCGCTCCAGGCCGTCGGCGCGCTCGGGCTCGGCCTCGTCGCGGCCGCGCTCTTCGCCTGCTTCCGGCCCGGGGCGCCGCTGCGCGAGCGGCTGCTGCCGTTCGCGCCGGCGGCGCTCGTGCTCTTCCACCCGCAGTTCTGGAGCGCGTACCTCTGGCCGACCTGCTCGGCGACGAACTTCGGCGCCGTCGCGTTCGCCGCGCTCGCGTTCCGCGCGCTCGCGGGACGCGGCCGGGGCTCCTTCGCGCTCGCGGCCGCGTCGGCGACGGCGGCGACGCTCTCCCAGGGCAACGGCGTGCTCGCGCTGCCGCTCGGCCTCGTCGTGCTCCTCGACGCGGAGGCGCGAGCGCGGCGGCGCGCGTGGATCGCCTTCTCGCTCGCGCTCGGCGCCTTCACCCTCGTCGCCTTCGAGCGCCCCTTCTCGGGCTGGAGCATCGCCCCGAACCTCGCGAGCCCGCTGCGCGTCGCGGGCTACGCGCTCCACTTCCTCGGCGGCGCGCCGACCTTCTCGCAGCGCGGCCTCGCCCCCGTCGCGGGCGCGGCGCTCGTCGCGAGCTTCGGCCTGCTGCTCGCGCGCGGCGCGCTGCGGCGCAGCCCGGCGCTGCTCGCGCTCCAGGGCTTCCTGCTCGCGAGCGCGCTCCTGAACGCGCTGGTGCGCGCCCAGCAGGGCGTCGCCGCGCCGCTGGTGCAGGACCGCTACCGCTTCTACGCCTGCGCGTATCTCGCCGCGACCTGGCTCGCCTGGGCGGCGGAGCTCGCGGGCTCGCGGCGCGAGCGCGCCGTCGTGCGCGCCGGCCTCGCCGCCGCCCTCGCCTTCTCGCTGGCCTCGCACGCGCTCTACCGCGACGACCTGCTCGACTTCTCGCGACGGCTCGCGGACGGCTACGAGCGCTGGTGGCTGCGCGGCGACGCCGGCCTCTTCTACCCGCGCTTCGCCACGGCGAGCGCGATGCTGACGACCGGCTTCGCGCGCGGCGTCCTGCGCATCCCGCCGGCGTGGCTCGCGGCGCATGCGCAGCGGCCGCGCGAGGCGCCCCTGCCCGAGCCGGGCCCGGCCGTGCGCTTCCGGCTCGGCGCGCTGCGCCTCGATGCGGACGGCCTCCTCGCCGACGGCTGGGCGCAGGTCGGCGGGAGCGGCGGCGAGCCGCGCTTCGCCCTGGTGCTGCGCTCGGCCGAGCGCAGCCTCGTCGTGCCGGCCCACTCCGTGCCTTACCTCGGCCCCGCGGGCGCCGCTCCGGCCGGCGCCGCGGTCTTCCGCAGCCTCGTCCGCCGCGCCGATCTGCCTCCGGGCGAATACCGCGTCGGGGTCCTCGTCGAACGCGTGGACGGCGCCTGGCTGAGCTTCCGCGGCGACGCGCTCGTGGTGCCAGGTGGGGCCACAAGCCCCTGATCGCTGGGTTCCCCTCGGGGAGATCCGCCCCCTGACCGGGCCGCTCCGAGCTGCCACACTCCTGGTCGGGGGGTGCTCCTGCCGATCCGAGGTGGGGGCCGCGCTGGGGCGTGGGGGGTTGGAGTCTTGCGTGCGATCGCGCTCGAAGGTCCGGGCTCCGGCGAGGAGCCGCTCGAGCTCTGCCCGGATCCGGTGGAGCAGTGGCTGCGCTGGGAGGAGCAGGCGAACCTCGTCGGCTTCCGCACCAGCACGAAGCCGGTCGAGGTCGCGGTCGTCGCGGTCGAGCCGGGCCTCGTCGCGATCGAGGCCGCCCGCGAGACGCCGCCGGACGTGCTGCGCCGCTTCGTCCGCGGCGCGAACCTGCTCTTCCCGCGCCATCCGCTGAACCGCGACCCCTCGGTCTCCTTCTACGGCGAGCCGGTCGCCGAGCGCTGGTGGTGCCGTTACACCTCGTCGCGCACGCTCGTCGTGCCGGCCGCGCCCGGGCAGTCGCTGATCTCGCTCAAGCTCGCGACCGACCACCCGCATCCGGACTTCCGGCAGCCCGAGAAGACCCGGCTGCGCGAGGAGGCCGACTGGTCGATGGACTGGTGCGACCCGGTCGACCGCATCGACGCGCTGCTCGGCCCCGATCCCGCGATCCACATGGTGCGCGAGGTGGTCGCACTGGTCGTGCGCGGCAGCGAGACCGCGTGCCTCGTGCGCGACCTGCGGCTCTTCCAGGACGGCCACCACTACCTGCCGGCGCTGAGCCTCCCCTGGGTCGGCCCCCAGATCGCGCGGCGCCACGGCGAGCCCTTCGCCGAGTTCTGGGGTCGCCACTACGCCGCCCCGGTCGGGCGGGCGAAGGCGCGGCTCTTCGCGCGCTACGGGCTCTGGTACGAGACGCCGAACCCGCAGAACCTCGTGATCCAGCTCGACCGCGAGCTGCGGCCGACCGGCCGGCTCGTCTTCCGCGACCTCGGCGACACCTACTGCGCGACCGACGCCTTCGAGGCGTCCACGGCGCCGTGGACGCGCCTCACGGGCGACCTGCGCCCGGAGACCGAGAACTCCTTCTGGGCCTTCGGCGAGTCGGGGGAGCGCTCGGTCTCGCCCGAGACGCTCGCCGACTGGTACGAGCGCCACGACGCCGCCTACTACGCCGAGCTCGAGCGGCACTTCCCCGCCGCAGCGCCGGCCCCGGCCGAGGGCCGCGCCGCGCGCGCGGCGGCGTGGACGCGCGCGCTCCAGGGCCCCGCCGGAGAGCGCGCGATCGCCGAAGGTTTCGCGCGCCTCACCCGCTAGCCGGGCCACCCCGCCGCACCGTCCCCGAAGAACGGCCCCCGCACACCCCGGACGACAACGCCCGTATCGAACCGCAAGCGCCGCGAAGCGGGGCGCGCAGCGAGCCGCAGGCGAGCGAAGTCAAATCGGGAGGAACGTGCAGCTCCCGCCCACGCTCGTCGCACTGCTCACGCGTGGATCGGAGGGATGCGCTCGCGCCAGGGCCGGGCGGATTCGAGCTGCGCCGCCACCCTCATGAGGAGATCGTCGCGGCCCAGCGCGGCGACGAGCTGGACGCCGACCGGGAGGCCCTCGGGCGTCCAGTGCAGCGGCAGCGTGAGCGCCGGCTGCCCCGTCGCGTTGAAGGGCTCGGTGAAGACCATGTGCAGGCCCATGCGGTCGAGGAGCGGACCGGTGCCGAGCCGCACCGCGTCGAGCTCCTCGAGCGGCAGCGCGGGCTCGGGGACGGTCGGCGTCACGAGCAGGTCGAAGCCGCCGGCCCACCAGGCCGCGATGCGCGCCGCCCAGGCCTGCTGCAGCTCGGCCGCGCGCAGGTACTGGTCGGCGGAGACCGGAACGGCGCCCCAGTCCGCGAGCTCCCAGAGGAAGGGCTCGACGTCGTCGCGCTCGACCGGGCGGCCGAGCATCTCGGCGAGGTCGGCGAGGCAGGCGCGAAACTCGAGCGGCCCGAAGACGAGGCCGAGCAGCGCGCGCTCCTCCGAGGCGAAGATCGCCTCGGGGCACGAGGCCTCGACGCGGTGGCCGAAGGAGTCGAGCAGCGCGCCGGTCAGCGCGACGGCGCGCGCGCACTCGGGGTGCACGCTCGCGCCGGGGACCGAGTCGCAGAGGCCGACGCGCAGCGGCTCGACCGGCGCGCCGAGCTCCGCGGCGTAGGGCCGATGCGGCGGCGGCAGGCTCCAGAGCGCGCCGGGCCGGCTCCCCTGGAGCAGGTCGAGGAGCGCGGCGGTGTCGCGCAGCGAGCGCCCCACGGCGAACTCGACCGAGGTCGGGCGGATCAGGCGCGGGTCGACCGCGAGGCGCCCGCGCGAGGGCTTGAGACCCACCAGCCCGCACCAGGCGGCGGGGATCCGGATCGAGCCCGCGCCGTCGCTCGCGTGCGCCGCCGGCACGAGGCCCGCCGCGACCGCGGCGCAGGCGCCGCCCGACGAGCCGCCCGACGAGCGCGACGGATCCCACGGGTTGCGCGTCGGTCCGTAGGCGAGCGGCTGCGTCGTCGACTGCAGCCCGAACTCGGGCGTATTCGACTTGCCGAGCGTCACCAGCCCGATCTCGCGGAAGCGCGCCCCGACGGACGAGTCCTCGCGCGCGCGGAAGCCGGCCTCGCGCAGCGCGCGGTTGCCCGCGGTGTAGGGGAGCCCGGCCTGGCGCGCGCCGACGTCCTTCAGCAGGAACGGTACGCCGCCGAGCGGGCCGCTCGCCGGCGCGGCGGCCGCGCGACCCTCGGCGTGGAGGCGGATCACCGCGGCGTTCAGCTCGGGATCGACGCGCTCGATGCGCGCGATCGCGGCCTCGACGAGCTCGCGCGCCGAGAGCTCGCCCTTGCGCACCCGCGCCGCCTGCTCGACCGCATCCATGCGCGCGATCTCGTCCAAGCCTCTCCTCTCTCGCGACCGCCGGCAGCGTAGCCGCTCGGGATCGCCCGCGGCTCGCCGCGCTCGGCGCCGCGCCGGTCGCCGGCCTTTTGCGGCATCATCCCGCCATGGCCCGGAGCGCCGCGCTCGCCCTCACCTGCGTCACCGGCTTCTCGGGCCTCGTCTATGAGGTGGCCTGGCAGAAGTATCTGGCGACGCTGCTCGGCTCGCACAGCGAGGCGACCGCGGCGGTGCTGGCGCTCTTCCTCGGCGGCCTCTCGGTCGGCTACTCGCTCTTCGGCCGGCTGACGCGCCGGCTCGGCCGGCGCGCGGGCGAGGGGCGGCCCGCGCGGCTGCTCGTCGTCTACGGCGCCGTCGAGGCGTCGATCGGGCTGTGGGCGCTCGCCTTCCCGTGGCTCTTCGAGGCCGCGCGCGCGATCTCGCCGCACCTGCCGGGGAGCCAGGGCGTCCTCGGCTTCGGCCTCGACGTCGCGCTCTCGGCGCTGCTCGTCGGCCCGCCCGCGGTGTGCATGGGCGCGACGATCCCGTTCCTCACCCAGGCGCTCGCGCGCGGGCTCGGCGACGCGACGCGCATCCACGCGCTCGTCTACGGCTGGAACACCGCCGGCGCCTTCGTCGGCGCGCTCGCCGCCGGCTTCTGGCTCGTCCCCGCGCTCGGCCTCGTCGGCGTGCTCGCCGCGATGGGCACCGTGAACCTCGCGGCCGGCGCTGCGCTCGCCCTGCTCGACGCGCCGGCGCGCGCGGACGGCCTCGGCGCCGCGGCGGCGGCACCCGCGGCCGGCGCGGCGCCCGGGCGTCCCCGCGTCGCGGGGCTCGGGAGCTTCCTCGCCGCGGCGCTGCTCGTCGGCTTCGCGATGATCGCGCTCCAGACCGTCTTCATCCGCCTCGGCGGGCTCTCCTTCGGCGCGTCGCAGTTCACCTTCTCGATGGTCGTCGCGGTCTTCGTGCTCTGCATCGCGCTCGGGTCCTTCGCCGTCTCGGCCCTGCCGCGGATCCCGCGCGCCGCGCTCCCCGTCTCGCTGTGGGCGCTCGTCGCGTTCCTGCTCGCGCTCTACCCGCTGCTCGGCGACTCGACCTACTGGGCGTACCTGCTGCGCGCGCGCTTCGGGCAGTCCCCCGCCGAGTTCTACCCCTTCCAGCTCGCCGCCTTCGCCGCGCTGCTCGGCACGATCGGGCCGGCGGTGATCCTCTCGGGCGCGACGCTGCCGCTCGTCTTCCACGCGCTGCGCCGCGAGGTCGGGGACCTCGGCGACCTCGCCGGCCGCGTCTACAGCGCGAACACGATCGGCTCGCTCCTCGGCGCGCTCGTCGGAGGCTATGCGCTGCTCTTCTGGATCGACCTGCACGCGGTCTACCGCGTCGCCGTCGCGGCGCTCGCGCTCGCCGCCGGCCTCGCGACGCTGCGCCAGGCCGGGCCCGAGGCGGCGCCCGCGCGCTCGCGCGCCCTCGCCGCCGCGCTCTCCGCGGCGGCGCTCGCCGCCGCGATCGCACTCCCCGCATGGGACCCCGACCGCCTGGCCGCGGGCCTGTTCCGGATCCACGAGCCGCTCCCACAGACGACGCACGGCGCCGACGCGTTCTTCGCGGCACGGCCCGACTCCTCGATGCTCTTCTACGACGACGACCCGATCGCCTCGGTCGCGGTGCGCGAGGTGCTCGGCCCGGAGGGGCGGGTGCGCGCGCTGGTCTCGAACGGGAAGTCCGACGGCGCGATCCCCGGCGACTACGTGACGATGGGCCTCGCGGGCCTCCTGCCGGCGCTGCTCGCCGAGCGCACGGAGCGCGCCTTCGTGATCGGCTGGGGCACGGGCGTCTCCGCCGGCGAGCTCGCCGCGCTCGCTTCGATGCAGGAGGTGATCGTCGCCGAGATCTCGCCGGCCGTGATCCGCGCCGCGCCCCTCTTCGACTACGGGAACCTCGAGGCCTCGCAGAGCCCGAAGATCCGCCTGGTGCGCTCGGACGCGTACCGCGCGCTGCTGCGCGCGGAGGGCCGCTTCGACGTCATCGTCTCCGAGCCGAGCAACCCCTGGGTGACCGGCGTCGAGATGCTCTTCTCGCGCGAGTTCCTCGAGGCGGCGCGCAGCCACCTGGCGCCCGGCGGCGTCTACGCGCAGTGGTTCCACGTCTACGAGACCGACGCGGCGACGGTGGCGCTCGTGCTGCGCACCTACGACTCGGTCTTCGAGAACGTCGGCGTCTGGTACGCCACGGGGAGCGACCTCCTGCTGCTGGGCTTCCAGGACGGCGACCCCGCGATCGCACTCGAGCGCATCACCGAGCGGGTGGGGCTCCCGGATTTCCGCATCGGCCTCGCGCGCTGCGGCATCAACTCGGTCGGCGAGGTGCTCGCCCACGAGCTCCTCCCGATCGGCGTGCTGCGCGCCGCGGGACTCGAGGGCGAGATCCACACGCTGCTGCACCCGCGCCTCTCGCACCTCGCCGCGCGCGCATTCTTCGCCGGCGGCCAGGGGGATCTGCCTCCGACGTTCGCGCCGCCCGTCGCGGAGCTGGGAGAGCGCCACTCGCTGCTGCGGCGCTGGGCGAGCCAGCGCGCTCCGCTCCCGGCAGGCGAGCGCGCGGCGATCGTCGAGGAGGCGTGCACCCACCGCGACGATTATTGCCTCGCACTCCTCGCCGCGTGGCAGGCGGAGGAGCCCGACTCGGCGGCCCGCGCCGCGGCGCAGCGGCGGATCTTCCGCAATCCGAGGTTCGGCAACGCGCCTGCCGAGCTCGAGGCGCTCGCGCGCCTGCGCGCCGGCGAGGACGGCTCTGCCGGAGACCCGCTCGCCGCCGCGCTGCGCGAGAGCGAGCGCTTCGAGCGCTACTACCAGCACGCGGCCCCGATCCCGCGCGCCGGCCTCGCCGCCGCCTGGGACCGCTGCCTCGCCGACCCCGCGCTGCGCGAGCGCTGCGCGGCGGGTCGCGCCGAGCTCGAGCGGCGCATCGGTCCCGTCTCCGGCGCGGTCGAGGTGCGCGGCCAGCCCAGGTAGGGGATCCATGGACGGGCCCGACGGCGAGAGAACGCTGGCGGACTCGCTCAGCCGGCGGCGGGCTCCTCGGAGTCGTCGGCGAGACCCGGCGGCGAGCTCCACGCCTGCGACTCGATGCCTTGCTCGATCTGGTCCGCGAGCAGCGCCTCCGCCACTTCCTTCGCCACGCGCTCGGAGTCGCCGCTCCCGCCGAGCTCCGCGGTCGCGTACGCGCAGACCCGATTGCGCCCGGCTCGCTTGGCGGCGTAGAGGGCCGAGTCGGCGCGCTTCAGCAGGGTCTCGAGGTCGTCGCCGTCGATCGGCCAGACCGAGACGCCCCCCGAGACCGAGATGCATCC
>Ga0075428_100006197_pt1 | contig 13305 bp, 4 predicted proteins | sample RhiMetdeltSRZDD2_FD_75291 | JGI IMG/M metagenome (GOLD analysis project Ga0075428, IMG submission 75291) | Populus rhizosphere microbial communities from Tennessee, USA - Rhizosphere MetaG P. deltoides SRZDD2 | ecosystem: Host-associated > Plants > Roots > Rhizosphere > Soil | place: USA...
CGTGAGATGGAGCGCTACTGTGCCCAAAACGAAGGCACCTTCTTCTTCTCGAGACTCCTATACACCGATGGGACTGCGCGACCCGCAGAGATTGAATTCGGAGTCCTGAAAACAGATCGTACACTCTGGCTCGAGGTGTTCGAGAACGCCGGTGCGGCCTAACGACTCTCACGTCGTCCGGTTGCGATATACAATCGGCCCGCATGACCGATAACGCGTCGACGCTGCTGGAACAAGTACTCAACCTCCCGGCCACGATCGTGCGGAGATTGCTGCACGCCTACTCGAAAGCCTGGATGATGGTAATCGTGAGGATGTCGACGAGGCTTGGGCACGCGAGATCGAACGCCGATGCGCTGCACTGGACAGCGGTGAAGCTGTTACGTCGGACTGGAACGATTTCCGCGCGCGAATCGAGCGCGATGTTTTCGGTCGGTGAGCACGCCGGTTCGACCAAGCGAGTTCGCGCAGGAAGAGATCGAATACTACCTTCGCCGGTACGAAGCCGAGCTGACCGGCCTTGGCGACCGGCTTTGGCAAGACATACAGACTCGAGCAGCGCTCATCTCGGCGTTCCCAGAGATTGGCGCCGCATTACTGGCGATCTCGCCTTATGTCAGACTGACAGCGGAGCCTCATCGTCGTGCGCTTCGTTAGTTGCGGCAGCCGTCGTGTCGTAGCGATTTCGGCGCGCGGAAAAGGCTGCGGAGCTCAGCGTGAGATCCGTCAGCCGGACGAATTTCGGTCAGCGGTTCACAGCTCCGGCCTGCGCACTTCCAGTGTCTTCGGCCGAACCAGCGACTGCTGCAGGAACGGGAAGACCTGATCGACCGGCAGTGGCTCGCTGAAGAGGAAGCCCTGCATCAGGTCGCATGCGTAGTGGCGGAGGAACGTGTACTGCGCTTCGGTCTCTACGCCTTCGGCGACGACTTTGAGCTGCAGCATGTGCGCGAGATTGATCACGTAGGACACGATCGCGGCGGCCGTCTCGTCCGTGGTGACCTCGCGGAGGAACTCCTTGTCGATCTTCACCGTGTCGATCGGGAAATGTTTGAGGTAGATCAGCGACGACTGGCCGGTGCCGAAGTCGTCGACAGCGACGCCGACGCCCATCGCGCGCAGGTCGTGCAGCGTCTTCATCGTCAGTTCGAAGTTCTGCATTGCCGCGCTCTCGGTGATCTCCAGTTGCAACATGTGCGGCTGGATCCCTGCGTCTCCGACAGCGCTCCGCACGAGATCGACGAGATCGCGCTGCTGGAGCTGCACCGCGGAGATGTTCACCGCGAGGCGCATCGCCCCCAGTCCCTGATCGTGCCACTGGCGAAGATGACGGCACGCGGTGCGCAGCGCCCACTCGCCGATGGGAATGATCATTCCCGTTTCTTCGGCGAGCTCGATGAACTCCGACGGCATGACGATGCCGCGATTCGGATCGCGCCAGCGCAGCAGCGCCTCGAGGGACACGATGCGTCGCCGCGCGCGGTCGTAGACAGGCTGGTAGTAGAGCTCGAGCTGCTCGCGCTCGACCGCGTGATGCAAATGCTGCTCGAGCGCGAGGCGGCGCACGTAGCGCTCGTTCATGCTCGCGGTGAAGAGCTGGGCCTGGTTGCGGCCGAGCTCTTTCGCGCGATACATCGCCGCGTCCGCGCATTTCAACAGCGCTTCTGCATCATCGCCGTCGGACGGATAACAGCTGATGCCGATGCTCGCGGTGATGAAGAGATCGTGACCGTTGACGGCGAATGGCCTCGCCAGCGAGTCGAGAATCTTTCGCGCGACGCCCGCCACCGCCTCCGCGTTCGTCACCTCGGGCAGCAAAATGCTGAACTCATCGCCGCCGATGCGCGAGATCGTGTCGGACGCGCGCAGCGAAGCCTGCAGGCGCTGGGCGACGTCGGCCAGCAGCAGATCGCCGAACGAGTGCCCGAGGCCGTCGTTGACGAGCTTGAAGTGATCGACGTCGAGATACATCACCGCGACGCCGACGCGGTTGCGCCGCGCGTGCGCGAGGCTGTTCACGAGTCGGTCGCGGAAGAGAAGGCGGTTCGGAAGTCCGGTCAGCGAGTCGTAGTGCGCGCGATACTCGAGCTGCTTCTCCGTCTCTTTGCGCTGCGAGATGTCGCGATAGTTGAGCACGATCGCGCGCACGCTCGGCTCGTGCAGAAGATTCTGGCTGAATCCTTCGAGCCAGATCCAGCGCCCATCCTTGTGGCGGAAGCGCAGCTCGCCGTGCGCTTCCCGATTCGGATTCGGCAGCACGTCCGAGAACACCTTGCGTGCCGCGGCGGCCTCGCGCGGATGCACGAAGTCGAAGAACGAATGGCCGATCAGCTCGTGGTCTTCGTATCCGATCAGATGATGCGTCGACGATCCGACGAAGGAGAATCGCAATTCGCTGTCGAGCAGCACGACGCCGCTCCAGCTCTTCTCGACGATCGTGCGGAAGCGCTTCTCGCGCTGCTCGAGCTCCTGCTCCGCGCGTTTGCGCTGCGAGATGTCGCGGATGAACGCGGTGAACGTGGTCTCGTCGCCGGTGCCCGCGGGCGCGACGGTGACCTCGATGGGAACCGTCTCGCCCGATGCCCGAAGGGCGATCGTTTCGATGCGGCGGCGCAGCATCCGCGTCGCGCGTCCGCCGCGGTAACGCTTCAGCAACTCCTCGATCAGATGCGAGCTCGCCTCGGGGAGAATCGACGTGCGCAGCGGAAGCCCGAGGACCTCGCGCGCGGGGATGCCGAAGACCTCTTCCGCTTCGCGATTCCATTCGACGACGCTCATCGACCGGTCGATCGTCACGACCGCATCGAGCGTAGTGGCGATGAGTTGCCGCAGCCGCGCTTCCGATCGGCGCAGCGCCTGTTCGGTGCGCGCGCGGGTGATGGCCTCGCCGACGATGTTCGCGGTCGCGCGCAAGAACGCGAGCTCGTAGTCGGCGAACGCGCGCTCTTCGTTGGAGTAGGCGAGGAGAACGCCGAATGGTGCGTACTGCGTGCGGATGACGACGCCCGCGCCGCTGCGCACGCCGTGATAGTTGCGGAGGTGCGTGGCCTTGAAGCGCGTCTCTTCTTCGAGGTTCGCGAACGTGAACGGCGCATCGGCGAGAAGCGTGACCATACCGAGCGACTCGTCCTCATCGGTGTCGCGCGTGCAGTTCAGGAACGACTCGTTCGCGCCGAGGGCGGACCGGACGATCATGCGTCCGCCGGATGCGATCTCCAGCGCTCGGCAGTGGGAGACGCGCAGCGTGAGCTCGACGAGCGCGCAGGCCTGCCCGAGGAGGATCAGCGGATCGACGCCGGTGAGCGCGGCCTGGCCGAGCTCCGCGATCGCGACTTCCTGGCGGTGACGCGTCTCCAGCTCCGCGCGCAACGCCGTCAATTCGGCGTCGCGCGGATCGCCGCTCTCTTCGCCCTCGCGGACAAGATGAAATCGACTCGGCACGTCCAACGTTCGAGACCCGATTTACGCCTGATGCAAAAGTGTAGCCGCGGACCCTGCTGCTTACGAAAAGAAGACGTGGTTAGTGTAGGCGATTTGGAACGTGGTCGCGCAAAGAGCGGCTGTTCACAAAAAGTTCGATTGACCCTGGAACCCGTTCCATCCTTTATCTTCCCTGCCGATGCATGAGGAGATTCTTTCGGGAGAGCTCGCGCGGTTGTGTGGCGTCAGCCCCGACACGATCCGCCACTACGAGCGCCTCGGGGTCATTCCGAAGGCGGCGCGCGGATCGAACGGGTATCGCCGATTTCCGCGCGAGACGACCGAGCGCGTGATGCTCATCCGGAGAGCGATCGCGATCGGATTCTCGCTCGAAGAGATCGCGGGAATCCTTCGCGAGCGCGATAGCGGTGCACTTCCGTGCCGCCGCGTGCGCGCGATGGCGCAAGGCAAGCTCGAAGATCTCGATCGCCGCATCGCGGAGATGCTGGCGATGCACGAAGAGCTCCGCAACATTCTCGAGCGATGGGACGAACGGCTCGCCGCGACGCGCGAAGGTGAGCCGGCGCGATTGTTCGAGGAACTGACCACGACATGAGGAGCACGAAGATGAAGAGCATCGGTTTATCCATATTCTTGTTCGCGGCGACGACGATCGGCGCATGCGACCAGCATGCGAAGCACGCGAATCACGCGAAACACACGAAGGTCGATGAACGCGGCGATCAAGTCATGGGCTTCTCTCACGAGAAGACGAAGCACACGTTCCGGTTGTACAAAGACGGCGGCGCGGTCGAGGTGCGCGCGAATGAGGCGAGTGATGCGGAGAGCATCGCGCAGATCCGCTCGCATCTGAAGAAGATCGCGAACGAATTTGCGGCCGGCGAGTTCGGCGAGCCCAAGGAGATTCACGCGCGCATGCCGGACGGACTCGACGTGATGAAAGAGCTCGGCGATGCGATTCGTTACGAGTATCGCGAGATCGAGCGCGGCGCAGTCGTGCGCGCGACGACGAGCGATCCTCGAGCGATCGACGCCGTCCATCGGTTCCTGAGATTTCAGATTTCGGATCACCGGACGGGCGATAGCGGACTGATCGAATCGCCTCAGATGTGATTCAGCTCACGCCGGCGGCGCAGTAGTCGTGTAGAATCTCGCACCAGCACACATTGCAGTTGCACCAGGGGGGCGTACCGCTACGCCCCCCTTTTTATTTTCCGGAGGACTTGATGAGACTGAAGGCATCGACTGTAGTGATGATGATCGTCGTGGCGCTGGCCGGCTGCCGCGGCGAGAAAGCGACGCTCACCGGCGGCTACGGCAACAACGTCGTCAGCGGTGATGTCGTGATGGCGAACGGCGCGAGTCCCGCCGGCGTCGAAGTCTCGGTTCGCGGCACGGGAATGACCACGACCCTGAGCGCCGACGGCCGGTTCGCATTCGTCAGCGTGCCCGAGGCGGCGGATCTCGACTTCCGCGCCTCGAATGGGATCAACGGAACGCTGCGTCTCGAACAGAACGAGACCTCGCTGCACGTCGAGCTCGGACCGAACGGCGCGAAGAAATCCTCGCGGCGCCGGGCCGCTCGCGGTGGTGAGCGCGTGTACGAGTTCGAAGGTCTCGTCGTGAGCGCGACGGACACCGAGGTGAAGGTGTTCACGTCGCATCAGGTCGAAGTCACGATCGGCCTGACAGCGGACACGATCATCCGTCACGGACAGACACCGCTCACGGCCGCCGATCTTCTGCCCGACACGCGCGTGCACGTGAAGGCGAAGAAGAACGCGGACGAGACCTACACCGCGATCCTCGTGATCGTGCAGCAGCAGGTCGATGACGGGGAGGGCGGCGAGGGAGAGCAGGCGCGCAAGGAATACGAAGGCACGGTCGTGAGCGCGGCCGCCGATCAACTCGTGATCTTCGACTCGCACAAACAGGAAGTCACCTTCGTGATCAACGCGGACACGGTCATTCGCAAAGGCAACACGCCGATCGCTGCGGAGGACATCCAGGCTGGATGGCGTGTGCACGTGAGGGCGAGCACCGCGACCGACGGAACGAAGACCGCGGAGCTCGTGATCATTCAGAACAACAAAGGTTAGGGATTCGAGTAAACGGGTCGGAACGGCGACCTGTTGGACGTGGCGCGCGACCCCCCGGCGCGTGCAGGGCGTGTATGGAGACCGGCGGTCCAGGCCGCCGGTCTCAATTTTTTTAAGTCTTTCCCGACGGCCTTACCTTCCGAATACTGTTATCATCCCGGTCGTCCGTTCCCGACAGGTGTGTGCGCGCGATACCCGCGCGCCGTTCAATTTACAGGAAGGTCGAAATGCCGCAGGGTCGCATTCGTCTTTTTGCACTTATTTTCAGCATCTTTGTCTCTCCGCTCGTCGCTCAGGCGGCGACGACCGAGTTCCGCATCCTCTTCGACTCCGACAACAACGCCGCGACCGGTTGCACGGTCTCCGGCCTTTCGGGCGTCGATCAGGTTCTCATCACCACCGTCACGAATGACGACACGACCGCCGGCGTCACCGGCACGAGTCATCAGACCTGCACGGGCGGTGCACTCAGCGCGCCCGCTCCACTCGAGAGCACAGGCTGGCCTGCGGGATACCAACCGGCGAGCGGACAACTCCTCGTCGAAACGCGCGTCCCGTTCTCGATCGTGGGCAGCGGCACGCCGTCCAACATGCGCATCGGCATCGAGGCCACGCAGGGCGCGCTCACGCATCGCGCGCTGACGCGTCCCGACGGCTCGAGCGTGTTCTTCCCCGCTCCTTCCCGCCGCCGTCACGCGGTCGGCGCTCCCGGCGCTTCACGCGTGATCGTGCTCGATGGAATCGGCACCGACTGGACCGGTCTCGACCATTTGTTCAACGGCATCGCCGGTAGCGGCATGCAGGGTCTGCGAATCCAGACTTTCTACGGCTACGCGAACGTCACTGACAGCTTCCTCTACTTCCGCTTCGACGTGAACATCTCCGCCGACGCGCCATTCGCGCTCGACGACGAATACACCCGCCCCCTCGGCCAGGGTCTCAACCAGCCCGCGCCCGGCGTGCTCGCGAATGACGGCGATCCGAACAATCTGCCGCTGACGGCATTGCCGGTCAGCACGACCGCGCACGGCTCGCTCACGCTGAATCCCGACGGCAGCTTCACGTACAGTCCGGACGATCCCAACTCCACGCTGGCCGACACGTTCCAGTACAAAGCATCGAACGGAACGAAAGAGTCGAATCCCGCGCAGGTGACGATCAACGTCGGCAACAACACGCCGCCGGTCATCACTTCGCCCGACTCAGCGTCCGTTCCGGAAGGCGACACCGCGGTCATGACCGTGACGGCGACCGACGCGGAAGGCCAGACCATCACCTTCTCGATCACCGGTGGTGCGGACGGAAGCGCATTCTCGATCAACCCGAGCACGGGCGCGCTCACCTTCAACGCGCCGCACGACTTCGAGGCGCCGACCGATTCCGACGGCAACAATATCTATGTGGTGCAGGTGACGGCGACCGACACCGCCGGCGGCACGACGTCGCAGCTGATCAACGTGACGGTCACCAACGTCAACGAAGATCCGGCCTTCACCTCGCCGAATGCGTTCAGCGTTCCGGAGAACACGACCGCCATCGGATTCGTGAGCGCGACCGATCCGGATGGATCGTCGATCACGTATTCGATCGTCGGCGGCGCCGACAGCGCGTTCTTCAACATCAATGCGTCGAGCGGCGCGCTCTCGTTCAACTCGCCGCGCGACTTCGAAGCGCCTGCCGATGCCGGTGCGAACAATGTCTACAACGTCATCGTCCGCGCGAACGATGGAACCAGCACCGTCGATCAGACGATCAGCGTGACCGTGACGAACGTGAACGAGCCGCCGACCATCACGTCGGGCAATGCGTTCAGCGTTCCGGAGAACACGACCGCCGTCACAACGGTGACGACGACCGATCCGGAAGGAAACACGATCACCTATTCGATCAGCGGCGGCGCCGACGCGGGCGACTTCACGATCAACACGACCACCGGCGCGCTGTCGTTCAATCCCGCGCCGAATTTCGAAGCGCCGTCCGACTCCGACACGAACAACATCTACATCGTGCAGGTGTCCGCGGACGACGGACCGAACACGGTGAACCAGACCATCACCGTCACGGTGACCGACGTCAACGAAGCGCCGACGGCGGTCAACGACGCGAGAACGATCAATGAGGACGGGACCATCAACGAGGTCGCGCCGGGCGTGATCGCCAACGACAGCGATCCGGAAGGCGGCGCGCTGACGGCGTCGCTCGTCACCGGTCCGTCCAACGCCTTGTCGTTCGCGTTGAACCCGAACGGCAGCTGGAACTACCAGCCGAATCCGAACTTCAACGGCAGCGACAGCTTCACCTACACGGTGAGCGACGGAACGTTCACCTCGAACATCGCGACGGTCACGATCACGATCACGCCGGTCAACGACGAGCCGACGTTCACTGGCGGCGGAGATGTCACGGTGAACGAAGACAGCGGCGCGTACTCCGCGACCTGGGCGACCGCGATCAGCGCGGGTCCGGCCGACGAGTCGGCTCAGACGCTCACGTTCAATGTCACGAACAACAACAATGCGTTGTTCTCGACGCAGCCGCAGATCGCATCGAACGGCACGCTGACGTTCACGCCCGCGGCGAACGCGTTCGGTTCCGCGCAGGTGTCGGTCACGCTCGTCGACAGCGGCAGCAACGTCGCCCCGAACGACAACACGTCGGCGACGGTGATGTTCATGATCAATGTGACGGCGGTGAACGACGCGCCGATCGTCAACGCCGGTGCGACGCTGACGTACACCGAAGGTCAGGCACCGCAGGTCGTCGACGGGACGGTCACCGTCACCGACATCGATGACGCGAATCTCGAGTCGGCGACGATTCAGATCAGCGCGAACTTCCAGGCCGGTGCGGACGTGCTCGCGTTCGTGAACACGCCGAACATCACCGGAAACTTCGTCGGCGACACGCTGACGCTCACCGGCACCGACACGCTCGCGAATTGGCAGACCGCGCTGCGCAGCGTCACGTACCAGAGCACGTCCGATGATCCGCTGACCACGACGCGCACGATCACGTGGATCATCAATGACGGCGACGTGAACAGCGCGCCCGACACGAGCACGATCACCGTCGTCGCCGTGAACGATGCTCCGGTGCTCACCGTGACCGGCGCGATCACGTACAACGAAAACTCCGCGGCAATGAACGCCGCGACGGCAGCGAACATCACCGATCCCGACGACACCAACATCGAGTCGGCCACGATCCAGATCACCGGCAACTTCGCCAGTGGCGAGGACGTGCTGTCGTTCGCCAACACGCCGAACATCACCGGCAGCTTCGTCGGCGACACGCTGACCCTGACCGGTACCGACACGCTCGCGAACTACATCGCGGCGCTGCAGGCGGTGCAGTACTCCAACAACTCCGAGAATCCGTCGATGCTGCAGCGGACGCTCACGTGGACCGTGAACGACGGCACCGTCGACAGCAACACGCAGACGACGACGATCGACGTCAACGCGATCAATGACGCGCCGGTCAATACGCTGCCGGCCGCACAGTCGACGAACGAAGACACGCCGCTCACGCTGTCGACCGGCAATGGCAACGCGATCTCGATCGCGGACCTCGATGCGAATCCGGATGACGTGCAGACCACGCTCAACGTCACGAACGGCACCGTTGCGGTGAACCCGGCGGCCATCCCTGCGCTGACGAGCCTCACCGGCGACGGCACGAACACCGTCGTTATCACCGGCACGGTGGCCGAGGTCAACGCCGCGCTCAACGGCATGATCTTCACGCCGACCGGCGATTACTTCGGCGCCGCGTCGATCCAGGTCGTCACCGACGACCTCGGGAACAATCCGAGCGGAAACCAGACCGACACCGACACGCTCAACATCGCCGTCAACGCAGTCAACGATGCGCCGGTTCTCACTGTGACTGGTGCGGTCACGCACACCGAGGGTGGGGCGGCGACGAACGTGGCGACGGCGGCGAACATCACCGACGTCGACGACACGAACATCGAGAGCGCCACGATCCAGATCACCGGCAACTTTGCGTCGGGTCAGGACGTGCTCTCGTTCGTCAACACGGTGAACATCAGCGGCAGCTTCGTGGGCGACACGCTGACGCTGACCGGCAGCGACACGCTGGCGAACTACATCGCGGCACTGCTGTCGATCACGTACACGAACACGTCCGACACTCCGTCGACGCTCCAGCGGACGATCACCTGGACCGTCAACGACGGCGACGTGAACAGCAACACGCAGACGACGACGCTCGACGTCACCGCGACGAACGACGCGCCGGTCAACACGCTGCCGGGCGCGCAGGCGACGAACGAAGACACGCCGCTCGTGCTCAGCACAGGCAACAGCAACGCGATCTCCATCGCGGACGCGGATGCGAATCCCGATGATGTGCAGGTCACGCTGAACGTCACCAACGGAACAGCGACCGTGAATCCCGTCGGCGTCGGCGCACTGACCAGCCTCACCGGCGATGGAACGAACACGGTCGTCATCACCGGCACGGTGGCGGAAGTGAACGCGGTGCTCAACGGCCTCACGTTCAATCCGACCGGCAACTACTTCGGTGCCGCGTCGATCCAGGTCGTCACCGACGACCTCGGCAACAATCCGAGCGGCAATCTCACCGACACCGACACGCTGAACATCACCGTCAATGCCGTCAACGACGCACCGGTGCTCACGGTGACCGGCGCGGTCACGCACACCGAAGGTGGCGCAGCGACGAACGTCGCGACCGCGGCGAACATCACCGATGCCGACGACACGAACATCGAGAGCGCGACGATCCAGATCACCGGCAACTACGCCGGCGCACAGGACGTGCTCTCGTTCGTCAACGCGCCGCCGATCATGGGCAGCTTCGTGGGCGACACGCTGACGCTGACCGGCAGCGACACGCTGGCGAACTACATCGCCGCGCTGCAGGCCGTGCAGTACACGAACACGTCCGACGCTCCGTCGACGCTCCAGCGCACGATCACCTGGACCGTGTTCGACGGCGACAACAACAGCAATGCCCAGGCAACGACGCTCGACGTCACCGCGACGAACGATGCGCCGGTGAACACGCTGCCGGGCGCGCAGGCAACGAACGAAGACACGCCGCTCGTCCTCAGCACTGGCAACGGCAACGCGATCTCGATCGCCGACGCCGACGCGAACCCGGACGACGTGCAGGTCACGCTCAATGTCACGAATGGCACAGTCACGCTCAACCCGAGTGCGACCGGCGCGCTGACCAGCCTCACCGGCGACGGCACGGCGACGGTCGTCGCCACCGGCACCGTTGCGGAGATCAACGCCGCGCTCGACGGCATGACGTTCAATCCGACGCTGAACTACTTCGGCGCGGCATCCATTCAGGTCGTGACGGACGATCTCGGGAACAACCCGAGCGGCAATCTCACCGACACCGACACACTCAACATCACCGTCAACAACGTCAACGATGCGCCGGTCCTCACGGTCACCGGCTCTTCGCCGACGTTCACCGAAGGCGGGGCGGCGGTCGATCCGACCACGTCGGTCAACATCACCGACAGCGACGACACGAACATCGAGTCGGCGACGATTCAGATCACCGGAAACTTCCAGAGCGGCGCGGATCAGCTCAACTTCGTCAACGCGCCGCCGATCATCGGCAGCTTCGTGGGCGACACGCTCACGCTGACCGGCAGCGACACGCTGGCGAATTACATCGCCGCGCTCAACTCGATCACGTTCTCGAACACGTCCGAGGCGCCGTCGACCGCGCAGCGCACGATCACGTGGAGCGTGTTCGACGGCGACAACAACAGCAACACGCAGACGACGGCCGTCGACGTGACCGCGGTGAATGATGGCCCGACGAACACGATTCCGGGCGGCGCGCCGTCGACGAACGAAGACACGGACCTCGGCGGTCTCGTGTTCTCGATCGCCGATCCGGACTCCGGCACGAGCGACATCGACGTGCAGCTCACGGTCACGAACGGCGTGATCACGCTCAACAGCATCGCCGGCATGTCGAGCTACATCGCGGGCGACGGCACGCTCGACGCGTTCATCCACTTCCAGGGTCCGCTCTCGGCGTGGAACAACGCGCTGAACGGCATCACGTTCCGTCCGACCACGAACTTCAGCGGCACGGCGACGATCCAGATCGTGACGGACGATCTCGGCAACACGGGCACCGGTGGTGCGCTCAGCGACACCGACACGCTCAACATCACCGTCAACGCGATGAACGACCCGCCGGTGAACGGCGTGCCGGGCACGCAGACGTTCAACGAAGACACGACGCTCACGTTCTCGAGCGGGAACGGCAACGCGATCACGGTTGCCGATGTCGACGCGGCCGCGGGCAACCTGCAGGTCACGCTGTCGACGACCGCGGGCACGATCACGCTCGGTGGCACGACCGGCCTCACGGTCGTGGGCAACGGCACCAACAACGTTCAGGCGACGGGCAACCTCACCGATCTGAACGCGGGTCTGAACGGCACCGTCTTCTCGCCGACGCTCAACCTCAACGGCGCGCAGACGATCTCGATGTCGACGTCCGATCTCGGCAACACGGGTGCGGGCGGTGCACAAGTCGACAACGACACCATCAATCTCTCGATCACCGCGGTCAACGACGCGCCGGTGAACGCGATGCCGTCATCGCCGAACGTCGATCAGGACACGTTCCTCACGATGTCCGGCGGGAACGCGATCCAGATCTCCGACGTCGACGCAGGCGCCGGCTCTGTGCAGGTGCAGCTGACCGCGACGAACGGCACGATGACGCTCGACGGTACCGTCGGTCTGTCGTTCAGCGTCGGTGACGGCACCGCGGACGCGACGATGACCTTCACCGGCACGATCGCGAACATCAACGCGGCGCTCGACGGCATGACCTTCACGCCGACGCCGACCTACTTCGGACCGGCGACGATCCAAATCGTCACGGACGATCAGGGCAACACCGGAACGGGCGGTGCGCAGAGCGACACCGACACGCTCAACATCACCGTCAATCAGCTCAACCAGGCGCCGGTCAACACCGTGCCCGGCGCGCAGACGTTCAATGAAGACACGGCGCGCATCTTCTCGGCCGGCAACAGCAACCAGATCTCGATCGCCGATCCGGACGCGGGCGTGGCAGTCGTGCAGGTGCAGCTCACCGTCACGAACGGCGTGCTCTCGTTGAACGGCACGGTGGGTCTGTCGTTCGTCTTCGCCGACGGCAACGGAACGGGCACGGGCGACGGCACGAACGACGCGACGATGACGTTCCGCGGCACGATCGCGGACATCAACACCGCACTGAACGGCCTCGTCTACACGCCGAACCTCAACTACAACCCGACCGACACGCTGACCATCGTGACGAACGATCTGGGCAACACCGGACCGGGCGGTCCGAAGATGGACACCGACAACGTGACGCTGAACATCACCGCGGTCAACGACGCGCCGGTGCTGACCAACCCGTCTTCGGTCAATGCGACCGAGGATGTGCAATTCAGCTTCACGGCGGGCAACACCATCTCGGTGACGGATGCCGACTCCGGCGCGGGCACGAACTTCCAGGCCACACTCGGTGTGAGCAGCGGCACGATCAACGTCGTCGCCGCGGGCTCGGCGATCGTCGGCGGCAACAACACCAACGCCGTGACCATCACAGGCACGGTGACCGACGTGAACAGCACGCTGGCCACCACCAAGTACACGGGCAACCTCAACTTCAACGGTAGCGACACGCTTGCGGTCAACGTCAGCGACAACGGCCAGACCGGAGCGGGCGGCACACTCTC
>Ga0075428_100006198_pt1 | contig 13304 bp, 14 predicted proteins | sample RhiMetdeltSRZDD2_FD_75291 | JGI IMG/M metagenome (GOLD analysis project Ga0075428, IMG submission 75291) | Populus rhizosphere microbial communities from Tennessee, USA - Rhizosphere MetaG P. deltoides SRZDD2 | ecosystem: Host-associated > Plants > Roots > Rhizosphere > Soil | place: USA...
ATCTGGAAGAACGCCTGGCTTTGATTTTTGAGTTGTATCTCCTTGTCGTCGATCTTCCGCGACAGGAGCATGAGCCGATAGGCGGAGAGTAGATCGTTCGCCGCCCCCTTCGGGCGCGTTTCCGCGCCATTGGTGAGGGTCGACCCCTTCATGGCCGAAAAAATTATGTCACACTCCTACCGGTGCGTATCTACTGATGGATTACGACAGACGACAGCCCTTCGACGGTGAATCAGCTGGGCGCGACATCGGCGCGCCCAGTCGTAGTGCCGGCGAGATACGCCGGTAGACGTTCGCATGGCGCCGAGAATCAGCCTCCACCGGTGGGACGAGATTGCGCTCGAAAAAATCACCGAGATGATCTCGCGTAAGATTGTCTCCGGCGAGCGCGAGATGCTGGCGCAGATCTATCTGAAACGCGGTGCGCTCGTTCCGATGCATACGCACGAGAGCGAGCAGATGACCTACGTCCTCCAGGGCGCGTTGCGGTTGCTCGTGGACGGCGAGGAAGTCATCGTGCGCGAAGGCGAAGTGCTGCACATTCCGTCAGGGCTGCCACACCAGGCCGAAGCACTCGAGGACACGCTCGAACTCGACGTGTTCAGTCCGATCCGTGCCGAGTGGGTCGACACCGCTGACGAGGGGAACTTCTGATGGCCACGCAGGTGCAGGCGCGCATGCGCGGCGCGGCGGTGGCGCCGGGCGCCGGCATCGGTCTTCGACTGCTTGCCGTCGGGATCGGAATCTTCTTTCTCGGTATGTGCTCGTCCAAGGTCGCCTGGTTCACCAACAGCGACATCCTCCTGCAGAAGTTTCAGATGATCTTCCTGCCGAAGGCGCCGCCGATTGTTCGGTGGTATCTGGAGACCGTGTGCATTCCAGGCGCGCCGCTCTTCGCGCGCCTTGTTCCGCTCGGTGAGCTCGCCGCAGGGCTCGCGCTCATCTTCGGGTTCTGGACGCGGATGGCGGCCACCGCCGCATTTCTGATGGTGCTGAACTTTCATTTCGCGACGAGCGCGTTCTGGTCCGTTGACTATTTCCGCGACGCCCAGGGATTCCCGCTGCTCGGCGGCCTGCTGGCAATCGCGATCGCTGGATCGCGCTTGCCGTTCAGCGTTTCTCGGTAGGTTCGCAGGGGCCGGCTTCAGCCGGCCCGGTCCGGTCCGGCTTCACCGGACCTTCTCTTCCGGTGGGGTCCGGCTTCAGCCGGACCTTCGATCAATGGACGCGGCGATTGACGTCGTCCGCGCGACCGCCTGAATAGACGTCGAACTTCCGCCGGACGCGGTTGATCTTCCACTTCAGATACCGGTACTTAATCTCCGAAAGCAGATGGAGCCGGCCGCCCTTCAGGTACAGATAGCCGGCGACCAGCCCGCCAAGGTGGGTCGTGTGCGCGATTCCGCCACCCGGACCGCTCATCGACGAGAGCAGCGAGATGCCGCCCATGATCGCGACGAAGTACTTCGCCGGAATCGGAAAGATGAAGTAGAGCAGAATCGGCCGGTTCGGGAAATACAACGCGTAGGCAAGCAGAATTCCGTAGAGCGCACCCGACGCGCCGATGGTGAGTGAGTAATACAATTGCGCGCCGAATGAGCCGGGCACAAACGACAGCAGCACCGTCGTCATCGCGGCGCCGACACCGCAGACGAAGTAGTACTTCACGAAGTAGGTGCTGCCCCACATCCGCTCCAGCTCCACGCCGAACATCCAAAGCCCGAGCATGTTGAACAGAATGTGGAAGATTCCCGCATGCAGGAACATGTACGTGACGGGCTGCCAAAGATGCAGCCGGCCGAAGATGTCCGCGGGGCGGAGGCCGAAGGTCAACGTGATCGCCGGAAGCACGAGCGAAATCACGAACGCGACAACGTTCGCGATGACGATCGCCTTAATTGCTGGCGTCAGCGGACCGGGGCCGAATGAGTAGGCAAGCGTGGAAGACGATGGATACCGGGACCGCATTTGATTCAGTCTGTTCCAACTACGCTGCGCTCATCAACAGCAACTTCTATGCCTCGGAACCGCTGCGCTTCAGGGCCAGCGCGATTGCCTCGCGAAACTCGCGAATCCGGAGCAGATGTGCGGCCGCCGCAAGTACAAGCAGTGCAAAGACAATCGTCAGTGCCAGGCGGAATGCCTGGCTCAGGAATGCGTCACCGCCAATCCATTGAGAGAGCAGCCACTCGATGAGCAGTGCCGCCGCTCCCATTGCCAGCGAAGCCATTGCAATCCTCGAGAATGAGGTCAGAATTCGTCGGTCATCCAGCCCACCGAGTCTGCGGCGCAGCAGCCACAGCAGGCTACCGGCGTTGAACAATGCCGCGATCGACGTTCCGAGCGCGAGGCCGCGATATCCGAACAGCCGGGCGAGAACAACATTCAGCACCGCATTGACGAGGACTGCGGCCACGCTGATTTGCACAGGCGTGCGGCTGTCGCCGAGTGCATAGAAGGTGGGAGCGGCGATTCTCACAATCGAATAGCCGAGCAGGCCGACCGCGTAGTACTGCAGGGCGGCGGCGGTCGCGAAGGTATCTGACGGCAAAAATGCGCGCCGCTCGAAGATGACACGCACGATGGGATGCGACAACGCGATGAGCCCCACTGTGGCCGGGACGTTCAGCACGAGCATCAGCGACAGACCCTCGGCAAGCGTGGAACGCACGGCGGCGTCGTTGTGTTGCGCGGCGTGACGCGACACGGCGGGAGCGGTGGCGGTGGCAATGGAGACGCCGAAGAGGCCGGTCGGCAGGTACATCAGGCGGAACGCATAGTTCAGCCACGACACCGCCCCTGTTCCCTGCTGCGTGGCGAGCACGGTGTTGACGAACACATTCATCTGCGTCGCGGCCAGTCCGATGGTCCCCGGTCCCATCAGCAGCAACACGCGCCGCAGCGCGTCTTGCTTCCAGTCCAGAAACGGGCGATACGAGAATCCTGCCTGACGCAGCAACGGCCATTGGATCAAAACCTGGGCGAGACCACCAACGAGGGTCCCAATCGCGATCGCTGCAATCGGCGGCACGCCGAATCGCGGCATCAGCGGGACGAGAAGCAGCGCGCAGATGATCGTGGCGATGTTGAACATGGCGGGCGCCAGCGCAGGAACGAAAAAGCGGTCCAGCGAATTCAACATCCCCATGACGACTGCGGCGATCGCCACCAGCGTGAGGAACGGCAGCATGATGCGTGTCAGCAGGATCGTCAGTTCGAGCTTGCCTGGAACCGTTGCGTAATCTGCGGCGAATGCGGTCACGAGCGGCCGTGCGAAGACGATTCCTCCGACGACCAGAACGCCGGTGACGACGAGCAGCGCGTTGATCACGTTGTTGCCGAACCGCCACGCGGCGGTTCGTTCGCCGGACGCCAGTTGCTGCATGAAGACGGGCACGAACGCGGCGCTCATGGCGCCCTCTGCAAACAGATCGCGAACGAGATTTGGAATTCGGAAGGCGACGTTGAATGCGTCCATGGCGTTGCCCGCGCCGAACATCGACGCGAGCACCTGGTCGCGCACCAGGCCAAGAATGCGACTCGTCATCGTCGCCGCTCCGGCGGACGCCGCCGAGCGCGCGAGTCGGTTCTGCTGGGAAGGAGAGCTAGGCTCCAAGCTTGCGGCGGACCGCTTCGTTGACGGCGCGGCCATCCGCATTCTTGCCGGCCAGACGCGGCATCACCGCTTTCATGACCTTGCCCATATCCTTGACAGAGGTCGCGCCCGTCTCGGCGATGGCTTCGACAATCGCGGCCTCGATGTCCGCTGCTGAAGCCGCGGGCGGCAGGTACTGCTCGAGCACCGCGATTTCGGCGGTTTCCTTGTCGACCAGGTCGGTGCGCCCGGCTTTGGCGAACTGCTCAATCGAATCGCGACGCTGTTTGACGAGTGTGGAGACCACCTGCACCACTTCGGCGTCGTCGAGATCGTGAGCCTTCTCGACCCCTTTGTTCATGATCGCGGCTTTGAGCATCCGCAACGCGGACAGACGCGTGGTCTCTTTGCTCTTCATCGCCACCGCGATGTCGGCGTTCACTTTCTCGCGCAGCAACATTCAGAAAATCCCAAATCCCAAATCCCAACTAGTGTCGAATCCCGAATCCCGAATCGCGGATTCCGCCGTTAATGGTCCTGATCAGAATCACCGTACGTGATGTGCCACTTGTTCGTCTCGTCGTAAAAACCCTTTGGCACCTGCACAGCGTTGACCTTGACGCTCACTTCGAGCGTGGACTTCACGGCGAAGTAGCCGTTGCGCCGCAGCGCACGGCGGAACGCGCCGTTCATCGCGTACGCGCGAACCTTGTCTGCGTCTTCGGCGCGTGCCGCGCGATCCACCCACCGCAGCAGCGTCTTCATGCCGGCGACGTCCTCGGGATCCGCGAGGAAGTCCACGAGCAGCGTGACGCGGCCGAGAGGTTCATGCAGATGGCGATAGACGGCGTAGCCATGCAACTCGCCCTGCCGCTTCAACGCCACGATTGAATAGCGCACGTGAGGCGGCTCGATATAACGCCAGTTCAGGTATGACGCGTCGCGACGCACCGCGAGGTCGAACTTCGGCGCCAGTCGCTCCCATAACGCGGTGAACGACGAATCGAAGCGGCGGATCGGCTCACACTCGGCGCGCAGCGGACGCGATCGCGAGACGACGTGCACGATCGGCCACGTGACTGCCGAGACGAGGCGATTGAGCGGGAGTGGCCACTGCGGGAGACGGACGGCGCGTCGCGTCAGCGGCTTCACGAGACACGGCACGATGCGGGCGTCGGGCCAGTGTAGATGGTCCAGCAGTTTCCGGCCTTCCGTGGTGGCACCAAGCGAGAGGACGGCCCCACTGTGGCGATCCCACGCCCGCACGAGCGCTTCGCCGATCCCCTGACGGCGCCGCTCCGGGGCCACCATCGCGTCGCTACCCCACGCGCCTTCGACTTCGATGCCTTTGATCGACACGCGAACCGGCAGCGTCGTGTAGTGCCCAACGATTGTCGGGCCTTCGCGCGCGACCCAGATTTCCGGTTGCCCGCTCTGGTTGTACGGATTGCGGCGATGCCGCCAGTCCCATCGCAGGCGGAGCGCGTTGGCGGCATCGGCCCCATGCGTTCGTCGGTAAAGGGTATCTACGCCGCGACGATCGTCCGGCTTGAAGCGATCAATTTCCGACACGCGGTCAGTCCTGAGCGCCTGGACGGGGCGGAGTTGGCTGCTGCGGCGGCGGTGGTGTGATCACACCCGGTCGGGTCGACGATCCTGCAGGCAAGCCAAAGGGATTGGCAGGCGTGACGACGACTGGCGGCGTCTGCTGTGGCTCGCCGTCGGGTAAGACGGCGACGGGCGGCTGGATTGGCATACCGCCTGGTGTGGCGACGGGTACGCCGCCAACAATCGGACGCGGAATAGGTACAGGACGGCCCAGCGGAACGCCATCGTTCCCCTGCACCGCATCCGGATCATCGTTGTCGTTCGGATCATCGCCCTGCCGCGGCGCGATGGGCCTGATGATGCCGGGCGTCGTCGCTGCCAGCGCGGGAGTCGGATTGCGCGGGGCGACGCTCGTCGGAAGAATCATGATGCGGTCGTACATCGACGCGCCGGGAATGCCTGGCTGACGCGCCGCGAGCACGTAACCGCTGACGCCGCGCAGGACGATGTCGAGCGCCTGTCGCTCCGGCACGGCTTCGAGATCCAATGTGAGCGGAGCGCCGGCAATGCCATCACCGTTGATGATCTTGACGCCTCCAGCCTTTGACCATTCGGCAAGGATCGTCCGCACCGGCGCGTTCTGCGCGTGCAGCGTCACGCGTCCGTTGCTGATTTGCAGCTGGAGCGGCGCCTGTGCTGCGGCGACGGTCGCGACACTGACGAGGGCGCCGGCGAGCAGGAAAGTGCGGAACGACATGGGGCCCTATTGTACGCCTCGGCGAGCTAATTGGCGCGCATATGCTCGATGACGCTGCGGATGATGTCATCGAGCTGCACCTTCGGCTCATAGCCGACAAATGCACGGATTTTCGAGATATCCGGCACCCGACGCGGCATGTCCTCGAACCCAGCCTCGTATGCCTGGTCGTACGGAATGTAGTGAATCGGTGAGCAACTGCCGGCCATCTCTTTGACCCGCGCGGCCAGGTCGCGGATCGCGACCTCGCCCATATTTCCGATATTGAAGACCTCTCCGACGGCGCGGGTATTGGTCGCGAGCCGAACGAGCGCATCGACGACATCGCCGACGTACGTGAAGCTTCGCGACTGGGTCCCGTCGCCGAACACCGTAATCGGATGACCTGCGAGCGCCTGCCGGACGAACGTTGGCAGCACCATGCCGTACTGGCCCGTTTGCCTCGGCCCGACGGTATTGAACAGCCGCACGATGACGACCGGCAGCTTCTTCTCTTTCCAGTACGCGAGCGCGAGAAACTCGTCGATCAATTTACTGCACGCGTACGCCCAGCGATGCTTCGCCGACGGACCGAGAACGAGGTCGGCGGCTTCGCGGAACGGGACGTCGGCGCTCTTGCCGTACACCTCCGAGGTGGAGGCGATGAAGACGAGCTTCTTCTTCTTATTGGCGTGCTTGAGGACCACCTCCGTGCCGTGCACGTTGGTCTCAATCGTATGAACCGGCTGCTCGACAATCAGTTTCACGCCAACGGCCGCCGCGAGATGGAATACGACATCGCTGCTGTCGATCAGTTCTGCCAGAAGCGGCTCGTTGGTCACGGAGTCGATCGTGTACGAGAAGCCGCTGCGTCCCTTGAGATGCGCGATGTTGTCGATGGATCCGGTCGAAAGGTTATCGAGGACGCTCACTTCGTGGCCGTCATCGAGAAGCCGTTCCGCCAGATGCGAGCCGATGAAACCGGCGCCGCCGGTGATGAACGCCTTCACGGGAGAGTGTGCCCCTTCTGAAACGCGTCAATACCCAAACAGATCCGCTCGACATCTGTATCGGTCAAACGCTGATGGAGCGGCAGTGACAGAATCTCACGCGCGGCACATGCCGCGCGTGGGCATTCGTGACGTCTCCACGATTCGAACGCCGGCTGATGCGTCATCGGAACCGGGTAATGAATCAAGGTTCCGATGCGCGATGCGGACAGATGCGCCTGCAATGCGTCGCGCTCACTCGACCGGACCACGAACAGATGGTACACGTGACCGTCGTCACGGTGCGGCAGCGGGCGTACCGAGCCGGTGAGCACGCGCCTGTAGTTCGCGGCAACGCCTCGACGCCGCGCCGTCCAGCGCGGGAGCAGCGGGAGCCGTGTGCGCAGGACCGCGGCCTGCAGCTCGTCGAGCCGGCTGTTCACTCCGGCGTCCTCGTGAATATACCGATTGATCTGTCCGCCATTTCGTAACCGTCGAACCCGGGCGGCGAGCGAACTGTTATTGCTGATGACGGCGCCACCGTCACCAAGCGCGCCAAGGTTCTTGGTCGGATAAAAACTGAACGCCCCGCCCGCTCCGAACGTTCCAACAGGAGTGCCTGCGCATGTTGCGAGGTGCGCCTGGCAGCAGTCTTCGACGATTGTGAGTGAGCGGCGCGCGGCAATCGCCTGAAGCGCCGGCATGTCGGCGGCCTGTCCGTACAGGTGCACCGGAACGATCGCAACCGTGCGTGCCGTGATCGCCGCTTCGCATGAAGCTGGATCGAGCGTGAGTGTTTCGGCATCGACATCCGCGAACACTGGCGTCGCTCCAGCGAGCAGCACCGCCAACGTCGTATACCCCGCCGTCAGAGCCGGGACGATCACTTCGTCGCCACGCTTGACGCCGACCGCACGCAGCAGCAGCGCGATCGCGTCGGTGCCATTGGCCACACCTATCGCGTGCGCGGCCCCCGATGCAGCAGCAAACTCGGTTTCGAACGTCTCGACTTCGGGTCCGAGGATGAACCATCCACTGGCGACGACGCGCTCGATGGCGGCGTGCACCGCTGCGTCATCCTGACCCGGCCGCAGATCGATGAATGGGATTGACGCCGGAGTCACAGGCTGGCGACCTGATCTCCGGTGGCAGGGACGTACTGATCGAAGTGCGCGCGATAGTACTCGAACGTCCGCCTCAAACCGTCGGCCAACGTTGTCGTGGCACGCCATCCAAGGGTAGCGGCGATCTTGGACGACTCGGAGTAGAAGTCGCCGATGTCGATCGCCTGCCTCTCCGGTGGCCACGGCGTGCAGCGGAATCGTCCGCTCCCCGCGATCCGGATCATCATCTCAACCAGAGCGCGGAGCTGGATCGGTTCGAGGCCGCCCACGTTGAACACTTCGCCGTTGGCCACATCATCTGCGGCCGCGCGCAGAAATGCATCCACCGCATCGTCAACGTAGACAAAGTCGCGAAGCTGCGTCCCGTCGCCGTAAATCTGAATCTCTTTGTTCTCGAGCACCAGCCGGATGAACCAGGCGATAAACCCCTGGCGACTGTGCTTGATCAGTTGTCGCGGACCGTAAACGTTCGTCAGTCGCAGCGAAGTGGCGCGCACGCCAAACACGTTGTTATAGACAAGGTGGTAGTACTCGCCGGCGGCCTTGTTGATGCCGTTGATGTCGGTCGGACGCACGAGGTGTGACTCGGTGACCGGGAGACTCTGAGGACGGCCGTAAATCTGACGCGTCCCCGCGAACACGACCTTCACGGCCGGATTGTTATGACGGCACGCCTCGAGCAGCGTCAGCTGGCTGCGGCAGTTGATCTCGAGGTCGGTATACGGCTCCTCCATGCTGTCGATGTGACTGACCTGTCCGGCGAGATTGAAGATCACGTCGTGGCCGCGTACCAGATAGTTCATCGTCGACTGCTGGCGAATGTCGGCGATGTTCACGCGAAGGCTGTTCTCGATACCGTGAATGTTGAACAGGTTTCCGCCGTAGGCGGGAATCAGTGAATCAACAATGAGCACGCGCGCGCCGAGCGACACGAGCTGGTGTGCCAGATTGCTGCCGATGAACCCGAGGCCACCCGTGATCATCACCGGACGATCGCGATAGAACTCGCGATACGTTTTCACGGTTTTGGCGATTCGGGCGGAATAACGCCGCTGATCGTCGGATTCCGGAACAGGACGGGCGGACTCGTGCGTCCTCGACCGAGCACGACGAGCTTCACCCAGAGCCGCATGACGTCGATGCCCGTCCAGAACACCCGCTTGAAATTGAAGAACTGCGAGCGCCCGTGGAGCCGATGGTAGTGGTGCACGGGAACTTCGACGACGTGAAAACCGGCGTCTTGAATCTTGCGCATCATCTCCAGGCAGATGACGCCCGTATCTTTTTCCAGCTTTACCCGATCGAAGATCTCGCGCCGCATCAGCCGGAAATCGCAATCAACGTCGCGAACGCGCAGCCGGAACAGGAACTTGACCGTGTGGTGATAGAGGCGTCCGACGACGATGCGATGCCACGGATCGGAGCGGCTGATCTTGTAGCCGGTGACCATGTCGGCGTCGGGCGTCAGGCGGTTCCAGAGGACCGGAAGCTCCGCGGGATCGTACTGCGCGTCGCCGTCGGTATACGCGATGAGATCCTTGGTCGCGGCGGCGAAGCCGGTGCGGAGTGCGGCGCCATACCCGCGGTTCCGCTGGTGGTGAATGGCGCGGACGTTGGGATAGGTCCGCACGAGATCATCGAGGATGCCCCTGGTGGCATCCTTACTGCCGTCGTTGACGACGATGACTTCGAAGTCAGACGTCAGACGACCGGCAACCTGCACGGCGAGGATGACCAGACTCGCAATCGTTCCTCCATCGTTGTACGCAGGGAAGAAGATGCTGAGCCCCGGTGGACGCGGCGCGCGCGACTCTGCCATGGGGGACGACAAACCGTACCACGGTAACACCTTGCGAACAATGGGTCTTTGGACCCGCCAGACGCAATAGGGTCCCGCCTGAAGGCCGACCCCACCTATTGTCGGTGGGGTCCGGCTTTAGCCTGTCGGTGGGGTCCGGCTTTAGCCGGACCAACCCGTCAGCGTGGCCGTGCCGCGAGCCGCCACGGCACGATCGCCGATTCGACGATCACCGGCCACGAGAGCTTCGACGCACCCTCGCGGCGCTCGACGAACGTAATCGGAACTTCCGCGCACCGAAACCCGGCGCGCGAGGCTTCCCAGGCGAGCTCCACGATGAACGCGTAGCCGTCGGAGCGGATTGAGGCGAGTGGGAGTCGCTCGAGCGCCTCCCGGCGCCAGCACCGGAAGCCACTGGTGCAATCGCGAATGGTCATCCGGGTGATCGCCCGGATGTATCGATTCGCGAATGCGCTCAGCATGCGTCGATGGATGGGCCAATTCTCGATTTTCCCGCCCGGAACGTAGCGCGATCCGATCACGAACTCGGCGTGTTCCGCTGCCTGAAGCAGCCGGGGGATATCCGCGGGGTTGTGCGAAAGGTCCGCGTCCATCTGGAGGATGTGCGTCGCATCGGTTCGCAGCGCAACGTACATCCCGTCGATGTAGGAAAGGCCGAGACCGCGCCGGCCTGTGCGGTGCAGCACCTGTACGCGCGCGCGCTTCGCTGCCGCGTACTCGTCCGCGATCTGCCCCGTTCCGTCGGGTGAGGCGTCGTCGACGATCAGAACGCGGAGATCGGAAATCGTCAGCAGCTGCTCGATGAGAGCAGGCAGATTCGCGCGTTCGTTATACGTCGGGATGATGACCAGCGGCCGCATGCACGTCTACGTTTTTGGGCCCTCGAATCGCAGCGATGCGATCTGCTCCGAAATCAAGCCGACGAGAAACACGATGACCGCAAACAGGATGAGGATGACCGCCCCATTCGGGATCTTGCCCGTCGCGATCATGTTCCAGATGCCGTACATCGATCCCGTGACGAACGACACGATGCTGATCGGCAGGAAGATGCGCAGTGGACTGAACAGCGTGATGATCTTCAGGAGTATCAGCAGAAAACGCGTGCCGTCCTTTGCGAATCGGATTTTCGAGGTGCCGCTCCGCTGCCTCGCGTCAACAGGTTCGAATGCCACGTTATAACCGGCCTTGATGAATGCGAGCGTCGTCGTCGTCGGGGTTGAGAAGCCGTTCGGTAGCAAGTGGATGAATTCGCGCAGGTATTCGGTTCGTGCGCCGCGGAATCCGGACGTCAAATCGGCAATCGGGCGGCTGGTCAGGTAGCTGGCCAGTCTGTTCAGTAGTGCGTTGCCAACGCGTCGGGCCACCGTCGCCTGCGTGGATCCGGAGCGCGCGCCGATCACGAGGTCGAATTCGCCGAGCCTAGCGGCGAGCCGTTGCGCATCCTCGGGCGGGTGTTGACCGTCGGCATCGATGATCAAGACGAAATCGCCGTTTGCGCGACGGATGCCGGTTTTCACCGCCGCGCCGTTTCCCTTGTTGTACGGATGCCGGACGACACACGCCCCCGCGGAACGCGCTCTCGCCGACGTCTCATCCGTCGAACCGTCGTCAACGACAAGCACCTCGCGCCACGGCGCCGCCGCGCGCAGGCAAGCGACGACCGCTCCAATGGCGTCCGCCTCATTCATCGCGGGAATGACGATCGAAACGCTTGAAGGGTCAGCCAAGCAACTGCTCGATGACGCCGTCCCATGTGATCGTCTGCGCGAGGTGCCGACCAGCGCGGCCGAGACGCTCGGCGAGCGCCCGGTCGGCGGCGAGGCGGTCGATCGCTGCGGCGAGCGACGCGGACTCTGGCTCACAGACGAAACCGTTGGTGCCATCCCGTACGAACTCCAGTGGCCCTCCAGCATCGGTCGTGGTGATCACCGGTTTGGCCGCGAGAAATGCTTCAAGCGTCACGTATCCGTAATCTTCGTCGAACGGCGCGAACACCACGCCGAGTGCGCCAGCGTACAAATCTGCCACGGGTTCGCCCCATAACGGGCCGGCAAATGTGACGCGGTGGCCGACGTTCATGGCCGCCGCCGTGCCTTCAAGCGCCATTCGCTGCGATCCATCTCCGACGATGACCAGGCGAACCTGCGATGAAACGCGCGCCAGTGCCCGAAGCACGAGATCTATGCGTTTGAGGGGCTCGAGTCGAGCCACCACCAGCATGTAATCACCGTACGCACCGGAGCGCAGATGCCCGGCAAGCGGCGGCGGATGATACAACGGTCTCGCGGAGACGCCGTTGAAATGTTCAACACGCTGCGCGGTATTACGTGAATTGGTCACGATGCGCTCGCATTCGCCGAACATGCGCGAATCGAGCGCGGCAATCCTCTGGCGGAGCTGTGTGTCGGGTTCGCTGTCGGTGAAATCGCTGAACGGCGTTCCGAACAGTTCGTACGCGGCGCGGTGTTGATGAATGAGCCACACGACCTTGCGAGGGTGGCGCGCACACCACGTCGGGAACCGCGTCGCAATCATCATGTCGATCGGACGCGCATTGCTCGCCGACAGGTTGAGCATCCGCCAGGCGCCTGCCTGATCCAGCAGTTCATCCTTCCGGCCGTTGAACGGTAGCGTCACACTCTCCGCGTCGTGGCCGCGCCGTCGGAGCTGAGCCACCAGCGATTGCACGTGAAGCTCCGCGCCATCGCGAATAAACGGGGCGCGCGCATCAGCGACGACTATTCTCATCGTGTCAGTGCGCTGGGCGGAATCGTCTCATTGTGCGGCGCCGACCCTCTGAGTCCGCGATCCCACCGTCGTCAATCGTTCAACCACGTTGTCCCACGTGATGTCTGCCGCGACAGCATGACCCCGCTCCCCGAGTGAGGCCGCGAGAGCCGCGTCCGTCCCCAATCGATCCACGGCCGACGAGAGCGCGTCGGGTGTTGGCTCACAGACGTAGCCGTTCACGCCGTTGACGACGAACTCGAGCGTGCCGCCTGAATCGCGCGCCGTGATCACCGGCTTGCGCGAGAGGAAGGCCTCGAGCGTCACGTATCCGTAGTCCTCTTCATACGGCGCGAACAGCACCGCCCGGCAGCCGGCGTAGAGCGCGACGAGCCGATCGTCGTCCACGCGCCCGAGCAGCGTGACCCGATCGCTCAACCCGCGGCGCTCGATGTATTCGGCCAGCTCATGTCGAATCGAGCCGTCGCCGGCAATGAACAGCCGCATCGCGGACGATGTTTTCAGAAACGCGTCGATGGCGAGATCGACGCGCTTGACGTGTTCGAGTCGCGTGACCGTCAGCACGTAATCGCCGTATGGACCGTGGTGAAGTCGCCCGGCCAGCTTCGGCGGGTTGTAGAGCGCCTCTGACGCGATGCCGTTGTACTTCAGCATGCGGTCAGACACTGTTCGCGCGATGGTGAAATGGCCGACGCATTCGCCGAGGATGCGTGTATCGGCGGCGATCAGCCGGCGCCGAAGC
>Ga0075428_100006199_pt1 | contig 13302 bp, 21 predicted proteins | sample RhiMetdeltSRZDD2_FD_75291 | JGI IMG/M metagenome (GOLD analysis project Ga0075428, IMG submission 75291) | Populus rhizosphere microbial communities from Tennessee, USA - Rhizosphere MetaG P. deltoides SRZDD2 | ecosystem: Host-associated > Plants > Roots > Rhizosphere > Soil | place: USA...
CGAGCTGCGGGCCCGCGAGATCGCGGCGGCGGAGAGCGCCGAGGACGAGGAGACCTCCTGATGGCAGAGACCAAGGACGCCACGAACGACGAGACGGACGCCGCGGCCGCCCCGGCCAAGAAGGCCGCGGCGAAGAAGACGGCGACCAAGAAGGCCGCGGCCACGAAGAAGGCAGCGGCCAAGAAGGCCGCGCCCACCAAGGCGGCCGCGTCCGAGCGCGCATCGAGCGCTACGGCCACGAGTGCCGGCGCAGGCGACGACCGCACCCGGAGCGCCCGGAAGCTGCGCGAGGGCGTGGTGGCCTCGACCAGCATGGACAAGACCGCGGTGGTGCTCATCACCACCCGCAAGCCGCACCCGCTGTACCGCAAGACCATGGTGCGCACGTCGCGGCTCAACGCCCACGACGAGAGCAACGAGCTACGGGTCGGCGACCGCGTCCGGATCGCCGAGACGCGGCCGCTCTCGAAGACCAAGCGGTGGCGCCTGGTCGAGATCCTGGAGAGGGCGAAGTAGCCGTGATCCAGCAGGAGTCCCGCCTCAAGGTGGCCGACAACAGCGGCGCCAAGGAGGTCCTCGTCATCAAGGTGCTCGGTGGCTCGCGCCGCCGTTACGCCTCGATCGGCGACGTGTTCGTCGCCACGGTCAAGGACGCCATCCCCGGCGCCGCGGTGCGCAAGGGCGAGGTCGTCCGGTGCGTCGTGGTCCGCACCAAGAAGGAGCGGCGCCGTCCGGACGGCAGCTACATCCGCTTCGACGAGAACGCCGCCGTGTTGATCGACCCCAAGGACAACAACCCGCGCGGCACCCGCATCTTCGGCCCGGTGGGCCGCGAGCTGCGGGACAAGCGCTTCATGAAGATCGTCTCCCTCGCCCCGGAGGTGCTGTGATGCCTGGGCTCAAGATTCGCAAGGGCGATCGGGTGCGTGTCCTCACCGGCAAGGACCGGGGCAAGGAGGGCACGGTCATGCGTGCGATCCCACAGTCCCGCAAGGTCATCGTGGACGGCGTCAACGTGGCCAAGAAGCACCAGCGCCCCACCCGTGCCACCCAGCAGGGCGGCATCATCGACAAGGACATGCCGATCCCGGCGGCCAACGTGGCCCTGGTCTGCCCGTCGTGCGGCAAGCCGACCCGCGTCGGCTACAAGTTCGACCAGGCCGGCCAGAAGGTCCGGATCTGCCGCAAGTGCGAGAGCGAGATCGCATGAGCACCGTGACCGCTGATCATCCGGCGCCCCGGCTCAAGGTCCGGTACAACGAGCAGCTCCGCGCCCAGCTGAAGGACGAGCTGGACCTGGGCAACATCATGGAGGTCCCCCGGCTCACCAAGATCGTGGTGAACATGGGCGTGGGCGGCGCGGTCGCCCAGGCTTCGCTGCTCGAGGGCGCGCAGGCCGACCTGACCACCATCACCGGGCAGAAGCCGCTGGTGACCCGGGCCAAGAAGTCGATCGCCGGCTTCAAGGTCCGTGAGGGCAACGCGATCGGTGCCAAGGTCACCATGCGCGGCGAACGGGCCTGGGAGTTCCTGGACCGGCTCATCTCGATCGCCATCCCCCGCATCCGGGACTTCCGGGGCCTCAACCCCCGGTCCTTCGACGGCGCCGGCAACTACACGTTCGGCCTCAACGAGCAGCTGGTCTTCCCGGAGATCGACTACGACAGCATCGACGTGCCGCGAGGCATGGACATCACCATCGTCACCACCGCCCGCACCGACGCCGAGGGCAAGGCCTTCCTCGATGCCGTGGGCTTCCCGTTCAGACGTGAGGGTCAGTGAGCCATGGCAAAGAAGGCGCTCATCAACAAGCAACAGCGCAAGCCCAAGTTCAAGGTGCGGGCCTACACCCGCTGCCGGCGCTGCGGCCGGCCGCACGCGGTGTTCCGGAAGTTCGGCCTCTGCCGGGTGTGCCTCCGCGAGCTGGCGCACGCGGGCGAGCTGCCGGGTGTGACCAAGGCGAGCTGGTGAGGGGAGGCAGTTCATGACCATGACCGACCCCATCGCCGACATGCTGACCCGGATCCGCAACGCCAACGTGGCGATGCACGACGAGGTCCGCATGCCGTCGTCCAAGCTCAAGGAAGCGCTGGCTGGCGTCCTCACCAAGGAGGGCTACATCGAGGGCTTCGAGCTGGACGAGAACCCGGGCAAGCCGGGCCGGGTGCTGGTGGTGAAGATGAAGTACAGCCCCGACCGGGCGCGCACCATCTCCGGGATCAAGCGCGTCTCCAAGCCCGGGCTCCGGGTGTACAGCAAGGCCTCCGATGTCCCCCGGGTCCTCGGGGGGCTCGGCGTCGCCGTGCTGTCCACCAGCCAGGGCCTGCTCAGCGACCGTGAGGCCCGCCGCCGCAAGGTGGGCGGCGAGATCCTCTGCTTCGTGTGGTGAAGGTGATCGACGATGTCTCGCGTCGGTAAGTCTCCGATCCCCGTTCCGAGTGGCGTCGAGATCGCCATCGGCGAGGGGCACGTGACCGTCAAGGGCCCCAAGGGCGCCCTGGAGCGCGACCTGCCCCCGGTCATCGCCGTCCGCCAGGAGGGCGACCAGATCGTCGTCGAGCGCCCCGACGACGAGCGCGAGAACCGGGCCCTGCACGGACTGGTGCGGTCGCTGGTCAACAACATGGTCGTCGGCGTGACCCAGGGCTTCACGAAGGAGCTGGAGATCGTCGGCGTCGGCTACCGGGCCACCGCCCAGGGACCGAACGCCATCCGCCTGGCCCTCGGCTTCAGCCACCCGGTGGACGTCCGGGCCCCGGACGGGATCACCTTCGAGGTCCCGGCGCCCAACCGCATCGTGGTGCAAGGCATCGACAAGGAGATGGTCGGCCAGGTGGCCGCCAACATCCGGGCGTGGCGCAAGCCCGAGCCCTACAAGGGTAAGGGCGTCCGCTACGCCGGGGAGCGGGTGCAGCGCAAGGCCGGCAAGGCAGGGAAGTGAGCGCAGGACGATGAGCAGCGCCAAGCACAAGCGAGATGCACGGATCCGCCGCCACGCCCGCGTGCGCAAGCACGTGCGGGGGTCGGCCGAGCGGCCGCGCCTGGCGGTCTTCCGCTCGAACCGGCACATCTCCGTGCAGGTGATCGACGATCACGAGGGTCGCACCCTCGCCACGGCCTCCACCCTGGAGACCGGGCTGCGGAGCGGATCGACCTCCAACAAGGACGCGGCTGCCCAGGTGGGCCAGCTGGTCGCCGAGCGGGCCAAGGCCGCCGGTGTGACCAAGGTGGTCTTCGACCGGGGTGGCTTCCTCTACCACGGCCGGGTCGCGGCGGTAGCCGACGCGGCCCGAGCAGCAGGACTGGAGCTCTAGCCATGGCCAACAACACCGGCGGAAGTCGCACCGGCGGCAACCGCCCCGGCGGTCCCAGCAATCGTCCGGGTGGTCCCAGCAACCGTCCGGGTGGAGGTGGCGGAGGTGGTGGCCGCGGTGGCGGCCGGCAGCCGCGTGAGCGCGAGCAGCGGGACAACCCGCGCGCCTCGGGCGACGCCACGCTGCACGAGTCCCGGGTCATCAACATCAACCGGGTGGCCAAGGTGGTCAAGGGCGGCCGCCGGTTCTCGTTCACCGCGCTGGTGGTGATCGGCGACGGGAACGGCCGCGTCGGCCTGGGCTACGGCAAGGCCAAGGAGGTGCCGCTGGCCATCCAGAAGGGCACCGAGGAAGCCCGTAAGAACCTGTTCAAGGTCCCGCTGGCCGGTACGACCGTCACCCATCCGGTGATCGGCGAGACCGGCGCCGGCCGGGTGCTGATCAAGCCCGCGGCCCGAGGCACCGGGGTCATCGCCGGCGGCGCCGCGCGGGCCATCCTCGAGGAGGCCGGCATCAGGGACGTGGTGTGCAAGTCGCTGGGGTCGCACAACAACATCAACGTGGCCCGGGCCACCATCGCCGGGCTCAAGGACCTGAAGCGACCCGACGAGGTGGCGAAGGCCCGGGGCCTGTCGCCCGAGGAGATCATGCCCGGCGCCATCTGGCGGGCCTACCGCGAGAGCGAGCACCAGTCCGCGCGCTCCCAGGAGGTCGCCGGATGACCACTGAGCTGCGCGTGCGCCAGGTGCGCTCCGGCATCGGCGCCAAGCCGAAGCACCGCGGCACCCTGCGCGCCCTGGGCTTGGGCCGCATCGGCAAGACCAACACCTTGCCGGACCGCCCGGAGATCCGGGGGATGATCGCGCGGGTTCCCCACCTGATCTCCGTGGAGGAGGTGGACGCCGAGGCCGCTGCGACGGCGGCGACCCTCGCCGCGGCGGTCACGGGCACCCCCACGAAGAAGGCACCGGCCAAGAGGGCGACGGCCGCGAAGGCCGCGCCGGCCAAGGAAGCCGCCCCGGCCAAGGAGGCCGCGCCGAAGAAGGCCGCCGCCAAGAAGGCCGCGCCGAGGAAGGCCGCCGCGAAGAAGGCCGCGACCACCAAGAAGGCGGCCACGAAGAAGACGGCAGCGAAGAAGTCCGAGGGTTGATCATGACCATCAAAGTCCATGACCTCAGGCCCGCGCCGGGCTCCACCAAGCGCCCCAAGCGGGTCGGCCGGGGCATCGCGGGCAAGGGCGGCAAGACCGCCGGCCGGGGCATGAAGGGCCAACGGGCCCGCGACACGGTTCCCGCCACCTTCGAGGGTGGCCAGATGCCCCTGCACATGCGGGTCCCGAAGCTCAAGGGCTTCAACAACCCGTTCCGGGTCGAGTACCAGGCCATCAACCTCGACACCATCGAGGAGACCGGCCTCGACGAGGTGACCCCCGAGGCCCTCCACGCCCGGGGCCTCACCCACAAGGGGGCGCTGGTCAAGGTGCTGGGTCGGGGGCAGCTCACCCGCGCGGTGCGGGTCGAGGCCCACGCCTTCTCGAAGTCCGCCTCCGAAGCGATCACGAACGCCGGCGGATCGGTCACCGTCCGGCCCAAGCCCTGGGGCGATCGGCGTCCACCGGCCAAGGGGAACCAGTTCGCCAACCGGTAGTCGCAACGGCTGACGGCGTCGGGCAGGGCGGGCAGACCTGATTCGCCTAGGCCGCCGTAAACGGCCAGACTGACTGGCTTAATCCGACAAGGGGAGACGGGACGTGCTGTCCAGCCTGTGGAACATGTTCAGGGTCGCCGACCTGCGGAACAAGATCCTGTTCACCCTGGGCATCCTCGCCATCTACCGGTTCGGCTCCTACGTGCCCGCCCCTGGCATCGACGTCGACGCGGTGCAGGAGCTGAAGACCCAGGCCGAGAACTCGGGCGGCGTGCTGAGCTTCCTGCAGCTCTTCTCGGGCGCCGGCCTCAGCAACTTCGCGGTCTTCGCGCTCGGCATCATGCCGTACATCACCGCGTCGATCATCATGCAGATCCTCACGGTGGTCATCCCGAAGCTCGAGGAGTGGCAGCAGCAGGGCGCCGTCGGCCAGCGCAAGATCACCCAGTGGACTCGTTACCTGGCCATCTCCATCGCCGCCCTGCAGGCGACGGCGCTGTCGTTCCTGTTCCACAACGGTGGTGGCGGGCTCCTCGGCGGGGCCAGCAACCCGACCCAGATCGACGTCCTGCCCGACTTCATCTGGTACCGGGTGCTGCTGGTGGTGTTGGTCCTCACGGCGGGCCACTCCCTGCTGATGTGGTTCGGTGAGTCGATCACCCAGCGGGGCATCGGCAACGGCATGTCGCTGCTGATCTTCTCCAGCGTCGTGTCTGGTCTGCCGGCCCAGTTCGCGCGGATCAACGCCGAGAAGGGCCTGACCGTGCTCGTCCCGCTGATCGGCGTCTTCATCGTGGTCCTCGTGGGCATCGTGATCGTCGAGAACGGCCAGCGGCGGATCCCGGTGCAGTTCGCCAAGCGGGTGGTCGGTCGCCGCATGTACGGCGGCCAGAGCACCTACATCCCGCTGAAGGTCAACCAGTCCGGCGTGATCCCGATCATCTTCGCCAGCTCGGTGCTCTACCTCCCGGTGCTGGCGACCCAGATCCTCCCGTCCGATCCCGGCAGCTGGGGGGTCAAGGTGCAGGACTGGGTGGACCACAACCTGATCCGGGGCTCGTCGCCCTTCTACATGCTCTTCTACGGGCTGTTCATCGTCGGGTTCGCGTACTTCTACACCTCCATCGCGTTCGATCCCCACAAGCAAGCCGACACCCTGCGCAAGCAGGGTGGCTTCATCCCCGGCATCCGTCCCGGTCCCCAGACCGAGCGCTACCTGGCCAGGATCCTGAACCGCATCACCTTGCCAGGAGCGCTGTTCATCGCTGCGATCGCGCTGCTGCCCTCGATCCTGCTGGCCGTGGCCGACGTGCGGGCCTTCGCGTTCGGCGGCACGTCCATCCTCATCGCCGTGGGCGTGGCCCTCGAGACGATGAAGCAGATCGACAGCCAGCTCATGATGCGGAACTACGAGGGCTTCCTGCAGTGACGTCAGGGGCGCGTCTGGTGGTGCTGGGCCGCCAGGGAGCGGGCAAGGGAACCCAGTGCGTCCGGCTGTCGCGCCACTACGTCATCCCGCACATCGCCACCGGGGACATGCTGCGAGCCGCGGTCCGGGCCGGTACCGAGCTGGGGAGGCGGGCCAAGCAGATCATGGACGACGGCGACCTGGTACCCGACGAGGTCATGGTGGGCATCGTCGACGAGCGCCTCGAGCGCGGCGACACCACCCACCGGGGCTACATCCTCGACGGGTTCCCGCGCACGGTCGCCCAGGCCGAGGCCCTGGCCGCCATCACCGAGGCTCGGCCGCTGGACGTGGTCATCGACCTCGACGTCCCGACCGAGGTGGTCCTGGCCCGGTTGGCCAGCCGGCGAGCCTGCGTGGACTGCGGCACCAACTACTCGACCTCGAGCCCGCCCCGCTACGGGTGGCGCTGCGACAACTGCGGCGGCGAGGTCGTCCAGCGGGACGACGACAAGCCCGAGGCCATCAAGCACCGGCTGGCGGCCTACGAGGCCAAGACCGCTCCGCTGATCGAGTGGTACAAGGACCGCGATCTCCTCGAGGTGGTCGACGGCCAGGGCGATCCCGACGAGGTCACCCAGCGGGTGGTGGTGGCCATCGACGCCCGCCGCCTCGCGTGAGTGAGGGCTCGATGCCCCGCACCACCGACGAGATCCGGATCATGCGGCGGGCCGGCCGGGTCGTCGCCGAGATGCACGACGTCATCCGTGCGGCGCTGCGACCGGGGGTCTCGACCCTCGAGCTCGACCGCCTGGCCCGCGACGTGCTGGATCGTCGGGGCGCCCGGTCGAACTTCCTCGGCTACCACGGCTACCCGGCGGTGATCTGCGCGAGCCCCAACGACGTCGTCGTCCACGGCATCCCCAACGACGCCCCGCTGGCCGAGGGCGACATCGTGTCCATCGACTGCGGCGCCATCGTCGACGGGTACCACGGCGATGCCGCCTTCACCGCCGGCGTTGGTTCGATCGATGCCTCCGCCGAGCGGCTGATCGAGACCACGCGGCTGGCCCTCGAGGCGGGCACGGGGCTGGCGGCGGCCGAGAACCGGCTGGGCGATGTGGGCTTCGCGGTCCAGTCGGTGGCCGAGGGCGCCGGCTACGCCATCGCCGAGGGCTATACCGGCCACGGCATCGGGACCGCGATGCACGAGCCGCCGGACGTGCCCAACCATGGCCGCCCGGGCAAGGGCCGGCGGATCCGGGTCGGCGACGTCTTCGCCATCGAGCCGATGCTCTGCGCCGGGTCGGGAGACACGGTGACCGCCGAGGACGGATGGACGGTCTTCACCATCGACGGTTCCCGTGCCGCGCACTGGGAGCACACCGTCGCCGTCACCGAGAACGGCCCCGAGATCCTCACCCTCCCCTAGCGGGGTGTCTCGCAACACAGCGCCCGGCTCACTGCCGGCCGGCGAGGTCGAACACCCAGGCGTCATCGATGGACCGGCCCGTGGAGGTCGGCGACATGGGGTCGTCCGTCATGGTCCCGCCAACCACCAGCAACTTGTCGCCCGAGACGACGACGGTCTGCGACGATCGAAGGCCAGCTGGCCCCTCGGCACCCGCCAGCCACCGCTCCGGGCCTACTTGCACCTGCACCGCGAGCTCACTCCACGAGCAGCAGTCGAACGACGGATCGGATGGTCCGACCGTGACGGCGACGGCGTAGGTGCCCAGCCGGAACAGGCCCGCGTACGGGGCTCGTTCCCAGTGGTCGAACTCGAGGAACCAGCCGTCGGGTGAACGCGTGTCGACCAGGAACCGCGCGGCCGGGGTCGGGTCGGCCCACCAGCCGCCCATCACGCGATCGCGGTGGGTCGTCCCATCGCTCGGTGTGTAGGAGGCCCCGCCTCCCGCCCTGAACCCCGGCGGTGGAGGCACGGTCTGCCAGTCCCCGGTCGCCGGGTCGTAGATGGCGACCAGGCCGACGTCCTCGAACTGCTCCCGTGGGAGTGGAGCCCCGGCGGTCGACAGGCTGACGGCGAGCCGGCCGTTGAGCCACACCACCGTCGGCAGCACACCACCGGAGATCGGCGCGGTCGGCACAACGTCCCAGCTGTCGCTCGCGACGTCGTAGATGGCGCCGTCGGCGAGGACGCCGGTGGCGGAGGTACCGCCCCACACCGCCAGGCGCCTTCCGTCGAAGGTCGTGCCCGCGCTGGTCCGCACCCCGAGCGGTGCGGAGGCACCCCGTTCCCAGGAGTGGGTGCCGATCCGCCACCGCCAGACCTCCGGCGCGACGCCCATCGTCAGGACGGCCATGACCTCGCCGTCCCATCCCGTCGCGACGGGGGCACCATCCTGGAGCCGCAGCTGCAGCTGTGGTGACACCAGCCATCCGGCTCCGTCCGGGCGGGCGTCGTAGACGACGACCGCACCGGTCACGACCGGCGCCTGCCCGTCGTCGGTGGCGAAGACGGCCAGGCGGTCTGCCGTGAGCTGCACCCCGTGGACCTGGCTCAGCTGTCCGCCGGCCGACGGCATCCGGGGGATGACCTCCCAGTCGCCGGTCGAGGGATCGTAGATGCCTCCGTCGCGGAGCTCGTGCCCCGGTTCCGTCGTGCCGCCCCAGACGACGATCCGGCCGTCGCCGAGCGCGCCGCCGAAGGGGGAGTTGCGAGGGTCGAACGGAGGATCGGCGACGCGGGTCCAGGCGCCGACCGGTTCCTCCAGAGGCATGCCGGCCGGCCCGGCCCACACATCAGCTCGGTCACCCCGTGGGGCGGGATCGCCGGCGACGGTCAGGGCTGCGGCGCCGAGGGCCAGGACGACCACGAGGGCTGCCGCCGTGGCCGTGGCCCGCTTCGCCCGCCGGCGGTGCCGGCCGCGCCGGGCCAGGTCGGCGAGGTCGCAGCGGTCGAGGGGCGGGAGGTCCGCGGGCGTCGTGCGGTCGAGGAGGGAGGCGAGGTCAGGCACGGGGGATCTCCTCCAGCTCGATCATGTCGTCGAGGTCATCGACGTCGTCGATCTCGTCGGCGTCGCTCAGCGCCAGCCGCAGGGAGTTGATGGCACTGTGGGTCAGGGACTTGACGGTCCCCATAGCGCAGCCGAGAGCCGTCGCGGTCTCCTCGACCGACAGACCGGCGTAGTAGCGGAGCACGAGCGCCGAGCGCTGGCGGGGTGGCAGGGCTGCGACCGCGGCGCGGATGGCGAGGACGTCCTCCGGCTCGGCCCGGGGCTGCTCGTCATGGCCCGTGCCGACCCGTCGGTTGGCCCGCTGCTCGGCGTACCGGCGGCGCCACCACGACCGGGCCAGGTTCAGAGCGACCGTCGAGACCCAGGCATGGGGCGAGGCCAGCGATCGGACCCGTGGCCAGTGCTGATGGAGGCGCACCAACGCCTCCTGGGCCAGGTCCTCGGCGATGGCCCGGTCACCGACGTAGAGGGCCAGCAGCCCGACCAGCCGGGCGTGCTCGTGGCGGCACAGCTCGGTCAGCTCTGGCTCGACCCCACTGTCGCGCACTGGCCCCTCCCTCCATCACGTCGGTCGTCATCGTGGACGCACGAACGGGCACCGAGGTTCAGTCCAGGGGTGCGATTCCTACAATGGGCCCCCGGGAATCGGGGTGGTGTCCGATTTCGGGAAAGGTGAATCAGGGCGCTAGCATGGCCAGTCGGCCCAGCGCCTACCTCTGCGTTGTGCGCGCCCCTGGGCCAGTCCGGTACGCCCCTCTACTTCTGTCCATCGATGCCATCAGGAGAAACTCCTCTGGCCAAGCCCAAGGAAGACGCGATCGTCCTCGAGGGAACGGTCATCGAACCGCTCCCGAACGCCATGTTCCGTGTCGAGCTCGAGAACGGCCACAAGGTCTTGGCGCACATCTCCGGCAAGATGAGGATGCACTACATCCGCATCCTGCCCGGTGATCGTGTCCAGGTGGAGCTCACGCCCTACGACCTCAGCCGGGGTCGCATCACCTATCGCTACAAGTGACCGGCTGGTCACGAGCCAAGAGCAACGAGACACGAGACCAATGAAGGTTCGACCGAGCGTCAAGAAGATCTGTGAGAAGTGCAAGGTGATCCGGCGCCACGGACGCGTCCAGGTCATCTGTACCAACCCGCGCCACAAGCAGCGCCAGGGCTGAAGGACACATCGCGCATGGCACGTATCTCTGGTGTCGACATCCCCCGCGAAAAGCGGTTGGAGATCTCGCTCACCTACATCTTTGGCATCGGGCGGACCCGTTCGCAGGCCATCTGCACCGCCCTCGACATCAACCCCGACACCCGCGTCCGCGATCTGACCGACGACGAGGTCGCGCGGATCCGCAACTACATCGAGGCCACCTACAAGGTGGAGGGCGACCTGCGCCGTGAGGTCCAGCAGGACATCAAGCGCAAGATGGAGATCGGCTGCTGGCAGGGTCTCCGCCATCGCCGCGGCCTGCCGGTCCGCGGCCAACGCACCCAAACCAACGCCCGCACCCGCAAGGGCCCGAAGAAGACGGTCGCCGGCAAGAAGAAGGTGAGGAAGTAATGGCGAAGCCGAAGCCCGGCGCCCGACGCCCCCGCAAGCGCGAACGCAAGAACGTCGCCTACGGAGTGGCCCACATCAAGAGCAGCTTCAACAACACGATCATCGCGTTCACCGACCAGTCGGGGAACGTCATCTCCTGGGCCTCGGCCGGCAACGTCGGCTTCAAGGGCTCCCGGAAGTCCACGCCGTTCGCCGCGCAGATGGCGGCCGAAGCTGCGGCCCGCCGGGCCATGGAGCACGGCATGCGCAAGGTCGACGTGCAGGTGAAGGGGCCCGGCTCCGGTCGCGAGACCGCCATCCGCTCGATCCAGAACACCGGCATCGAGGTCACCGGCATCAAAGACGTCACCCCCGTACCCCACAACGGCTGCCGCCCACCCAAGCGGCGCCGGGTCTGACGGTCAGGAGATAGCGACCGATGGCTCGTTACACCGGACCCAAGGCTCGGGTGTCCCGCCGGCTCGGCGTGAACATCTGGGGAACCCAAGGTGAGAACCGCGCGCTCGACCGCCGCCCCTACCCACCGGGCGAGCACGGCCGCAGCCGCCGGCGCAACCCCACCGAGTACCTGACGCAGCTCCAGGAGAAGCAGAAGGCCCGCTTCACCTACGGGCTCAACGAGCGCCAGTTCCGCAAGCTCTACGACGAGGCCAACCGCACCCTGGGTGTGACCGGTGAGCAGATGCTCCAGCTGCTGGAGCGCCGGCTGGACAACATCGTCTACCGGGCGGGCTGGGCGTCGACCCGGCCCCAGGCTCGCCAGTTCGTGGGCCACGGCCACGTCGACGTCAACGGCAAGCGCGTGGACATCCCCAGCTACCGCGTCCGCAAGGGCGACGTCGTCACACTGCGGCCGCGGGCTCGCCAGATGATCGTCATCCAATGGAACCGCGACGTGCTCGACCGCACGCCTCCCCCGTGGCTCGACCGGTCCGACGAGGGCTGGTCGGTCGCCGTGCGTGAGCTCCCGCTGCGCGAGCACATCGATGTGCCGGTGCGCGAGCAGCTCATCGTCGAGCTCTACAGCAAGTAACCCCCTGCCTACCTATTGCTAATTGCGAGGGAGCTTCCCGAATGCTCGTAATGCAGCGCCCCACGGTCGAGCCGATCGGCGAGGAGGAGGGCAACCGCCAGCGCTTCGCGGTCGGCCCCCTCGAGCCCGGCTTCGGCCACACGCTCGGCAACTCGCTGCGGCGCACCCTGTTGTCGTCGATCCCCGGAGCAGCCATCACCCAGGTGCGGTTCGATGACGCGCTCCATGAGTTCGACACCATCCCGGGCGTGGTCGAGGACGTCACCGACGTCATCCTCAACCTCAAGGACATCGTGGCCATCTGCCACAGCGACGAGCCGGTCACCGTCCGGCTCGACGTGCGCGGCCCGGCCGACGTGACCGCCGGCAACATCCAGACCACGTCGGATGTCGAGATCCTCAACCCCGACCTCCACCTGGCCACGCTGAACAAGTCCGGTCGCCTTGCGCTCGACATCACCGTCGCCCGGGGCCGCGGCTACCGCTCGGCGGACGCCAACAAGGTCTCCACCACCATCGGCGTGATCCCGGTCGACTCGATCTTCTCGCCGGTGCGCCGGGTGGCGTTCGACGTGGAGCCGACCCGGGTCGAGCAGTCCACGGAGTACGACCGGCTGGTGCTGGACATCGAGACCGACGGCTCGATCGCTCCCCGCGACGCGCTGGCCTCGGCCGGTGACACGCTCCGGTCGCTGGTGTCCCTGGTGGCCGACATGAGCGAGGAGCCCCAGGGTCTGGAGCTCGGTGAGCTGGCCGTGTCGACGGCCGGGTCGCCCGACCTGGACCTCCCCATCGAGGAGCTGGACCTGTCCGAGCGGCCTCGCAACTGCCTCAAGCGGGCTCAGGTCAACACGGTGGGCGAGCTGCTCCAGAAGACCGTGGACGACCTGCTGGCCATCACCAACTTCGGCCAGAAGTCCCTCGACGAGGTGGTCGCCAAGCTGGACGAGCGCGGCCTGTCACTGCGCACCAAGGACTAGGACCGAGGACGAGGACGGACAGGAGCGCACCATGCCCGCCACCCCGAAGAAGGGTCGCCGCTTCGGCGGCAGCTCGGCCCACCAGAAGCTGATGATGGCCAACCTGGCGGCCAGCCTGTTCGCCGCTGAGGGCATCGTCACCACCGAGGCCAAGGCCAAGGCCCTGCGGCCCATCGCCGAGAAGCTGATCACCAAGGCCCGCAAGGCCAACGCCGACCCTGACGTGCAGCTGCACAACATCCGGCTGGTGATCTCCTTCCTCGGCGACAAGGAGATGACCCACAAGCTGTTCAACGAGATCGGGCCGCGCTACGCGGACCGCAACGGCGGCTACACCCGCATCCTCAAGCTGGGTCCCCGCCATGGCGACAACGCGCC
>Ga0075428_100006200_pt1 | contig 13298 bp, 8 predicted proteins | sample RhiMetdeltSRZDD2_FD_75291 | JGI IMG/M metagenome (GOLD analysis project Ga0075428, IMG submission 75291) | Populus rhizosphere microbial communities from Tennessee, USA - Rhizosphere MetaG P. deltoides SRZDD2 | ecosystem: Host-associated > Plants > Roots > Rhizosphere > Soil | place: USA...
CACTCTGTCCAGCGGGTGCGACACCAATACGACGAAATCGCCTTCCACAGCATCCAACTCACCCGCGCAGCTGTATCCGAACTGGCCACCACTGCTCAACGACTTCCGGTTTCACTGGTCCGCGGCACCGGGGATCGATATCACCGAGGGCCCGGCGATGGTCGTCCGTGCGTACCTGGAGTCTTACAACACAGCGTGGTTCACCCTGAACCTTGACAACCTGTTCCCGGGTTTCCGCAGGGTCACTCCCGAAAATCAGGAGCCAGAGGGCGATTTCCTGTGGCAACTAGTCCAGATACGGCCGCTGGGAAGCGGATACACCAAGACGGCGAAGGATGCGCGCCCACATTTCGGCTACCAAGCGCTTCATTTTCTGGAGCTTACGCCTATCGAGAATGGTTTCCGCGCCATCGTGTGCAGCGGCGACTTCGCGCATTTCGTCGAAAGTACTGCGCGGCCGGGAAAATTCGTCTCCATTGGCGACAACGAGGAGACTGCTCAACCGGATGGAGAGGGTTACAGCGGCGTCTATCCCACCCAAATTGAGCTCACCCAGCGTGACCCACGCATTGCGCCGAATCCGCCCCCTCAGCGAGGTCCGGCGCCAGCGCCCGTTCAGGACGTGTTCGGCGATTGGTACTTCACGGGAGCAAGCTCGTCGTACTGGGGACCTTCGAGTGACCGCACGGCTCGTGACTTTCCGCCGCCCGAACTCAAACAGCGATGCGACGTCGCGATGCCGACGCCCGCAGCCGAACGCATCGCGATGATGACCGGCTTCAAGGACCAGCCGCCACCACACGGCGAAGCTATTCCTGGTTGGCCCGCGAAAGCCCAGTGAGCCAGTCCTGGTCGTCATGCCAATCTGGATGGCATGACAGATGTGCGTGAACAAGGTCTACAGGTCTTCCGCCAGCTGATGCCGGGAGCGGAGGTCAACCTGCGCGACGGCAAGTTCGGCGACGAGCTACTCGAGATCGGCATCGACAACGTGTTCGGCCGCTTATGGGCACGTGACGGACTGAGCCGTCGCGACCGCAGCCTTGTCACGCTCGGCATCCTCATCGCCCTGCGCGCCACCGACGAACTCAAGGCCCACGTCCAGATCGCCCGCAACAACGGGCTCACCGAAGACGAGATCGCCGAGGTCATCTACCACGCCAGCGGCTACGCCGGCTTCCCCGCCGCCAACACCGCGAACAAGATCGCCCGCGATGTGTTTGACGAAACATCGTGACGGATTTCCTTCTGCGGAGCGTCAACATCTGATGACGACCTGGACAAGCACACGTCCTCCGAGAAGCGCAAAGCCGAGCCACCTAGGAGAATCGAACTCCTGACCTATTCATTACGAGTGAATCGCTCTACCGACTGAGCTAAGGTGGCGCGCCCGGGCTTGCCGGGCGGGACGAGTCTACGGCAGGCCCCACCGGCAGCCCAAGTCAGTTGCGCAGCGCCCGCCCGACCGTGGCCACCATCGCATCGATCGCGAACTTCGGCTTCACATTCACCGCCAGCGCCTCGCGGCACTCCAGCACCGCCTCGATACACCGCAGCAGCTTCTCCGGCGACGCATGCGCGGCCATCGCGGCAACCCGGTCCGTCATGTCCGGATGGTTCGCCTGGACCGAGTCCGCGCCAGACGAAACCAGCAGCGCGTCGCGAAAGTACGTCGCGAGATCGATCAGGGCCCGATCCAGCGCGTCCCGCGACGCCCGCGTCTGCCGCGACTTCTGCCGTCGCTCAAGGTCTTTGATCGCGCCCGTCGCACCGCGCAGCGTTCCGGCGGTGCCCTTGCCGGTGCCGCCCGCACCCAATGCCGTACGCAACTCCTCGGTTTCGGCCTCGTTGCGGTCTTCGGTCAGCGCCCGCGCTTCTGCCTCGGCCGTCGCCACCAACTCCTCGGCCGCGGCGTACGCCCGCGATGGTGTCGCCGCGTCACGCGCCAACCCCAACGCCCGCTGCCTGCGGTCGCGCGCCAGCTCATCGGTCGCCAGCCGCCGCGCCCGCCCGACGTGGCCCCCACTGACCGACGCCGCCCACGAAGCCTCGTCCTCCGGCAACCCGTCCGTCTCGATCAGCACCCGCGCAATCGCGTCGACCGGTGGCGTGACCAGCGCTACATGCCGGCACCGCGAACGCAGCGTGATCGCGATGTCCTCGGGATCCACCGACGGCGCGCACAGCAGAAAAACCGTCGACGGCGGCGGCTCCTCGACCACCTTGAGCAGCGCATTCGCCGCCCCTTCGGTCAGCCGATCGGCATCCTCGATCAGCACGATCTGCCACCGCCCAGTCCCCGGCCGCCGCGACGCGATCTGCACGATGTTGCGCATCTCGTCCACGCCGATCGACAACCCCTCGGGGATGATCCGGCGCACATCGGCGTGGGTCCCGGCCATCGTCGTCGTGCAGGCCCGGCATTGCCCGCAACCGGGGACGCCGTCGGAGGTGCATTGCAGCGCCGCAGCGAAGCACAGCGCCGCGATCGAGCGCCCCGATCCCGGGGGCCCGGTGATCAACCACGCGTGTGTCATGGTCCCGGTCGCGGCGCCATTGTGAGCCGAATCACCGCGCGCGGCCTGCGCCGCTGCAACCAATTCGGCTTCCACGGCGTCTTGACCTACTAGACGCGAGAACACACCGGCCATCGAGATAACAGTAATGCTGCGAACCGACACGTCCGTCCCACAGCGTCATTTTCCGTCCGCCCGGCCCGATACGGTTGACCTGTGACCACCGAGGCCATTCCGATCGGGCGAATCAGCGCATTCGTCCGTTGGTTTGTGCGCACGCCGTGGCCGGTGTTCACGCTCGGCATGCTGCAGGCCGACATCATCGGCGCGCTGCTCGTGCTGGGCTTTCTGCGCTTCGGGCTGCCTCCCGAGGACCGCATCCAGCTACAGGATCTGCCCGCCTTCAACTTGGCGATCTTCCTGGGTTACCTGTTCCTGTCGTTCACCATCGGCTCGTATCTGACCCTGCGGATGCTCATCCCAGTGATGCGCTGGCAGCGCCGCGACACGCTGCTCGGCGCGCGGGACCCGGCCGCCACCGAAATGGCCCGCACGCGAGCGCTGAAGATGCCGTTCTACCGCTCGGTGATCAACGTGACGAACTGGCTGCTGGGCTCGATCGTGTTCATCGTCGCCAGCTGGCCGGTAGCCAGCAAATCCGCGCCGGTGGTGGCGGTCGCCACCGGGCTGGGCGCCACCGCGACGGCGATCATCGGCTATCTGCAGTCCGAACGGGTGCTGCGGCCGGTGGCCGTGGCCGCGCTGCGCGGCGGCGTACCGGAGAACTTCCGCGCGCCGGGCGTCATTCAGCGCCAGGTGCTGACGTGGGTGCTGTCCACCGCCGTGCCTATCCTCGCGATCGTGCTGGCGGTGGTCGCCAGCAAGGTCGAGATTCTCACCGCGCCCGCCGACCGTCTCACCACGCCGATCCTTCTGCTGGCCATCGCCGCACTGGTGATCGGCTTGTTCGGCACCGTGCTGGTCGCCATGTCGATCGCCGACCCGCTGCGCCAATTACGTTGGGCCCTGGGCGAAGTGCAGCGCGGTAACTACAACGCTCACATGCAGATCTACGACGCCAGCGAATTGGGTTTGCTGCAGGCCGGATTCAACGACATGGTGCGCGACCTCGCCGAGCGGCAACGGCTTCGCGACCTGTTCGGCCGTTACGTCGGCGAAGATGTGGCCCGTCGCGCGCTGGAGCGCGGCACCGAACTCGGTGGCCAGGAACGCGACGTCGCAGTGCTTTTCGTCGATCTGGTCGGGTCGACGCACCTGGCGTCGACGAGGCCTGCGGCCGAGGTCGTGAACCTGCTCAACGAGTTCTTCCGCGTCGTCGTCGACACCGTGAACCGCCACGGCGGGTTCGTCAACAAGTTCCAGGGCGACGCGGCGCTGTGTATCTTCGGCGCGCCGATCGAACATCCCGACGCCTGCGGCGCGGCATTGGCCGCTTCCCGCGAGTTGCACGACGAGCTCATCACCGTCCTCGGTGAGACGGAGTTTGGTATCGGCGTGTCAGCCGGGCGCGCGATCGCCGGCCATATCGGCGCGCAGGCCCGTTTCGAGTACACCGTCATCGGCGACCCGGTGAACGAAGCCGCCCGCCTCACCGAGCTCGCCAAGCTGGAGCCCGAGCACGTGCTGGCGTCGGCGATCGCTGTCAGCGGTGCGCTCGACGCCGAGGCCTTGTGCTGGGACGTCGGCGAGATCGTCGAGCTGCGCGGCCGCACTGCTCCGACTCAGTTGGCCCGTCCGCTGAACCTGGTATCGAGCAGCGAGGCCGACAACGTCCCGAGAGGCGCCGAACGTGAAGTTGTCGTCGAAGAATCGCGCGGATTTCGCGCATAAGCTCACGCTCGGCGCGCAAGGCCCGCTGAGCAACGGCGCTAGCTCTTCTTTGCGGCCTTCTTGGCCGGCGCCTTTTTCTTGGCCGCTTTCTTCGTCCGCTTGACGGGGCCACGCGCACGGCGGTCGGCCAGCAGTTCGGCGGCGCGCTCGTCGGTGATCGACAGCACGTCGTCGCCCTTGCGCAGGCTGGCGTTGGTCTCACCGTCGGTGACGTACGGCCCGAACCGGCCGTCCTTGATCACCATCGGCTTGTCGGTCGCCGGGTCGTTGCCCAGCTCGCGCAGCGGCGGGGTCGACGCCCGTTGTCCCGCACGCCGTTTCGGCTCCGAGTAGATCTTCAGCGCCTCGTCGAGCGTGATGTCGAACATTTGCTCCTCGGTCGCCAACGAGCGAGAATCGGTGCCGCGCTTCAGATATGGGCCGTAGCGGCCGTTCTGCGCGGTGATTTCCTCACTGGTGTTGGGATCGACGCCGACGACCCGGGGCAGCGACAGCAATCGCAGCGCGTCGTCGAGCGTCACAGTGTCGAGGCTCATCGACCGCAGCAGTGAGCCGGTGCGCGGCTTGGGACCCGTCGGCTTCTTGGGCTTCTTCGCCCCGCTGCCTGCGCCGTCGTCGTCATCAGACTCGGGCTCGGGCAGCACCTCGGTGACGTACGGGCCGTAGCGGCCGTCCTTGGCGACGATCTCGTGACCGGTCTCGGGATCGACGCCCAGCGATCGCCCCTCTTGCGGTGTGGCGAAGGCCTTTTCGGCAAGATCGAGCGTTAGCTCGTCGGGTGTGAGCTCATCCTTGAGATTGGCCCGCTGCGGCTTGGGCTCGCCGTCATCCCCGGCGACCATCCGCTCCAGGTACGGCCCGTTCTTACCAACGCGCACATAGACGGGTCGGCCCTCTTCATCGTCAAACAGCTTGATGGAGTTGACTTCTCGGGCGTCGATGCCCTCAAGGTTCACGCCGACAAGCTTCTTCAGCCCGCCTGAACGCGCGATCGACTCGGGCACACCGTGTTCGCCGCCGAAATAGAAGTTGCTCAGCCACGTGGTGCGTTGCTCGTTGCCCGACGCGATCTCGTCGAGCTCGTCCTCCATCGCCGCGGTGAAGCCGTAATCGACCAATCGGCTGAAATGCTGCTCAAGCAGGCCGGTGACCGCGAACGCCACCCACGACGGGACCAGCGCGCTGCCCTTCTTGTGGACATAACCGCGGTCCTGGATGGTCTTGATGATCGACGAGTACGTCGACGGCCGACCGATGCCCAGATCTTCCAGCGCCTTGATCAGCGACGCCTCGGTGTAGCGCGCCGGCGGCGACGTGGTGTGCCCGTCGGCGGTGAGTTCCTTGGCGTCGACCCGCTGGCCCTGCTCGAGGTTCGGCAGCCGGCTCTCGGCGTCGTCGGCCTCACCGCCGGCCTGCTCGTCGATGCTCTCGACGTAGGCCTTCAGGAAGCCAGCGAACGTGATGGTGCGGCCGCTCGCGGAAAACACCACCTGCTGCCCATCGCTGGACTGCCCGGAGATGCGCAGCGACAGCGTCGTGCCCCTGGCGTCGGCCATCTGCGAGGCGACGGTGCGCTGCCAGATCAGCTCGTAGAGCCGGAACTCGTCGGTGTCCAGCTGGCTGTGCAGCTGGCCCGGCGTCTGGAACACGTCGCCTGCGGGCCGGATGGCCTCGTGCGCCTCTTGGGCGTTCTTGACCTTGCGGGTGTACTGCCGCGGCGACGGATGCAGGTACTCCTCGCCGTACAGCTGGCGGGCCTGATTGCGCGCCGCGTTGATCGCCGACTGCGACAGTGTCGTCGAGTCGGTACGCATATAAGTGATGTAGCCGTTCTCGTAGAGCCGCTGGGCGATGCTCATCGTGCGGTCCGAGGAGAACCGCAGCTTGCGGCCCGCCTCCTGCTGCAGCGTCGACGTCATGAACGGCGCATACGGTCTGCGGGTGTACGGCTTCTGCTCGACCGACGACACCGCCAGCTGCGCGCCGCGCAGCCCGGAAGCCAGCGCACCCGCTCTGGCCTCATCGAGCACCAGCACCTCGTCGGGCTTCTTGAGCTCGCCCAGGGAATCGAAGTCGCGTCCGGTGGCCACCCGCCGGCCGTCGACCGAGTTCAGCTTGGCCGTGAACGTGGGCGGCGTCGCCTCCGAGTTGGAGACGCTGGCGTCGAGTTCGGCGGTGACGTCCCAATAGCCGGCGCTGCGGAACGCCATCCGCTCGCGCTCGCGCTGGACGATGATGCGGGTCGCGACGGATTGCACGCGCCCGGCCGACAGCTTCGGCGCGACCTTCTTCCACAGCACGGGACTGACCTCGTAGCCGTACAGCCGGTCCAAGATGCGGCGGGTCTCCTGCGCGTCGACCAGATCGTTGTCCAGATCCCGCGGGTCTTCGGCGGCGGCCAGGATGGCCGGCTCGGTGATCTCGTGGAACACCATCCGCTTGACCGGGATGCGCGGCTTCAGCGTCTCCAGCAGGTGCCAGGCGATGGCCTCGCCCTCCCGGTCGCCGTCCGTGGCCAGATAGAGCTCGTCGACGTCCTTGAGCAGGTCCTTCAGCTCGGCGACGGTGCTCTTCTTATCCGGGCTGATGATGTAGAGAGGCTCGAAGTTGTGCTCGACGTTCACGCCGAGGCGCGCCCACGGCTCGGACTTGTACTTCGCGGGCACGTCGGCGGCGTTGCGCGGCAGATCGCGGATGTGTCCGCGGGACGACTCGACGATGTAGTTGGAGCCCAGGTAGCTGGCTATTTTGCGTGCCTTAGTAGGCGACTCGACAATGACGAGCCGCCGCACGCTTCCGTTGCGGCCGCTGCCGCGGTCCCCGTCAGCCACCTCTGTCTACGCTCCAATTCTCCTGTTGCCACCGAGCGCCGGATGTACGCCTCGACGGTCCGTCCGGCCCTGCTGGCAACTGACAATTTCGCACCCCGCGCCAGCCGACGCAAACTGACCCCCCGGTTTCAGCCCGTCATATGCGAGGCCATTGTTCAAACGCCTCGACGTCGCCCGGGGGTTCCCCCACGTTCTCTACCAGGCGCGATAGCCGCCGTCGCCCACTGATCCGCAGCGCGGGGCGTGCCCCTCTGGTGCCGATCAACGTCGGCGCTATCCCCACCCGCATCATCGCCGAAGCGAGGGGTGCATGAGTGTCCGGGGCGTGCGGGTCCAGGCCCAGCAAGTAGCGATCGGCTTCGGTTGTGCCCGCCGCGAGCGTCCAGGCGCGCAGTTCGCGGGGCCCCGGCAGCCACTGCGGCGGCACTGTCTTGACCGCGCCGGTGGTCCAGTCGCGGGCGATCGCCAACAGCCGCGGGTCCGCCGTGGTGCGCACCAGCGGGGTGTTCTCGTCGGTGTGGGTGATCTCCGGCTGCAGCCCGGCCTCGCTGATCATCTCCGCGAGGCCCTCGGCACGCCACAGCCGATCCACGACCACGGACAGCCGTGCGCCAGTCCCGACCAGCACCACCTGGCCGGGCGCGGCGAGGATCCCGGTCAGGTCGGCGACCGCGGGGGGCACCGACTCTGCCGAGAAGAACGACAGCTGGCTCACGTAACCGACAGTAGGCCAGCAGTCCCGGACGAATGCGTCGCCGGGCCGCAGGGGCCCTTAAACGAAAACACCCCGCGCCGTCCGATGCGGATGACGCGGGGGGTTATTCAGGTTCGATTGCTCAGACGGCGCGAACACCCGTGGCCTGCGGCCCCTTGGGGCTCTGGCCGACCTCGAACTCAACCTTCTGGTTCTCCTCCAGGGTGCGGAATCCGCTGCCCTGAATTTCCGTGTAGTGGACGAACACGTCCGCAGAGCCGTCCTCCGGGGCAATGAAGCCAAAGCCCTTCTCCGCGTTGAACCACTTCACAGTTCCCTGTGGCATTTCCTGTTGTTCCTTCTCTTATTCTTCCGGGTGCGGTCCACCGTGTTTCGGTACACCGGGCCCGTTCCGACCGCTTACCTTCGCGGTGTCGGCGGAACTTGACCCGACCTACAACCCTCGCAGGAACCGCGATCGCAACGTCGTTCCTGCGAGTGCTAGTACACGAACACAGAAGCTGCGACCGCGCTAAGTCAATCATGTTCGGGGCTGACGCGACAGTCTCGGCGGGATCAAGTGGGGAACAATTCTCTTACGTAGCGGTTTCAGGAGGCAGCAGTGTCAAGTCCGGGGTCGGATTTCGGCCGCGCGCTGCTCGCCTGTGCGATCGACGGCACCGATCCAGACGAGCAGCCAGTGCGGCACGTCGCAGACCTGCCAGCACGTCAAGGCCGGCCTCAGGCTTGGCCGCTGTGGGCTGACCCAGATGTCGTGCGGGCGTTCGTTGATCACGGTATCGAGGCGATGTGGTCGCATCAGTTCGCGGCCGCTAACCTCGCGCACGACGGTCGCCACGTGGTACTCAGCACCGGCACGGCGTCGGGCAAGTCGCTGGCCTACCAGTTGCCGATATTGACGGCGCTGAAAGAGAATCCGCGTGCGCGCGCCCTGTATCTGTCCCCGACCAAGGCGCTCGGGCACGACCAACTCCGCTCTGCGGTGGCACTTACCGAGGCCGTGCCAGGGTTGGCCAATGTCGCGCCGAGTTCGTATGACGGTGACAGTCCCGGCGAGGTGCGGCGTTTCGCTCGCGAGCGGTCGCGGTGGATCTTCTCCAATCCCGACATGATTCACCTGTCGCTGCTGCGCAACCACGCTCGCTGGGCGGTGTTTCTCCGCAACCTGCGGTTCATCGTCGTCGACGAATGTCATTACTACCGAGGGATTTTCGGCTCGAACGTGGCGATGGTGCTGCGCCGCCTGCTGCGGCTGTGCACCCGCTACTCGTCGGCTCCTACGGTGGTCTTCGCCAGTGCCACCACTGCACAGCCTGCGGCAACCGCATCAGAGCTCATCGGGCAAACCGTCACCGAGGTCACCGACGACGGCTCCCCGCACGGGGCACGCACGGTCGCGCTGTGGGAGCCCGCGCTGCGTGATGACATCGTCGGCGAAAACGGTGCTCCCGTGCGACGTTCGGCCGGCGCCGAGGCTGCCAGGGTGATGGCCGACCTGATTGCTGAGGGCGCACGAACGCTGACGTTCGTGCGGTCGCGCCGCGGCGCGGAGCTGACTGCACTGGGTGCGCGCGCACGTCTTGACGACATAGCACCGGAGCTGGCCGAGCGGGTGGCGTCATACCGGGCGGGCTATCTGGCCGAGGACCGTCGCGCGCTGGAACGTGCTCTGGCGGAAGGCGAATTGCGCGGCATGGCCACCACCAACGCGCTGGAGTTGGGTGTCGATATCGCCGGCTTGGATGCGGTGGTTCTTGCAGGTTTTCCCGGCACGATCACATCGTTCTGGCAGCAGGCCGGCCGTTCGGGCCGTCGCGGGCAGAGCGCGTTGATCGTGCTAATCGCGCGCGACGACCCGCTGGACACGTATCTCGTCCATCATCCGGCTGCGTTGCTGGACAAGCCGATCGAACGCGTAGTGATCGACCCGGCCAACCCGTATGTTCTTGGACCGCAACTACTTTGCGCAGCCACCGAGCTTCCGCTGACCGATGCCGAGGTGCGAATGTGGAATGCCGAAGCGGTGGCGGGTGCACTGGTAGACGACGGCCTGCTGCGCCGACGGACCAGCGGCTACTTCCCCAGCCCCGGTGTCGATCCGCATCCCGCGGTGGACATTCGCGGTTCGTCCGGCGGCCAGATCGCGATTCTGGAGGCCGATACCGGTCGACTGCTCGGCAGCGCGGGAGTGGGCCAGGCCTCGGCGTCGGTTCACCCCGGCGCGGTGTATTTGCATCAGGGTGAGAGTTATGTCGTCGACACTCTGGATTTCGAGGACGGGGTCGCGTTCGTGCACGCCGAGGATCCCGGCTACACGACGTTCGCGCGCGAGCTCACCGACATCGTGGTGACCGGCCAGGGTGAGCGAAACACGTACGGGCCGGTTACCGTTGGCCTTGTGCCGGTGTCGGTAACCAACACGGTGATCGGATATCTGCGGCGCCGGTTAAACGGTGAGGTGATCGACTTCGTCGAACTCGACATGCCGACCCGGACACTGGAGACCACTGCGGTGATGTGCACTATCACGCCGGAGGCGTTACAGCACAACGGAATCGATTTGCTGCGCGTTCCTGGCGCATTGCACGCCGCAGAGCATGCGGCGATTGGTCTGCTGCCGTTGGTGGCCAGCTGCGATCGCGGCGACATCGGCGGCGTCTCGACGGCGGTGGGTCCAGTAGGGGGACTGCCGACCATCTTCGTCTACGACGGCTACCCCGGCGGGGCGGGCTTCGCCGACCGCGGCTTCCGCAAGCTCGACACGTGGTGGGCCGCGACGGCGGCGGCAATAGAGGCCTGCGAATGCCCCCTTGGCTGCCCGTCCTGCGTGCAGTCGCCGAAGTGTGGCAGCGGCAATGACCCGCTCGACAAGGGGGGTGCGGTGCGAGTGCTGCGTCTGGTTCTCGGCGCGCTCGCCGGTCAGACGTCGTAATTTACCCATGGTGGCGACCGACCCCTCGACGGTCGCCCCCCATGGATCCGTGGCCAGGCGATGCTGTGATCGAGCACACCAAACACACAGACAGGTGCGGCGAACGGTCGGACAACGCGATCCGTTCCCAATCCCGGAACTCGGGCGCAGACGGAAAGTACCTCGTCGGAGGGGTTATCGCAACTTAGGACTGCTTTACCGAAGTTGGTCCACAAACTGTCTGCCGCGACGAATATACGGATTCCGTAGCGGACTTCGGCTACAAGGCTGCGGTTAGCTCGACGGTAAGATGCCCGCCATGAACCACGACTGGCTGCTCGTGGAGACACTGGGCAGCGAGCCCGCCGTGGTCGCACAAGGTCATCGAACCAAGAACCTCGTTCCAATCAGCGCATTCTTGAGGCGAAACCCCCACCTGATGGCGATCCAAACGGCCATCGGCGAAACCGTGCGCGCCGGAGTCGGCTTGAGCAGCATCACGCCGAAGAACGACCGCGTAATTCGTACTGACATTGTCAAGATGTCCGACGGGTTAATACACGGTGTACATCTGTGGATAGGGCCGCCGGACATGGATCCCCCCGAGCGACCGGTGCCCGGACCCCTGAAATGGGACCTCACCCGTGGGGTCGCCACCGATACTCCGGAGTCGCTGTTCAACAGCGGGCGGGATCCCGAGAAAGAAGCCACCCAGGGCCGGGCGTTCGCCGAGGACCTGCCGATGCGCGATCTCAATCCCAGTGAAGCCAAGGTGCTCACGATGCTGATGAGGCCCGAGCCCGGCATGACGTTCTGCACCAATTGGGACGTCACCGACTACCACGGTAACCCCATCACCGTTGGGTGGGTCGCCCGCGCGCAGATGGAGGCTGAGGACGACGGGACGCAGCGACTGATCTGCCGCGCGATGAACTGGCGCAGCGAGCATGAGTCGTCGGCTGATCCGCGTAGCGACCTCGCAGCGCGAATCCTCAACGGGTTGGCGCAATCTGGGGTGCACAGGGTTCTGGTCGACCTTCATCACTGGAAGCTGTTGAAGTGGCTTGACGAGCCGGCCCCGTTCTTCAACTGGCGCGCCAGGGAGGCCGGCACGCCAATCGTCCATCCAGACGACGCACCGCAGATGGCAAAAATGACAATCGAGTTCGGCTCAGGAAGGACCTCAGGCATATTGCGGTTGCCGGGCAACGGTGGCGGATGGGTTCCTGTGCACATGACCATCAATCGCGTCGAGTTGGACAAGGACACCTACGCCGGACTGGTGGCTCTGCGTCTCCCCACTGCTGACGAGCTCACCGCCACGGACATCAAGGCGGTGGACGTGACGACCGCTGCGGAAAAGCGAAAAGGCCGGTCGCGCAAGGACAAATCGTCTAAGTCCTAACCAGCGACACCGGCCGCGAACGGGACAGCGTTAGCGTGGCGCACAGCGTGCCCGGCGTTCGCGAGATATTGGTTGACCAGCGCAACCGCGATGGCGCCCTCACCCATTGCCGCCGCCACACGTCGAGTTGCACCGCGACGGACGTCCCCAGCCGCGAAGATGCCCGGCTGGCTGGTTTCCAAAATCGACCGGTGCTTGTGCGGTGTTTGATCGGATGACCCGTCGAGATCGGTGCCGGTCAACACGAAACCGTTCCGGTCGAGCTGGACGGCGCCGGCGAGCCAAGATGACTGCGGCTCGGCACCGATGAACACGAACAAGGCGCGTACCGCCAGGTCCTTGCGTAACCCCGTCGTGGCGTCTTCAACCTCGATGGCGGTCAGAAACTGGTCGCCGTGTAGTTCACGGATCTCGGTGTGCGTCATCACCGTGATGCGGGGGTCGCTTTCAATCTGGTCGGCCAGGTATTGGGACATCTTGGCGCCGAGACTGCGGTCACGCACCAACAGATACACGGTGCGGGTGGTGGCGGCCAGGTAGACCGCTGCCTGCCCGGCCGAATTGCCCCCGCCGACCACTGCCACGGGTTGCCCGCCGCACGCCTGACGCTCGTTGATCGTGGCCTCGTAATACACGTTGGCGGTCTCGAATCGGGCAAGTCCGGGCACGTCGAGCCGCCGATAACGCGCTCCCGATGCGACGACGACCGCGCGGGCACGCACCACGTCCTGGCTTCCCAATTCCACCCGGAAGTGACCCTCGTCGAGCGCTAACGCGGTCACTTTCGCAGGCACGACCAGCCGGACACCGAACCTGCGGGCCTGGAGGACCGCGCGCTCGGTCAATTCGGCGCCGGAAATGCCGGCGGGAAAACCCACATAGTTCTCTATCCGGGAGGTGGTACTGGCCTGTCCGCCGACGGCGATGGCGTCGACGGTAGTGACGCTGAGACCATCCGACGCGCCGTACACGCTGGCGGCGAGCCCGGCGGGGCCCGCCCCGACGACAAGCAGATCACACAACCCGATGGGGCTCGGCGTCACCAAAATGCCCAGTTCGGCGGCGACTT
>Ga0075428_100006202_pt1 | contig 13298 bp, 9 predicted proteins | sample RhiMetdeltSRZDD2_FD_75291 | JGI IMG/M metagenome (GOLD analysis project Ga0075428, IMG submission 75291) | Populus rhizosphere microbial communities from Tennessee, USA - Rhizosphere MetaG P. deltoides SRZDD2 | ecosystem: Host-associated > Plants > Roots > Rhizosphere > Soil | place: USA...
CTGCGCCGCGCCGCAGTCCGGGCGGCGTGGGTGACATTGCTCGTGGCGCTGATCGGCGGTTGCGCGCGCGAGCGTGAGCCGGGAGTGGGGATCGCCGACCCCCAGGCCCGCGCCCAGGCACTGATCGAGTCGGGCAACCAGGCGTTCCGGGCGGGCAATTACGGATTGGCGGCCAAGCGCTACGCGGCCGCGGCGACGTACCAGAAGGACGACCCGGCGGCCTACTACGGCATGGGGATGGCGCTCTCCAAGCTGGGGCGCGACGAGGAAGCGCGCAGGGCCTACGCTCGGGCGCGGGAGCTGTCGCAGGGAAAGCCTTGAGCCGGCCCCTGGCCCGGGGAGCGGGGTGGAGTTCATGCACGATCTCAAATTCCTGAGGCAGAACCGCGAGCGCGTGGAGTCGGGCGTCGCCCTCAAGGGCATGACCGTCGACCTGGGCCGGTTCTACGCGGTCGAGGAACGCCGCCTCGACGTGCTCCACCGCACCGAGGAGCTCAAGGCGCGGCGCAACGCAACCAGCGAGGACATCGCCCACAAGAAACGGGCGGGCGAGAACGCCGACGCCGACATCCGGGCCATGCGCGAGGTGGGCGACCAGATCAAGGATCTCGACGTCGAGCTCAAACGGCTCGAGGAGGAGAGCGAGGCCCTGGCGGCGTGGATCCCCAATCTGCCGCACTCGTCGGTGCCCCCAGGCAGCAGTCCGGAGCAGAACCAGCGCGTGCGCAGCTCGGGCACCCCCCGGACCTTCGACTTCAAGCCCCGCCCGCATTGGGAGCTAGCGGCCGCGCTCGGGCTCCTGGACTTCGAACGCGCCCCCAAGATCGCGGGCGCGGGGTTTCTGCTCTTCACCGGGCTGGGCGCGAGGCTCGAGCGGGCCCTGATCTCGTTCATGCTCGACCTCCACGTCCAGCGCCACGGTTACTTCGAGATCTCGCCGCCCCATGTGGTGCGGCGCGCGGCGCTGTTCGGCACCGGCCAGCTTCCGAAGCTCGAGGGCGACATGTACCACGTGGGCGAGGACGATCTGTTCCTCAACCCCACTGCCGAGGTGCCGGTCACCAACATGTACCGTGACGAAATCATCGAGCCCGGGCGCCTGCCGCTCAACCTCACCGCCTACTGTGCGTCGTACCGGCGCGAGGCCGGTACCTACGGCAAGGACACGCGCGGCATGGTGCGTGTGCACCAGTTCGACAAGGTCGAGATGGTGAAAATCGTCACGCCCGAGACCAGCTACGAAGAGCACGAGCGCCTGGCGCGGGACGTCAGCGACATCTTCGAAGCGCTCGAGCTGCCTTACCGGGTGATGCTGCTGTGCAGCGGAGACATGAGTTTTGCCGCCGCCAAGTGCTACGACTTCGAAGTCTGGTCGCCGGGCACCGGAAGCTGGCTGGAGTGCTCGTCGTGCTCCAACTTCGAGGATTTCCAGGCCCGCCGCTTGGCCATGCGCTTCCGCCGCGAAGCCGGGGCGAAGGCCGAGATCCCCCACACGCTGAATGCCTCCGGCGTAGCGCTGCCGCGCACGTTCGCGGCCCTGCTCGAGAATCACCAGACCGAGAACGGCTCCGTCCGACTTCCCGAGGCCTTGCGGCCCTATCTGGGCGGCCTCGAGGAGCTGCGATCGGGAGGGTGAAGCGATGAGCTCCGCGGGCAGCCCGGCTCCTACGACCGCTCCGGTGCGGATGCCCCGCGGGTCCGGCCGCGCCCAGGTGCGGTCGGAGTGGCTGCGCGTTTCGATCTTCCTCGCGGTCGGCTTGCTACTGACCGCGACCTTCGTGTTCACGTCCCTGCTCGTCAATCGGCTGTCGCAGCAGATCTCGCAGACCTCCGACGTGCTGGCGCGGCTGTGCGCCCAGGCCTCGTTCCCGGCGACGCGCGATCCGCAGCTCCAGAGGATCATGGCCGAGATCATTGCCCAGACCGACTTTCCTATCGTCATCACCGACCACGACTCGCTGCCGCGCGCGTGGCGCAACGTCGGGCTCGACGCGGCCCTCCTGTCGGATGCCTCGGTCGACAGCGCCGGACGGGGTCTTCCGGTTTCCGCGGAGGTGCAATCCCGCATCCGCCTCCTCCAGGAGCGGGCCCGGCTTCTCGACCAGGGACATCGGCCGATCGCCATGCTGCAGCCGGTCACGGGCCAGGCGCTCGGCCTGCTCCACTACGGCGATCCGGCGATCCTCGCGCGGCTGCGCTGGATGCCCTACCTGTCGGCCGCCGGCCTGATCCTGATCTTGGCATTCGGCTGGTGGGGACTCGACGGCATCCGTCGCGCCGAACGACGCTCGATCTGGGTCGGCATGGCGCTCGAGACCGCCCACCAGCTCGGCACCCCGCTGTCGTCGCTGATGGGCTGGATCGAGCTGCTGCGCTCCCGCGGCGATGGCAGCCAGCGCGAGGTTCTCATCCCGCATCCCGAGCTCACCGAGACCCTCGACGAGATGGAGCGCGACGTGGAGCGGCTCACCAAGGTGGCGCACCGGTTCAGCCACGTCGGCTCGGCGCCCCTGCTCGAAGTGCAGGACGTGGTGTCGGTCGTGCGCCACGCCGTCGAGTACATGCGTCGCCGGCTTCCGGACCATCATGACGTCGACATCCAGGAGATCTACGTGGAGGTGGCTCCGTTGCCGTGCAATCCGGAGCTTCTGGAGTGGGTGATCGAAAACCTGCTGTCGAACGCCGTGTCCGCGCTCGACAAGCGGTCGAGTGTGATCGAGGTCTCGGTCGGGCCGCGCGCCGAGGGGAGAGGGGCCGAGATCATGGTGCGGGACAACGGCCGCGGCATGAACCTGTCGGAGCAGCGGCGCGCCTTCGAGCCCGGTTACACCACCAAGCGTCGCGGATGGGGGCTGGGGCTGGCGCTGGCGCGACGCGTGGTCCAGGAGTATCACCGCGGCCGCCTCTTCATCCGTCGCAGCGCCCCGGGCGAAGGGACCACGGTGGTGGTGAGCCTGCCGGGCTAGGCCTGGCCGCGCCGCCCAAGCGGTGCGGTATGATGCGCCCGACTCACGTTCCGCTGCGTTCCGTCCGCACACCGAACCCGACATGACCGACGACCCGCGACGCCAGATCCTCTGGGCCGACGACGAGATCGATCTGCTTCGGCCCCACATCAAGTTCCTCGAATTGAAGGGCTTCGTCGTGACCCCGGTTCCCAACGGCGAGGACGCGCTCGCCGCTCTGGAACGGCAGCGCTTCGACGCGGTCCTGCTGGACGAGAACATGCCCGGCCTGGGAGGACTCGCGACCCTCGACGCGATCCAGTCGCGTGACCTCACCGTGCCGGTCATTCTGGTCACCAAGAGCGAGGAAGAAACCCTCATGGAGGAGGCGATCGGCAAACGCATCAGCGACTATCTGATCAAGCCGATCAATCCTTCACAGGTCTTCCTCGCACTCAAGCGGATGTTCGACTCCGGCCGCCTCCAGGAGACCCAGCGGGCCCGCGACTACGTAGGCGAGATGCAGCGCTGGCAGTCCCTCGACACCCGGCGGCTCGACTGGTCTGGATGGGCGGACCTGGCGCTCGACATATCACGCTGGGACGTGACGTTCGACCAGCTACCGGGGGAGGAGGGGCTCAAACAGGCTCATCAGGATCTGCGGCGCTCGCTCAACCAGGGGTTCGGCCGTTTCATCGAGCAGAGCTACGGCGACTGGGTCCATGGCCGCGCGCCGCGGCCGCTGTTGTCGATCGACGTGGTTCCGCGCGCGGTGGTCCCCCATCTCGAGGCCGGCCGTCGCGTGGCGCTGATCGTGGTGGACTGCATGCGACTCGACCAGTGGCTGACCGTCGAGCCGATGCTCGAGGAGTACTTCGACATCCAGCGCGAGTACCAGTGCTCGATCCTGCCCACGGCCACGCCCTATTCGCGCAACGGCATCTTCTCCGGACTGCTGCCGGCCCAGATGCTCCGCCAGCATCCGGACTGGTGGCAGGAGTCCGGATCCGAGGAGCTCACCCGCAATCGCTTCGAGCGCCAGCTGCTCGAAGCCCAGCTCGACCGTCTCAAGGCGCGCCCCACGCGCCCGATTCGCTACCTCAAGATCTCGGACGTCGACGAGGCGCGCCAGGCCCGGCGTCAGGTCAGCACATTTGCGGGCCTGGGGCTGGTGGCGATGGTCTACAACTTCCTCGATATCCTCGCCCACGGCCGCTCCGAGAGCGAGCTGCTCCAGGAACTCGCCCCCGACGAGGCGGCGTTCCGATCCGTGATGCGGGCGTGGTTCGCTCACAGCCCGCTGTACGACGTGCTGCGTGCCCTGTCCTCCCAGGACTGCACGGTGGTGATCACCAGCGATCACGGCGCCGTGCTGGCACGGCGAGCCTCGCTGGTGCACGGCAACCGCGAGACCTCCACCAGCCTGCGCTACAAATTCGGCCTCAATCTCAACGTCGATGCGCGCGAGGCAGTGGTGCTGAGGAATCCGATGGACTTCATGCTGCCGGACGACGGGGTCAACAAGAACTACATCCTGGCGCGCGAGGACTACTTCTTCGTCTATCCGACGCACTTCCACGAGTTCGAGCGGGCGTTCAAGGGCTCGTTCCAGCACGGCGGCATCTCGATCGAAGAAATGGTGCTGCCGATCGCCACGCTCCAGCCCCGCGGGCGATGAAGGCGGGTGGGCTCCACACGACCGATTCAGCCGCCGAGACCGAGGCGCTCGGGACGGCGCTGGCGCCGGCGCTGGCCGAGGGCGACCTGCTGGCCCTGTGCGGTCCGCTGGGTGCCGGCAAGACGCGGTTCGTGACCGGTCTGGCGCGCGGACTCGCGTCGCGTTCACGGGTGCGGAGCCCCACGTACGCCCTGGTCCATGAGTATGCGGGCCGCATCCGCCTGGTTCACGTGGACCTCTACCGCATGGAGGGGGCCGATCTCGAGTCGCTGGGCCTGAGTGAATACGCCGATCGCGCGCTGGTGGTGGTGGAGTGGGGCGAGCGGCTGCCCATGGCCTGGAGCGACAGGGCGCTGCGGATCGACTTCGAAGTCGGACCCGCGGACCACCGGACGCTGCGAGCGAGTGCCGGTGCCCCGCGCAGCATCGAGCTGTTGACGGCGTGGGACGCGCTCGAACCTTTGTTGCCGCCGGAGGGTGGGTGAGCGGCCTGGCGATCGAATGCGCCACCAGCCGTGTCGACGTCGTCGTGCGCGGAGCCGACGGTCTGGAGCTCGGCCGCAGCCGCGAGGAAGTCGAGCACGGCCACACCCGCCGTGTGACCGCGCTGGTCGCGAGCGCTCTGCACCAGGCGAACGTCGCTCCCCGGGAGCTGGCCTGGGTCGCGGCCGATCTCGGCCCGGGATCGTTCACCGGGGTGCGGGTGGGGCTCGCCACCGCGTCCGCTCTCTCCCTGGCCACCGGAGCGCGGGTGATCGGGGCCTCGTCGCTGGCCTGTCTCGCGCTGACCGCGCGGGCGCGGCGCGCCCTGATCGTGCCCCTGGTTCCCGCCGGCCGGCACGAAAGCTACGCCGGCTTCTTCCACGCCGACGCGCGCGGCACGGTTCGCCTGCTGTCCGCGCCCCGCGTGGTGCGCCCCGAGCAGCTGCGAGCCGCCATCGAGGAAGGCCGGCGCACCGTGGGCGCGGCCTCGATTCGTCTGCTGGGACCGGGTGTGCCGCGCTGGCGCACGGAGCTCGAGGTTCTCGATTCCGAAACCAGCGACGAAGCGGGGCGCTGGCAGGGGTTGCGCGCCAGCGACCTGGCCGATGCGGCACTCTCGGGCGCCGGCCCAGCGGCCGGATTGCCCCCAGCGGGTGCGCAGCTGCGCCCGTTGTACGTGCGCTCGGCGCAGGCCGAGGAGCGGGTCCGGCATCGCGTCACCTCCCTCGATCCGCCCCGCGTTCGCCCGCTTCAGGCGGCCGACGTGCCGGCGATCGTGCCGATCGAGAGCCGGGTCTTCAGCGATCCGTGGCCGGCCTCGTTCTTTCTGGGCGAGCTGTCCCACCCCTTCGTCTGGGCCCGCGTCGCCGAGCAGAATGGTCGCCTGGTCGGCTACAGTGTCGCGCTGCTGGGCGGCGGCGCCGGGCATCTGGGGAATCTGGCGGTGATCCCCGAGGCGCGGCGGCGCGGGATCGCGACCGTGCTCCTCCGGGACCTGCTCGCGCAGGCGGTCGAGCGCGGGGTGGACCGGATCGGGCTCGAGGTGCGGGTTTCCAACTTCGCGGCCCAGGACCTCTATCGCGCCCACGGCTTCGGCCTGGCCGGGATCCGGAAGAGCTACTACCGCGATACCGGCGAAGACGCACTGCTGATGGAGTGGAAGGCGCCCGGCTAGGTCCGATTTCAGTCCCCGGCATCGTCCCTGCCACACTCCTGCGTCTCGCGGGGTATGGTGTATCGTCCGATCGCCCGCACCAGCGGGCTGGCCCTTTCCGGAGCCCGAACCATGTCCTGGCTCAAGCGCGAACGCACCGGCATCAAGGCACCGAAGGCCCCGAAGGCCGATGTGCCGGAGGGGCTGTGGACCAAGTGCGACGGGTGCGGCGAAGCGCTGTTTCAGAGCGTCCTCGAGGAGAACCTCTGGACCTGCCCGCATTGCGGCCATCACTTCCGCGTTCCCGCCTCCACCTACGTCAAGCTGCTGACCGACCCCGAATCGTTCGAGGAGCGCTTCGCCGACCTCGAGGCCGGTGATCCGCTCGAGTTCCGTGACGCCCGCATGCGATATCCCGAGCGACTCGTGGCCGCGCGTCGCGAGACCGGAATGCGCGACGCGGCTCGCGCGGGGGTGGCCACCATCGGCGGCAAGCCGGTGAGCCTCACGGTCATGGACTTCTTCTTCATGGGCGGCAGCATGGGGTCGGTGGTGGGCGAGAAGGTGGCGCGTTCGATCGAAAGCGCGATCGAGGAACGCCGCGCCCTGATCGTGGTCTCGGCCACCGGCGGCGCGCGCATGCAGGAAGGCATCCTGTCGTTGATGCAGATGGCCAAGACGTCGGCCCTGCTGGCGCGCCTTCAGGACGAACACTTGCCGTTCGTGTCGATCCTGACGGATCCCTCGACCGCCGGGGTGCTGGCGTCCTATGCGTCCCTGGGTGACGTGATCATCGCCGAACCCAACGCCCTGGTGGGCTTCGCGGGGGCGAGGGTCATCCGTCAGACCATCGGCGAAGACCTGCCGCCGGGCTTCCAGCGCGCCGAGTTCGTGCTCGAAAAGGGCTTCATCGACGTCATCGTGCCGCGCAAGCAGATGCGCGACGAGGTGGCGAAGATCCTCGAGTTCTTCTGGCGCTCGACGCGGGGTTTCGCCCGCGAGGGGCAGCCGTCGCCGCACGCTGCCTATGCCTCGGCGGCGAACGGCAGGGTCCAGGCCGATTCCGGGTCGAGGTGAGCACTACGTTTCAGTCGGCCCTCGAGGCCCTCTACGGCCTGGAGCGGCGCAAGGACAAGCTCGGACTCGACGGCACGCGCGCCCTGCTCGGCGCCCTCGGTGATCCTCAGAACCGCTTCTCGGCCGTCCACGTCGCGGGAACCAACGGCAAGGGATCGGTGTGCGCTCTGGTCGAGCGCGTGTTGCGTGAAGCCGGATATCGTTCCGCCCTCTTCACCTCCCCCCATCTGGTCGACTTTCGCGAACGCATCCGGGTACGCGGGCGCTGGGCTGAGCGTTCCCGGCTCGAACGCCGGCTGGCGGAGATCCAGGAGCTGCCCGTGGGGCGGGATCGGACGTTCTTCGAGATCGCGACTGCCCTGGCGTTCGACGATTTTGCCTCGCGTCGCGCGGAGATCGCCGTCGTCGAAGTGGGCCTGGGGGGACGCCTCGACTGCACCAACGTGGTGGTCCCGGTGGTGACCGCCATCACCTCGATCGGACTCGATCACACCGAGATCCTGGGCGATACCCTCGAGAAGATCGCGGCCGAGAAGGCCGGGATCGCGAAACCGGGGGTTCCGATGGTGACTCAGATCGCCGACCGCGGCGCGCGCCGCGTGGTGGAGGCCCACCTGGCTCGGCAGCCGGCGCCGCTGCTGGCGGTGAACCGGATATGGACCCACTTCAAGCAGGTGCGGGGCCGGGGGGCGCGCTGGAGCGAGCTGGACGCGACGCCGTGGAGCCCGCGACTGCGATTGCGTCCTTCGCCGTCGTTCCTGCTCGAGAACGTCGCCACCGCGGTCGAAGTGCTGGCGGCGCTCCACATCCGTGGCTGGAAGATCCCGGCGGCGGCACTCAAGCGCGGACTCGAGCGTGCCCGCTGGCCTGGACGCTTCGAGGCCTGCCCGAGAGAACCGCGACTGTGGTGGGATGGGGCGCACAATACCGAGGCCATGCAAGGGCTGGTGGGCCAGTGGCTGGAGCATCACGAGGAAGCGCCGGAGGTCGTGGTGCTGGCGCTGTCCCGCGACAAGGACGGCGCCACGATCCTCCAGGTTCTGCGCCGTGCGTTCCCGGAGGCCCGGCTGGTGGTGACGCGCACCGCCAACACGCGCGCCGCCGAAGTCGAGTTGCTGCGAGGGCTGGCGGCGGTCACGGGCTTCGTCGTCCACACCGCCCCCGACATTCCATCCGCCCTGACCGGTGCCCTCGCGACCAGCGCGCCGAGGGGCCGCGTGCTGCTCACCGGGTCGCTGTTCGCGGTCGGTGAAGCGATGGCGGCCTTGGGAGGTGCGCCGGGGGAGCGGATGTGAGCGCGGAGTCCGTGTGCCAGGCGGCAGAGACCCAGGGGCTCTTCGGCGGCCCGCTCCGCCGACGCCGTCCTGCGTCGGCTGCGCTGCATCCACTCGCTGCTCCGCCATCCCTGGCTGCGCGGACGCTCGTCGGACGCAGCGCCGAAGAGCCCCTGGGTCTCTGCCGCTTCTGGCGGGTCTCTCTTGTCGCGCTACTCGCCGTGTGGATCCTCGCCGCCCCCGCCCTTGCGCAGCCGCCGCTGCGCATCAGCGCCGCCAACATGACCGGGTCGCGCGGGCCCGAAGGGGACATCGTGCTGCTCAACGGGGATGTTCGCATCGAACGCGGGCGCACCCTGATCACCGCTGACAACGGCCGCTACCACAAGGCCCAGGGCATGTTGTTCCTGGATGGGCGCGTGACCCTGGTGGACACCACCACCACCCTGCGCTGCGATCACGCCCAGTACTCGGAGGATCAGGACCTGCTTCAGGTGAGCGGCAACGTCGTGATCACGGACCGCGGCGCCACGCTGCGGGCGCCGCGCGGCAGCTACGACAGGCGCCTGGGCCGCGCCGACCTGTACGACGGCGTGCACGCTCAAGACAGCACCCAGACCATAACGTGCGAGACGATGTCGTACGACCGCGACTCGTTGCGGGTCCACGCGCGCGGCAACGTTCGCGGTGAGGCGAAGAAGGACAAGATGACCCTCAAGGCCCAGTCGGTGGACTACGACCGCCAAACACACGAGGCCCTGGCCACCGGCGATCCCGTGCTGGAGACGCGCGACGACAGGGACCGGGTCAGCACGATCCGGGCGTTGCGCATGAAGCTCAACACTCAGACGCGGCTCGCCGAGGCCATCGACTCGGTGCGGATCCAGCGCGACACGCTTCAGGCCACCGGCCACTATGGCGTGTTCGACGACACAGCGGAGCGCGGCTGGCTGTACGGCGAGCCGCGCGCCTGGGACAACGAGACCCAGGTGTCAGGAGACACCCTGGAAGTCTGGACCGAAAAGCGGGCGCTGCGTCGCTTCATCGTACGCGGTGGCGCCACCATGGATTACAAAGGTGATCGTCCCAACACACGCGGGGAGGCCAGCCGGCTCACCGGAGAGCGCATCCAGGTGTTCTTTACCCGGGAGGAGATGGACAGTCTTCAGGCACTGGGCACGGCGCGCAACGAGTACCAGAGCGTACCGCGCGCGGGGAAGACGCCCGAGACCAACGTGGCGCAGGGGGACACCATCACGGTGCACTTTCGCGACCGCAAGATCGACCGCGCGGTGGTGCGGGGCAAGGCGAACGGCGAATACCACCTCCCGGTGGACGTCGCCGACACCACCGCCGCGCGCAACGAGGTGGTGAAATACGACGCGAGGCAGATCGAGTTCCAGGTGCCGCGAAACCGGATCGTGCTCGATTCGGAGGCCCGCCTCTTCTACCGGGAGATCCAGCTCCAGTCACGAAGGGTCGAGTTCGACAGCGAGCGGCAGACGCTTGTGGCCAGCGGCTCCCCCGAGCTGATCGACCGCGGCGACAAGGTCACGGGTGACCTGATGAGCTACGACCTGGAATCGCGCCAAGGCACCATCTACCAGGCCGAGACCACCTACGAGCGCGGGCTCTACCACGGCCAGGCCATCCGCAAGGTGTCGGAGGACGAGCTCGACGTCCAGGCGGGCTCCTACAGCACGTGCTCGCTGGAGGAGCCTCACTATCACTTCCAGGCCCAGTGGATGAAGATCTTCCTCAAGGACAAGATGATCGCGAAGCCGGTGGTGTTCTACGTGCGAAATGTACCTCTGCTGGCGCTGCCGTTCTGGATGTTCCCGATCAAGCCCGGGCGCCACTCGGGGTTTCTCTTCCCGCAGATCGAGTTCGGCTTCAGCAACACCGCCGGACAATTCATCCGCAACGCCGGCTACTACTGGGCGCCCAACGACTACATGGACCTCACGGCGGCGGGCGACTACTACCAGGCCGAGCCGTCCTGGGTGCTGCGCGGCGAGGGGAATTACCGGCTGCTGTACGTGCTGGATGGCAGCTTCTACGGCACGTACACGCGCAGTGAGCTCAACCAGACCGACAGTTACGAGATCAACGCGATCCACAACCAGGAGGTCACGCCGCGCACGCACCTCACCTCCTTGGCCTCGTTCGTGTCCAGCCGCGACTACCGCCGCAGCAACCAGTACGGGCAACCGCTGTCGCTGCGCGTGGACCGGTTTCTCACCTCGAACCTGGCCCTGACCCACAATGCCGACTGGGCGAACGTTTCGATGGCGCTCGATCGCCGCGAAGATCTCGACGCCGACGAAGAGATCAAGGACCCCGACGCCGAGGGCCCGCTCCAGGGCAAGCCCCCCGGGACGGAAGCGGCGCTCCCCAATCTGACCGAATCGCTGCCCAGCATCGCGATTGCGTTCCCCACCCGGTCGATGGGGTCGATCCAGTGGCTGAAGGACCGCGGGATGGGGCCGTGGCTCTCGAACCTGTACGCGACGTTGAACACCCAGTTCCTGGCCGAGCGCGTGCGCACCGGTTTCGTCGAGGGGTACCGCACGTTCCCGGTCGACAGCGTGACCGTCGATTCGACCACCGTCATCGGGCAGCACCAGAGCAATCGCTGGGGATGGGGCAGCCTGGTGGCGCTGCGCGACGCGCGCCGGGCGTTCGGATGGCTCAACATCGCGCCGTCCGTCTCCGCCAGCATGGTCCTGTTCGACCACGACAATCTGGGGAACCAGGCGGTTCCCGCCGGCACGTGGCGGGCTTCGCTCACGACCAGCGCCACGTTCTACGGCGCCTCGCGACTGGGGATCGGCCCGATCGTGGGCATCCGCCACGTCCTGTTCCCGAGCATTTCGTACGACTTCAGTCCCGACTTCGACAACCTGCTCTACACCGACTCGCTGGGCAGGCAGCAGGAGCGTTTCACCGGTTTCGGGAACATCGGAATCTCAGGGTTCAAGAGCTCGCGCCTGCAGTTCCTGCTCAGCCAGCGCTGGCAGGCCAAGGTGCGCAAGCGGGACAAGGTCCAGCGGATCGACAATCTGTTGTCCTGGGATATCACGGGGTCGTACGACTTCCTGTACCGCGAAAAGAGGCTGCCGCACCCGCTCTCGCTCCTGAACTCGAGCATGCGACTCTCGCCACCCGGTTTCCTGGGCGCCGACGTCAGCGGCGTTGTCGACGTCTACAACGACCGCCCATTGCAGTCGCTCTCCAGCAGCCTCGGCATCCACGTGACCGGGGTGCGCGGTTCGATCTCCACGGACGCCGGCAACACCCCCGAGCTGCCGCTCGATCGGCGCAGCGCATTCGGGAATCCCAATGAGGTGTCGGAGCCGTGGTCCCTCGGACTGGCGTTCTCGTACGCGGGCGGATACAGCGCGGGACCGGACTGGACCAGCTCCCAGACGGCCAACGGGGTGGCACGATTCAGCCTCACGCCCTCGTGGCGCATGGAGTACTCGGCCTCGATCGACGTGATCCGCACCGAGATGCTGACCCAGCGATTCGGCCTCATCCGCGATCTCCACTGCTGGCAGGCCAGCTTCACGCGCATCTTCAACGTCGGCGGGGAGGCCGAGTACTACTTCCGACTCGGAGTCAAGGATCAGCGTGAGGTCTTCGTCGAGCGTGGAACCCGGATCGGGAGCATCGGCGGGATTCAGTAACCTCGGGCGCGGGCAGAAATCGGTTGACACCCCCGGCTGCGGTGACAAGCTGCGATCGCCGAGCACCCGAGGGGTCCCGGTTGGACCCGGGAGGAGGAACTCTGGATGAACAAGGGCGAGATGATGCGCTCGTTCTCGCGCCGTACCGGGTTGTCTCTGCGCCAGTCACGTCGAGCCTTCGACGTTCTGTTCGCGGTCGAAGGCAAGCAAATGGGCCTCATCCCCTCCACGCTCTCCCAGGGGAAGGCCGTTCGACTGGCGGGCTTTGGGACTTTCGAGACACGCCGCCGATCGGCTCGACCAGGCCGGAATCCCAGGACCGGTGAACCGCTCGTGATCCAGGCCGCGCGACTGCCGGCGTTCCGTGCCGGACGCGCCCTCAAGGACCGGGTGCGTCAGAAGTGATTGGATCTCATCGAGGCGCGAGCGGGGGCGTCGCACCGTCCCCGCTCGTCTCGTTTTCGGCGCCGTCCGCGGCTCCCGAGATCGCGCGCACCTATGTCGCCTGCGATCGCTGCGGCTTCGGAGCCTGGCTCGGTTCGCGGGGCCAGGAGGTGGACGCCTGGTGCGAGGCGTGCCAGGAACCCGCCGTGCTCGCGGCTCCGGTCGGCGCCGCTGCGGCCTGTGCACACTGCGGCGAGTCGCTTTCGACTTCCACCCCCCGCTTCGAGGAGCTGTTCGGAGAGCTGCAGAACCTGACGGCGGTTCTCGAGGCGTGGCTCGGGCGGGACGAACGTCTTCAGCCTCTCATTCCCGAGCGCCCGACGTTCTTGACCGACCTCAATCCGCCGCCGCTTTTGCCGTGGGATCCCCCCGATCTGCGCCTCGCCCTCGAGCACCTGATCGCCGGGGCGTTCCACGCGGCGCGCGAGGCGTTCGCGCGGGTCGACGTTCCGGGGAGTGGGGCCGCCGAGCTGAGGCTGCGCGTCGCGATGGGACAGGGCATCGTCCATCATCGTCTCGGCGAGTGGGACCTGGCCCTGGCGGCATTCGATCGTG
>Ga0075428_100006206_pt1 | contig 13296 bp, 12 predicted proteins | sample RhiMetdeltSRZDD2_FD_75291 | JGI IMG/M metagenome (GOLD analysis project Ga0075428, IMG submission 75291) | Populus rhizosphere microbial communities from Tennessee, USA - Rhizosphere MetaG P. deltoides SRZDD2 | ecosystem: Host-associated > Plants > Roots > Rhizosphere > Soil | place: USA...
CGTAATGACCTTGTTCAGCGGACTTGGTGTAGTCTCGGTCATGGCGGCTCCTTCTCGCTGACCTGGTTGCGTTTAGCCACCTCCAGTTCAGCCAGATTCGGGGCCGCCAGCCCCACCTAATGTGCGAAACATTCAGTACGTTATCTGAGCGTAACCTGCAGACCAAGGCCGGCGAGGTTCGGCTGAGGGTGCCAAAGCTGCGCCAGCGGACATTCGAGACGGCAATCATCGAGCGCTATCGCCGGCGCGAGAGCTCGGTCGAGGAAGCCCTGATCGAGATGTACCTGGCGGGGGTGTCGGTGCGGCGAGTCGAGGACATCACGGAAGCGTTGTGGGGCACACGGGTGTCGCCGTCGACAGTGTCGGACCTGAACAAAAAGATCTATGGAACGATCGAGGCCTGGCGCAACCGGCCGATCGAGGGCGAGCATCCCTACGTCTATTTGGACGGCATCGTGCTCAAGCGTTGTTGGGCTGGCGAGGTGCGCAACGTCTCGCTGCTGGTCGCGATCGGCGTCAACGCCAGCGGTTATCGGGAGATTCTCGGTATCTGCGAAGGTGCAAAGGAGGACAAGGCGGGCTGGGGCGCCTTTCTCAAGCATCTCAAAGAACGCGGCCTGAACGGCGTTCGGCTGATCATCTCGGATGCCTGCCTAGGTCTTGCCGAGAGCGCGGCCGAGTTCTTTCCCGATGCGGCTTGGCAACGCTGCGTCGTGCACTGGTACCGCAACATCTTCAGCCACGTCCCCTCGACCAAAGTGCGGGAGATCGCGGCTATGCTCAAGGCGATACGTTCCGGCCGGCTGATTGAGCGGGGGATTTATATCTATGCCGCGGAGGAGGAGGAGGATGACGCCTATGATTCGCGAGAGCCAAGAAAGAAGCCCCGGCCATCGGGTTGATAGGCCGGGGCTTCAGGGTGGAACTGGGTGTGTCAGGAGCCCCCAGCCCACGAATAGTATCGCCGATGAAAGATTGACAGTCGGTGAACGTCTTTGCGTCGCGGCGGCCTTCTAATCGCGGCCTCTCCCGCCCGCCTAGCGCGCCAGGCTTTCCGTCGCTCTCGGTCTGGTCACCCACACCGCGAGGATCCAGGCGACCCAGAGGAACAGGAAATAGAATGCTAGGAACACGAAGAGGCTCGCTTGCGAGCCCCATTCGTACTCGACGAAAAGGCCGATAAAATACGAGGCGAAATCGCCGGCGATCATGAAGACGACATAATAGCCCAGGAGCCACATGAGACCTCTCTTCCCTTGAGCAGGTGCCGGCGCACGGTGTTGCGCGAGCGGCCGAAGCCAATTGCAGGAAGCCAATAGCAATCCGCATGCCAGGGAAGCTGCGCGCCGCGGTGCGGTCCGGCGGTTTCAGCCGTTACTCGGCCAGATAGCCACGATCCGTCGGACCAGACGGAATCGAGGGCTGGCTGGACTCCTGTTGACGCACCGGGGACTCGTAGGTCTGGGCGGACACCGCGGTGAGCGATCCTGCCAGCGAAAGCACAACCAGCGTCGGGGTGAGGAGCTTGCGCATCTTCATCTCCGTGTTTGGGCCACGCCACCCCGTTAATGTTTGAGCGCGATGGTCGCAAATAAAATAGCCGTTGTTTATGCGGCGTTTTCGATAAACTCGCTATAAACCGTCTCCCCGCCCTCATTCCCGCGGCCCCCAGCCTTCGCAAAGGAACCAGACGCGAAGAACCACGCCATCCGCAAGAACGACCTTAAGGCGCTATGCGGACTCCCGAACGGTTTGGGACTGTACGTGTCGGCCGAGGTCGGCCACTGGTTCCTGGGGACGAGCGACCAGTTCTACTGCACTCAACCTGCCGCCGGGTGCGGCGGACTGTTCCCGAACGGCATCCCGTACACCAGCTACACCACCTGGAATATCGGGTTCGGCATCACCAAGAGCGTGTTCACGCTCGACTTCCGCTACTCCAGCACCGACCTGAACAAGGGCGATTGCAATGCCTTCACCAGCGACCACACGGCGCGGGAGCTGGGCAATGTCACCCCGATCAATCCGGGCGGCTTCGGCTCCAACTGGTGCGGCGACGTCTTCTTCGTCACCGGCAAGTTCGACCTGACCGCCATGGCGAATCTGAAGTAGTTCGGTTGGCGGCTGCGTTGTGCTGGCCCGTGATCGGCTCGGCATCAAGCCCATATACCTTGCCCAGAACGGTAAGGCGTTGCGCTTCGCCTCTACCCCGCCGGCGCTGCTTGCAGTCGGCGGCATCGACACCGAGATCGATCCGGCCGCGCTGCACCATTACATGTCGTTCCACGCGGTGGTGCCGGCCCCGATGACGATACTCAAGGGCGTTCGAAAGTTGCCGCCAGGAAGGTCGCTTCACTCCGACTGATACCGGCCGGTTCTCCCCGTCATGACGTTATAGAGCACCACTCATTGGGCGCGCGGCGCAGCTCCTCGAGGACTTCCGGTGTTCGGAGTCTTCTTGCAACGCCAGCCCCAAATAGCGGCGGCATCGAACAAGCTCATGCTGAACTCAAACGCGCGATTGAGCATCTACAGGAATTGATGTCCGATGCGACGGTGACCGTTACAATCACATATCGAGGTCAGTAAAAACTGGCCTTCTGCTCCGCGCCCTTATCGCTCTCGATTTCGGTGAACGACGCCACCAGTTCGGCATTGCCGTTAATGAAGGCCAGGACGGCCGCCTACTGTGCCGCGAGGCCCTTGCCTTGGCGACGGTGCTCACGCGTAGTAGGCGACGAAGCAGCGAACTGCGGGTTTCGACGGTGGCATGAAAACACTCTCCAGGTGACTCTGAAAGAGACTAAAGGCAACACTCGTTCGAGACTCTGTTACGGTCGAGTCACATGGGCACGAAGAAGCGCAGACATCACTTGAATGAGATCGTCCCTCCCTCGGCCCTTAACTCCGGCGCGCGCAGGCGATAGCCGATGCCGGTTTCCGTCAAAATATATTGCGGCTGCTCGTGATCGGCTTCGATCTTCTGACGGAGCTGGCGCACGTAGACCCGCAGATACTGCGCGTCGGTGAGATCGTCCCACAGCTCGCCGAGCAGGAACCTGTGCGTGAGCACCTTGCCGGCATGCTGCACCAGCACGCGCAGCAGCTCGTACTCCTTCGGCGACAGCTTCACCTCCTGGTCGCGCACCTTGACGATGCGCCGCACCAGGTCGACCGACAGCTCGCCGGTTCGAAAGACCGGCCGCTCGCCGTGCACCTGCAGCTGGTGGCGCAGCGCCGCCCGCATCCGCGCCAGCAGCTCGTCCATGCCGAACGGCTTGGTGACGTAGTCGTCGGCTCCGAGGTCGAGCGCTTCGACCTTGCCGACCTCGTCGCCGCGGCTCGACAGCACCACGATCGGAACGCCCTCGTTGCGCCCGCGGATCATCCGCAGCAGCTCGAGGCCCTGGATATCGGGGAGCCCGAGATCGAGCACCACCAAGGCGGGTTTCTCGGCCAACAGATCGAGCGCCGTCTTGCCGTTGGGCGCCTCCAGGACCTCGTAACCCTGCTTGCTCAGGCCCATCCGCAGCAGCTTGCGAATTGGCGGCTCGTCATCGACGACGAGAATCTTGAGTGGGGCCGCGCTCATGCGGCGGTGTCCAGCCACTCAGCCTTGGCCGGAATCGGCAGCCTGATCGTGAACACCGCGCCCGGACGATCGGTGCGGTTGGCCGCGCTGATCGTGCCGTGCATCGCCTCCACGAAGCCGCGCGAAATCGCCAGCCCAAGGCCGGTGCCGGCCCGCACCTGGTCGCCCTTCTGCGCCCGGTAGAACTTGTCGAAAATGTTCTCCACGTCGGCGGCGGGAATGCCCTCCCCTTCGTCCATGATCCGCAAGCAGACCGAGGCGTCCTCGCGCCAGCTTTGAACGCGGATGGTCGTGCCCGGGGATGAGTACTTCGCCGCGTTGTCCAGGATATTGAACAGGACCTGCTCGAACAGCACCGCATCGAGCTCCAGCATCGGCAAGCCGGCCGCCAACTGCAGCTCGACCTGATGTCGAGCCAAAATCTTGCCCGCCCGGCGCAACGCGCTGCCGACGATCTCGCCAACGTCGTGCGGAGCGGTGTTCGGCACGACGGCGCCGGCTTCGAGCTTGGTCATGTCGAGCAGGTTGGCGATGAAACGATTGAGCCGTTCGGACTCCTCGATGACGGTCGCCAGCAGGTCGGCCTTCTCGCCGTCGCTGAGGGCGCTCGAAAGATCGCGCAGCGCGCCCGCCGAGCCGAGAATGGCGGCGAGCGGCGTCTTGAGGTCGTGCGAGATCGAGGTCAGCAGCGCCGAGCGTAGCCGGTCAGTCTCGGCGGCTCGCTTCGAGCGGTCGAGGTCCTCGACCAGTCGCACGCGCTCGATCGCCACCGCGCTCTGGTCCATCAGGGCGTCGAGCAGGCGCCGCTGATCGGGGGTGAGCAGCGGTCCCGGCTTGTCGCTGTCGATGCCGACGACCCCGATGGCGCCGCGGCCGGTCCGCATCGGCAGGAACAGGCGCTTTGCGCCCGGCAGGGTATCGGAGCCGCGGCCGGCGGCGCGATCGTTCAGCCATGCCCATTTCGCCGCCGCGACGTCCGCATCGTCGAGAATGTCTTCCGGCGGGTAACCGGCCTTCACCACGATGCTGCCGTCCTCCGGCAACAGCAGCACCACCCGCACCTTGAGCATCAATGCGGTCTGATAGGCGGTCGCCCACAGCACGTCGTCGAGCGTGCCGACGCCGGCCAGCTTGCGGCTAAACGCATAGAGCAGCTCGACCGTGCGCACGCGTTCATGGGCGGCCACGGTCCGGGTCCGCCCGCGCGCGGCAAAATGCGACGCGATCACGGCCACGATCGCAAACAGCACGAACGCGGCGACATTGTTCGGGTCGGTGATGGTGAAGGTATAGATCGGCGGCAGGAAGAAGTAATTGTAACAGAGCGATGCAGCGACGGTGGCCGCAAGCGACGGTAACAGCCCGTAACGCACCGCGACGCCGACGATGGCGGTCAGAAAGACGAGATCGACGTTCTCGATTCCGAAGAACGGCTGCAGCGCGTGGGCGACCGCGAGCGCGGCGCCGACCGCCAGCAACGCGACCGCATAGGGCCATGGATCGAACGGCGCGGCGCCCTCCGCCGCGCGCACGGTCTTCCTCGGGATCGGATCGCGCTTGAGCTCCTCGCCGGCGATGACATGTACGCTGATATTGCCGGATCGCCGCACCAGCTCGTGGACCACGGAACCGTGCAGGATTTCGAACCAGCGCGAGCGGCTCGACTTGCCGATGATGATCTGCGTGACATTGTTCGCATGCGCGAAGCTGACCACCTCGTCGGCGATGCTGCGGTCGCCGCCCGGCACCGTGATCGCCTCGCCGCCGAGCGCCTCCGCCAGGCGCATGGTGTCGGCGACGCGGTCGCGCTCCTCCTCGCTCCATTGCAGGCTGCGCCGGGTCTCGACGCACAGCGCCGTGAACGGAGCATGCAGCCGGTCCGCCAGCCGTTTGGCGTAACGCACCAGGCCGGCGGCGCGCGGGTCCTCGCTGACGCAAACGAGAATACGCTCGCCCGCCGCCCACGGGCCGGGAATCGCATGCGCCTGCATGTGGGAGAGAAGCTGTTCGTCGACCCGCTCAGCCGTCCGCCGCAGCGCGAGCTCGCGCAGCGCGGTCAAGTTGCCGGGCGAGAAATAGTGCTCCAGTGCCCGCTCGGCCTGCTTGGGGACGTAGACCTTGCCCTCCTTGAGCCGCTCGATCAGGTCGTCGGGGGTGAGATCGACGAGCTCGATGGCGTGGGCGCGGTCGAACACCGAGTCGGGAACGGTCTCGCGCACCCGGACGTGGGTGATCTGCGCGACGACGTCGTTGAGGCTTTCGATGTGCTGGATGTTGACCGTGGTGTAGACGTCGATGCCGCGATCGAGCAGCTCGTCGACGTCGAGATAGCGCTTGGGATGGCGGCTGCCGGGCGCGTTGGTATGGGCAAGCTCGTCGACCAGGACGATCTGCGGCCGGCGGGCAATGACGGCGTCGAGATCCATCTCGTCGAGCGACTGACCTTTATATTCGAGCCGCTTGCGAGGAATGATCTCGAGGCCGTCGAGCAGCGCCTGCGTTTCCTTGCGGCCGTGGGTCTCGACCACGCCGGCCACGATGTCGTAGCCGTCCTGCTTGCGGGCGCGCGCCTGCTGCAGCATCTCGTAGGTCTTGCCGACGCCGGGCGCCGCACCGACGAAAATCTTCAGCTGTCCGGTCGAGCTTTCCTCCCGGCGGGCTGCTTCGAGGAGGGCTTCCGGCGAGGGGCGCTGGTTTTGGTCACGACGCTGATCCGACATCAGGGTCCTTGTGGCGCGTCTCCCCAGAGATATCAACGCGCGGCGGTGCGATCCAGGGCCAGGTTGAGCGCCAATACGTTCACGTGCGGCTCGCCCAGCAGGCCAAGCAAGCGGCCTTCGACGTGCTCGTCGACGAGCTGGCGCACGCGGTCCTCCGGCAGGTTGCGGGCGCTCGCGACCCGGGGCACCTGGAACAGCGCGGCCGCCGGCGAGATGTGCGGGTCGAGGCCGCCGCCCGACGTGGTGACCAGGTCGATCGGAACCGGGGCGGACGGATTCTCCTGCTTGAGTTTGTCGAGGTCGCCCTGCACGCGCTCGATCAAGGCTTTGTTGGTCGGCCCCAGGTTGGAGCCGCCGGAATTGGCCGCGTTGTAGGGCGCCGGAACGGTCTTGGTCGAATCGTTCGGGTCGGGCGCCACCGTGGCGGAAGGCCGGCCGTGGAAATAGCGCTCGCTGGTGAACTCCTGGCCGATCAGCGCCGAGCCGACCGTCTTGCCGTCCCGTTCGAGCAGGCTGCCCTGCGCCTGTTGCGGGAGGATGACGCCGGCAATGCCGGTCATCGCCAGTGGATAGAGCAGGCCGGTGATCAGCGTGAGCGCGACGACGAGCACGATCGCCGGACGGATTTCCTTCAACATGGTCGTTCTCCTCAGGCGAGGTGCAGGGCGGTGACCAGGAGGTCGATGGCCTTGATGCCGATGAATGGCACGATGACGCCGCCGACGCCGTAGATCAGCAGATTGCGCCGCAGCAGCGGCCCGGCGCCGATCGGCCGGTAGCGGACGCCCTTCAGCGCCAGCGGGATGAGTGCGATGATGACCAGCGCGTTGAAGATGATCGCCGACAGGATGGCGCTCTGCGGCGTCGCCAGGTTCATGACATTGAGCGCCTGCAGCTGCGGATAGAACGCCAGAAACATCGCCGGGATGATGGCGAAGTACTTGGCCACGTCGTTGGCGATCGAGAAGGTGGTGAGCGCACCGCGCGTCATCAGCAATTGCTTGCCGATCTCGACCACCTCGATCAGCTTGGTCGGATTGGAATCAAGATCGACCATGTTGCCGGCCTCGCGCGCCGCCTGGGTGCCGGTGTTCATGGCGACGCCGACGTCGGCCTGCGCGAGCGCCGGCGCATCGTTGGTGCCGTCCCCGCACATGGCGACGAGCTTGCCCTTGGCCTGCTCGTCGCGGATCAGCTTGAGCTTGTGCTCGGGGGTAGCCTGCGCCAGGAAGTCGTCGACGCCGGCCTCCGCCGCGATCGCGGCCGCGGTCATCGGGTTGTCGCCGGTGATCATGACGGTGCGGATGCCCATGCGGCGCAGCTCGGCGAAGCGCTCGCGGATGCCGCCCTTGACGATGTCCTTGAGGTGAATGACACCGAGCAGCTTGCCGTCCTTGGCCACCGCCAGCGGCGTGCCGCCCGATTTCGCGATCGCCTCGGCGATGGCGTTGACCTCGCGCGCGACGTCGGGGCTGACCGCCGGCTGCAGCGCCCGCACTGCGCCCGAGGCGGTGACCACGGTCGCGGGCCCATTCAGGTAATCGAGGATCGCGTCGACCGCGCCCTTGCGCACCCACGAGCCACCGACCTCGACACCGCTCATCCGGCTCTGCGCGGTGAACGGGATGAAGTTGGCGCGCAGCTCGGCCAGGTCACGGCCGCGGATGCCGTATTTCTCCTTGGCCAGCACGACGATCGAGCGGCCCTCCGGGGTCTCGTCCGCAAGCGACGCGAGCTGGGCGGCGTCGGCCAGCTCCTGCTCGGTGGTGCCGCGCAGCGGCTTGAACTCGGTCGCCTGCCGGTTGCCGAGCGTGATGGTGCCGGTCTTGTCGAGGAGTAGCGTGTCGACGTCGCCCGCCGCCTCGACGGCGCGGCCCGACATCGCCAGCACGTTGAAGCGCACCAGCCGGTCCATGCCGGCAATGCCGATCGCCGACAGCAGCGCCCCGATGGTGGTCGGGATCAGGGTCACGAACAGCGCCACCAGGATGACCACCGACACCGTGCCGCCGGCATAGGCCACGTAGCTCGGGATCGTCGCGGTGGCGAACACGAAGATGATGGTCAGGCCGACCAGCAGGATATTCAGCGCGATCTCGTTCGGCGTCTTCTGCCGCTCGGCGCCTTCCACCAGCCGGATCATGCGGTCGAGGAAGGTCGAGCCGGGCGCGGCGGTGATGCGTACCTTGATCCAGTCGGACAGCACCTGGGTGCCGCCGGTGACCGCCGAGCGGTCGCCGCCCGATTCTCGGATCACCGGCGCCGATTCGCCGGTGATCGCCGCCTCGTTGACCGAGGCAATGCCTTCGATCACCTCGCCGTCCGACGGGATGGTGTCGCCGGCCTCGACCAGCACGACGTCGCCGACCTGCAGGCCGGTGGCCGCAACCCGCTTGTAATTCTTGTGGTCGGCGCCGGTGATGAGCTTCGCCTGCATCTCGGTGCGGGTCTTGCGCAGCGCGTCGGCCTGCGCCTTGCCGCGGCCTTCGGCGATCGCCTCGGCGAAGTTTGCGAACAGCACCGTGAACCACAGCCACAGGACGATCTGGAGCTCGAAGCCGATGTGCTCCCCGCCGGTCACCAGGTCGCGAACGAGGATGATGGTGGTCAGCGCGGTGACGATCTCGAGCACGAACATCACCGGGTTGCTGATCAGCGTCCGCGGGTCGAGCTTGACGAAGGCCGAGCCGATCGCCGGCCACACGATCTTGGGATCGAGCAAGGTCGAAGCCGGCGTGCCCTTGCGAGTCTTGGAGAGTTCCATGGAGGTGACTCCGCGGTTAATTCGAAGAAAAAACGGTGCCGGCGATCATCGCGAAATGCTCGACGATGGGTCCGAGGGCAAGCGCCGGGAAGAAGGTGAGACCGCCGATGATCACGATCACGCCGACGACCAGGCCGACGAACAGACCGCCGGTGGTCGGGAATGTGCCGAGCGACGGCGGAATCGATTTCTTCTCAGCCAGGGAGCCGGCGATCGCCATGGCCGGAATGATCATCCAGAAGCGGCCGACCAGCATCGCGATGGCGCCGGTGAGATTGTAGAAGAGGATGTTGCCCGTAAGCCCCGCGAAGGCCGAGCCGTTGTTGCCGGTCTGCGAGGTGTAGGCGTAGAGCACCTCGGTGAAGCCATGCGGACCCGGGTTCGCCGTCGAGGCGACCGCCGTCGGGATCACCACGGCGACCGCCGTCCAGCCGAGATACATCAGCGGCAGGATCAGGATGGCGAGCATCGCCATCTTCACCTCTTTGGCCTCGATCTTCTTGCCGACATACTCCGGCGTGCGGCCCACCATCAGGCCGGCCACGAAGATCGCCAAGATCACGAACAGCAGCATCCCGTACATGCCGGCGCCGACGCCGCCGACGATGATCTCGCCGAGCTGCATGTTGATCAGCGGGACCATGCCGCCGAGCGCGGTGAACGAGTCGTGCATGGCGTTGACGGCGCCACAGGAGGCCGCGGTGGTGATCACGGCGAACAAGGCCGAGGCGACGATGCCGAAGCGGACCTCCTTGCCCTCCATGTTGCCGCCGGTGAGGCCGAGCGCATTGAGCCCGGTCGTGCCGTTGGCCTCCGCCCAATAGGCGACCACGACGCCGGCGATGAACAGCACGCCCATGACGGCGAGAATCGCCCAACCCTGGCGCTGGTTGCCGACCATGCGGCCGAACACGTTGGTGAGCGCCGCCCCGATCGCGAAGATCGAGATCATCTGCACGAAGTTCGACAGCGCGGTCGGGTTCTCGAACGGATGCGCCGCGTTGGCGTTGAAGAAGCCGCCGCCGTTGGTGCCGAGCATCTTGATGGCGATCTGCGAGGCGACCGGGCCGACCGCGATGGTCTGCTTGGCGCCTTCGAGCGTGGTCGCCTCGACATAGGGGCCCAGCGTCTGCGGGATGCCCTGCCAGACCAGGAACAGCGCGTAGACGATGCAGATCGGCAGCAGGATATAGAGCGTGCAGCGGGTGATATCGACCCAGAAATTGCCGATCGTGCGCATCGAGGCGCGAGAGAAGCCGCGGATCAGCGCCACCGCCAGCACGATGCCAGTCGCGGCCGAGAGGAAGTTCTGGTGAGTGAGGCCGAGCATCTGCACCAGGTAGGACAGCGTGCTTTCGCCACCGTAATTCTGCCAGTTGGTGTTGGTGATGAAGCTCACCGCGGTGTTGAAAGACAGATCCTCGGCGACCGCGGACTGCTCCGCCGGGTTGAACGGCAGCATCGCCTGAGTGCGCATCAGGACGTAAAGGATGAGAAAGGCGCCGACGTGGAAGAACAGCATGGCAACCGTGTAGGTCACCCAGTGCTGCTCGCGTTTCTCGTCAACGCCGCCGGCCCAGTAGAGCGCCGCCTCAACCGGTCGCAGGACCGGTGACAGGAATGTGCGCTCGCCATTGAACACCCGCGTCATGTAGGCGCCGAGCGGCACCACCAGCGCGACGACGATGGCGCAATAAAGCAGAATTTGAATCCAGCCGATGACGGTCATGGTCGTGACTCTTTCAGAACCGCTCGGGCCGCAGCAGCGCGTAGGTGAGGTAGATCATCAGCCCCGCGGTGACGGCGGCGGCGAGCGAATAGTCGAAGATCATGGCCGTTCCTCAGAGCCGGTCGCAGGCGACGGTGTAGCCGACCGACAGCGCGAAGAAGCCGAGGGCAATGGCCAGCATGATGAGGTCCAGCATCGGAATGCTCCTTGCGCAGGCGGCGCGCCTGACGCCGGTCGCCGCCCTTACCGCCGTTGACGCGCGTCAATCCCGGCGAGTCCTCGCCCACGCGCGCTGGCGACGAATACGTGCCGATAAGGGCATATTTTTTCGAGAGGGAGCGGCAGGCAACGTTATAGGAATCCCATAAGATCGGCGGCCAGGCCACTGGAACTTACCGATCAGACTGGAAACGACTATGCTTGAATTGCCGCCGTTTGATCCGCCATGCCGTAATCTCGACCAATGTGGCCGCGTCTAATTCCACGACAGGAGCGCGACGAATTTCTTATGAAATCCCTATAACGCGGCGCTTTCCTTCGTCTCGCTTCCTTATGGCCTTTTGCCCATCTTGCATGTGCCGGCCGCCGTCCAGGCCGTTACTGATGCGAGATCGTGTCATGTTCATCCATTCGAAGCGCGAGCAACGACTCGGCGAGCTGGAGGAGCGGGTTCGGCGCATTGACGCCCTCACGCCCCGCCTCCTGTTCGACGTGATCGCCGGTGTGTGCGTGCGGTCCGAGGCACGCAGCGGTCCGGCCAAGGCCCGAATCGATCGCCTGATCGAGGCCGGTGCCTTCACCGAAGCGACGCTTGCTCTCATCGAGCTGGAGTTGCCGCAGTGGCAGCTTCGCCGCCTCGTGTACGAGGACGGCGAATGGCTATGCTGCCTTTCTCGGCAGCCGGCGCTGCCTGCAGGCCTCGACGAGCGCGCCGAGGCCAGCCACGAAGTTTTGCCGGTGGCAGTTCTGAGCGCGTTTCTTCAGGCACTGTGCGTAGCCTCGAGCGCACCCTGCGCCGTCACCACCGTGCCCCAGGTGCGCGACGCGGCCTGCACGACGATGTGTTGCGAGAACTTTGCCTGAGCGGGCGCCAGTGAGCACGATCGTCAGGGAGTATCTGACAGCACTGGCTTGTTTTGCGGCAATCGCTGCAGCGACGGCTGCCGCCGTCTCGATCGCAATTTTGATCCTGAAACCGATATGGTCACGCTGCTGTTCGGCTGACGCACTCAACCACGCCGCTGGCACTTCGCCTTCGGGCCGGCGAAACAAACAGAGCAGCCTGCGCCGGAGTTGCGAGTTGACTTCCATCCGCCATCGCAGCGCATGCTTGTTTCCTCAGCGGAACCCTTTCAACGGCCTTTATACCGCTCTTATGAAACGATGCCGGCCTTGCTCTCGAATTCATACGCGCCGGAGAGCACATTGACGGCAGAAGTCGAAACACCCGCTTCGTCAGAAGGCTGACCATCAGACCATCACGCATGAGGAGAAAGTGTCATGAGTCAAGCTGAACCTCCCTCTAGCAGATCATCATCGATACCGCGGCTATTCCGGATCGGGAAGGACAGCCGTGGCAACTGGGTCGTGCAGGACCTCCTTGGCCTTTGCGGCGGCCTGTTCGTCCCAAGCCGAAATCGCGCCAGTACGCCAGGTCCAGCGCGACGGTCGCGCGCTACCGCGGGCCGCCTGAGGACGCTCCTGGCGCCATCGCGACCAAGACAATCATCGAGCAGGTGTCCCCTTGAACCGCTCCAATCTCCCGCCCGCAAGCGAGCGATCCATCGAACCGATGGTCGAGCTCGCGCGTTGCTCCAGTCTGCATCGGATCATCGTGGCCGGCGCCCACGGCGCCGAGCACATGTTCGAGCTGCATCGCGGCGGCTACAATCGCGTCGCCACCACCGCGACCTGCGGCCTGCCGCGTGGCCAATACGACGTCGCTCTGGTCGATTGGCAGCACTCCATCAAGGCGCTTGAAACGACATTGGACTGGCTGGTGCATTTCCTGGCTCCGTCGTCGGTCATGGTCATCGGCATCGATTCACGCGAGCGCACGGGCCACCGAAAGCTCGAATCGGTGCTGGAGCGCCTGGGCTTCCAGATCGAAGCGGGGACCCGCTGCGAGCACGGCCTCGCCATTGCGGCACGCCGGCGAGATGCAGCGCAAATGGCCGTTGCGGAGTGAGGGGGTCATGATCGCGACCATAGGACGTCACGTTTCGAAGCTGTCCGGCTACGCACCTGCGCTGCCGACGCCATTCGACGAAACAGGCGAGCTCCACGTCGCTGCATTCGAGTATCTTTGTTGGCAGCCACCATCAAGGCGCGTTGGATTTGCGAGCAGGCTCACCAGCAAATGAAAGAAGAGCTCGGTCTTGACCACTTCGAGGGACGATCCTGGCAAGGCCTTCACCGTCATGCGCTTATGACGATGATCGCTTACGCCTTCCTCCAGCATCGCCGGCTCGCAACAGCAAGGCGGGAAAAA
>Ga0075428_100006207_pt1 | contig 13295 bp, 13 predicted proteins | sample RhiMetdeltSRZDD2_FD_75291 | JGI IMG/M metagenome (GOLD analysis project Ga0075428, IMG submission 75291) | Populus rhizosphere microbial communities from Tennessee, USA - Rhizosphere MetaG P. deltoides SRZDD2 | ecosystem: Host-associated > Plants > Roots > Rhizosphere > Soil | place: USA...
GCGGCCCAGATCTGAGCTCCGGTCTGAGCCTCGATGATCCGCAGCATGATCCGCGCCGCGTCGGCCTCATCGCGCACGGTGCCCGTCAGAACGTAGCTGTGCTCCGCGCGGAGCACACCGTCGAGCACGTTGCCACGCGGCTGATGTTGTGTGGCGATGACGTACAGGTCGAGGCCATCGAGCCGCAGCATGATCTCCTCGGTCAACGCGGCCGCGAGCCGATCGAACCTAGCGTTCCTGCCGATGTTCTCGAGCGGCACGACCGTGATCTGCGTGCGATGCGGGTAGGCCGCCACCGCGGCTCCCGACTGTTCGGAGTCGGGCGCCTGCGGTTGCATCGGGACCGTGCCGACGCTTACGAGCAGCGCGGCCGCTGCAACCGCGGCGAGGCGTGTGCGCACCCAGAGTGCCGCCACGCCGCTGCGCGCGCGCGGCGCTGGCACCTCGATCTCGATGAGATGCTCGGTGGCCACGTGGCTGGCTTTCATGACGTAGCCGCCGCGCGGCAGCTCGAGCCTCACGCGATCTTGCGAGCCCTCGCCGGCGTAGTACTCGGTGAGACGCTGCCGAAGCCGCAGCGCCTCCACGCGTACGAGCGGATCGGTTTTCGCGTCGAAGTCTGTAGGGCGGCCGAAGACGTTGATCGCGATCGTGTAGCCCTTGAGCTCCGAGCTTTCGCCGGCGAGCGTCTTCTCGACGGCGAAGCGCAGAAAGTCGGATGCTCGCGTAGCGTGCGCGAAGCACCGGCTGCGCAGAATGCGCTCGAGCGCCGCTCTCACTTCCGCCGCCGTCGGCTCGGCGTCGTCCGGCGCGATGTCTAGTGTTTGCTTCGCCATAGCCTCTCCGTCGCAAGCGCGGCGCCTTCCGTCAGGGCGCGCAGCTTCTTGTAAGCAATAGCGGGGTCAACACGACTATACCCCGCGAACGATCCGAAGCCACAGTCCGCACCGGCAATGACGCGCTCGCGGCCTACGATTTCGGCGTACTGGCACAACTGCTCGGCGATGAGGCGCGGGTGCTCGACGTAGTTCGACGTCGAGGCGATGCAACCCGGAATCAGGACTTTGTCCTCGGGCAGCTCCGCGTCGCGCCAGACGATCCACTCGTGCCGATGTCGAGGGTTCGCGGCCTCGAACAGGATCCCGGCGGGCTTCGCCTTCAGCACGATCGAAAAGATCCGCTCGAGCGGGATGTCGTGATCGTGGGGGCCTTCGTAGTTCCCCCAGCAGATGTGCATCCGCATGCGCTCCGCCGGAATATCGCGCACGGCGTGGTTCAGCGCTTCGACTTGATATTCGGCGCGAGCGAGGAACTCCTCTTCGTCGAGCTCCTGGAATCCCGTGTGGCGCGCCATCGCGAGGTCGGGGCAGTCGAGTTGGAGCACGAATCCCGCGGCAACGATCGCGTCGTACTCCGGCTTCATCGCCACGGCGATCGCATCGACGTACGCGTCGTGACTCGCATAGTGCCGATTCGATTGGAACGCGGAGATCACGCCCGGCGACGCGGCGTTCATGAACGCCTCCGTCACGGCTCCCTCGTGCGCCGCGAGCGCAGCCTGCAGATTCGCGATGTCGGTCTCGATAGCCGCTCGATCGATGAGCTCGACGGGCCCGACGCAGGCCGCGCGCTTGAACGATTGCTTGCCGAGCATTCGGCCGAGCGCTTCGCGCAGCTCCGGATACGGTGCGAGGTCGAGGTGCGGCGGGCGCGAATGATGGCCCGCGAATCCGGAGAGCCGATCCTTGATGTAAGTGGCGTAGCCGACCTTGCTCGTCTCGCCGTCGCTGACGATGTCGACACCTGCCGCGATCTGCTTTGCCACGGCATCGGCGACGCCGGCGGCAACGGCCGCGTCGAAGGCCGCGCGGTCGTACGGCTGGCCGCCGTCTTTCTTGTACAGCAGATCGATGACCTCGCCGCTGCGAGGAAGGCTGCCGACGTGCGTCGTCAGAATTCGCTCGGTGCTAGTTCTCATTCTGTTCGGGCGTCGGGCGTGCCCCGGGCTCGCCAACGCGGCCGACATTGTGTCCTACAGCCAATGAAAAATCTTGACGGATTGAACGTATCCACGCCGATTGACGGCGCCGCGAATGGCATGGTCTAGTGCCGCGAGGGCAGGGGCTGGCGGACGGAGGTTCTCATGCGCAAGTCGATGATTGGCAAGTCGATGCTTGTGGCCGCCGCGCTCATGCTCGGCGCCCTCGTCGCGTGCGCGGAGCCCAAGCAGGATATCGGCTACGACCCGCACGCGAACGCGTTCGAGCAACTCGATGCCGCGGTCGCGAAGGCCGGCACGGAGGATAAGCTGCTGCTACTCATTTCCGGCGGAGACTGGTGCAAATGGTGCCATTATCTAGCGGCGTTCCTGGATCGTGAGACGGCACTCGACGCGGCTCTGCACGAGGTATTCGTCGTTCAGAAGGTCTATGTCGGCGACGAGAACATGAACAAGGAATTCTTCGCTCGTCTGCCCAAGGCGGCGGGCGCGCCTCACTTTTGGATCTTGTCGCAGAAGGGCGAGCTGCTCGTTTCGCAGGACACGCTGCCGCTCGAGGACGGCGACAAGAGCTACGACCCCGCTAAGTTCGCGGCGTTCATCGACCGGTGGCGTAACGGCGGGGCGCCGCGCTGAGCGCATGAGCTACGAGCTCCTCATGGAGGAACGCGAGCCGATCGACGGCTGGACCGTCTGCACGGTGTGCTTGAGCATCGAGCGCACGACGAAGGTGTACCGCGGCAAGTGGCGGTGCCCCGATTGCGGCGTCGACACGTCGAACAACTCGCAGCGCACTCTGAAGGAGTACTTGGCGGAGAATTTTCCCGACACGCTCGAGAAGAACTTGAACGAGTGGCTCGCCGTGAAGGGCGTGCGCCCCGCTTACAAGATGCGGCGGTCGGCGCGCTACAAGTGCCTGCTCACGCTCGGCCGCCGTCTGTTCGGCGAGCAAGCTTCGCCGACGCCCGCGCCCGCGGCTCCGACGTCCTGAGCGCGAACGTGACTTTGCTCGTCGATCGCATCGATCACATCGTCCTCACCGTCGCCGACATCGAAGCCACGACCGGTTTCTACGAGCGCGCGCTCGGGCTCAAGCGCGAAACGTTTCGCGGGCCCGACGGCCAGCCGCGCTACGCGCTGACGTTCGGGCAACAAAAAATCAATCTCCAGGACCGGAGCACGGTGACGCCGACGAAGGCGGCACGGCCGACGTTCGGCTCCGGCGACTTCTGTTTGATCGCCGCCGTCCCGCTCGACGACGTCATCGCGCATTTGCGTGGGCAGAAAATCGAGATCGAGGCGGGACCCGTGCCGCGCCGCGGCGCGGTCGGAGCGTTGCGCTCGGTGTACTTCCGCGATCCCGACGGCAATCTCGTCGAGGTCGCGGAGTACGCAGGCTGAAGCCCGCCGTCAGTGGTGGTGATGCTCGGCCGGCGGCTCCGCCGTCGGCGGCGCGGCGGGATCGCGCACGACGATGTGGCCCATCATGCCCGCCTCGGCGTGGTCGAGGATGTGACAGTGGTACATCCAAGCGCCCGGCCGCTCGTCGAACCGCACCGCGATCGTCAGCTCCGACTTCGTCGGCACGTTGACGGTGTCTTTCCACTCCGGCACGCGGTTCTCGTCGAGCACCTGGAAGAAGTAGCCGTGCAAGTGGAACGGGTGCGAGAAGTCCGTGTTGTTGACGATGCGCCAGACCTCCGTGTCGCCCAGGGCGATCTCGAGCGGCTTCGATTGCCAGTACGGCACGTCGTTCACGCCCATCTCGACGGTCGACGCGATGTGAATCGTGAGGTCGAGCGTTCGATGATTGGCGGCCGTGATGTCGATCGGCTCGATCGTGCGCAGCTGCGTCGGGATCGGCTCCGGAGTGACCGGCGCGTCGGCGACCGTTTCGATGGCGAGCATCTGCTCGGACGAGCGGTTGTAGGTGCTGCCATAGCCGCGTTCGGTCGGCACCCAGCGCAACACGTTGCGAGTGCCGGGCGGATCCGCCGGCGTGAACACGGCGTCGGCGCGCTCGCCCGGTGTCACGATCAGGTTGTAGATGTCTTCCGATCGCGCCGCGAGCCCGTTGTCGCCGCCGAGCCGCATGAACCGGTGATCGCGCAGGCGCAGGTTGTAGTACCGAGCGCGCGACGCGTTGATGATTCTCCAGCGCTGCTGCTTGCCGTTGCGCACCTTCAACGTCGGCAGCACCTTGCCGTTGACGAGCAGCGTCGAGCCTTCGCGGCCGAATAGATCGCCGAAATTACCGCCGCTGTCGGCCGGCACGAGCTGGCCGTTCTCGTCGAGTCCGATGTCGGACAGGACCATCACGAGGTCGTCGCCGAGCTCCTTCGGATCGGAAGGATCGTCGACGATGAACGCGCCGTAGAGCCCGCGGCCGACTTGCGTCGACGAGTCCTGGTGCGGGTGATACCAATACGTGCCGGCGTCCTTGAGTGTGAACTCATAGCGAAACTCGGCGCCTGGTGCGATCGGCTCTTGCGTCGCGCCGGGTGCACCGTCCATCTCGTTCGGCACTCGAATGCCGTGCCAGTGAATCGTCGTCGCATCGGGCAACGAGTTCTTGAAGTGCACGATGACGCGATCGCCGACCTGCGCGCGCAGCATCGGACCCGGCACCGTGCCGTTGTAGGTCCAAGCCGGCGTCGTCGTGCCCGGCAGAAACTCGACGTCGGCGACCCGCGCTTCGAGCGCGACCTCGAGCACGTGCGGGTCGGGATTCAGATCCTGCGGCTCGGCCATTTTGAGCTCGTCGTCCCAGCCCGCCGGCTGGCTCACCTCGTGCGCGGCCAGCGGAGCCTCATCTGCGGGCTTTCCGCCTTCGCAGCCTGCCGTTACGAGCGCAGCGGGCACGATTAGCCAGACAGCCGACCGAAGCCGGCTTAGGAGTCTGATTTGCATAACGTCATCGTGGGCCCCGCGGCCCGGCATGCCTATTGGTACATCTACGAACGCGGTGAGGCGCAGATTTTACCCGTGCCCGGCGCGCCGCTTTATTGCCGAAGCGAATATGCGAGCGCGCCCGCGCACAGCGTAGACTGCGGCCCTCCGCGGAGGCTCACCACCGGCATGCCGAAGAGCGACAAACGCGAGCGGGTGACGGCTCTGTGCGCGGCCTTTCCCGGCGCCGAGCAGGAGCAAAAGGGCGATCACGCGATCTTCCGCGTGCGCGGCAAGGTATTCGCGTATTTTCTCGACAACCACCACGGCGACGGCATCGTGTCCGTCTGCGTGAAATCGGCGCGCGGCGAGAACGTCGACCGGGCGCGGCTCGATCCCGAACGCTTCTATCTGCCGGCCTACATCGGGCCGCGCGGCTGGTTCGGGATGCGGCTTGACCGCGGGCGCGTGTCCTGGCGCGAGGTTGGGGAAATCGTCGAGCAAAGCTACCGGCTGAGCGCGCCGAAGTCGCTGCTCAAGAAACTCGATGGCGCTTGAGGCGTCGCTCAGATAATCTCGCGCAGGCCGAAAGATTGCTCCGGCATATTCGGCGCTCCCGCCATCCATGGCGGTCGTCCGCACCGGTCGTCGCCTTAGAAGGAGGCAACACATGGCGTGGTGGGGTTGGGGCATCTTGGGGATGGCGCTGCTCTGTATTGAGCTGCTCGCCGTCGACGCGCAGTTCTACCTCGTGCTCGCGGGCGTGGCCGCCATCCTCGTCGGTCTCCTCGGGCTCGTCGGCATCGACCTGCCCGTGTACGTGCAATGGCTGCTGTTCGCCGTACTCGCGATCGCGACGATGTTCACCGTGCGCGGCAAGATCTACGGCAAGCTCATGAGCAACCCGCGGCTCGGCAAGATCGACACCGATGTGGACCAGCGCGTCGTCGTGACGCAGGAGCTCCCGCCCGGGAAGTCGTGCCGCCTCGAATACCGCGGCAGCGGCTGGACGGCTGTCAACGTTGGCGAACGGTCGATTGCGGCCGGCGGTTCCGCGCGTATCGATTCGATCGAGGGCCTCACGCTGCACGTGCGGGCGCTGTAAGGCCAGCCGCAACAAGGAGAACAAGAATGGACCAAGGTATTCTCTTGCTCGTGCTCGTCATCGCCGCCGTGGCGTTCGTCGTGCTGCTCAAGACGGCGATCGTCGTGCCGCAGCAAAGCGCCTACGTCGTCGAGCGGCTCGGCAAGTACAGCAGCACGCTCCACGCCGGTTTTCACATCCTGGTTCCATTCATCGAGCGCATTGCCTATCGGCATAGCCTGAAGGAAGACGCTCTCGACATCGCCGAGCAGATCTGCATCACGAAGGACAACGTGCAGGTCGGCATCGACGGAGTGCTCTATCTGCAGGTGCTCGACCCGGCGCGCGCGTCGTACGGCATCGCCAATTATCACTTCGCGATCTCGCAGCTCGCGCAGACGACGCTGCGCAGCGAAATCGGCAAGATCGACCTCGACCGCACCTTCGAGGAGCGTGCGACGATCAACTCGAACGTCGTCAGGGAGCTCGACAAGGCCACGGAGCCGTGGGGCGTCAAGGTGCTGCGCTACGAGATCCGCAACATCAACCCGCCGGCCGACGTGCTGCAAGCAATGGAGAAGCAGATGCGCGCCGAGCGTGAGAAGCGCGCGGTGATCCTGACGTCCGAGGGCGATCGCGACGCGAAGATCAATCAGGCCGAGGGCGACAAGCAGCGCGTCATCAAGCAGTCCGAAGCCTCGCGCCAACAGCAGATCAACGAGGCGGCCGGCGAAGCGGAGGCCATCCTCGCCGTCGCGACGGCCACGGCGGAAGGCTTGCGGCGCGTCGCAGAGGCTGTGAGCTCAGCGGGCGGACGCGAAGCGATGCAACTGCGAGTCGCTGAAAACTACGTTGCGCAGTTCGGCAATCTGGCGCGCACCTCCAATACGCTCGTCATCCCTGCGAACGTCAGCGACATCGCGGGCATGATCGCGATGGCGATGAAGGTGTTCGACCAGAGCCGCGCGCAGGGCGGGACGGCGCCCGCCGCGCGTTAACGCTGTCGGACGTTAGCGGCCGCGCTTCTTCGCTTTCTTCGCGGCTTTCTTCTTTGGCTTGGGCTTCGGCTTGGGCTTAGCCTTGGCCGGCTTACGCGCGGCCGTCTTCTTCGCCGGCGCCTTCTTGGCTTTCTTGCCCGCCGCGGGCTTGGCGCGCTTCGCCGGCGCTTTCTTGGCCGGTGTCTTCTTGGTCGGTTTGGCAGTCGCCGGTTTCTTCGCGGCCGCCTTCTTCGCGGCCGCCTTCTTTGTCGGATTAGCCGTTTCGGCCGCAGCGCCCTGCGAGGCGACTTTGTGCAGCGCGAAGAACGCGCCGTAGGGGTCCATGATCTGCGCGATGCGATCGCCGCCCGGCACGTCCATCGGGTCCACGAGCACCGAACCACGCGCGGCCTTCGCGCGCTCGACGCTGTCCTCGAGATCCGTGACGCTGACGTAGTCGAGCCAATAGGCGCCCGACCGGCCTTGCTTGCTGTGGTCGAACATGCCGCCGAGCTGCCGGCCGTTGCGGCCGAAGATCAGGTACGTGCCCATCGTCGGACCCATGTCGAACTCGGTCATGAGATCCCAGTCGAACAGCGCCGCATAGAAGCCGAACGCGGCGCTCGGCGCGACGTTCGACGCGAGCTCGTGCCACGAGAATTCGCCGGTCTTCGGCGCGGTCTCCGGTTGCGGCGCGGCCGCGGAGGCGTGGACGCCGAACGAGGCGCCCTGTGGGTCAATGAGCACGGCATAGCGGCCGCCGTTCGGAATTGACGTCGGCGCCATCAGCACGCGGCCCCCGGCGCGCGCTGCCGCATCGGCGGTCGCATCGACGTCGGTCGTGCCGATGTACGTCAACCAGTGCGGAGTGCCGGCGCGATCTTCGATCGCGGCGCCGATCGGCCCGGATGCAGCGGCGAACATCTGGTACTGCGGGTCCAGGTCCCACGCCTGGACCTTCCAGCCGGTGACCTTGCCGTAGAACTCTTGCGAGCCCGTCCGATTCGGCGTGTACAACTCGTGCCAGACGAACCGGCCGCGAACGGTGGCGTTTGCCATACGATCCTCCGCTGTTGCTGAAAACTACCGATGGGAGCCGCGAGCCGCGCGGCTGCTGCCCGATCCTGAGCCTGCCGGCGCGGCGGCGCAAGCGGCCGAGCACTCGCGAGTGCTCGGCGCAACGAAGTTGCGCCGCTGCGCGGGAGCCCGACAACTGTGACCGGATTCGCGTCGGCGAGGCCCTGAAACCGGTACTATTCCCTTAACCTTTTACGTAAGCCGGCCGGCTCCTCTTAGGCGCAGGGAACGCAGCCACATGACAATTAACACCACGCTCGTGATCAACGCCAAGGGCGGCGTCGGCAAGAGCACGATTACCACGAACCTCGCGAGCTACTTCGCGTCTCGCGACATCACGACGACGATCGCCGACTTCGACCCCCAGGGCTCGAGCCTGAACTGGCTCGCGCAGCGCAGCACCGACGTGCGCAAGATCCATGGCGCCGACCTTTCGAGCCGCATTGGCAACGGGTTTGCCAACGGCCGGCGCTTGATCCCGAAGGAAACACGCCAACTGATCATCGATGCACCGGCTGGCCCCTCGCGGCTGCTGCTGCAGGATCTCCTGGCACGCACGCAGTCGATCGTGATTCCCGTCGCGCCGTCGTCGATCGACGTGCATGCGACGGCGAATTTCATCAAAGAGCTCTTGCTGGTCGGCCACGTCCGGTTCCGCAACATCCGCGTAGCCGTGGTCGCGAACCGCGTGCGCAACTTGAAGCCGATCTATGCGCCGCTCGAGCGGTTCGTGGCGGCGTTGAACATCACGTTCTTGGGGCGCGTGACCGACTCCGACGTTTACGTAGAAGCGGCCGAGACGGGACTTGGCGTTTTCGATTTGCCGACCGAGGCCGCAACCGCCGAGCAGCGCGAGTTCTTGCCCATCGCGCGCTGGGTCCAAGGCGAGCCAGCGCCCACGGAGAGCGAAGCGAGCAACGTCGTCCCGATCAGCGCGGCGCGCGGCTAACCGCTCGCTCGAAGTGCCTCAAGTGTGGGCCGTCGGGCCCAGCAGCTCCCGCTGAACGCGGCGCGCCACGCGCCGGTCGAATAGTCCCCATGCGCCTTCGGCGCCGTGCCAAGCGCCGCCCGTTGCGGCTTTCGCGTATTCCGTGGCGCGAGTCTCGAAGAAGTTCGCGTGCTCGACGCCGTTCAGCTGTGCAGTGAGCCACGGCAGCGGATGCTCCTTGACGCCATAGAGCGCCGGTAGCGCGAGCTGCTTGAGCCGCCAGTCGGCGATGTAGCGGATGTAAGCCTTGACCTCCTGCGCGGCAAGGCCCTCGATCGGGCCTTGCTCGAACGCCAGATCGATGAAGCGATCCTCGAGCCGCACCACCGTGCGCGCGCACTCCACGATGTCGTCGCGCACCGCGTTCGTCAGCGCACCGGTCTCGCTCGCGAACGTGTGGAACAAGCGAATGATGCCTTCGCAGTGCAGCGTCTCGTCGCGCACGGACCACGACACGACTTGCCCCATGCCGCGCATCTTGTTGTGCCGCGGAAAGTTCAGCAGGATCGCGAAGCTCGCGAAAAGCTGCAGCCCCTCGGCAAAGCCGCCGAACATCGCGAGCGTGCGCAAGATGTCGGCTTCGGTGTCAACGCCGAAAGTCTGCAGGTAGTCGTGCTTGTCGCGCATCGCGGCGTAGTCGAGGAATGCCGCGAACTCGCTGTCGGGCATGCCGAGCGTCTCGAGCAGCAGCGCGTACGCCGCGATGTGCACGGTCTCCATGTTCGCGAACGCGGCGAGCATCATCTTGATCTCGGTCGGGCGGAACACGCGCGCGTAGCGCTCCATGTAGTTGTCCTGCACCTCGATGTCCGACTGCGTGAAGAAGCGGAACACCTGGGTCAGCAGGCTGCGCTCGGCGTCCGTCAGCCGCGTGCTCCAGTCCTTGCAGTCTTCGCCGAGCGGGATCTCCTCGGGCATCCAGTGGATCTGCTGCTGGCGGCGCCAGAAGTCGATGGCCCACGGGTAGCGCAGGGGCTTGTAGCTGCGGCTCGGCGTCAGGAGGCCCGGCTTTTTGAGGAGCTCGATCTGCTCGTCGGCGATTGGGTGTGTCATTGGCATGCGAGGCACTCGTCGTATTTCTCGGCGTTGGCTTCTAACCGCTTCGAGCGCCACGCGCGGGTGTTGTCGCCGTCGACGCCGGCGAAGCCGGCGCGCTGCACGGATTTCGAGCGGCAGTAATAGAGGCTCTTGATGCCGCGCTCCCAAGCCGTCCAGTGCAGCATCAGCAAGTCCCATTTGTGAATGTCGCTGCGGAGATAGAGGTTCAACGATTGGCCCTGGCAGAGCAGCGGCGCGCGGTCGCCGGCCAGCTCGACGACCCAGCGCTGATCGATCTCGAAGGCCGTGCGGAACACCGCCTTCTCGTGCTCGCTCAGGTGCTCGAGGTGCTGCACGGAGCCTTCGTGCGCGAGGATCGACTGCCACGCGGCTTCCGTGTCGACGCCTTTGGCCGCAAGCACTTTTCGCAACGCCTCGTTGCGCACACTGAACGAGCCCGACAGCGTCTTGTGCGTGTAGACGTTGGCGGGAATCGGCTCGATGCACGCGCTCGTGCCGCCGCAGATCACGCTGATGCTCGCCGTCGGCGCGATCGCGAGCTTGTGGCTGAATCGCTCCGCGACGCCGCGCTCGGCCGCGTCGGGGCAGGCGCCGCGCTCCGCCGCCAAGCGCCGCGACGCGGTATCCGCAGCGCGCCGCAGATACCGGAACATGCGCAAGTTCGCCGAGCGGGCGAGCGCGCTCTCGAACGGGATCCCGTTCTGCTGCAAGTACGAATGAAAGCCCATTGCGCCGAGGCCGACCGAGCGCTCGCGGCTCGCGGAGTAGCGCGCCGCGGCCATGCTGTCCGGAGCGCGCTCGATGAAGTCCTCGAGCACGTTGTCGAGCATGCGCAGCACGTCCTCGACGAAGCGCTCGTGGCCGCTCCACTCGTCCCAGTGCTCGAGGTTCACGGATGCAAGGCAGCAGACGGCCGTGCGGGTTCGGCCCAAGTGGTCGCGCCCGGTCGGCAGCAGGATCTCGCTGCACAGATTCGATTGGCGCACGGTGAGCCCGACCGCGCGCTGGTGCTCCGCGAGCTGGCGATTCGCCGTGTCGATGAACAACAGGTACGGCTCGCCGGTTTGCAACCGCGTCTCGAGCAGCCGCTGCCAGAGCAAACGCGCCGACACTTCGCGCAGCGGCTCGCCCGTGTGCGGGCTGCGCAGCGCGAACGGCGCGTCGTCGCGGACGGCGTGCATGAACTCGTCAGTGATGCAGACGCCGTGGTGCAGGTTCAGGCTCTTGCGGTTGAAGTCGCCGGACGGTTTGCGGATCTCGACGAACTCCTCGATCTCGGGGTGGTGCACGTCGATGTAGACGGCGGCAGAGCCGCGCCGCAGCGAGCCCTGGGAGATCGCGAGGGTCAGCGAGTCCATGACGCGCACGAACGGAATGATCCCCGACGTGTGGCCGCAGCCGCGCACGGGCTCGCCGATCGAGCGCACGCCGCCCCAGTACGTGCCGATGCCGCCGCCGTTCGACGCGAGCCAGACGTTCTCGGACCACGTATCGACGATGCTCGAGAGGTCGTCTTCGACGGAGTTCAGGAAGCACGAGATCGGCAGGCCGCGGTCCGTGCCGCCGTTGCTCAAGATCGGCGTCGCCGGCATGAACCATAGCTTCGACATGTAGTCGTAGAGCCGTGCGGCGTGCGCCGAATTGTCCGCGTACGTGCGCGCGACGCGCGCGAACAGATCCTGCGGGCCTTCGCCGGGCAAGAGATAACGATCCGCGAGAGTCGCGCGGCCGAACGGCGTCAACAACGAGTCGCGGCTTGGATCGGTCTCGAACGGTTTGCTTAGGACCTGAGCTATCTGCGTCGCCATCTACTCCCCTCCGGAGGTTCGAGGGGAGGCGGGAAGGCGAAGGACAGCGAATGCGTGAGCAGCCGTGTCGCGACGCCTCTGCCCAGCACACCCCGGCTGTCAGTACGTTGTGCGCTTTCGGCAGGTCTCCTGGCTCGCCGCTCGACTGGTCTTCGTTCCGTCTTCCCGGGGCTTACTGCCCCAGTGACGAGGTGGAACGGTTCCGTTGCGGCCTACAGTTGCGGGGGCAGCTTCGGCTTCGAGCCTCTTCCTATCGAAGAGGGGCTCTGACCGAATTCCCTTTTCATCGCACTTGTCGAGTGCGAACCGTCGCGCCACAAGATATTGGGTCAGGCGAGACGAAACTGTCAACTAATAGTATTTCTTGTTCGGCTAGGGCGTTTCGCGAAACGCGGCTTGGATCGCGGCATTGATACGGCCCGTCGCCGGCGCGCCGCCCTGCGGGGCGAGCTCGCTGAACTGCTGCGCCAACTTGGGCGCGATCGCAGCCTGGGCGGCCTCGACCGACTGGCCTTGGCGTTTCGCCGCGCGTGTCTGCATTTGGACGGCCGTCAGGTATTCGCGATAGCGCGCGAGCGTTCCCGAGTCGATGAGCCGGCCGTGGGCCGGCACGACAACGCGCGGCGCGAACTCGATGAACTCGCCGACGTTCGCGAGCCACTTCTCGATGCTGGCCGATTGAGCGCTGGCGGCGGGAAATACCGGCATCACCACGTCGCCGGTCAGCAAGACCTTGTCCTCTTCGACGTACATGACGGTGTCGCCGAGCGTGTGCGCAGGCCCAACGCCCAACAGCCGCACGTGCACGCCGCCGAGATCGAGCGTGATCTCGTCGTCGAAGATGGTGTCGGCTTTGCGGTAGCTCGCCTTCGACAGCAGCGCGCCGACGGCCGGCGAGAAGCTCGAGAAGCGCTCGATCGTCTGGGCGCCGGTCGCGTCGGTCTCCGCTTGCTGGCCGCGCCAACGAATCATCTTCGCGTTCGCTGGGAACGCGGTTGCGCCCAAGTCGTGCTCAGGATGAAAGTGCGTCGCGGTCAGATAGAACTCGGTGTTGTCCGACAGCTTGCGCGCTTCCTCGAGCACGATCGCGCCGTTGTCGGGCCCCATGCCGGTGTCGACGATCAGCGTCGCGCGCTCGCCGACGATGATGCCGACGTTCGGCACGAAGCCGACGTTGTCGTCGAGGATGACGTACGCGTGGGCGGAGATTTTCATCGTCGCGCCGCGCTTGATCATCGGCGCCGGCGCGGCCGGTTGCTGCGCGAGCGCGGCCTGCGCGATGAAGGCGGCGAAGGCGGCGGCGAAAACGGTAGGGCCAAGCTTCATTGCGCGACTCCCGTTGCTACGCAGATGACCGCATTCTGCCCGCATCCGCCCCGGCGGTTCGCAAAGAATTCCGTCAGCGGACGTGCTG
>Ga0075428_100006209_pt1 | contig 13293 bp, 8 predicted proteins | sample RhiMetdeltSRZDD2_FD_75291 | JGI IMG/M metagenome (GOLD analysis project Ga0075428, IMG submission 75291) | Populus rhizosphere microbial communities from Tennessee, USA - Rhizosphere MetaG P. deltoides SRZDD2 | ecosystem: Host-associated > Plants > Roots > Rhizosphere > Soil | place: USA...
AATCACCCTCGATGTGCAGCACGTGCGGCGCGCATCGAGCAGCGCAGCGAGGTTGAGGCTGACGCGCGCAGAGCATTAACTACTTTGCCGCGACTAAGCACGGACTATTTTTTCTTAGCCGAGCTACGAACCGTATTGTTTCCGGCCACGTTTTTGCCAGGCTAGGAAACCCTTGAAGTCGCGCAGACATTAAAGACAAGATACTCGATGACATCTGCGGTCATGCTCCTGCGGCCGAGGGGCGCGGGTACGGGCTCTCGTCATTGGCAGACCGAGCGGATGCACTCAAGTGGTTCCCTCCTTAAGAAGTAGGTGGGGGAGCGGCAATCTAACCCCCGCAGGCCCTTATGGATTGTCCTCGCCCGTGCTGGGCAGCAATATCGAGCGCCTTGACCCTTAAATTCGAGGTATTCTTTGGTGAAATCAAAGTCTTGAGCCAATAAGAAAACCCGGCGCGCGGGATTTACTGGAAAAGTCTGAACTCGTCAGGGCGGCGTTCAGCCAGCGAGCAGAGGCTCAAAGCCGCATCAGGACAACGCCGCGCTGCGCGGTCTGCCCGGACATACCTCCCTCAGTGGCCCGTTCAAGGGTCCGCCTTCAGTCGACGGTTCAGATTAAATGCGGCGCTGATCAATCCCATGTGCGTGAACGCCTGCGGGAAATTGCCCAACGCCTCGCCTGACGGTCCCGTCTCCTCGGCGTACAGCCCCAGGTGGTTGGCGTAGGTAAGCATCTTCTCGAAAATGAAGCGCGCCTCTTCCACCCGGCCTGCGCGCGTCAGCGCCTCGACCAGCCAGAATGTACACATATTGAACGTCCCCTCGCGGCCAGTCAGGCCGTCACCGGCGCCCCTACCGATCTCATAGCGATACACCAGGCTGTCGGAAACCAGCTCCGCTATCGTGCGATTGAGCGTTCCGATCATGCGCGGGTCGTTGGGCGAGATGAAGAATACCAGCGGCATGATGAGATTGGCCGCGTCCAGCGCGTCGGTGCCGAAATACTGCACGAACGTCCGCCGCTGCGCGTCCCAGCCGTGCGTCATCACCGCTTCGTAGATGCGGTCGCGCTCCGCGAGCAAGCGGGCACGATCCAGCGGTAGACTGCGCTTCGTCGCCAGCCTGATCGCGCGGTCGAGCGCCACCCAGCACTGCACTTTTGAGTAGGTGAACTGCTGCTGTCCGCCGCGTACTTCCCAGATACCGTCGTCGGCGTTCATCCAGTTGTCTGCCACCCAGTCGACCACCCGGCGGACGTGGAGCCACGAGTCATATGCCATCGGCGAACCGTACTTGTCGTACAGGTAGATCGAATCCATCAGTTCGCCGTAGACGTCGAGCTGCAGCTGCTCGCAAGCGCCGTTGCCGACGCGCACCGGGCGCGAGCCACGGTAGCCTTCCAGGTGGTCGAGGGTTTCCTCCGGCATTTCGTGCCGACCATCGATGCGGTACATGATCTGCAACGGGCCAAGACGCGCTCCTTCGATGGCGCGCTGCTCCAGCCAGCCCATGAAGTGCTCGGCCTCGTTCGTCATCCCCAGGCGCAGGAAGGCGTACAAGGTAAATGCCGCGTCGCGGACCCAGGTGTAGCGGTAGTCCCAATTGCGCACCCCGCCGATCTCCTCGGGGAGGCTGCACGTCGGTGCCGCGACGATCGCCCCGGTCGGCGCGAAGGTCAGCAACTTCAGCATCAGGGCCGAGCGGTTGACCATCTCACGCCAGCGGCCATCGTAGCGGCACTTGCTCACCCAGCGCCGCCAGAACTCAAGAGTCTCAGTCAGCAGCTCGGTGCCGACGAGCCGCGCCTCCATTAGCCCGGCGTCTCCATCACCCTCAACCTGGCGCAGGATGAACGTCGATGGCTCGCCCGGCTGCAGCAGGAATTCGGTAGCGACCCCCGCGCCCTGGCGCGCCAGCGGAAAGCGGCTGACCAGCGAGAAGCGCATGCCCGCCGCCTCAAAGACCGCGCCGCGGCCTTCCAAAGTGACCTGATGCGGCTGCCGCGCGTAGTCGAAAGCTGGTTGGCATTCGAGCCGGAAGCGCACCGCCCCGCGTACCGACCGCACGACGCGAACGATCTGGTGCACCTTCTTGCCGCGGCTCACACCCTGGATCGGCATGAAGTCGACCACTTCGCCGACCCCCTCGGGGCTAAGAAAGCGCGTCAACAGCACGTTGCTGTCGGGCAGGTACATCTGCTTGTGCTGGGCCTCGTAGAGGCTGGCGATCTTGAAGAAGCCTCCTTTGCGCTCATCGAGAATCGCGGCGAAGATGCTTGGCGAGTCGAAGTGCGGAAGGCAACACCAGTCGATTGAACCGTCCATGCCCACCAGCGCGACCGTGTGCAGGTCGCCGATGACGCCGTAGGACTCGATTGGCTTATAGGCCATTTCGACACGCACCTTTCAAAGAGAGGAATTGAACGCGGTCAGGGGCTCATTCTCGACATTCAGGCCGGGAATCTCAATTCAGAAAAATCGCGCCGGAGGCGAGGCCCACGGAAGGCGCGCCGGACCGCTCGATCGCCGCAAACGGCGTGCGCATTGGGCGTGTCATTCGATGCTCTGGCTGACCGAACGGATCAACGCGCTGGTGCAGCCCAACATCCGCATCAGCCGAAAAGGGAACGCCAGCCGCGACGATCACTGTCCCACCAGGTTGAAGTTTTCCATGATCACGCGACACTGCCCTTTCGCCCATTTTTCACAATCCGCGAGTCCCTGGTCCCGCGCATTGGTCACGCTGCGAGTATCGGCCGTGTATGTCACGCGACGATCGGGGGCCTGTACGAGAACCTTGGGGGTAGAGCGAAAAATACCTCTCCACCATTTCCCGGCTGCTTTCGGGAACGCGCGCTGTTCGCATAACAGCATCGACTTGGGCGGTGCGCCAAGTCACAAGGCCGCGCGCGCGAAGAAAGGCGTCCAGTTTGGCAAGCCAATGAACCCTTCCGTTGGGCAACTCGAAGGCATGATGACCATCCGGGGCGATCGCAGGTATTACCTGTAGCTCTGCCACGCCGCCTGCTAATTTGTAGGCATTGAACGCACGGCGAGCGATGTCCGGAGCGAACACGCTGTCATTCTCGGAGTAGATCCAGAGCGTCGGGATCCGAGCGCCGGCGCCAAGCCGGCCAATAGCCGCAACGGGCGTTTCAAACGGGCAGATGACCTCTCCTTGAGCATTCGTCAGTCTGACACCACCGGCAATGTTCACGGCCGCAGTTAATCCAAGCAGTTTTCGGGCCGCCATTGCGAGAGCTGTACCCCCACCTACTGAGCCTCCGATCACGATGATGCGGTTTCGGTCCGCATCTGGGCGTTCGGTGATCAGCCGAACGGCCGCCTCCAGATCGTCGGCCTCGACTTCGAAATATCGCTGCAAATCCTCCACACTGCACTTTGCATAAGGCGCATTGGTAGCGATGCCCGGCGTACCACCGGAGCGACCATAGCCACGCCGTACTACCCCAACGGCGAGGTATCCTCGGTATGCAAGGTCGCGTGCCTGGCGCACCAGTAGTTCTGCCCGGATGAGTGCCATGTCTGATGCCAGGCGCGGCTTGCCATGCGTGACGATCGCGATAGGCAAGCGGGCTTCTGCCCGTGCAGGGCGTACGATAATTGCCTCCAGTTGGTATTGCGCGCCGGCCTTATCCCGAACATTCAACAACATCGGTTCTTGAAGCAAGTCGGGATGACTGGGATCGGTGGTGGCCGAGGGAGCGGAGCTTTGCGCAAAACCATACTTGCCTGGCGCAAGCGTGAGCAAGCTGAGCCCCACAACGCAGCAGAGCGCTAAGTGACCTGGCCGAAGGGGTCTAGCGATGTCCTTGGGCCGAGCGCGCTGCGCGTGCATTTCACAATCGGGGGCGGCGGATCGATTGTCGGTTCGAGTGGCACGTTTCGCAACTGACCCGGAATGAATAAGCATTAGAGCACTTCCTCTTTTGGGTATGCAGGCAGCGGCATTCGGCAGCAGGGCCGCGTCCGGTACCGCCATCTCCATACTTCGCAGCGTTGGGCCGTTCTCGACAGACTCGAGAATTCGAAACCCGGCAGCTGGCGCTCGTGCAGGCCGCGCCGACGAGCTAGCATGACGTTCGCGACGGGCTTTTAGCGGAAACGGCCAGGACCCAGGCCGAAGCGCGGCTTCGGATCCTTCCCATCCACTATATGGGCCGCAAAGCTTGCATAGCTGCTTGGGTTGTGGAGCGACTTGTCGGCGGGCTGGGCATCGTACTCGCTCCGGAACTCCGATATGTGGATGTCGTCGGCATCAGACTTCTTGGCGGAGTCGACGGCGTGGTAGCCTTCATGGACGAGAATTGCCGCCCGCGAATTTGGCCCTATGGCCTTTGCATCCGTGTCAGTGAAGTCCCGGAAGCGGGAGCTGAAGATGACCTTCTTGCCATCAAGAGGAGCAGCCGCCGCAACAACTTCCCCATTCTTGTCGACTGGAGCACCATCCGTGAACGCCGTACCGTGCCGCGCTAACACCCCCCGGATCTTCTTGAAGTGGGCAAGGATGTGATCAATATCCGCCTCCGTGACCGCTCGCTTAGGAGCAGTAGAGCTGGGCACTGTCAGGCGAAAATGCGTAGCCAGCGCCTCTTCAGTTACGCGGTTGAACGGGCGGGATCCGAAGTGCGTCGTAAGCGTTGACTGAAATTCCGTCAGGCTTCTGATCGCGGCATCCACCTTCCGCAGTGCCAGGGGGACGTCATCATGCGCGAGGGCGCTGCCCGTCTTTCTGGTCACCGGCGGCGTGCTGCCGGCGAGTGCATTCATCTGCTTCAGCGTATTACCTGTGGGGTCTGCTACCCCGTCGATATTGGTAAACTTGCCGTTCTTCTTCCAATGTACTTGAAAGTCCCAAATCGCGTCCTTGAGTAAGGCCGCACAAGTGCCATCGGGGCCGGCAAGAGGTGAGGCCGCCCAGATCTCCCTCTTACCGCCGTCATTCACCGAAATCGTGCTGAGAAGATTGATAAGCTTCTGCTGATCGCGCTGAAAATTGGTGACTTTCTGAGCCGCTGTGCGCCACCACGAGCCCGGCTTCACCACGCCAACTGGACCGTCGATAGCCTCCGCCATCAAATCCCCCCTTCATCGTTCGGTGTGATACGTCGACCAAATTAGGCGCTCATACCCGAACAGCTTCTAGACTTAGACTAGGTCCTGTACGAGTAGACTCCTTCGACCGCCGCTGCCGGCGCCAATCGGATCTCGCACAGATTGGTCCGATGCGCGGGCGTGCCACTGACCGGGTCTCGGACGGTGGCGTCGACGGTGCGATTGAAATTCGCGCCTTGCGCGCTGAACGGGTCATAGCCACGCAGGCCAAGCTCTTCGCAGCCCTGCCACCAGCCATGCTCTCCGACCACGACGCGAGGATCGAGCTTGTCGTTCAGCCGAGCCCGCGCCCGCATCCCTCCGGCCGGCGTCTCCACGTCGACCCAACTCCCGACCGTGATGCCGCGCTCGGCAGCCGTCTCCGGATGCAGCTCGATCTCCGGATCAAGCGCGCGCCGGCGTAGGCCCGGCAATGCACGATGCTGGGTTTGGCAGAACAGTGTCGGCTTGGCACAGGTCAGCACCAGCGGAAAGCGAGCTGCGAGCGTCGGCTGCGCCACCGGGCCCAATTTCGGTTCGACGAAGTCCGGCAACGCCGCGTAGCCATGCTCGGGGAAGGTCTCCGACCAGAGCTCGACCTTGCGCGAGGGGGTGGCGAATCCGCGCGCGTTGCCCTGCGCGTCGATATCGGCGTGCTTGGCATGATGTGCGGCAAGCGCGAGGCGCACTCCAGCCGGCTCGGCGCGCAGCGCGTCCAGGCTTACGCCGCTCGGCGCGAGCTGGTGGCGATAGGCCGCATCGATGTCGCCGTGCCAGAAATGCTCGCCAAGGCCGAGGCGCTCGGCAAGATCGAAAATGACGTCGGTGTCAGGCCGTGCCTCTCCTGGCGGCGGCACGATCGCCTGTCGGAACTGCACGAGCGACTGGGCCTCGACATCGATCTCAAATCCGATCCTGAGCGCCTCGCGTTCAAAGCACGACGCGATCGGCAGCACGATGTCGGCGAGCGCCGCCGTCGGCGTCATGAAGAGATCGGCGTGCGCGTAGAAATCCAACGCCGAAAGCGCGGCGCGTCCGCGCTCGGGGTCAGCCTGCGCGAGCAGCAAGTTGGTACCGAAGCCGATCAATCCGCGCACTGGGTAAGGCGTGCCCTCGAGCACGGCGCGATAGAAATCGTGGGTGGAAACGCTGTTCCAGCGTGCTGGTCCGAGCGGGCGCTCGGCAAGGCCGATCGCCGGGGCCAGCCGCTTTGCGGAGGGCAGGTCTTCGCCGGTTATCGGCGCCGCCGGTATGGTGGGAAGCACCACGTTGCCGCCGGGCGCGTCGAAGCTGCCGGTCAATGCATAGAGCAGCGCCATGCTGCGCGCCGTCTCGGTCGTATTCGCGTGTTGTTCGTGCCCGCTCCAGGCATAGTAGGAGACCGGCCGGGCGTGCCAGATCAGCCGCGCCGCTTCCTCGAGCTGCGCTTGTGGAACCCAGCAGATCGACTCGACGACGTCCGGCGAATATTTCCGGCAGAGCGCGGCATAGTGATCGAACACCGGCCGGCATTCGATCATGCCCTCGGCGGTGCTGACCTGACATTTGCCGGTGAGGGCGAGATCCTCGGTCGCGGCTCGGTCGTAACGCCCCGTTGCAGGATCGTAGGGGATTGGCCGGTTGGCCTTGCCGCTCCAGGCGACATAGCGATTGGAATCTTTGGCGGGGTTGAGCTCGCGCTCACGCAGCAGACGGCCGGTGTCGGGGTGCACCAGCAACGGGCCATTGGTCCACTCGCGCACGAACTCTCGATCATACCAGCCGCGCTCGATCATCAGGTTGGCGAGACCGAGGGCCAGCGCGCCATCGGTCCCCGGCCGCACGCGCAGCCAGAGATCCGCCTTGTTGGCAAGGCCGACATGGCGCGGATCGACCACGATCAATTTCATGCCGCGCTTGACCGCCTCCACCGTTGCGGTCGCGTGCGTCAGCCGTGAGAAAGAGGGGTTGTAACCCCACAGAATCAGGCAGCCGGCGTGAGCGATATCCGCCATCGCACCACCGCCGCTGCCGGTGGCGACGCTGGCGGTTCCGAACGCATAGCGTGTGGCGAAGCCGCGTCCCCAACCGCACAGGTCCAGCGGCCACACCATATTGGGCGTGCCGAATGCGTTCATCAGCCGCCGTACAAAGCCGCCGGAATCCCCGATCGCAGTTGTCGATGGTGAGCATTGGCTGAAGGCGACGGTCTGCGGGCCGAGCTCCTCCGCAAGGCGGCGCATCGCGGCTGCAATCTCGTCGAGCGCCAGATCCCAGGAAATCTCTTCCCAGCCCGGATCGGGATCGCCCTTCGGTCGCCGCCGACGCAGCGGGCGCGTCAGTCGATGCTTGTGGTAGACGAGCTCCGGTGCGGCGCGGCCCTTGGCGCAGATGGCGGCTCCCGTCGGATGTGCAGGATCGGGGTCGAGCCGGGTGAACCGTCCGTTCTCAACGGTAGCAATAGTTCCGCAGCGGGCGATGCAGAGGCCACAGTATCCTCGTTTGCGCTGCGCAGTCGGGGCCTCCTGAGTCATGCATTATTCCCCACGGTGACAGCCTGCCTCGATGCGTCGGCATAAGAGCGATTAGGTTCGAGACGCGACGCCCGATCTTAGCAGGAGCCCGGTTGCGCGCTAGACGATACGCCGGTTCGGCAACGAGCGCGGCGCCGCCGAAGCGAGGCCCGGCCTAGCCTGCTGTTGATACGGGATCGCGCGGGCGCTCTCGCAAAACGCGGCTTGGCGCCAGCCTATCCCCGAGGGCCGCGCGCAATTCGCTCCTCGTCCTCACAGCATTTCGCCATCCGGTCGAGGTGAATGCCCAAGCGCTTGAGCAGCTCCGGATCGATCGCCTTTGACTCGAGCAAGCACCGCAGCACCGCGCACCAACCGTCGTCGTGCTTGGTCGGCGGCGGAGCATCGCCACCCTGCCACGCAATCGCGGTCCGAACCGCTTCGCGGGTGAACCTGAAGCCGCGAAGCGTGCGGCCTTCCGCAGTGATCCGGATCGGGTACACGCCGGTCACCGGCGCGGTGAACTCGGTCTCAAAGGCGCCGTCTCCGCGCGCAGCCAACAGCAGAGCCGGCGCCGATCCATCAGGAAATCTCACCGTCGCCCTGACCCTGGCATCATTGATTGGAACCGATTGATATTGCGACAGGCGGGCGCGCACGCTCACCGTAGCGCCTGGAGTCAACCGATCTTGCGAGACCGTCGCGGTCATTTCCAGATCGGAACGGGCATGCACCAGCGCATCGTATCGAAGCGCCTTGCGCGATACGCCGACCGCCGCACGGTGCGCCTTGCTCAGTCGGTCCCAGGTCGGTTGCCTCCCCCTCCAGTCGAGGAGAATCTCCCATCGGCCTGGCCCCTCAGCCGAGAAAGCGCCGGGGATCGGGAGGGCGAAACGGTAATAGCTGATGCGGTTGCCGCGCGTGAAGGTCATGGCCGGGTGGCTTTGATCCAGAACCTGTCCGGAAGGCGCTCGCAAGCGTACGCGGATGAGCTGCGGAAACGCCGTGAGCACAATCGCGTCCACGGCCGCATCGGCTTCGTTGAGGTGGAACGGAATGACTTCTGAGCCGCCGAAAGGCAGCCAACCACCCGGGTCCAGCACCACCTGGTCGTTGGTGACGCCGGTCAGGATCTGCAGGTAGTACTTCGCCAGCCGGAACGGGTCATTGGCGTCCAGCGTTCCGGTCATCAGCATGTAGCCGTTGGTACCGTTGGTCAGTGCCTGCAGCGCTATCGGCTGGATTTGTTCAGGGGTACCCAGTCCGATCGCGAACACGCGATTGTTGATGAGCGCGGAGACCTCGGAAAGGAAGCGCGCCCGGTTCTCGTGGCCGTCGGTCAGTACGACCAGCGACTTGAAAGCGACGCTTGCTTCCGGTGCGACCAACGCGCTTCCGGCGAACACGCCGTCTCCGATCGAGGTGTATTGCGCGTCCCCGGTTGCGACAGTGTGGCTCGCGATCGCGCCGCGAATGATGCCGCGTCCGCCCGGATCCGGGCCCTCCGGCCCCATCGTGGTCATGGGAGCGCCCGGCGACTCGTCGGTGGCAAAGCGCACCAACCCGATGCGAGCCCCTTGCGGCGCCACATCGACGAACCCGGGAGCGGAGTCGCGCAGGACCTGAAGGCGCGTGCGCCCGTCACCACCGTCCTCCTCCATGCTGCCCGACCGATCCAGAACCAGCACTGCGCCGGCGCGCGGCGCAGCCACGAAGTCGGCGGTGATCGGAACATCCCGCACAAAGCCGGCCTCGGGACACTCGACCCGCACGGTGCCGGTCGCGGTGTCGCCGCTCAAACCGCCCGAACAGGTGAGCCAGACGAACAGCTCGCGCGTCGTCGGAGCCGCCACGGCGGGAATGCTTTGCGACGCCACCGCCGTGGCGAAACCAATGCGCGTCGAGCCGCCGGTGCGCGACGGACCCGATGCGACGCGGAACGTCGCCGCCTCGCAACCCGTCACTTGCAAGATGACGGGCCGACTCGAGATGCGACCTTCGGGGCAGTGATTGAACACCACGCTCGACGTGCGCAGCTCCACGACCAGCCCTGGCACGCCGGACGCGCAGGCCAGGCAGAAGTTGATCAACCCCGACGCCACTTCGCGGATGACGTCCTCGCGCTCCGGGCTTTCAGGCTTGAACCGCGAGGCACGGTGCTCGATGACGAAGGCTTCCACCCGAGGCAGGTACGGTGAGACCAGATGACGCGACCAGACATAGTCGTCCGACGCCCCGCCGGTGGGGTAGAGACCGAAGGATTGCTTGACGATGTACGATTGCCCGTTGACCGGATCGGCTCCGGCTTTCAGGCGATTGGCAAGATATTGGTGCGTGGCCAGGTCCGCGGCGCTGATGTACTCGCGCACGGTGTCGCCCTCGCGCCCGCGTTGATGATCGAACGCCGGATTGCGCCAGTTCATCGCCGGGTTGCTGCCCTGATTTTCGTCGTCGCCCCACGGAAAGTAGATCTCGCCGGCAAACGTTCGTCCGTGAATGTCGACAAACCAACGAATGCGCGGGTAGGTGTCGAGGAGCCAGCGGATGTTGCGTGTCTCGGGCTCTGAAAAGGCGCTGCGGCCCTGAAAGACCTCGCGCGCCGGATCGGTGGACGTATAGGTGGTGACGTCGGGGTCGGTCACATCGAAGTACTTGGCCTGATCGAACACGAAGTCGTAGTTGCGATTGAGGTCCACGCCGATGGACGTGGAACTCGGAATGTGGTTGCGATTCTTGCGCCACCCGGCATCCATCGTGTCGTGGTCGAGGCTGAACTTGCGGCCGTGCGGGTTGACGCAGGGAATCAGGAACACGTTGATGTTGTTGACGATGCGCTGAATGTCGGCGGCCGAGTAGCTCTTGCCGCCGTAGACCAAACCCGTCCCGGCGCTGTAAGCGCCCAGAAGCCCCGCGGCCAGCTCCAGCGCCACCTCGGGCGGAACCCATTCGCGCGCGTGCTGCCCAAAAATCAGCAGGGCTCCATCGGCGGCACCAGCCGCGTTCGCTCCGATGCGCAGAGCGCTCACCGGCCGCGGCGAAAAGCCATCGGCGCTGACCGCGGGCTCGTGAAGCGTGATCTGCTCTGCTATCGAGGGGTATGTGGCGGCGAAATTCCCAATCGCCGTCTCGATCTCGTCGACGCTAGTCCACACGGCGCACCCCCTGGAGCCCAAGCGCCACGGGAAGGGAGCCGTCGGCATAGCGATTGGTTCGGGAGACCTGGTCGGCCGCTGCCTTGGCTGCGGCACTGGTGTCGGCCAAAACCTCGACGCTCACGGTGCGCTTGCGCTGAAGCCTCTTGAGCGTGTCGCCGGTCACGACGGCCACCATCTCGATGGTTCCGTCGGCCCGCTTTCGGCGCGGCATGCAGGCGCTGTCCACGGCCAAGCCGCTGATCGCTTTCAGGCTCTTGAGATGAAGCAGGACTTCAAAGCGTTGTTGTGCCATCCGGGCTATCCTTTCGGCGCAAGGACCACAGGACTGGGCGTTGCTTTCACGCTGTATTCAAGCATACCACAATTTTGGCGATTGTGAGCTTCGGCACACTTGTCGGCAATTCTGAGTACCGCCGGTGTGCACGGATTCGGCTGCGCGCCCGGCGCGCTATTGATGCCGAAAGAGCTTGGAGAATTTGCCGAAAGGCATTGAGGCCGGCGCTCGGACTCCGCGGCGCCGGAGCATATCTCTTCCGGCCAATCCCCACGAGCCGATTTAGGAGCGGACATCGCCATTTGGGCGCGATGGTAGAGTCGAGGATAGGCGCGGTAGCTTGGGGCCTATGGCCAACACCCCGTTTCCCATCCTCGCTCATCGAACTGGACGTGCCGATTTCCGGCATCCAGCTCTCCGACTGGCTTCACCACAAGGCACACGACGCGGCACGGGGCAGGCGTTCGAGGCGCATGAGACCGCGTTCTCCGTAGACAACCTCGCATGAGAAGCGGATGGTGCCACGCCCTGCTACCTTGTGCCGTCTGGCGAGGAAGTCACGCACGCGTTCATAGACATGGCGGTCGACCGCGCGGAATGCCGAGCGGCACGTCCCGTAGCAGAAGTAGTTCGACCAGCCGAGCAGGGACCTGTTCAGCGTGTCGCGCACTTCGGGCCACGGATCGGTGTTGCCGGGCACCAACAGCTGTCCGATCATCGTCTTGAATCGCTGCATGCTCTTCTTGGAGGGGCTCGCGCTCAGATACCACTTGCCGTTCGCTTTGTAACGGTGTGGCCCGAACGAGTACCCAAGGAAGTCGAAGCGTTCGTGCCGAGCATTCTTCAGCGAGGTCTGGCCTCGTTGAGGGTGAGCCCGAGCTTTGTCATCACCGCCTTCGTCCACGCCGGAGCCTCCGCCGCACGTCCGCGACTGAGGATGACGAAGTCGTCGGCATAGGCAACGACGTGTGCACGGAACGCTTCCCCGCGTCCGGTCAGTCGCCAATGCTTCAGGAACCGGTTCATGTAGATATTGGCCAGCAACGGGCTCGCGACGCCGCCCTGCGGCGTGCCGCGCGTGTTGCTCTTGCCGCCACCGATGCGCCGCCTCCCGTCGCCATCATCCCGTTCCTCGATCGGCGCTTTCAGCCACAGCTTGATCAGCCGCAGCACGTGCCGATCCACGATCCGACGCGCCACTGACTGCATGAGGTCGGAATGCGGAATCGAATCGAAGTAGCGGGATAAATCAGCGTCAACCACGTCGGTGTAGCCCCGGCACAGATGCCGGTGCACGTCCTTGACTGCGTCCACCGCCCCGCGCGCGGGACGGTAGCCGTAGGCATTGTCCTCGAAGTCGGCCTCGAAGATCGGTTCCAGCACAAGCTTGGCGGCGGTCTGTACCACCCGATCACGGATCGTCGGAATCCCGAGCGGTCGCTCGCCTCCGCCGTGTGGCTTCGGGATCATCACCCGCCGCACTGGGTCGGGCCGGTACATCTTCGAGACCAGTTCCTCGCGCAAGCCCGCCAGCCACGCCTCCACGCCCGATGCCTCGATCGTCGCGAAGGTCATCCCGTCCACCCCCGCCGCTCCCGCGTTCTCGCGAGCCAGCGCATAGGCATGGCGCAGAATGTCCTCCCGGCAAATCTTGTCGTAGAGCAGATAGAAGCGGAAGGCAGGCTCCGCCTTCGCCTTGCGATACAGCTTTCTCTGAAGGATCCGGATCTTCTCAGGTGTTGCCAGGCTCATCGCCAATCACCTTCACCTCGCCGTCTTCGAAAGCACGCCAGAAGTCAGGGTCCTTTGCTCCGCCGGTATTGCCCGGCCTCAACGCTCGTACGACCCTGTCCGACTCCCGCCGTGACCGTCGCCTGTTGCGACGTTGAGGCCATTACCCCTCGCCACCAACGGGTCTCCCCCGATTACTCGAACCACCTTTCCGACGTGCCGTGCCCACTACCCCGGCGGATCACGTAGGTGCGCGTGTCGATTGCTTCCCCACGCATGCAGCCTTCCCCAAATGGCCGGAGGGTCGGCATCCGCATTGTCACTTTCGAGGCCTGCTCGGGCTTCACGCACGTTACGGCCCGTCGGATCGCTCAGCCGCCCAAGGCGACCTTTGTCACGAGGCTCCAGCCCTGCCAGTTACCCGGCCAAGCCGCTCGTCAGCTACCAGATCAATCGACAACTCTCTGGGTGGATTCTTCCTCCACTGATGGTTCGCGCCTTCGGGGCGCACGGCCAGAAAGAGGACAT
>Ga0075428_100006210_pt1 | contig 13292 bp, 10 predicted proteins | sample RhiMetdeltSRZDD2_FD_75291 | JGI IMG/M metagenome (GOLD analysis project Ga0075428, IMG submission 75291) | Populus rhizosphere microbial communities from Tennessee, USA - Rhizosphere MetaG P. deltoides SRZDD2 | ecosystem: Host-associated > Plants > Roots > Rhizosphere > Soil | place: USA...
ATCGACAAGAACGTCACCGACATGGTGCTCGGCGAGGTGAAGCGCACCTTCAACCCGGAGTTCATCAACCGCATTGACGAGATCATCGTGTTCGAGGCGCTCACCGACGAGGATTTGCGCCGGATCACCGCGCTGCTGGTCGATCAGCTGAACGCCAACCTGGCGGACCGCCGGATGAAGATTCAGCTCACGCCAGAGGTAATCGATTGGATCATCGACGTCACATGCAAGGACCGGTCGTACGGTGCCCGTCCATTGCGCCGGGCGATTCAGCGCTACGTCGAGGATCCGCTGTCCGAGGAACTGATTCGCGGCAACCTCCACGACGGGGAGGTGGAGGTCTACCTCGAAGGCGGGCAGCTTGCGTACCGCCCTGCCGGCGAGCTGACAGCCGGGCGGCGGCTTAGCTAGCGGCACCGCAAATATCAAGCAAAAACCAAAGTCGAGAACGGCAGCCGGTATGCAGGGAGCCGGCTGTTCAGAACATGATCTGACCTTTGGCTTTTTTGACCGCTGGTTCCGGCTTCTTGGCGCCGGCCAGCCCGTCCATCCGCTGGTTCGATGCGTCTAAAATCCTGTAAACTTAAGCGTTTCGACAGGATCTGAGGCATGCGCATGTTCATTGCTCGCGCGTTCGCCGTTGCCGGTCTGCTGGGCGTTGTCGCCCTGCCTTCATGGGCACAGACGCCGGCCGCCACGGCGCCAGCCGCTCCCGCCACGACAATCTGCGGCGTTCCCGTCTCGCCCCCGGCGAACCTGCCTCCGGCAGGATCGGGGCCCGTCATCTATCAGATGGCGCCGTGTTTCCAGGCGCAGGGCAACGTCTCGACGGTAGACCCGCAGACATATCTGTATTACATCCAGCTTCGCCCGAGTCAGCCGTCTCAGAACAATTGGATCCCCTACGACTCCAGAGCCGAGCAGACCATGCTCGAGGACTTCAAGCGGCTGTGGGCGACCAATTTCCTGTCCGACCTCTCGATCGACGTCAAGGACTACCCGTTCTCGAACGGCGTCGTCGGCAAGCTCGTGACCTACAACATGGAGGAGCGCGAGCGGGTCAAGATCGTCAACTACGAGGGGACGAAGCAGATCGACCGGACGAAGATTGACGAGCAGCTGCGCGCCCGCAACATCGAGCTGCGCCTAGATTCGTTCCTCGATCAGAACGTCATTCGACGCGTCGAGACCGTGCTGCGCGAGATGATGGGGGAAAAGGGGTTCATTACCGCAGAGGTCTCTCATACGCTCACGCCCGTGGCGGGCGGGCCGAAGCTGATCAACGTCACGTTCCAGATCAATGACGGGCCCAAGCTCAAGATCCGCGACATCGAATTCATCGGCAACACCGCGAAGAGCGATGGCGATCTCCGCGGCAAGATGAAAGACAACAAGAAGCCGAATCCGTTCTGGGGATGGATCACGCGCGGCGGCACGTATAACGCGGACAAGTTCGAGGCCGACGCCGATTTGATCGTCGCCTATTACCGGACCGAGGGTTACGTACGGGCCCAGGTCGGTCAACCTGAGATTCGGACGCTGCAGGATTCGGGCGACCGCAAGACGAGGTACATCCAGCTGCGCATCCCGGTCACCGAAGGTGCCCGGTACCGCGTGGGCGACTTCTCAGTCGCCGGTAACACCGTCGTCAAAAGCGAGGCGCTGACGCCGCTCTTCAAGGTCAAAAAGGGCGATTGGTACAACGAAAAGGAGATTCGCGACGGCTTGGTCAAGGCGCGGGAGATCTACGGCGCCGGTGGTTACATGGAGTTCACGGGTTTCCCGGACCTGAAGCTGAGCGACGAGCCGGAGGACAACGTGCCGGCAGCCCTGGCGGCCCCGCCGGCCGCCGGCCCGCCGACGGCCGACGTTACGATGCGGCTGCAGGAGGGCCCGCAGTACTTCGTCAACCGCATCACGTTCGTGGGCAACTCCACCACGCGCGATAACGTCATCCGGCGCGAGATGCGGCTGGTCGAGGGAGCCGTGTTCAACACGGAGGCGCTCAAATACAGCATCCGCCGCCTAAACCAGCTGGGCTACTTCGAGCAGATCAACGAGCAGGATCAGCAGGCGATCAAGACCGAGAAGACGGCCGGGCGTGAGAACCAGATGGACGTCACGCTCACACTCAAGGAGCAGAATCGCAACCAGCTGACCTTTGGTGCCGGCGTGTCCCAGTACGAAGGAATCTTCGGCCAGCTGGCATTTCAAACGGCGAACTTCCTCGGCCGTGGAGAAAGCCTGACCGTTTCGCTGATGGCCGGTGATCGCATGCAGAACTACCAGCTGGCGTTCACGGAGCCGTTCCTGTTCGACCGCAATATCACCGCCGGGTTCGATGTCTACAAACGCGCCCTGCAGTACATCGGGTACTACACGCAGAAATCCACGGGCGGCAACCTGATGATGGGGTTCCCGGTGGCTGATTTCAGCCGCATATTCGTCAGCTACGCCTACGAAGGGATCAAGATCACCGACCTCAACGAGGCGTTCATCGATCCGACCTGCGTTCTCGCGGAGCAGGGATGCTCGTCCGTTTCGCTGGACAACCTGTCGAATATCAGTCCCGAGGCGCTCGAGAGCCTTCGTCGCAATCCGTTCATCTTCGATTCACTCCTGGTCGGCGCCGGCGGGAAACGCACGGTCAGCAAAATCGTCCCGCAGTTCGTTCACAACACCGTCGACAATCCGATCTTCCCGAACACCGGTCAGCGGCTGACGGCGGCGATTGACCTGGCGATGCTGGGCGGGAACACGCAGTTTTACAAGCCGCGTATCGAGGGCATCAAGTTCTGGCGTCACACGTCGCGGACCTCGTTCGGCATTCGCGGCCAGTACGAGTTCATCGCGCCGGTGGGCGACACGAAGGTCCTGCCAATCTTCGAGAGACTCTTCCTGGGCGGCGAGTACAGCGTGCGAGGCTTCGATATTCGCTCGATCGGGCCGGCGGATCCGTTCACCGGTCTGGTCATTGGCGGCAACAAGAGCCTGCTGTTCAACGCCGAGTACTTGTTCACGATCGTGCCGCAGGTCCGCGTGATTGCCTTCTACGACGCCGGTCAAGTGCCCAACGACGGCCAGTCGTTTGCCCTCGACCTGTTTCGCACGTCGACAGGCGCCGAGGTCCGTTTCTTTATGCCCGTCCTGAACGTCCCGTTCCGGCTGATCTTTGCGGCGAACCCGCAGCGAGAGGGCGTGCTCGACAACAACCTCCGCCCGGCGAAGCCCTTTACGTTCCGCTTTGCGGTGGGGTCCACGTTCTAGTCGGTAGCTCGTAGTCGGGAGCTCTGGTAGCTGGTGCTCATAGACATGTAGGTGGTTGCGTGGAGCTGGTGAGGCACGAAAAGGTTGCGAAACTGATGAGTTTGCTACCATCTACGAACCATTAACTACCGACGACGGACAACCAGCTACCGAGTGGCAAGGTAGCTGGCCGCTGTGATGATGAAAGGACGACGAACGATATGAAAGTGTGGATAGGTGCTGCGGCGCTCTGCGTGATGCTGGCTGCCGCCCCGGGCTTTGCGCAGGCGCCGGCGGCGCCCGCCGCCCCCGCTCCCCAGGCGCCGACTGCGCCGGCCCCGGCGCCGCCCGCGGCGCGGCCGTTTCCCGCCGGTACGAAATACGCTTTCATCAACATTCAGCGCATTGCCGCGGAATCAGCGGAAGGAAAGGCGCTGGCGGGCAGGGTCCAGACGTTGAACCAGCAGAAGGTCAACGAGCTGAATGAAAAGAACAAACAGCTTCAGGCGGCGCAACAGAAGCTCGAGGCGGGCGCTTCCGTGTTGAGTCCCGTCGCCGCCGGGCAGTTGCAGAAAGAGGTCGAGCGGCTGCAGGTAGAGATCCAACGCTTTACCGAGGATGCGCAGCAGGAAGTCACCCAGCTCCAGACACAGCTGCAGGAGGAGTTCCAGATGAAGTTGTCGCCCGTCGTTCAGCAGGTGGCAACTGAGAAGGGCCTGCACCTGTTGTTCAGCGCAGCCGACGCGGGAATTGTCTGGGCGGATCTCTCACTCGACATCACCGCCGAGATCATTCAACGATTCGACGCAGCGGCGAAAACAGCTGGCACGCCTGCACCCAAACCGGCTCCGGCTGCCGCTCCACCGGCAGCGGCTGCTCCGGCCGCGCCGGCGCCCAAGCCTGCACCGGCGCCTCCGGCACCGAAGCCTGCGCCCCCGGCCCCCAAGCCTGCGAACCCCTGAACCCGGGAGCCGAACCGACACGGTCCGGGTTCCGGTTCTCGGGTTCTTTGGTTCAGGTCTCAGGTCACGGGTTCTCAGGCTCAGGCTCTTCACACCCGGGTCTTCCGGTTCCAGGGTGCGCCAGCGGTTCACGTTCGGTATGCTAGGACCCGCGGACGATCGGTGATCGCGGGATGGAGACCGCCCTGAACCCGAGAACCCCGAAAACCCGAGAACCGAAGAACCCAAGAACTGGAACCCGAGCACCCGAGCACCCGAGAACCACTTCGTCACCCGAGAACCAGTTCGTGCCGTTCACATTGAACCTGCCCTCCCTCCTCGACCGCGTCTACTACCGCTACCCCTCGTTTCTCATCGACACCATCGCTGAACACGAGCCCGGGCATAGGCTGGTCGCCGTCAAGAATGTGACGGTCAACGAGGAGTTTTTTCAGGGCCACTTTCCCGGCTCACCGCTCATGCCGGGAGTGCTGATGATCGAAGCGCTGACACAGGTTGCGGCGGTGCTCCTCCTCGAACAGCCCGGTACACCGCGTACCACTCGCGTGTGGCTTCGCGGTGTGGACAACGCGAAGTTCCGGAGACAGGTCGTCCCTGGCGATCGCCTCCGCCTCGAGGTGTCGCTTGGCCGTTCACGAACCGGCCTCGCGAAAGCGCGCGGCGTCGCTTACGCGGCCGACCAGACGGTCGCAGAGGCCGAGCTCCTGCTGGCCGTCGAGCACGGTGCGGCCTACATTGATCCAACCGCACACGTACATCCCGCTGCCAGACTCGGAGCGGGAACGACAGTTGGTCCTTACTGCACGATCGGCCCCGAGGTCGTCATAGGCGCCCGTTGCCGAATCGGAACATCGGTCGTCATCGATGGGTGGACCGAGATCGGCGATGACACGAGCATCTATCCGATGGCCTCGATCGGCCTCGCGCCGCAGGATCTCAAATACAAAGGGGAGCGGACGAGGCTGTCGATCGGCCGCGGTAACACGTTTCGGGAATTCGTCACGATTAACCGCGGCACGCTGGGCGGCGGCGGCCATACGACCATCGGCGATCAGAACCTGTTCATGGCGTACGTGCACGTTGCACATGACTGTCATATCGGTAACTTCACGATCTTCGGCAACGCCGCGACGGTGGGAGGCCACGTGACGGTCGAGGATTTCGCGACGATCAGCGCCTTCTCGGGGGTACATCAGTTCTGTCGCGTCGGCCGGCATGCCTACATCGGCGGATATTCGGTCGTGACCAAAGATGCGCTGCCATTCGGAAAGTCCGTGGGCAATCGTGCGCGCATCTACGGCCTCAACACAATCGGGTTGGCCCGTCGCGGATTCAAACAGGAGACCATCGCGCAGCTGAAACGCGCCTACAGATATCTGTTGCAGTCGAAGCTGAATACGTCGCGCGCGCTCGTCGAGATCGAACAAGACACGGCGTTGACATCACCCGAAGTGCGCTATCTCGTGGAGTTCATCCGCAGCTCCGCGCGCGGAGTCATTCTCCGGCGTCCAACGAGACGCGTCGAGGAACTGGTCGCTGATGAATGAGTACATTTACGAATCGACGAACTTACGAATTGACGAATTGGCAACAAGTGTCGCGATTCAAATTCGTAAATCCGTACATTCGTCAATCCGTCAATGCACATCGGTTTGATCGCGGGGAACGGACGGTTTCCGTTCCTCGTGCTGGACGCCGCGCGAGCTCAGGGACATGACGTCACTGTCATTGCGGCGAAGGAAGAGACCTTTTCAGAGCTGAACGACGCGGCGCGGCGCCACGATTCACCCATTCATTGGATCTCCCTCGGACAACTCGGCAGGTGCATCGATCTGCTCGAGCAGGCCGGCGTCACCCATGCGGTGATGGCGGGGCAGGTCAAGCACAACAAGATCTTCGCGGGCGGGATTGTGCCCGATTTGACGTTTCTGAAGGTGCTTCGACAGCTCACGTCGAAGAGTACCGACGGCCTCATCGGCGCGGTGGCGAACGTGCTCAAGCAACGGGGCATCGATTTGATAGATTCGACCGCTCTGCTGAAGCCCCTCCTCGCAGGTGCAGGCGTGCTCACGCGTCGGGCGCCGTCGGAGGCAGAACAAAAGGACTTCGAGTTCGGCTACCGGATGGCGGACGCGATTGCCGGCCTGGATATTGGCCAGACGGTCGCGGTCAAGCATCAGGCGGTCGTTGCCGTAGAAGCGATGGAAGGGACTGATGAAGTGATCGCCCGCGCCGGTCATCTGGCTGGACCGGACGTTTGCATCATCAAGGTGGCCAAGCCCAATCAGGACATGCGGTTCGACGTGCCCGTCATCGGCTTCGCCACGATTCAGGCGATGCGCGTGGCCGGCGCCGCCGCGCTCTCTATCGACGCAGGCAAGACATTGATACTCGACGGCGACTCTGTGAGGGCGGCTGCCGACGAAGCGGGGATCACGATCGTGGGGCGATCGGCATGAGCCGGTTGCGGATGGCGGTAATCGGCGTTGGCTCCCTCGGGCAGCATCATGCGCGGATTCTGGCCGCCATGCCACATGCAGCCCTGGTCGGAGTCGTCGACATCAAGCCGGACCGTGCCAGAGACGTCGCCGCGCAGTACGGCACGACCGCTTATTCGAACGCATCGGAACTCGTCGGACGGGTCGACGCCGTCGCGATTGCGACGCCGACGCTATCGCATGTCGCTGTGGCACTTCCATTTGTGGAATCAGGCGCGGCGGTTCTCGTGGAAAAGCCGCTGGCTGCCACGGTGGAGGATGCCGATCGGCTGCTTGCGGCCGCCGATGCGCGCGGCACGGTGCTGGCGGTCGGCCATACCGAGCGTTTCAACCCGGCTGTGGCGGCGGCGCTGCCGCTCGTATCGCGTCCGAAGTTCGTCGAGATTCATCGGCTGGGCACGTTCCCGGAGCGCAGCCTCGACATCGACGTCGTATTCGATTTGATGATTCACGACCTCGACGTGTTGCTGGCTACCGTCGGCTCCGAGGTGGAGTCGGTCGAGGCCGTCGGTGTGAACGTGCTCACTCCCCGCGTCGACATCGCCAACGCCCGCCTGAAATTCGCGTCCGGATGCGTCGCGAACGTTACTGCCAGCCGCATCAGCCGCGATCGCGTGCGCAAGGCGCGGTTCTTCCAGCACGACGCCTACATCTCAATCGACTACGCTGCGCAGGAGCTCGAGGTGTATCGACTCGCGCCGCACCCGTCGACTGGCGCTCCGAGTGCTCTGAGCACGGTCGAGGGCCAAAACGGGGGGCGGCCCACCATCCAGGGCGGGCGAATCGACGTCGAGAGCGACGAACCGCTCCGGCGAGAGCTGGATGACTTCGTTTGCGCCGTTCGCGATCGGCGGCCACCGGTTGTTACGGGGCGTGACGGGCGTGCGGCGCTGGCGCTGGCGAGCAGAATTGCGGAGCTGATATCAAAGCAGGGTCCAGTCGCCTCAGTGTGACCCACCACCCACCCGCCCAGATGACGATAGCGACTTTTGACAGCCTGCTCGATCGAATCACCACCGGTGACAACCTCGGGGTGAACGAGATCACCGAGCTTGCCGCAACGAACGACATCTTGTCGCTCGGCATGCTGGCCGACGTCGTACGTCGACGCCTGCATGGAGGACAAGTCACATATCTGCGCGTGGAGACGCGGGGATTCGACCGTGTCCCCGGCGACGCGATATCGCCCGCGGCTCGTGAGATTCGAATCACAGGCGTGCCCGAGACGCTCGACGCAGCTATCAGTGCGGTTGAGGCCGCGAAGGCTGTGGCAGGAGACAGGACCGTCGCGGGGTTTTCGTGGCCGGACGTCGAGCGCCTGGCGGCGAACGGCAGCGTCCCGCGCCATGAGGCGATCGCCGCTCTGCACGCGGCCGGTCTTGACGCGTTGGCAGCGATTCCACTCGACGTGGTTGCCGATGTCGAGGGCGCCATAAAGGAGCTTGTGGGCGCCGGGTTTGAGCAGCTCCACCTGACCATCGAGAAGGCACCGGCCGGCGAACGTACAGCGCTGTGGCTGCGGGCCGCGGCGTTGCGGCGGCAATACGGTCAGATTCAGTCCATCAATCCATTGCCGGCAATTCTCCACGCATTCCAACCGACAACCGGCTATGACGATGTGAAGGCGGTGGCACTGGCTCGCCTGGCGGCGCCGAACGTGCCGAGCATTCAGATTGACTGGCTTCGATACGGTCCCAAACTGGCCCAGGTGGCGCTGACATTCGGCGCCGATGATCTCGACAACGTCACCGCGTCGGACGAGGCGCCGGACGGGCGCCGGCGTGCGCCGCTCGAAGAAGTGCGGCGCGGGATCGAGGCAGCCGGTTTCCTGCCGATGGAGCGCGACGGCCATTTCCGGGTCATGTCGTGAACCCGGTGCGCATCGGCGCGGTTGGGTATCTCAATGCCCGCCCGCTGACTTGGGCACTTGATCGCTCGCCGGATCGGTGGCGCGTGCGCTACGACGTGCCGTCTGTCTGCTCGGCATTGCTGCATGCGGGCGAGGTGGATCTCGGTCTCATCCCATCCGTCGAATATCTGCAACGTCCTGACTATCGCCTGGTACCAGGCGTCGGCATCGGCTCGTACGGGCCGGTTGCGTCGGTCGCGCTCTTCACGCGTCGGCCGATCGCATCTGTGCGGCGCATCGCGCTGGACACGAGCTCTCGCACCTCCGTTGCGCTCGTCAAGGTGCTTTGCCGCTATCGATTCCGTATCGAGCCGGAATTCGTTCCCCACAGTCCCGATCTCCACGTCATGACTCGGGATTCGGACGCGGCGCTGTTGATTGGCGACCCCGCGCTGGAAGTCGAGCATCGGACGATGGGCCTCGACAAGATCGATCTCGGCGAGGAATGGACCGCGATGACAGGCCTGCCGTTCGTGTATGCGGCGTGGACCGGACGCCCTGGAGCGATCCGCGACGATGATGTTCGGGCGCTGCAGCAGGCGCAACGAGAGGGCGTCACTGCGACCGAGGCGATCGCAGCGGAGTACGGCGGCAACGATCCGGCGGCGACGGCCCGTGCAGCGGCGTACCTAAGACATAATGTGAGATACGCGCTCGGTCCCGAAGAGGCGCGCGGACTGCAGACCTTTCTGGACTACGCGGCAGAAACCGGGGTGGCGCCGCACGCGCGCCCGTTGGAATTTTTCTAGGTATCGATCGAGTGTCCGGCTTTAGCCGGACCGGGTATCGCCGGATGATCGAGCAACTCGCAAGAAAAGTGAGCAACGGTGAGCGCGTCGAGCGCGGCGAGGCGCTCGAGCTCTATCGTCGAGCTCCCACACACCTTCTCGGCCGCCTCGCCGACGGCATACGCGCCCGCAAGCACGCGCAGCCCATCGTCACTTACATCATCGACCGCAACGTCAACTACACGAACGTATGCGTGGCGCGATGCAACTTCTGCGCGTTCTATCGCCCAGTCGGCTCGTCGGAAGGTTACGTGCTCGGCTTTGAAGAGATCTTCCGCAAGATCGACGAAACGATTGCCGTGGGCGGGAACCAGCTCCTGCTCCAGGGCGGGCACAACCCCGATCTGCCGATCGCGTGGTACGAAGATCTGTTTCGCGCGGTCAAGGGTCGGTACCCGTCGTTCAAGCTGCACGCGCTCTCGCCGCCGGAGGTCCTGCACATTTCCCGGCTGAATCAGGTGCCTGTGGCAACCGTTGTCGAGCGGCTTGTAGGGGCAGGGCTCGACAGCATCCCTGGCGGGGGAGCCGAGATTCTTGTGGATCGCGTCCGCAGGCTCCTGAACTGCTACGGCAAGGCGTCGGCGGACGAATGGCTCGATGTCATGCGCACGGCGCACCGTGCCGGTCTCAGATCCACGGCGACGATGATGTACGGCACGGTGGAGACGGATGAAGAGCGCATCGAGCACATGATGCGCCTCCGAGAGCTTCAGGACGAAACCGGAGGCTTTACGGCGTTCATCACATGGAGCTATCAGCCCGAGCACACGGAACGAGGCGGCGTCGAGGCCACTGGCGTCGATTACCTAAGGACACTCGCGACGGCGAGAATCGTGCTCGACAACTTCGATAACCTGCAGGCATCCTGGGTGACGCAGGGCGGCAAGGTCGGGCAGCTGAGTCTTGCGTACGGTGCCAACGATATGGGCAGCGTGATGATCGAGGAGAACGTCGTCCGTGCTGCAGGCGCGAGTTACTGCATGGACGAAGTCGAGATTGTCACCAACATCGAGGATGCGGGGTTCGTGCCGAAGCGGCGCAACATGCACTACGAGATTCTCGGGGACCCGATATTCCGCGAACGGCCGATTCCCAGAATGATGACGCTCGACACGGCTCGAGCCCCCGGCGACGATTCAGTCCCCGAGGAGCTTGGGCGGTATCCGGCACGTAGCAGGACCGGCAAGCAGCTCCGACTCGCGCAGTAGTGCCGACCTACCGCGCTGCCTGGATTCTGCCGATTGTTGCGCCTCCCATCCGCCGCGGCTGGGTGTCCGTCGAGAACGGGCTGATTACCGGAATCGGCGGCGAAGCACCCCGCGGGTCGGTCGATCTCGGCAACGTGGCCGTGCTGCCCGCACTGGTCAACGCACATACTCATCTCGAGCTGTCCTATCTCCGCGGGAGAGTCGCTCGTGCCGGTCGCTTCCTCGACTGGATTCGAACCGTTGTCGCGGCCCGCCGAGAGTACCCGGATCCGCAGGACCGCAGGATTCTGGATGCCGCGCGGTCGGCGATTGTCGACGCGCACGCGAGTGGTACGGGACTGATTGGTGACGTCAGCAACACGCTCGCCACAGCCGCATTGCTGCAGGAGGCGGGAATGACCGCCCGGGTGTTCTACGAGCTGCTGGCATTCAATGCGACGGACCCCTCCGCACGGGTTGCGGCGGCGTACGCTGCCACCGATGCGGCGCATCAGGCCGCCCCGGCGGTGCGCGTCAGTCTGGCCCCCCATGCACCCTACTCCGTGTCGCCGGGGATGTTTGCGGCAATCCGTGAACATCTGGATGCCCATGCCGATGACCTGTCCAGCGTTCACCTTGCCGAATCGCCGGAAGAGGTCGAGTTCCTGCGAACGGGCGGCGGAGGATGGCGCGATTTGCTACAGGAGCTCGGCGCCTGGAGCGATTCGTGGCAGACGCCTCGGTGCTCGCCGGTGGCGTATCTGGCTGAAATGGGGTTTCTCGGTGCGGGCGTCTTAGTCGTGCACGCCGTACAGTGTTCCGACGACGATCTCGCTCGACTCGCGGCGCTCGGAACGACGGTGGTGTCGTGCCCGCGCAGCAACCGATACGTCGGCGTCGGGGATCCACCGCTCGCGGCGTTCTATGCCGCGGGGATCCCCGTGGCGTTCGGGACCGACAGCCTGGCAAGCGTGGACGATCTGCAGATGTTCGGGGAGCTTGCTGCGGCGCGGAGGGTGGCTCCAGATGTGCCGGCGCACGATCTGCTCGAAAGCGCAACGCTCACCGGCGCGACGGCGCTTGGTTTTAGCCGCGAGTTGGGCAGCATTGAAGCAGGAAAGCGAGCAGCGCTCATCGCCGTGCGGCTGCCGGAGCACATGGACGATGTGGAAGAATACCTGCTGTCCGGCGTCGAGCCCGATGCGATAACGTGGCTCGATACCGAAACGCCAGACTCCCAATGACCAACTCCCAAACTGCGCGGGGGTGTCAGTTGCTACTGACGTACCTCTCCTTCGTTCGGTTCAGCCACACTGTCTTTGCGCTGCCGTTTGCGCTCACCGGAGCGCTGCTGGCGTGGCGCACGCACCCGTTCTCCTGGTCGCAGGTCGTGTGGATTGCCGTATGCATGGTGAGCGCACGCAGCGCTGCCATGGGATTCAACCGCCTGGTCGACGCTCGCTTTGACGCACTGAATCCGCGAACGGCGATGCGTGAGTTGCCTCGCGGTGCCCTGACGACGAGGGATGCGATTCTGTTCGTCCTCGTATCGTCGGTCGTCTTCGTCTACGCAGCAGGTCGACTCAGTACGCTTTGCCTGCTGCTGTCGCCTATCGCTCTGGTCATCGTGTTCTGGTATTCGCTCGCCAAGCGGTATACGTCGTACACCCAGCTGTTTCTCGGCCTCGCCATGGCCGTTGCGCCTGTCGGAGGGTGGATCGCCGCGGGTGGTCGCGGTGGAGCCGAACCGTGGCTGCTTGGACTCGCAATCGGTGTGTGGGTCGGCGGTTTCGACATCTTGTACGCCTGTCAGGATCTCGACTTCGATCGTGCACACGGACTGCAATCGATACCTGTCCGGTTTGGCGTGAGGAGAGCGATTCAGCTGTCACGCGCGATGCACGTCATCACAGTCGTGGCTATGGTCGCGTTGGCGCGATTTGCCGATCTTCCGCCGCTGTACCTCGGTGGCGTTGCCGTTGTGGCGTGCCTTCTGGCGTACGAGCAGTCGCTCGTGAGTGAACGAGACCTCTCGCAAGTCAAACGCGCCTTCGATTTGAACGGATACGTCGGCATCATCTACTTTGCTGCGACGGCCGTCTCACTCGTCGTCCGATAACGTGGAAACCACGAAAGGCGGGACGGTCGCCTTCGTTCCCTGCGTGACTTCGTGGTTCAGGTAATGTCGAAGGTTTCCACCGATAAGACCCCCGACCGGATCGCGGGGATGTTCGATGCGATCGCCCCACGCTACGACCTTCTGAATCGCGTTCTGAGCGCCGGAATCGACCAGCACTGGCGCGCCAGGGCGATCCAGTCGCTGGAGCTGACCGGACGAGAGCGCCTGCTCGACATTTGCACCGGCACCGCCGACGTGGCGCTGCAAGCGAAAGGCGCCCAGCACGTCCTTGGTGTTGATTTTGCTGCGTCGATGCTCGCGATTGGGCGCGACAAAGTGCGTGCCGCCCGGGCGGCCAAACGTATCGCGCTCGTGCGCGGCGACGCCGCCCGGCTTCCGGTGCGCGATTCAGCCGCCGACGCAGCCACTGTGGCGTTCGGCATTCGGAACGTGGAACAGCCCGAGCTCGCATGCGCTGAGATGGCCCGCGCGATTCGTCCGGGAGGCCGTCTCGCGATCCTCGAGTTCGGCGTGCCGCGATTGCCTGGGATCAGCACGCTCTATCTGTGGTACTTCAAATACC
>Ga0075428_100006214_pt1 | contig 13285 bp, 13 predicted proteins | sample RhiMetdeltSRZDD2_FD_75291 | JGI IMG/M metagenome (GOLD analysis project Ga0075428, IMG submission 75291) | Populus rhizosphere microbial communities from Tennessee, USA - Rhizosphere MetaG P. deltoides SRZDD2 | ecosystem: Host-associated > Plants > Roots > Rhizosphere > Soil | place: USA...
GGATCCGGCCGATCGGAGCGGCTGGAAGACCCCTCCGGCTACACCGTCGAGAGCATGGCGGACGACGTCGAGGCGGTCCGGAAGGCGCTTTCGCTCGACGCGATCAGCGTGCTCGGTCACTCGTACGGCGGGGTGGTCGCGCAGGCGTACGCGCTGAAGCACCAGGACCACCTCACCCACCTGATTCTCGCCAGCACCTTCCACAGCACGCGGCAGATCAACGACGTGTTCCGCCGCATGGTCGCCGCGATGTCGCCGGAGCTGCGTGGGCGGATCGAGGCGCTGGAGAAGGCGGGACTGTACGGTCACGGCAAGGACTACGAGAGAAACCGCTATGCGGAGGATTACATGAAGGCGGCGTGGGGCGAGGGGTACTTCCCCTACCTGTACCGGCGACGCCCGGACCCCAACTACGAACCCACGGACACCGGCGGCTTGTCGTGGGACCTGTATCGGACGATGTGGGGATCGCACGGCGAGTTCCTGATCGACGGCAACCTGACCTCGGTCGAGTACGCCGACCGCCTCGGCTCGCTCCACGTGCCGACGCTGATCACGGTCGGCGACCACGACGAGTGCGATCCGTCCATCGCGCGAGACATGCAGCGCTGCATTCCGGGCTCGAAGCTCGTGGTGTTTCCCGACAGCGGGCACATGACCTTCGTCGATCAGCCGGCGATGTTCCTGAAGGCGGTCGACGATTTCATTCACGCGCCGTCCGGTGGCCCGGGCGCGTCGTGAGTTTCGGCGAATTCTGGGCTTCTCGGCCTCGCCGCGGCCCCTGATCCCGAATCTCGGCGTCGAACGACCCGGCGGTTTGTCGTAAATCCTCCGGTGAGCCCCGAGAGGGCGGCCCGGAGGCTTCCTCCTTGCTCCGACTCAGCGACAGGCAGGTTCGAGACTTCTTCGAGGTCGGATTCGTCGTCGTCCCGGATCTCTTCTCCGCATCCGAGGTCGAGCAGATGCGGGCGGCGTTCGATCGCCTCGAACGGACGGCGCGCGAGCTGCGGGAGCCGACGATGGTTCGCGGATCGCAGTTCGTCGTGGATCGGATCGGAGACGATGCCGCGCGGGTCCGCATCCAGCGGATCGTATGGTGCGGCGCCGCCGAGCCCGTGCTATCGGAGTTCGGACGCGACCCTCGTCTCGTTCGGCTCGCGGCCCAGCTGCTCGGCTCCAACACCATGAGCCAGCTCATCAATCAGGCGCATTTCAAGCACCCGGGAGACGGTGTCGCGTTCCCGTGGCATCAGGACAGCACCCACCGGCGCTACGGCGGAGATGACTGGCGTGACCTGAACGGGCGCGGCAGCTACGTTCAGTCGGCGACGGCCTTGGACGACGTGACCCCGGACAGCGGCCCCATCGAGTTCATCCGCGGCAGCGCCCGGTTGGGCCACGTCGAGCTCTCCGCGGAGGGACCGCTTCCCCCGGGGATCAACGCGTCGCGAGCGGTCGGGCCGCTTCCGCGAGCGGGGGGCGTGATCCTCTTCGGGCCGTTCACGATCCACCGCAGCCTCCCCAATCGCTCCGCGCACCCGCGACGCACGTTCATCAACGGCTTCGCCTTCCCCGGAGCGAACTCGCGGGTCTATCCCGGCGAAGGCGCGGGCCGGACGGTGAGCGCGGACTCGACCGAGGAGAGGCTCACATCGCCTCCGCCAGCGTGAGGGCGAAGCGGTCGACCGCGTCCGCCCACTGCGCGATCACGCCGAAGCCGGCGCGCTCCAGCATGTCCACGATTCCGCCGGTCTCGTACTTGTAGGACGACTCCGTCCAGATCGTCTCCCCTTCCCGGAACGCGAGGTCGAGGCCGGCACCGGGTATGCGGACTCGCTGCGCCGCCTTGCTGCGCAGGTGCATCTCGATGCGGGAGCGCTCCTCGTCCCACACGACGTGGTGCGCGAAGCGATCGAGGGCGAAGCTCGCGGAGAGCTCGGCGTTGACGCGCGCGAGGAGGTTCAGGTTGAACGCGGCGGTGACGCCGAGCGGGTCGTCGTAGGCGAGCAGCAGGTCGCGCACCGGCTTGACCAGATCGACGCCGAGCAGCAGGCGATCTCCAGCGCGCAGGGACTCGCGCAACCTGCTCAGGAACAGGTCGCGCCCGTCGGAATCGAAGTTGCCGAGGTTCGAGCCGAGGAAGAGCATCAGCCGTGTCCCGCGCGCGGGCGGCGCGCTTCGCAGCGCTTCCAGCCCCGACTCGTACGTCGTCTCGTGCGTCACCACGCGAAGGTCGTCGAGCGCGCCGAGGGTGCGTTGCGTCTCGGCCAGGGCGGTGCCCGAGACGTCGACGACGTGCACGTCGAGAGGCCCTCGTCCAGATCCAGCCCCGCGGATCAGCGCCGACATCTTGACCCCGCTCCCGCCCCCCAGCTCGACGATCGAGGTCACGCGGCGGTCGAGGATCCGTCGTGCGTTGGCGGCGATCAACCGCATCTCGGCCCGTGTGAGCGGGTACCACGGGAGACGGCAGATCGCCTCGAACAGCGCGGAGCCGAGATCGTCGTAGAGATAGCGCGAGGGGAGCTGGCGCGGCGACCGGGTCAGGTAGTGCCTGACGTCGGCAGCGAGCAGGTCGGTCCTCGGCGCCGTCGCGATCATGGGCGGTCCCGCGCGCACCGGAACGTGGCGTAGACGTAGGGATAGCGCCCCCGGAACCAGTTGCGGAACGTCGGTCGCAGCAGCTCTCGCGCCGTCGCCGGCGAGGCCCCCTTGATGACGAAGTGATCGCCGTCGAAGAAGTCGGCCGAATACTGCGGATAGGTCGCCTGCGGCCGGAACCCCGGGAAGGGAGCGAAGGGCGTGCTCGTCCACTCCCAGCCGTTGCCGACCAGATCGTCGATGCCCCAGGCGCTGCGTCCGCGGGGATGGCTCCCGGCGGGATGAGGATCCCAGGTCGTGAAGTCGAAGACGCCGCGGCGAGGGGCATCCGGCGGCGCATCGCCCCACGGGAACGCTCGCTCCTCTCCTGCGGGAGTGCCGTAGGCCGCGCGCTGGAACTCCGCCTCGGTCGGAAGCCTGGCGCCGCGCCATCGCGCGTAGGCCTCCGCCTCCGCGTGGGTGACATAGACCGGCCATGCGGGTGGAAGGGGGATCGGCTCGAATTGACCGCGCCAGGCCCAGCCCTCGTCCCGTCGCTCCCAGAACGCCGGATGCTCGACGTCCTCGCGCCGCGCCCACTCCCAGTCGGCCGGACGCCACCAGCGCGGCTCCCGGTAGCCCCCTGCGGCGACGAACTCCATGAAGGCCGCGTTGGTCACGTTGCCGGACTCGATCTCGAAGGCACCGACCGCCTCGGTGCGGCGCGGGCACTCGTTGTCCCAGGCGTACACGACCGCCGAGCGATCGACGCCGAGCGTCGCGGACCCCGGAGGGATCTCGATCCACCTCGTCGCAGGAGGCGCGCCCTCGACGCGCGGCCGGTAGCCCGCGGGCGGTCGCTTCCGCCCGTAGGGCACGCGGTGCAGCATGTACAGAAGCGTCTCCTGGTGCATGGCTTCGTGCTCGAGGATCACGAAGACCGCCTCGGCACGGTCGAGCGTCGGATGGCCGGGGCGGTCGATGTCGCCGTGGGTCAGCGCCTCGATCACACGATCGTCCGCCTCCTGCGCGAAGCGCCGCACGGCACCCCGGCTCGGCCATAGCTCGCGGTTGTGAGAGGCGGCCGGCGCGCTCGCAGGGTCCGTGGGGGGGTCGATGCCGCGGGCGAACAGCCCCTCCAGCGCGGGATCGATGCTGGACCCGCCGAGGGCCGACTTCACCAGCGTGTTGAAGCTGAACGCCGGAATGTGGCCCTCGTAGAAGACGAACGGATGTCGAAGGGGGATGGCCTGGCCGTAGTAGGCGTCCTCGTCCGCCAGCAGCTCGAACAGGAGCCGGGACCGCTCGCGATTGCGGCGGTAGCGCGCGACGAGTCGATCCCGATCGATCGACGTCTCGATTCCTTGCCCCAGGGACGCGGGCTCGGGCATCGGCCGTGCCCTCCTCCAAAGAGGGTTACTTAGAGAGAGGAGGCGCGCAAACCTCATGCGTCGCGGCGCAGCCGCAAGCCTCTCGGGACGATCAGCCGCCCCGCGCCGGCGAACACCGCCTGGACGAGAAGGGCGAGGAGCGCGGCCGGCACGGCCCCTTCGAGGATCAGGCCCAGATCGTCCAGACGGATCCCCGTGAGAATCGGCTGCCCCAGGCCTCCGGCGCCGATCAGCGCCCCGAGCGTCGCGGTCCCGACGTTGATGACGGCGGAGGTCTGGATGCCGGCGAGGACCGACGGCGACGCCAGCGGCAGCTCGACCTTTCGCAGCCGCGCCGCCCGCGACAGTCCGAGCACGTCCGCGGACTCGAGGAGGGAGGACGGGATGGCGTCGAGCCCGGCCATCGTGTGGGTGACGATCGGCAGGACGCTGTAGAGGAAGAGCGCGGCCACGGCCGGCGCCGCTCCGATGCCCAGGATCGGGATCAGGAGCACGAGGAGCGCGAGCGTGGGGATCGTCTGAACGATCCCCGCGACGGCGAGGATCGCGGCGCGGAGCCTCCTCCGGCGCGCGGCCGCGATCCCGAGCGGAACGGCGACGACGACGGCCGCGCTCAGGGACACGGCGACGAGCGCGAGGTGCTCGGCGAGAGCGCGCCCCACGCGGCGCCCCCGTCCCTCGCGCGACGTTTCGGGCCGGGCGCCGAACGTCGCCACCCGGAACTCGGCCGCCGCGACGGACTCCGGCACCCGCTCGAGCTTCACGCGGGCGTTGAGACGCCGCATCTCCTCCACGCCGATACGCCCTTGAAGCGTCCGCACGGTGTCGAGCGCCGCGGGCGCGCGAAGCGGGAGATCGCTCCGGTAGAGGACGACCGCGTGGTAGTCCGGGAACAGATCGAGATCGTCGTCCAGGACCGCCAGGCCGTAATACGGGATCTCCGCGTCGGTGGTGTAGAGGTCCATGACGTCGATCTCGTCCGCGGCGAGGGCGCGGTAGGCGAGGTCGTGATCGAGCGGGCGGACGTCGGTCTGCGGCAATCCGTACCGTGTGCGGACCGCCGGCCAGCCGTCCGCGCGGTTGAGGAACTCCTCGCTGAATCCGAGTCGCAGCTGCGGGTGTGAGCGCAGGTCTGAGATACGCGTCACGCCGAGGCTCTGCGCCTTCCCCGCCTTCATCCCGAGGGCGTAGCTGTCCTCGAAGCCGAGCGACGACGACATGCCGACGTGAAGGCGCGCCAGCGCGGCCCGCAAGGATTCCTCCGATCCGTCCGGGAGGTCGCGCACAATGTCGGCGCGGATCGTGCCCGTGTAGTCCGGATAGAGATCGATGTCGCCGTGCAGCAGAGCGTGCCAGAGGACCTGCGTCCCTCCGAGCTGCGCCCGGTGCTCGGCCGGGAGACCGGCGCCGCGCAGGTTCTGCGTGAGGATCTCGCCGAGCACCACCGACTCGGTGAACTTCTTGGAGCCGACGCGCACCTCGTCGGAGGGCGTCCGGCAGGCCGCGACGAGGGCCGCGAGCCCGATCCATGCCGGCAGCGCGCGCAGCCCAAGAGTCATCGCTGCGCCAACGGCGGCACGCTCTGGGCCCCGATGAACCGCGTCACGAAGGGATCGGCCGGCCGCTCGGCGAGATCGGCCATCGTCCCCTGTTGCACCACGCTCCCGTCACGCAGGAGGACGACGTGGTCGGCGAAGAACGCCGCCTCGGCCAGGTCGTGCGTCACCAGCACCACGGTCTGCTCGAGGCGGCGGAAGATCCCCAGCAGGTCCGCCCGCAGGTCGGCCCGGATCATCGGGTCGAGAGCGCCCAGCGGCTCGTCGAGCAGGAGCAGCTCGGCGCCGAGCATCAGCGCGCGCATCAGACCGACGCGCTGGCGCTGGCCGCCCGAGAGCTGCGCCGGAAACCGCCCCATGACGTCGGGCGGCAGGTGCGTCAGAGAACGCAGCTCCTCGATCCGGCTCCGGATGCGTTCCGCGCCCCAGCCGAAGTACCGCGCAGCGAGCGCGACGTTGTCGGCGGCGGTGAGGTGAGGGAAGAGTCCGCCGTCCTGGATGACGTAGCCCAGCCGTCGCCGCAACGGTCCGATGCTCTGCGGCGAGACCGGCTCGTTCCACAGGCGCACCTCCCCCGACGTCGGTGAGGAGAGACCCGTCACGAGCCGCAGGAGGGTCGATTTCCCCGAGCCGCTGGGACCCAGCAGGACGCTGATCCCTCGCCCCAGCGACAAGGTCGTCGGCTTGAGGGCTTCGACGCCGTCGTAGCGCTTCGCGGCGCCGCGCAGCTCGACGGTGGGAGTGGCTGAGGGGGACGTCACGCGACCTCGGTCTCAAGTATCCGACCGACCGGCCACCGCGACGCCCCGAAGAGCTACCGGGTCCGGCCCTTCACCGACTATCTATAACTATTTATATTTAGTTCGCCTATCATCTATATATGCGCGGTGGGGAAGGAGCCCCTGGCCCGTCCCGGAAGTTATGTTTCGGCCGATGCAACTCGCACTCTCCATCGGGCTGGCAGTCTTGTACGTCACTCTCGCCGTGGCGCTCGGCGCGCTCTCTCCGTGGAGGCACGAGCTCGGCATCCTGTATTGGTTTCTCATCCCGACCGTGGGCCTGACCTGCGGCGGCATGGCTGTCGCTCAGCTCGTCCAGCGCATCTCGCCGTTCCCTTGGACCGCGGCCCGAGGGCTCGGCCCTCCGCCGCGCGCCGTCCATCTTTCGTGGAGGGCCGCCGTTCGCGCGCCCTCGATCCTTCCGGTGCTGTTCTTCCCGTGGTACCTGGTCTCGATGTTCTGGAAGGCCGGCGGGCGCGGTCCCCGCTCGATCGTCGCCGTCATCGCGGCGCTGGCGCTCCTCGCGCTCGGCCTCTCGATTCGCAAGGTCCTGCGGGAGATCCGGCTCCTTCGTGACGGCGCGGTCGCGCTGGCGCTCATCGAGCACCGGACGAACACCGGCGAGGATCCGTGGGAGGGGATCCTGTATTCCTTCGCGACCGCCGACGGGGCGGCCGTCTCGGGGCGCGCGTTCGACCGGGGGTACGGCGTGCGCGAAGGCTCGACCGTCCCCGTGTTCTACGACCCCGCCAAGCCCAAGGACCACATCGCCGGTTGCGCGTGCTGGCTCGAGGCCTCGTAGCGGTCGCCATTCCGTCGTAGAGTAGGCGACCATGAAGGGCAAGTCTTTGAAAGCCGCTCGTGCAGCATCGGAGCAGGCCAAGCGCGTCGTGGCGGACGCGAAGCGGCAAGCACGCGCGGCCAAGGCGGCGCTGAAAGCGGCCAAGAAGGCTCTCAAGGCGGCCGACAAGGCTGTGAAGCAGGCCCGCAAGAAGGCCCGCGGCGCTCGAAAGAAGCTCGATCGCCGGCGTCGCGAGCCCGCTGCGAAGCCGCGCGCGAAGAAGGCGATGCGGCCGAAGCCGAGGCAGAAGAAGTCTCCTGCCGCCGCGAAGACGCCGGAGAGCGCGACGCCGATCGTGGAGACGGTGGTCGCACCCGCGCTCGATTCACAAGCCTCGTCGGACGGCGTCCCCGAATAGCGTTCGCGTCAATCCTCGGCCGGCATCCGAATCGCGGCCGGAAGCTTCCAGTCATCACCAGCCATGAACTTGGCGGATTCCTCCGCCCACCACGCGAGCACCTCCCGGCTCAGATCGCTCGTGCTCGTGAGAAAGCTCGGCTCGGCACCCCCAGGAGGCCGGCGCAGCTCGTTCTCGTCGCTCACGATCCGTAGAGCCACCCGAGCGGCGACCGCCTTTGCCGATGCGCCGCTTCCGCCCGGCAAGCGCTCCATTCGCGCGATCAGTGCCGGCATGACCGCCTTTCCGAATCCGAGAAGCTTCTCCGCCTCGCCGCCGTCTCTGAAGTTGTAGTTCTTGAGATACGCCACGCGCGCGGCCGGATCGGGTTGCGGCAAGCGCTCCGTCTCCGGGAACACCTTGCCTGTCCTCCAATGCTCGCGCGCATCCTCGATATCCTTACGACAAGCGTCGCAGTAGTCGAGCATCTGCCCTTTGAGCAGAGCCATCGCGGTCGGGACGTGAACCGCGCAGTCGCGATGCGTGCAATGCGCTCCGCCGCGATACGGAATCGTGCTCCACCACTGCCCATGCGCCGGGTTCGACGCGAGACCGAGGGTGTGCCCATATTCGTGAGCGAGAGCCCGCGCTTCGAGAAACCCTTGACCGATGCCCGGCGCGCGATCGCCAGCGATTCTCGTCTGCGCGACGCGGATCACCGGGAACTTCCGGCCGTCGCACGAGGCATCGGAATCGACGGTCTCCGACACACCGTAGTTGCTCCACAGATACCCGACGTAGCGCACGAACACGTAGGAGACGTCCGGCTCGAGGGGCCCCGACGGGCAGGCCGGGACCTCGGCCTCGATGCGGATGGTGTCGGCCTGTTGTCGCGTGATCCTCACGTCCTCGACGGACTGGCCTTCGCGCAGCTTGACGTAGAGCTTCAGCGGCCGTTGCGGACCTGACGGTTGGACCCATCGCATCGAGGGCGCACCGTCCTCGCCGAGACGAACCCACGCCGCAGGCCGTCCTCCGTACCTCGACGCGAGCGTGGCCAGATGATCGAGGGCCTCGCTTTGCGGTCGCGCACCCGACGTCACGTCCACGACGAAGACGATCCGCTTGGTCTCGGGTACAAGGAGCTCGCGGCTCAGCTTCCATGGGGCTCGGTGCGGCCAGTCCAGCGGGTAGGGTGTGACGGGGTCCGCCGGAGCTGCGTTGGCGAGCCCGATGAGGGGCACGCCACCAAGCCACATGAGGAGGCGTGAGAGGCTCGCTGCCACCGCGCCAGGTTACAACGCCTTGGAACGCCGCTCCCGCCGACGTACCATCCGCGGGTGTTGCGCTCTCTCCTCGGAATGACCCTGCTCCTTTGCGCCTGCGCCCACAGGCCCGAGCCCGCCGATCTCATCCTGCGGAGCGGCAAGATCGTCACGCTCGATCCCTCGCGCGCGGAGGTGAGCGCGCTCGCCGCGCGCGGCGGGAAGGTCGTCGCCCTGGGCTCGGACGGTGAGATCGCGTCGCTGATCGGTCCGAAGACCACGGTCATCGAGCTCGACGGCCGGCTCGCGGTGCCGGGGTTCATCGAGGCGCACGGTCACTTCCTGGAGCTGGGCGTGTTCAGGACCTCCGTCGACCTGACCAAGACGCGCTCGTGGGAAGAGGTGGTCGAGAAGGTGCGCGAGGCCGCTGCCGGGACGAAGCCGGGAAGCTGGATCTACGGCCGCGGCTGGCATCAAGAGATGTGGGATCACCCTCCGTCGCCGCTCGTCGAGGGCTATCCGACGAACGGGGCGCTGGACGAGGCGGCGCCGGCGAATCCCGTTCTGCTCCGCCACCGGTCGGGGCACGCGGCGATCGCGAACCGGTCGGCGCTGTCCGCGACGGGCTTCGAGCGCGGGTCGAAGGATCCGGAAGGCGGCAAGCTCGTTCGCGACACCGATGGCAACTTGACGGGCGTGCTGATCGAGACGGCCGACGACATCGCCGAAGCGGCCATGGAGGCAGCGAAGGCGCGGCGCTCCAGGGAGGAGATCGCGGCCGAGATCGCGCGCAACGTGGACATCGTCCAGCAGGAATGCCTCTCGAAGGGAATCACGACGTTCGAGGACGCCGGGCTACCCCTCGCCGACATCGACCTCGTCAGGGCGCTGGCGGACGACGGGAAGCTGCGGATGCGTCTGTGGATCATGGCCCGTGACACCAACACGCTGCTTCGGGAGCGCCTCGCCTCGTACCGGCTCGACGGAGCGGCCGGCGGGTTCCTCACCATTCGCGCGGTCAAGCGGCAGATGGACGGCGCTCTCGGCTCGCGCGGGGCGTGGCTGCTCGAGCCCTATTCCGACGCTCCTTCGACCTCGGGGCTGAACACCGAGCCGGTCGCCGACATCGAGGAGACGGCGCGGATCGCGATCGAGAACGGCTTCCAGCTCTGCGTGCACGCGATCGGCGACCGCGCGAACCGGGAGACGCTCGATCTCTTCGAGCGGACCTTCAAGACCCACCCGGACAAGAAGGACCTTCGCTGGCGGATCGAGCACGCGCAGCTCGTCAACCCGTCCGACGTCCCCAGGTTCAAGGCGCTCGGCGTGATCGCCTCGATGCAGGGCGTTCACTGCACCTCCGACGGCCCGTGGGTGCCTGCGCGCGTGGGGGCGAAACGCGCGGAGGAGGAGGCCTACGTCTGGAGGGACCTCATCGACTCGGGCGCGATCGTATGCAACGGGACGGACACACCGGTCGAGGACGTCGATCCGATCGCGAATTTCCACGCGTCGGTCACGCGCGAGCTCGCCGATGGAACGGAGTTCTATCCTCGCCAGAAGATGACGCGCATGGAAGCGCTACGCTCGTACACGGTCAACGCCGCGTTCGCCGCGTTCGAGGACGGGGTGAAGGGGTCGCTGTCACCCGGAAAGCTCGCGGACGTCACCGTGCTCACGAAGGACATCCTGACGGTCCCCGACGAGGAGATTCCGAAGGCGAAGGTCGCCTACACGATCGTGGGTGGGACGATCGCGTATCGGGCGGGAAGTGATCGCTAGCTTCCAGGATTCGGGCGACAATCCAGATGAGGAGAACGATCATGCTGACCCATGCACCCATTCGGGCTTACCTCCCAGCGTCCGACGTCGCGCGGGCGCGGAAGTTCTACGAGCAGAAGGTCGGACTGACGCCGAAGGAGGTCTCCGACGGCGGCGTGACCTACGAATGCGGCGGCGCCGAGGTGTTCCTGTACCTGACGCCGAACGCCGGGACATCCAAGGCGAGCCAGGCGTTCTGGCAGGTCACCGACGTCGAGGCCGAAATGCGCGACCTCAAGGCGCGGGGCGTCGTGTTCGAGGAGTACGACCTGCCGGGAGTGGAAATGAAGAATGGTATCGCGGTCGGCTGTGGCGCCAAGACAGCCTGGTTCAAGGACACGGAAGGAAACATCCTCGCCATCAGCCAACGAATGTAGTGCTGTTCGTGTCGCCGAGAGCGAGGGGGACGATCCTCGGAGGATCGTCCCCTCGCCACCGGTCAGGGCTGAGGACCGCCGCCGCCACCGCCGTCGGTGGGAACGCAGCCGGTCGCTCCGGCGCAGGTGGCCACGCACTGGTTCAGGTACGTGACCCCGTTCGAGCAGATCACCGGCGCGTCGATCGGATAGCAGTCGCAGATCGGCGGCGTCGGCGGCTTCTTCCCCGCGAACACCGCGCTCGCACCGGCCAGCACCGCCGCGAGACACAGCACCACCACGATCCCTCTCGTCCATCTCGACATGACCCGTCCTCCTTCGCGCGGCCTCCGCCGCGGCGGTACCGAGTCTAGCCCGAGTGGGCGCCCTCGTGCGGGCGCGGGATCCATCCGCCGTAAAGCCTGGGGAGGAGCCAGGGCTTCTTGCGCAGCAGCTCGACGATGGGCGGCGGCGGGAGATCCTTGGACGCGAGACGCGCGCGGGCCGGCGATTCCGGCCACTCGAACGGCAGCTCGACGTAGGTGTCCGGGCCGGCGGCCGTCGTGAGCAGCGCCAACGTCGCGCGCAGCACGGCGCGCTGGCCCTCGGCGTCGTAGGGCTTCCCGAACGGCTGCCCCATCGGGTAGCCGATCCCAGCGAGACGGGGCACGCCCACCGCCCGCGTCAGCGCGGGGATCATCGAGAGGGCCACGGTCGGCAGGCCGCTCGCTTCGAGAACGCGCTGGACCAGTCCCACGGACCGGCAGCAGAACGGTCAGGCGGGCGCCAGCACGGCCGCATCGACGCCCTCGGCGCGCATCCGCCGTGCGATCGCCGGTGCCGTCTTCTCGACCAGCTCCTCCGGCTCGAGGATGTAGCCCATCAGGGAGTAGTGGGTGCGTGCGGGGCTGCCGACGACCCCCTCGCTCGCGAGCTCCGCCAGCCGGCGCATCGGCAGCACGACGTCGAGGTCGGCCTCGCCGAATCGCGGATCGATGTGCAGGTGGTAGAGCTTGACGTCGCGTTCCGAGGTTTCGAGGGGGATCTCGCGGAAGCTCGGGTCCCCCCACCAGGGATTACGGCGCTCGCCGGCCTGGTCGAACGGCCGATCCTCGATGCGCGCGACCCCCGCCGTCGTGACGAGCGCCACGGTGCACGCGTGCAGAGGCTTCGCCATCGGCGTGAAAGGAATGCCGTCGTAATCTTGACGCGCCGCCCAGGCCTTCATGACCTGCCGCGATGCGAAGTCGAGGAAGCGGTACGAGTCGAGGCTCATGGCGCGCACAGTCTAGGAGCGGCGGGGCGTCACGGAAGCTTCGATTGGGGACGGAAAGACTCCGGTTTTATTTCGCCAGCTCGTGCAGCGAGCCGAGGTCCATCTGGTAGATGTCCCCCAGCCCGTTGCGCGACCGGCTCGGGCGCTGGCCCGGCGGGAACTCGCCGTCCCGCCGCGCGCTCGAGAAGAAGAAGTACTTCCCGTCGGGCGAGAGGTACGGAGAGATGTCGAGCGCGCGACGGTTGACCTTCGGCCCGAGGTTCTTCGGCGGTGTCCAGCCGCCGTCCTTCCGGTAGCTGATGTAGAGGTCTCCCCCGCCCGTGTCGTCCGGACGGCCGGCCGCCATGAAGACGATGAAGCTCTCGTCGGGGGCGATGCAGGGCTCGTACTCGTCGGCGTCGCTGTTGACGGCCGGGCCCAGGCTCTCGGCCGGCCCGAACGTGGCGCCCTCGCGGCGCGCGCGATAGAGGTCGGTCTTGCCGAGCCCGCCCGGACGGTCCGAGCCGAAGTACAGCGTCCCGTTGGCTGCGAGCCTCGGAAGCCACTCGCTCCCCTCGCTGTTCACGGGCGCTCCCACGTTCTTCGGCTCGCCCCACGATCCGTCGCTTCCGCGCTTCATCACCCAGATGTCCATGTCCTCCCGGCGCTTGCCGTCCACCGGCCGGTCGGAGATGAAGTAGAGGAGATTACCGTCCGTCGTGACGAACGGATCGGCGTCGCGGTACGTCCCCGAGAACGGGGCCACCTCGGGCGCCGACCAGCGTCCGTCGGCGAATCGCGAGACGTAGATCGTCCAGTCCGTGAACGCCGGCGTGCTCTTGACGAAGTAGAGCGTGCGACCGTCCGGCGTGAACGCGGGATGCGATTCGTAGTCGCCCGTCGAGATGACCCCGTCGGCGAACACCGCGGGCTCCTTCAAGGGGCCCTCGACGCGGTAGGGGGCAAGCGCGGCGGCGAGCAGGCACAAGGTCGTGGCGAGATTCGGGATGGCGAACATGGACGAGCTGTACGCAAAGGGGAGGAGAGAGTTGCCTTTGCATTGTAAAGTAGTCTGCAGTATCTTCACCGACCATGAAGCGAGCG